>Ga0224723_1002527_pt1 | contig 10051 bp, 5 predicted proteins | sample Balambano_FR2_Me_FD_161647 | JGI IMG/M metagenome (GOLD analysis project Ga0224723, IMG submission 161647) | Freshwater sediment microbial communities from Lake Towuti, South Sulawesi, Indonesia - Balambano_FR2_MetaG | ecosystem: Environmental > Aquatic > Freshwater > Lake > Sediment | place... | reverse complement strand
CTGCCAAGTGGCGCGCGCCAGCAGGCGGTCGATCAATTCGTTCAGGCGGTGGATGGCGCGCCACTTGGCAGCGTTACCCGCCACAGGCAGCCAGCGCGGGACGCCGAACGGCAGCAGCCCTTGCAGCGACGACACCTCCCACAGCGAATGCACGATCTCCGCCATCAGCGCGCGTACATCGTCCAGATCGGAGCGAAACAGCGTGCGCGTGACCAGCATCAGCGTCATACGCATCATCTCGATCTCGATGTCGTAAACGCGCCCCGCCTGCCAGTCATCCATGACGGCATCAGCGCAGCGCACCATTTCCTGTGCGTAGCCTTCGACCAACCGCGCATGAAACGCCGGCTGGATCGTCCGCCGTTCGCGCTGCCAGAGCGCCCCATCGCTGACGAGCAAACCGCTGCCCGTGAAATCCGCCACCGGGCGCGTCGTTGAACGTGGCTTACGCAGATCATCGGCATGGACGACGAGCAGTTCGCGCACAAGATCGGGATGATTGATAAGATAGAAGGTGATGCCCGCCGCACCGACATAGACGACATCGCCATAACGACGCACCAGCGCGGGCAGGGTCGCCAGCGGGTCACGCGCCAGGCGTAGCAACGTGTGTGCTGCCGCCGCGCCGCGCGGACCGGGGGGAAGAGGTGCTGATGGCATGTACGTCCTGATGAGGTAAAGAAGGGAACTTTTTGTCCCACTACAATGTCTAGTATAGTGGTAATCGCACGGGAAGGACAAACCTATGCTGAACAAATATCTGATGATTGCCCTGCTGCTGCTCGTCGCCATGCCAGCGGGGGCGCAGGACGAAATCCCCTGGTCGGCGGACTTGCTCAACAACAGCACGCAGGAATTTATCCGCATCAGCGCAGACGGCAGCCAGACCAGCATTCCGCTGGGGTTGGAACCGAACACTTTTCTCAGCGGCACGGATATGGCGTTTACGTCCGATGGCAACCGCGCGGCATACTGCACGTTCTATCAGGATCCGTCGCAGGGCGGCACGGTGGTCGTCATGCGTGACCTGCTCAACCAGACGACGCTGTGGACACTACCGCTCGGCAACCCGTTTGGCTGCCTGGTCAGCCGCTTCAACACCGACGACTCGCTGCTGGCGCTCGGCATCGTCAATCACATGGTCGATGACCCCGCCGCACCGCCCAACATCCCACCCTGGGAACTGCGGCTCGTAGATGCCAGCACGGGTGCGGTTGTGAACGGACTGGACATCTCGCAGGTGGTCGTGCCAGACGATTTCTTCAGAGGTATGTACACCCCGCGCGTCCATGAGTTCACCGCCGATTACGCCGTCTTCATGCTCATCCCCTGGGGAACAGAAGGCATCGGCAACATGCCGTCCTACATCTGGCGCATGAATGAGGGGCTGGTCGAGCCGATCCCGAACTGGGGTCATTTCAGCTTGGACTTCAATCCGGCGGGCGAGCTGATCTGGCTGGATTATGACGAATCGCTGCCTGTCGGCACGCCCGGCGGCATGATGGCGCTGACGAATGTGCTGCGCCTGGCGGACAAGACTGGCGAAACGCGCACGATTTACCACAGCCCGGACTGGCTGCCGTTTGATGCGCATTTCGTCAACGGCGGGCGCGAAATCCTGATCAGCATGGTCGGGTCGTTCAACCCCGATACGCCGGACGTGCAGCCGGGCGTGCGCGTGATCCTGCTCGACCGCGCTGGAGCCGTGCGCGAAGTCGGCATGTACGGGTCATTCGTGATGACTGCGCCTGCGCCGGACGGCTTCCTCGTCCTGTCAAGCGAAGTGACCGACGGCACGACTCCGCCGCCTGTCCATCTGGATTACATCGATACGGAAGGCACACGGCGAGTGTGGTCGGTGATTTCGGACAACATGGGTATCTCGTGGACGATTGCACGTTCCGGTCCGGCGCAGTGGGCAGCCGACCTGCCGCCGTTCCCGGCGGCGGGGTAAGACGAGCCGAGATAGAAACGCAAACCCCTCCAATTCAGAGGGGTTGATGTTGAGGAACCCGTATTCAGTTGTAAGTTCAGCGATCTGCCTTGACAGGCGTTACGCCGGGTAGCCCTTCAGCCCTTGAAGACCCTTGATGGTCGAAATTTCGCCCGTGTGGATCAGGATTTGCTGCAATGCCTGGTACAGCAGTCCGGCGCGCGGCACCATCCCCATGCCCATCTGCGTCAGGTCAAGCATTTCGCCCACCGCTTCCGGCGTCAGGGTGGCGACGTATGCCTGCGTACTGGCATACACACCCTGGGCATATGCCTTTGCCTGCGCCACATCCGCCTTCACCGTCCGCCCCCATTCACCCCAGGTGAACAATTGCGGTGCTTCGGTGGAACCGATGCGCCCGGCGAACTCCGTCGCCATCAGCGGCGCACCCTGCTTCAGAATGGCATTGACGATGGCGTCTTCGCTGGTCACGGCATGGATGTACTGCGCGCCAATCGAGCTGACCACCCCTGCTGGCAGGTAGTGCGCCACTTCAGAAGTTACGTCTGCCATCACGGCTTCAAGTTGTTCATGTGCGAGTTGGAACATCATCTGGAATACGGCTGGCGATTGCATGTCACACTTTCCTTTGTATAGACTGAGCTTCAAGTCGAATGGTTTATGTTGGTCTCTGGCGCGAGCAATTTTGGATGCTACCCACGCCCCGATGACGGCTTCAGAATGCTATCTGCGCCTATTGCATCGGCGGGATCAGCCCGATTTGTGTGAAGAGCGTGACGTAATCTCCCACATCCCACTGTTCCACAATTTGCCCGTTGGCGACGCGGAAGATGTCCGCGCTGGCATACTCGATTGGATTGCCCGTCGGCGGGATGCCGTACAGTTGCTCGCCGCCCTGGTGCGTGCCGGTGATGGTGCTGAGGACGAACGCCAGGTCGTTTTCAACCACTTCGAGGACGATCTCGCGCTGGACATCGGGGAAGGCTTCAAAGATGCCGAGGTAGAACTGCTGGAAGCCTTCCAGACCGGGCGCGACGAACGGGTTGTACCAGACGTAATCGTCACCGATGAAGTCAGCAGCCGCTTCCACATCACGAGCGTTCAACACATCCGTATACAGACCTTCAACGACTTCGCGCGTGGCTTCTGTATCGCTCTCTGGCTCGGTGCTTTCCTGCTCCGCATACGGCACACCGAAGTTTTCCAGCGCAGGCGCTTCTGCCCCGCCGGGGATGACACCCAGCTGACCGAGGAACGAGAACTGATCGACCACTTCCCAGTGTTCAGCCAGCAGCCCATCTTCCACGCGCCAGAAGTTAATCGTCGCGGCGGCGACACGGTTGTCAGTGGCAGGAATACCCATGAAGTCACCTTCCTGCGTCCCGGTGATAACCAGGCGGGCAGCCACCAGGTCGCCTTCGCTGGCGATGTCAAACAGCGTGTATTGAATGTCCGGGAACGCCGTGTGCAGCACCAGGATGGAGCCTTGCAGCACTGCCAAGCCGCTCGGCATCCCCGTATTCTGGATGTAATCAGCGCTGGCAAATTCAGCAGCGCGTTCCACATCCGCCTGATTGAAGACGACATCGATAAAGTCGATGACCAACTGCTTGTTCGCCTCTGCTTCGTCAGCAGACAAAGATTGAGCGAAAGACGGTACGACGGTGACGACCAGACTTAGGACGACCAAAATGGCAATGAACCTCTTCACGATGTGTATCCCCCTCAGGATATGTTTTGGCTGTGCGCCTGATTGCGCTTGCCTTACATCTCCTTGTCGATTGACCGACAGGGAACGTGACATCATGGAAAAATATTTAACAATCTCTTAAACACAGGCGATTCACCACTATGCTAGCGAGCGCCGCACGCGCTCGGCATCGTATGCCGCGCCGACGCGCTCAAAGATCGCCAGCGCCTGACCAAGCTGCTCCTTGCCCTTGTCGCCGCCGATCACGCGCCCGTGCAGCGCCAGCAGCTGCGCCTCTTCATACGGCAGCCCGAGCTGGCGCGCGGACTCGATCCCGCGCTGCCACTGACGCAGCGCGCTGGCAGTCTTGCCGCTCAGGTAATCGTACCAGCTCTGATACAGCCCGACGACGGGCGCGCCAATCGGGAAGATGCGCGCGAACGCCTGCACCAGTTTGATCGCCTTCTTCGCCGCTTCACGCTGGTCGTCGCGGCTGGGGTTGTCTTCCCAGAGCGTCAGGTGCAGCGCGGCAATCGAAGCGTAATGGCGCGACAGATAGCTGGCGGTCGGCGCACCCTGGGCGATCAACGCGGCGGTCTTGTCCGCCGCCGTCAGCGCTTCCGCCTGATTGCGCAGACGCGTGTGGATCAGCGTCGCCAGCGCCCAGGCGCGGATTTCCGAGTCGCGCCCGAAACGGTGGATCGGCTGTGTTTGCGCCAGCTTCAGCCATTCGAGCGCGCTGTCCGTGTCCCCTGTGAAGAACAGGTTTTCGCCCTGCCCCAGCATCCCCCAAATATTCGTCTGTAGGTTGCTCGTGCGGCTCGACGACTCGTAAACGTCGCGGAACACGTCAATTGCGCGGCTAAAATCGGCATGGAACGACTTCATCAGCGCGTCCACACCCGTAACCGACTCCCACTGGCGCATATCCCCGATTTGCACACACATCTGTTGCGCTTCCGTCACCAGCTGCTTGACGCGCGTCCAATCGCCCTGCCCGAACCAGTAGAGCGAGGTCGTGCCGCACACCTGCGCAATGCCATATGGCTCGCCCACCTGATGTGCCAGCGCATAGGCACGCTTGAAATAGCGACCGGCGACCGCAGGCAGCGGTATCAACCCGGCGACCAGCGTCATCGTCCCCAGCCCCTCCGCCAGCTCGCGCGTCGGCGGCAGCCGTTCGCCCAGGTTCACCTGCTGGAGCGCGGCGTAGGTCGTCAGGAAAGGTTCGTTGAGGAAGAAGTAAGCGAACGCCAGCACAATATGGCTGCGCGCCAGTTCGCGCACGCGCTCCGGATCGCTGATTTCTTTAGCAGGCGGCAGCAGGTGGTTGCGGAACTGCTTGCCCGCTGCCCGCAGCAGCGCCCCGGTCACCGCCGCTGAGCCGTTGGGTACAGGCATCCCCATGTCCGCCAGCGCCGACTCGATCTCGCGGCGCATGGCGTCCAGATCGCCCATGCCCCAGAAAGCCTGCCCGCGCCGCCGCCGCCATAACGCGCGCTGCTCGCGGCTGACGTTCGCGCCCTGTTCTGCCAGCGTCAGCGCTTCGTCGTAGAGCTTGAGCGCATCTTTATAGGCAAACGTATCGAGTGCCTGCTGCCCTGCGCGTGCCAGGTAATCGAGCGTCTTGTCGTTCACGCCTGCTGCGCGCCAGTGCAGCGCCAGCGCCGCGTAATACGGTGACAGATCGGCGGCATAGACTGCTTCGATACCCTCTGCAACCGCCTGATGCAGCGCGCGGCGTTCCTGCTCCGGCAGTTCGCGGATGACCGCCTCGCGCAGTTTGTCGTGCGAAAAGCGCCAGCGATCTTCGTAAACATCAAGCACAGCGGCGTTCGCGCACTGCGTCAGCCACTCGTCCAAATCCTGACCGGGCGCGAGCCGCTTCAGCAGCTTGAGATCGAGTTGACGACCGTTGATCGCCGCCATGCGCAACAGCGCCATGCCCGCCGCTGGCACTTGCGCCAGACGCCGCTGCAAGATGCGTCGCATCCCGCCTGCGAAGACGTTTTCAGGCAGTGTCCGCTGCCCGACCAGTTCCAGATCGCCTGCTTCTTCCGCCAGTGCGCGCACAACTTCGACGATAAAGAAGATATTGCCTTCGGTCTCGCGTTCGAGCAGGTTGATGAGCGATTGCTGGCGTCCGTTCTCGCCAAGCATCGACGCGCTCAGTTCGGAGATAGACGACGTATCCAGCCGCGACAGCTTGATGACCCGCATATCCGGCAGTTCGGCGGGCAGGTCCGGGCGCTCGTCATCGCGGTACGTGCCGACGATGACCAGCGGCAGCCCTTTGACAATACGCGCAAGACGCTTCAGCACGGTCAGGCTTTCCGATGACCAGTGCAAATCTTCCAGCAACAGCACCATTGGCTCAGTTTGCTGGCGGAACAGGTCTTCGATGATATTAAGCAAACGGGTTTGCGCTGCCTGCGCTTCCAGGTCTGGCGCGTCATAGACATCGCGCCCGATCAGCGCCGCAATATCCGGCACGAGAAGCTTAAGGACACTCGCCTCCAGGTCAGTCAATGGCGTTTGCAAGCACAGATAGCGAACGGCATCGCGCCACAGTTGGTAAGGCAGGCTGGCGTCCGCCTGCGCCTGCCCGCGCAGCGTCAGCGCGCCATCCACCAGCGCCTGCGTGCGCACCTCTTCCAGCAGCCGCGACTTGCCAATGCCGGACTCGCCCGCGATCAGCCAGGCGCTGCCCGCGCCGCTGCGCGCGTGGTCAATCGCAGCCGTTAGCGTTTCTAGTTCGCGCTCCCGCCCAATGAACTGCGCCGATTGCAGGAAGCTTTCGCGCACCGCTGACGTGTCATATTTGAGCTGGCGTCCGGTCGCTTCGATATACAGCTGGACGACCTGCCCGGCGTCGTCCAGCCGTTCCGACGGATTCTTCGCCAGCAAGCGCTGCAAGATCGCGATGATACGCGGGTCAAGATCAACATCTGTGAAGTCCGGGACGACCTTGAGGATGTCGGTCATCAGCACGCCCGCGTTGTCCTTGCGATACGGGTACTTGCCCGTCAGCAGTTCGTAGGCGATGACGCCGACCGCGTACAGGTCCGAGGCTTTGCTGGCGGGCGCGCCAGAGAGCATCTCCGGCGCAATATACGTCAGCGTGCCGACGACCTCATCCGCTTCCGCCTTGACCTGATCGCGCGCAATTGCCAGACCGAAGTCCAGTACCTTAACCTGTCCATCCACCACCAGCACGTTATCCGGTTTCAGGTCGCGGTGCAGTACGCCGCGCCGATGCAAATAAGCGACCGCCTGCAACGTCTGCACCAGATAATCAAGCTTGATTTCTATGGGCTGCTGGATGCTTGCTGCCTCCAGCGGTTGCGCATTTTCCAGCAGGTCCATCGTGTAATAGGGTTGCTGACGCTCGTCAAAGCCGTAGTCCAGCACGCTGATAATGTAGGGGTGGCGCAGCGATGCCAGCGTCTTGAACTCACCCGCCAGCGCAAAGCGCAGACTGGTCTTGCTGATACCGAATGAGTTGGCGAGGCTGTCGCTACCGGGAAGCGTGACGCGCTTGAGCGCAACCTGCTGTCCGCTTAAACGGTCAAGCGCGGCATAGACGCGCCCCATGCCGCCGCTGCCAATCTGGTCGATAATCTGGTAGCGCTTGCCAACCATCTGATACTGTTGTTCAGGCGCAGCTTCAAGTACTGCATTCACGGCGGCGTCTCGTCCTGAAAATTATCGTTTATTGCATTGCGTCCATTATAGGCGAATTGCGAAATCACGCATCATTAACTCTGCGAACAAGGGGCTTCAGCCCCTTGTTGTTGCCCGCCTCGACAAGGGGCTGAAGCCCCTTGTTCGATCAGCTTCGTGGTTCCTAGCGGCACTCAATCCCCTGTGGCAGCCGCGATTCCGCCCAGCGGCGGTCGAATTCGCGCATATACTCCGCTGCCAGATCGGGGTCGGTGATGATGACAAGACTCTCGTCGTTGGATTCGACCGCGTTCTGCGAGATGTTGAACGAACCCGTAATCACCGTGCGCCCGTCAATGATGAAGACCTTGTGATGCAGGCGGTACGGGTTGCCGTCCTGCCGCGCGTCCAGCCCGGCGCAAAACAGCGCCCGCAGTTCGCTGAACTGCGTCTCGCTGCCCGTCACCTCGAAGATGCCCTGTACGCGCACGCCGCTGCCCGCCCGCGCGATCATCCGCTCGCCGATCGAGTCGAGGGTGAACGAGAAGACCATAAACTGAATCGACTGCTGCGCGCTGCCAACTTCCCCCAGCAGCGCGGACAGTACGTCGTCTTCCGGCGCAAACAGGGTGCGAATTGGAATGCCATCCTGCCGGATGTCCGGGCGCGGCGTCTGGCTCGGCGAGTTCGGACCGAACAACCGTTGATCGAACATCTCATTAAATTCCGCCTGGAAGTTTTCCACCACCCCCTGTGAGCGGAGGATCAGCACATTGTTGTTGTTGCGGTAGGTGTCGTTGATGGTGAAGTTCCACGAGCCGACCCAGACGACGGTACTATCGATGATGACGAACTTGTTGTGCATCAGCGCCCGCCGCGCATCAACGACGACGCGGATGCGCGCCTCTGCCAGCTGGCGCAGCGTGGTGTCGCGGTCGTCAAAGCCCGCATCGTCATCGGTGACGATGCGCACGACCACCCCGCGTTGATGCGCCCGCAGCAGTGCCTCAGTCAGCAGCGGCAGGTTGAATTCGTAGGCAGCCAGGTCAATCGTGCGCTGGGCGGCGTCAATGGCGGCGGCAAGCTGTATCTCAATCCCGCCCTGGTACAGGCTGCGACGGCTGCTGCCTGTGGGTGCGGTGAACAGCACTTCCCAGAAGCCTTTGCGCGCCCCGAATCCCTGCGGCAGTGTGAACTGCGTCACGCCGCGCGGCGAGAGGACGGGCGGCTGTGTCGGCAATGGCTGAAAAATGGCGGTCGGCAAAAGGATTGAGGGCGCGGGCGCGTTGACATCGACCCCCGTCAGGCTCGCCAGCAGCGCGACGATGCCCAGCGCCAGCGCCGCCAGAAATGTGCCGATACTTTGCAGGATAGCGCGCCAACGCGGAGTTTTCTTCGGCTCGGCAGGTTGGGTGGTGCGGCTGCGCTGGGTCATTGCATAATACTTTCAGGCAGGGTAGCAAATTCGTGTTCGTAATCATACCTGACTATAGACAGGCTATCCACACCCTCATCCCCTAGCCCCTTCTCCCTCAGGGCGAAGGGGAACACCTCATCCCCAGCCCCTCTCCATGAGCGAGGCAGATAACGAGAACTTTCTGGAAGCCCCTCTCCATGAGGGAGAGGGGTTTGGGGTGAGGGTTTATCCGTCCCCTTACGTCAGCGTGTCCTCGCGGAATTGCAGCGCGTACAGGCGGGCGTACAAACCGTTCTGCATTATCAATTCGTCGTGCGAACCGATCTCGGCGATGCGTCCATCGTCCAGCACGACGACGCGGTGCGCCACGCGCGTGGTGGACAGGCGGTGGGCGATGATGACGGTGGTGCGGTTTTGCATCAGCCGTGCCAGCGCCTCCTGCACCAGATGCTCGCTTTCGCTGTCCAGGCTGCTCGTCGCTTCGTCCAGCAGCAGGATACGCGGGTCTTTGAGGATGGCGCGGGCGATGCTGACGCGCTGGCGCTGACCGCCGCTGAGCTTGATGCCGCGCTCACCGACGACTGTCTCGTAGCCATCGGGCAGCGACAGGATGAAGTCATGCGCGTTGCCGGCTTGCGCGGCGGCGATGATCTCGTCCTCGCTGGCGTCGAGCCGCCCGTAGCGGATGTTCTCACGGATCGTCCCGGCGAACAGCAGGATTTCCTGCGGCACAATGCCGATCTGTTCGCGCACGCTCGCCTGCGTCACCGTGCGCAGGTCATGCCCGTCAATACACAGCACACCGCTGGTCGGGTCATAAAAGCGCGGGATCAGGTTGAACATCGTGCTTTTGCCCGCGCCGCTCGGACCCACCAGTGCGATGATTTCGCCGGGCGCGATGTCGAGATCGATGGCGTGCAGCACTTCCTGGCGTTCGTCATAACTGAAGCTGACGTTCTGGAACGTGATGCGCCCCGCCACGCGCGGCAGCGTCGCTGCGTCCGGCGCGTCGGTCACATCCGCGGGCGTATCGAGCAACTGGAAGACGCGCTTGGTCGCGCCGAGCGCCTCTTGCAGCGATGTGTACAAGCCGACCATCGCCCCCAGACTGCCCGCAACCGAGATGCCGTAGATCAGGAACGAGATCAACTGCCCGCCCGTCAGCCGCCCTTCAATGACTTCGCGCCCGCCGAACCACAGCACCAGCGACAGCCCGCCGAAGCCGAGAAACGCGATCAACGGACCGAAGACGGCGCGCAGCCGCAGCAGCCGCAGCGCCGCCCGGAACGCGCGGTTGATGGCGCTGTCGTGGCGGTCGATCTCATAC
>Ga0224723_1002526_pt1 | contig 10051 bp, 9 predicted proteins | sample Balambano_FR2_Me_FD_161647 | JGI IMG/M metagenome (GOLD analysis project Ga0224723, IMG submission 161647) | Freshwater sediment microbial communities from Lake Towuti, South Sulawesi, Indonesia - Balambano_FR2_MetaG | ecosystem: Environmental > Aquatic > Freshwater > Lake > Sediment | place... | reverse complement strand
ATGGGCGCGGCGGCCCCGGCTACCGCTGGGACGACGAACATGCCGCGCTGCGGATGAAGCACGATGGCCCCGGCATCCTGAGCATGGCGAACGCTGGCCCCAACACCAATGGATCGCAGTTTTTCATTACACATCTGGCGACGCCGCACCTCGACGGCAAGCACGCCGTTTTTGGCAGGGTGACAGGCGATGGTCAGAAGGTGGTCAACGCCATCCGCCAGGGCGACACGATCCAAAGCGTGACGATCATCGAGAGCTAAAGGCACAGCCGGTCATCAACCTGACCGCGCTGTTAAACCGAATGGCCTGATCGCCATCAGATTTCGATGAACCCTCAACGGGCGCAAAACGACCGTTCATGGGACTCATCGCTCGTCACTCATGACTCGGAACCGGCCTGATGAATGACTTCAAAATCGCCGTGATCGGCGCGGGCAGCTTTGTCTTCGGGCCAAGCCTGCTGCATCAGATTCTGGTCGAAAATCAGCTTGACCGGCTCGATCTGGCGCTGGTGGATGTCGATCCCGGTGCGCTCGATCTGATGGCGGCGGTCGGGCAGCGCATGGCAGACTCAGCCGGTGTGACGGTGGACATCACCACCCATACTGATCGGCCCGCCGCGCTGGATGGGGCCGATTTTGTGGTCAGCGCCGCCGCGCATGAGATGCACCGCCGCTTTGAGATCGATCGCGCCATCATCGCCGAGCATCTGCCCGGCCATCTGCTGTCGGAGTTCGGCGGCATCGCCGGGATCAGCACTTCGCTGCGGCAGATCGCGCTCGGTCTGGAGATCGCCAGCGACATGCAGCACTACTGCCGCAGCGCGATCTTCATGACCGTCTCCAACCCCCTGCCGCGCGTATGCCAGGCGGTGCATCTGCACGGCATCCGCACCATCGGCTTCTGCGCGGTGGCGCTGGAATCGTACCGCATCGCCTGGAAGCTGATGACCGGCGAGGACATCCGTTATCCTTTCCTGCCCGCCATCGATCGCTGGACGATCCGCACCGCCGGATTGAATCATTTCACCTGGCTGGTCGATATCCGCGATCGTGATGGCCTCGACCGGATGGAAGACCTGCGCGCGGCGCTGGATCAGGGCGCGACCAGCGGCAGCCCCTATGCCGAGTCGCTTTACCGCCAGACCGGCTTCCTGCTGATCCCGTCCGACGAACACACCCGCGACTTTCTGCTGCCGAGCGCAGGTGGCGAGTCGCTGGCAGAACCGTCCCACGGCACATCCCACGATCGGGAAGCACGGCGTCAGCGGCTGGCAGCGGTGGCGGAAGGACGTGAGCCGTTTACGAGTCTGCTGGAGCATCCGTCCTGGGAACGCCCCGGCGATCTGATCCGCGCGCTGCGCGATGGTTCGCACGTGCGCTTCCACGGGCTGAATCTGCCGAACCAGGGTCAGCTCCCCGGCGTTCAGGAGGGCGTGTTTGTGGAGACCCCGGCCTTCGCCGAGCATTACACCATCCAGGCGGAGACGATCCAGCTTCCGCCGACGGTGCTGGCGCTGTGCCAGCGGACGGCGCTGGTCACGGACACGATCGTGCGGGGGGCGCTGCATCACAGCCGGACGATCGTGCATCAGGCCGTGGAGCTTGACCCGACCGTGCTGGATAAACGCGCCGGGTTCGCCGCCATCGACGCCTGCATGGAGGCGCACGCCGATCTGATCGGGGCTTATACGTGAGCGGAGAAGACAGTCCATGGAGTCTGTTGTGCAGAGCATCAATCTGATCGCGGTGAGTTCTACGGTCAGAAATGGTAGACCCTGTATCATTGGCACGACGGTCACGGTCGCCGATGTCGTCATCGCACGCGTCTTTCACTTTCAGGACGCGGATGGAATCGCCGGGTGGTATCAACTGACCTTGTCTCAGGTTTACGCTGCGCTGGCTTATTATTACGAACACAAGCCCGCCATTGACGAACAGATTCGCCAGCAGATCAGACGCGCCGAAGACCTGGCCGGGAAGCGGATTGGCAATGAAGGTTCGCTTTTATCTGGACGAGAAACAGATTAGGGGGACATCATGCATCCCCCTGCTGCATCTTCAGATTACCCCGTTCGCCGCGTTGTTACCCCCCGGTGGCACTCTGGAACTCGGTGCGGGTAAGCAGCGTGGGCGGGATGCCGTTGAACGTCACCACGCGCACCTTGCCTTCCGCATCCGGCGCGAAGTTCAACTGAAAGCGGCCGTCAGCCAGGCGATAAAGCTCCGCCGCGCTGTTATCGATGCCGGTGATCAGCGTGTTCTGGGTCGGGCGTTCCGGCACGGCGGCGATGCGATCGGCGTTCAGGCGCAGCACCAGACGCCCGCGACGGCTCTGTTCCCCTTCGGCGCGGTAAAAATCCAGGAACGGGCGGTTCTGGCGGTCCAGGCGCGGATAGACCACGATCCGCAGATCGTCGCCCAGGTCGAGACGGCCGTCGGGATCAAGGAATCCGCCAGGGAATACCTCGCCCGTCGTGCAGTTGATCGTCACGCCGACCTTCTGCTCCGGGTTGCCGTTGGAGATGGTGAACGACACCAGCGTATTGTCCGGCAGCGTGGGCGGATCGATCACGGTGTTGAACAACTGGCCGCCGCCGGAGGTCGGGCCAACGACGGTGACGGAGTTGTACAGTTCCGTGAAGGCCTGCCCGAGTACGGTGATCTCGCCCGGATTGTTGAAGCGCACCGTAATATCGACGTTGGGTGTGCCGCTGGCGCAGCTATTGGGGCTGCCAATGGCGCTGACCAGTTCCACCGGCGCGGGATCGGTCTGCGCGAAGGCCACCGCGCCGCCGCTGATCATCAGGGCGAGCGCGACTCCTGCGAGAATCCATTGCTTCATGATCTGCTGCTCCTCTCACATATCCACACTGGCGGCTGTAGGATCACAGCCCAGTAGTTTCTGTCTACAGGACGATCGCGCGCCGCCGATCGGATGGATGGCTGACCGACGTTTGCCCTACGCCTGCCCTACGCGAGCCACCGTTTGGAGAAGGTTGCGTTCATCCTGCCGTGCTGCGCTTATTCCGCCGCTATTGGCAGGATCACGGTGAACGTGCTGCCCGCGCCGACCTGACTGGCGACCTCGATCCGCCCGCCGTGAAGCTGCGCCAGCCCGCGCGCGATCGCCAGGCCAGAGCCGGACCCCTGATCTTCCAGTTCGTCGCGGTTGATCTGATAGAACAGGTCCCAGATTTTGTCCTGCTGATCACCTGGGATGCCGCGTCCCTGATCGGTGATTTCGATCAGCACCTGGTCGGGCCGGGTGTGCAGACGCACCGTCACCGGACGATCGGCGGGCGAAAATTTGCACGCATTGTGGATCAGTTCGCGGATCATGGCGATCAGATATTCCCGGTCGCCATGGACGATCGGGATCGGCTGCGGGCAGACGATGTGGGTCGTATGGGTGATCAGTTCGTCGATCAAGACCTGATCGCGCGCCTGCTGTATGATGGCATCCAGATCGAAGATTTTGCGGCTGCGCCAATGGTAGGTCTTGGTGACATCGCCGATCTCCATCTCGACCAGCAGGATGAAGTTCTCGATCAGCCGCCGCAGCCGTTCCGCGCCCGAACTGACCCCGTGCAGGAAGGTCAGCAGATCTTCGGGTGTCATCTCCTCCTGGCTGAACCCTTTGAGCATGTCCGCGTAGGCCACCACCAGGGTCAGCGGCGTGCGCATTTCATGGTTGAGGATCGCCAGCAGATTCTTCTTGATGTTGCTGATGGCCGCGTTCTGCGCTTTGGAGATCGACTGGTGACGGTTAAGGCGTGAATCGACGGCGACCAGCAGATCGGCGGCTTCAAAGGGTTTGACGAGGTAATCATCGACGCCCAGGGACTTGCCACGATGCACATCGGTGCGTTCACCCTTCGCGGTCAGGAAGATGAAGGGGATCATCACCCATTCAGGATGGCGGCGCACCTCTTTCAGCAGCGCCAGGCCGTCCATCACCGGCATCATAATATCGCTCACGATCAAATCTGGCGGGGCACTTTTGGACGCTTCCAGCAGTTGCAGCGCGATCTGTCCGTTGTCGGCGGTCTGCACGTGATAGCCTTCCAGGTTCAGGATTTCCTGAATGCCCATCAGCAGATTTTCGTCATCCTCCACCACCAGGATCGTCGCCGCTGGGATAGCCGCATGAGGCGGGAGGCCGGCGAGGGGCTGACCGTCTTGGGAGGCGCGGAAGTGAGCATCGTGTGTAAACTGAGGCATGGGTTCCCGTCCAGATCTTGACTCACATGGATTATAGCACAACGATACCGGCCCAACCTTGAGGTCAGCCGATCCCGCGCAGGGCGTCAGAGCTTCAACTCTATTGTAGACGCCGCTGCCAGCTCCCCATTCGCCATCTGGTCAATTTAATGGCGTCTTACCATCGTGTTAGCGCAGCGCCATAAGATCAGCCAGCAGCGCGTACCCGGTTTCGACCGCGCCGGCCCCTGGCCCGATCAGTGTCACCTCGCGCAGCAGATCGGTGCGGTAGGTCAGCGCGTTGTTGGCCCCGCTGACGTTGGCGAGCGGATCGCTCAGGGGCAGTTGTTCCGGGCGCACCTGAATGCCCGCCGCGTCGATCGTGGCGATCAGCTTCCAGCGTGCGCCTACCGTCTGCGCGGCCTGCACATCGGCGGGTGTGATCGCGGTAATCCCCGTGACGGCCACCGAGTCGAGCGTGTGCGCGCGGCCAAAAAAGACCGCCGACAGGATAAGCGCCTTGCCCGCCGTATCCCAGCCCTCCACATCCCCGCGTGGATCGGCCTCCGCGTAGCCGAGCCGCTGCGCCTGGGCCAGCGCGTCCGCATAAGGCAGGCCGGTTTCCATCTGCGTGAGGATATAATTGGTTGTGCCGTTGAGGATGCCACGCAGGGCGCTGATCTCGCACCCGGCCAGGGCGGTCTGCGCCAGCCGGATCGACGGGGTGCCCGCCATGACCGTGCCTTCATAGAGCAGGCGTTTGCCAGCTGCCGCCGCGCGCTCATGCAGATCGGCATAGGCCACGGCCACCGGGCCTTTATTCGCCAGGACGACATGCTTGTTGCTCTCGAAAGCCGCGTAACACAGCGCGAGCGCCGGGCCGCCAGTGGTCAGATCGGTCGGGGTGACCTCGACCAGCGCGTCGGCCCCCACCTCGCGCACGATCCGCTCCGGCTCCCAATCGCGGATCAGCCCTGGCGCTTCCGAATAGAATGCCAGCCCGCCCTGATCCATGGCCGCCAGCAGCGCGGCAGGATCAAGCCCGTGTGTGCTGACCAGTGTGCCGCGTGTGCGGGTCGCCACGGCCACGATCCGCGCCGAGAACCCGTGCCGCCGCGCCAGATCGTCGGCCTTGTCGCGCAGAATCCGCGCCAGCCCCTGCCCGACCGTCCCAAACCCGTTGAGGATGATGTCCATAGAGCAAGTTCCGAGTGATGAGTCACGAGTAATCAGCAAGAAGTTGAGGGTAAACGCATGACAATTTTCAGCCGGTTCAACAAAGGACCTATTATGACGCAGGGACGCAATGCATTGCACCCGTACAGAAAAACTATCTGTACCGAACCGTTGTGAACCTGGACGTCGGTCTGAACATCGCCCTGGAGCAGCCCGCCCACCCCGCTTGACAGGCCACACTCCGCATGTAGTATACTGTTACCTGTTGGAAAATTCATGCATCCAGTAACGAATATGCAACTGAGTGTGTGCCCGCAGGCAACCCAGAATTCAATGAGCCGCTAAAAAGAGAGCCGTCGTGCTCTCTTTTTTTGCGCCCGGAAGGTGTGGAGATTATATGACCATGATTTACGCTAGAACCATCGCCATTGACGGCCCGGCGGCCAGCGGCAAGAGCACCATCGGCGCGATCCTGGCCGAACGGCTGAATTATGTGTTTGTCGATGCGGGCGTGATCTACCGCGCCATTACGGAAACCGTGCTGCAAGCCGGGGTGAACCCTGAAGATGAGGCGCGTGTGCGGGCCATCGCGCAGAGTCTTCCGGTCGAAGTGCGGGGTACGGCGCTGTGGATCAATGGGCGCGAGGCGGGCGAACACTACTACACCGAGACGATCAATCAGGTCGTGCCGGTGGTGGCGGCGCTGCCAGGGGTGCGGGAGGCGGTGCGCGCGATCCAGTCCGCCATCGCCGTGCATGGCAATGTGGTCTTCGCCGGGCGCGATATTGGCACGGTGGTGCTGCCCAACGCCGACCTCAAGCTGTTTCTGCAGGCCAGCCTGGAGGAACGGGTCGATCGCCGTTATGCCGCGCTGTCCGCCATGGATCCCGCCGTCACGCGCGATCACGTGCTGGCCGACCTTCAGCGCCGTGACGAGATGGACAGCACGCGCAGCGAGTCGCCGATCCGCATCGCGCCGGACGCGATCGTGATGATCACCGACGGCCTGAGTGTGGAGGCCACGCTGGAACGGGTGATGAAACACGCGCTGACGACCAAAGGCGTCGATCTGCGCGCCACGGGTGAATTCACCAGCGTGCAGTTGTGATTGGCCTTCACGCCAGTTCATCACTGTCCAGCGTGATCGTGACCGGGCCGTCGTTGCGAATCTCGACCTGCATGATCGCGCCGAAGACGCCCTGTTCCACGCGCGTGATCCCTTCGCGGCGCAGCGTATCGGCAAAGCGATCCACCAGCGGCGCGGCAACCGTGTGCGGCGCGGCGTCGGTAAAGCTGGGGCGGCGTCCACGGCGGGTGTCGGCGTAGAGCGTGAACTGAGACACCACCAGCACCCCGGCCCCAACGTCCAGCGCGGATCGATTCATCTTGCCGTCAGCGTCCTCAAACACGCGCAGATGCGCCGTCTTGCGCGCCAGTCGATCGGCCTCCGCTTCCGTATCGCTGTGAGTCACGCCGACCAGCGCCACGAAGCCCGCCTCGATCGCGCCGATGACACGCCCCTCGACCGTGACGCTGCCCCGGCTCACACGCTGTAAAACGACTCGCATCGCGTCAGTCCTCATCGTGCCAGGAATGCTCATCATCCACCGGCGCTGAAATCGTGCAGCAGGCTTTCCCACTGCATGGACTCCGGACGGCAGCCGACCAGCTCATAAACGTGGCGCGCCGCTTCGTCCACCGGCACACCGACCACGATCGACACTTCCAGATTTTCCGTAACCGGGACCAGGTAGCTCAGCTCGCCGATCGGCTGGTCGAGGTAGCGGGTCTGCATCCACATCGCGCCGTAATCGCGGTAGAGCGACGGGGGATTGGCCGTTACGTCATCCCACAGGCGGGCAAAATCGGGCAGTTCGCGGCTGGCGCGGATCAGCCGCCGGAAATCCGGGTCGCGCAGCCGCCCGTTGTTGGTCAGATAGACCAGTTCCGCCGCACCGCGCGCGGTTTTCTCCCAGGCATCCGGTGTCGTCTCATAATACTGCCGCACCTGCATGGCCGGATCAAAGAAGTACGCGATCACATTGCGCTGCGGCGCGGCCCACTGATCCAGGGCGGGAAACTCGTTCTTGAGGAACACCGCCTCGTTGGTGAACAGGGTGTGGCTGTTTCTGCCGATGGCGACGGCGGGCAGCGGCAGAAGACTGAGCAGAAAGCGCGCACGGCGGATCGCCGCCTGATACTGATCATCGCGCAGCATGAACGACTCTGGCAGGTAACCCGCGCAGATCAGCAGATCATCCCGTTCACCCGGGGTGCATTCCAGATAATCGCCGATCTGCATGACCATCTCGCGCTTCGGCATCCGCGTGGTGCGCCCCAGCAGGTAATTCTTGTAGGACGGGCAGGCAACATCGGTCAGCTCACGCTGAGAAAACGTCTTGAGTTCAGGGTGCAGCCGGTCGACGGCCTCAGCCTGGCGCCGCAGGCGGATTTCTTCGATCAGATCGACCAGCGATCGCAGCCGGTCGGCCGGCCTGGGCATAGGAGCGTGAGTGAGCATCGGCGGGGTTCCCATTGTTACTCAACCTATTATAAAGGGAAACAGGCCGTGCACCAATTGGGATCAGTTTTGCACCTGACGGCTATCGCGTTCTGCCATAAAGTGAAGGCATATCAGGCGCACATGCATGTCACCGATTGATTACGCAGAAACGGTCAAACACGAATACAGAGGACTCGATCATGAACAATCTGGACGGCAAGAACATTCTGGTCTTCGCGGCCACCGGCGCTATCGCGGGTCAGGCGGCGGAGAAATTTGCAGCCGAGGGCGCGCACGTGTGGATTTCGGGGCGCAATGCGGACAAACTCAAAACGGTGGCGGATGGCATCCGCTCGAAGGGCGGTCTGGTGGACTGTGACCCGGTGGACGCCACCGACGCGAAGGCGGTCAGCGAGTATGTGGCGAGCGTCCGGGAGCGGGCCGGCCGCATCGACGGCGTGTTCAACGGGATCGGTGGTCACCCGGAGACGCTCGGTTATCCGGCGGTGTCGGCTGATCAGCCGATTGAGGATTTCCTGATCCCGTTCAACGTTATTGTCGCCTCGCAGTTCCTGACGGCCCGCGAAGCCGCCAGACATATGCAGGGTGGGTCGATCGTGTTCCTCTCTGCCTCGCTGGCGGTGATGACTCAGCCGTACATGGCCGGGATCAGCGCCGCCCAGGGCGCGATTGAATCGCTGACGCGGGCGCTGGCCGGGGAATACGGTTCGCAGGGCATTCGGGTCAACTGCGTGCGCGGATCAGGGATGCCGGAGACGCAGACCATCCAGCAGACGGCTGCCGGTTATGCCGCGCTCGGCCTGACCATTGACATGAAGCTCCCGCCGCTCGGCCGTCCGATCTCGGTGGCGGATACGGTCGGCACGGCGACCTATCTGCTGTCTGATCTTGCCAGTGGGGTGACGGGCCGCGTGCTGGATGTCAGCGCGGGCGCGTTCGTCTGAAAGTTCGCGGGTGTACGCACGTTCGCAGGCGGTTGATCCACCAGCCGCCTGTGATCGATTCTGCGAGTAATCCACCTGACACAGCCCAGCGCAGAACGAACAGGTTCGCGGCTTCTGTGTGTACAACCTGTTTCAAAAATCCGCGTCTGTAGAGGCGTAATGCATTGCGTCCCTGCCAAGCACCATCCAAGAACATAATTTGACTCGCCGGATGCACCGTTCAGAGGCGTTTGGCCTAGCGTAAGTTCCGAGTAACGAGTGATGAGTTGTTAGTCAGAGATTTCGTCTTACTGCACGCGTTGCAGGTTCAGAAAGAGCGGTTGGAAGCTGTTTGGACTTAACGGATTTGCTTTGAAACTGCACTAGGGTTATTGCTTCAAAATCGATCGGAGGAAGATGCACACCTGCCGCGTCACCGCAAGGGACTGAAAGTCCGCTGAAGGGACTGGCAGAGTAGCGCCCTGGGTTCCTCAACCCCTTCAGCGAGTTTACAAAGACATGGAGTCGGGGATTTTGCAGCCCGCCACCGGGCTGAACCCTGGCGGGACAAACACCGCCCTCCTCGCTCAGTGCGTAAGCCCCCCATTCACCTTCAAAACTGGGAATGGTGATTGATAAGCCATTGAGATGCCGATGCAGCCATACCGTTTTCCCGGCAATTTATAGCGATCGCCCGGCGTCTGCCCTGAAATCTTCGCAACAAACCATCGCCAAACACGCTCAAATGAACTACTATTATAGGGACACTTGCACAGGTCATTTATCAGATTTTTACTTTCGGCCACATGGCCGATCGGGTTCCCCTCCCTGTCCTCTGTGATGTGGACAGACGCCCGCCAGGATACCCGGCTGAGGACGCCGGTGGGGATGCAACCCCGGCCGGGCACGCAGCGTATATCTGTTGACGGCGCGTCGCCAGTAAGGAGCGACTCTCGTGACCGACCCGATCATACAACAATGGGTGCAGGGAGCTATTGAAGGCGATCAGGACGCCTTCGCCGAGATCGTCTACACGTTCCAGGATGCCGTCTTTAACCTGTGCTACCGGATGCTCAGTGATCGTGGAGAGGCGGAAGATGCCGCGCAGGAAGCCTTTCTGCGGGCTTATTCTCACCTCACCCGGTATGACCCGGAACGCTCATTCAAGACCTGGCTGCTGACGATCGCCTCTAATCACTGCATTGATCGCATCCGCAAGCGCCACG
>Ga0224723_1002525_pt1 | contig 10054 bp, 10 predicted proteins | sample Balambano_FR2_Me_FD_161647 | JGI IMG/M metagenome (GOLD analysis project Ga0224723, IMG submission 161647) | Freshwater sediment microbial communities from Lake Towuti, South Sulawesi, Indonesia - Balambano_FR2_MetaG | ecosystem: Environmental > Aquatic > Freshwater > Lake > Sediment | place... | reverse complement strand
GGTGTTTTTAGGAAATGGCCGCGACCCACGAGCAGGTCTTTCACCACCGATGAACCACTGGATGAAAAGTAAGCCTCTTTTTGGGCAGACGACCGCAGCGCCCAGTGTTCGCCTTGGGGCCAACCTTCTACCGTTGCCAGTACACCGGATTTACCCTCTATCACCAAAGTGGCGATGGGCGGAGTAGCGAATGCATCATCGCTGGCAAATGAGTATAAATTTTTCGAGGTGAGCTGGGCCAGATATGTATCTACCGAAGCAGCATTTGCGGTAGCCGCATTGACCAGCCAAACGGAGTCTTTCTTTTCCAATACAAAGGCAGAGTCAGGGTACTGAAAACGGATTCGCGTAACATCATCGCGCCTTACGCGAAGAAAGGTGTGGTTGCGCCAACCGTCTGCCGGCCGGTTAAAAGTAGACTCAAGAAAGCCATTTACCGTGTACACCTCATCTTCGCCCGCCAGGCGCACGTAGGTGTAAGCGCCACCGCCATAAGCGCTGCCGCCCCCCTGGGCAAATCCCGTCTTGCCTACATACACGTCAGCTTTCAGGTCGCCATCCTGGTAAATGTAAACGCGTGTTGCAGTGCTATCTACCTTAAAGGTGCCCCACTTTTCTTTTTTTCGACTCACCATACGCTCGGCTCTCATCGACATGATTTGCTGCAAAAGTATTTTTACGGTTGCCGCATCGGCCTCGAAAGTTTCGCCCTGGCTGTTCACCGTCCACCCTGTGGATTTTTTTTGAAGGGCTATCTCGCCCGTGGCTGTTGCTACGCGCACCTGCGATACCGCACCGGTATCTACACGCACCAGTTCTTTGCGCGTGTTACTTTCCAGGCCGGGTGCACGAAACAGCCGTGCCACCACAAAAATGGCGGCCAGTACCACCAGCGCGCCCAGCAATATTTTGTTGTTAAGCTTCTTCATAGTTCTCTGCCATTCGCTTTAGTCGGGTTATTCGGTTGCGTTGAAAGCGGAAAATGCCGTAGCCCACAGCCAGCAAAATCGGAATCAGGAAGTTGCCGTACTTAATAATGGCTTTGGTGTCGTCTTCCAGCGCATCGATGGGGCGTGAGGTGACGCTCTTTGTGCGCAGGTCGATCAGGCCCGTATCGTCCGACAACCAGTCGATGGCGTTGGCAAGCAGGTTCACATTGTCGGGTTGCACCCTGCGCGGCTGCTGGCCCTCACCGTTGATCACAAAGTCGCCATCGGTAACGACTACGAGTTTAGAGGGCTGGCGATTTATTTTTCCTTCCAGCGCTGCGGCCATTACGATATTACTCTGCGGAAAGTCGGCCTCTGTCCACTGTTTTTGAATGTCGAAATACTGCGGGGCCTTGAGCGTATTCGCGCGTGGTGATGAAAACACCAGGGGTGTAAATTTTTTAGTGGTATCGCCCTGGTATTGCAGGCTGCTGGCAAACTCGAAGATCACATTTTCGAGGCCTTTTGTAATCGGGTGGTCGGCAAACGTACTCACAATGGGTAGAAACGGAAACTGCACCTGGCTCTGCAGGGTGAAAAATCCCTGCTGCTGTTGCACTGTTACCGAGCCACATTTGCTATCGATCACGAAATCATCATTCACCACAACACCTTTTTGTTGCAGCCAGCCTTCCAGCCCGGTGTTGACGGCAGTACCCGATGCTGTTTGCAGGTTGCCGTCAACGCGGTTCATGGCAATGGCGATAAAGCCCCCGCGGTCTAAAAATTCGTTTAGCTGAAACAAGTGTGAGGGCGGTAGGCTGTCGTGGGGCCGCACGATTACCAGCGTTTTGATGTCGGGAGGTATCAGCGTGGTATCCGTCAGCGTTATTTCGCGGGTGTCGTACAACACCCCGAGCTGCTCGTTTAGCTGGCCTACCTCGCGCAACGAAGGTTCGCCATGCCCCTGCAGAAAACCAACGGCTGCTTTTTGAGCTACTGAAATTTTCTTGATAGCCGTGGAGAGCGCGTACTCCATGGCTGCGCCCGGCTGCAGAAATGGAATAACCTCCTGCTTGTCGCCAAGCGATACGGTAGCGCCCAGAAAAGCCTTCTGCTGTTTCACCTGGTCTTTCTCGCGAATGTTGATCATGACTGGTTGAATGCCATTTTGAACCGCTTCTGTTTCGTAAGCCTCCTTTTCGTTAGGATTGATAAACTCGTACTGCACCAGGCCATCGGCCAGGTTGGCGTATTCAATTAGCATCTCTTGAAAATCCTGCCGTGTTTTAACAATGTTGGGAGGAAGGTCTTTGCTGAAGTAGGCCTTGATGGTGACAGGCTCTTCCAAATTATTAATGATGTTTTTCGTGGCCTTGCTAAGAGTATACTGCCCACCCTCGGTAAAATCAAAACGAAGGTGAAACTCGTGCGACAGCAGGTTAACTACAAGAACGATGGCCAGTACAAGAAACACTGACAGCGTAATTTTATTCTTCATACTTACTGCAGATTACGTTTGGTGAGCGACAGTTCTGATAAAAACAACCCGATAAAAATGATACTGAAGAAATAGATCAGGTCGCGCGTATCTACCACACCTCTCGAAATACTTTCGAAGTGGTTGGAAAGGCTCAGGTAGCTGATGACTGTGCCCGCCACACCGGTAAAGTTGCCGGCCAGCACATCAAACAGCAGATGGAAAAACAACCCGATAAAGAGCGCGGTTAGAAAAGCCACAATTTGGTTACTGGTGATGCTGCTGGCGTACAACCCAATGCTGATGTAGGCTGCGCTAAGCAGCAACAGGCCGACATAGCCGCAAATGGCTTCGCCTACGTCCAGGTTGCCGATGTTGGCGACTGTTACCACGTAGGGTAAAGAGAAGGCCAAGGCAATGCCCACTAACATCAGGGTGGCTAAAAATTTCCCCATCACCACCTGCCGGTCGGTAACAGCCTTGGTGAGCAGTAGTTCGATGGTTCCGGTTTTCTTTTCTTCGGCCAGCAGCCGCATGGTAAGCGCGGGAATGAAGAAGAAGAGCGTCCAATAGGCGATGGCAAAAAAGCCCTGCAAACTGGCCTGGCCTACAAAGAAGATGTCGTTGCCGTACAGCCACGTAAAGAACCCGCTGAAGCCGAGAAAAGCCACCAGTAAAATATAGGCGATGAGCGAGTCGAAAAAAGAGTTGAGTTCGCGTGTTGCGATGGTCCACGTTGCGCGCATGTTAGTTTACGGTTAGGTTTCTGAAAATATCTTCCAGGCGTGTTTCGATGGGGGTAAGCTCGGAGAGTACCCAGTTTTTTTGCACACAGAGTTGAAATATGTCGCGTTTGCTGCTTGCGCCTGCTTTGCTGTGCACTTCAAATCGGCTCTGGGCAGCATCAAGCAGTTGCACGTAGTCCGTATTTGTCAGCCGCTGCAACGCTTGCTGTATGTCTTCAGGTTTGGCATCTTGAATCTGCACCTTCAGAATTTCTTTGCCGGCCGCCTGCTGGCGTAAATTATCGGCTGTGCCATCGGCAACAATCCTGCCTTTGTTGATGATGAGTATTCTGTCGCAAGTGGCTTCTACCTCAGGTAAAATGTGGGTGCTCAGGATAACGGTTTTGGCCTTGCCTAATTGGCGTATCAGTTTTCGTATCTCCACAATCTGGTTGGGGTCCAGGCCGGTGGTGGGCTCGTCTAAAATCAGAATTTGCGGATCGTGTATCATGGCCTGCGCCAGGCCCACACGCTGGCGGTACCCTTTCGAAAGCTCTCCGATTTTCTTGTGCTTTTCGGCATTCAGTCCACACACCCGCACCATCTCGCGAATGCGCGTGGGTATCAACGATTTTTCCACACCTTGTAGAGCGGCACAAAAGCCCAGGTAGTCAATAACCGGCATATCAAGATACAAGGGGTTGTTTTCAGGCAGGTAGCCGATGTACTTCTTCAGATCATCGCCATGCTCGGCCACCGATTTATCGCCTACCCGAATTTGCCCTTCGCCAATCCCCAGGTAGCCTGTAATCATTTTCATGGTGGTGCTCTTGCCCGCACCATTAGGGCCTAAGAAGCCAAGAATTTCGCCCGTGCGCACTTCAAACGACAGGCCGTCTACCGCCCGCTGCGGGCCATAGCGCTTGGTAAGATTTTCAATGTTAATATTCATACCGATTTTTTTACGCTGACAATTTTTAAAAAATACAAGCCCATAGCGAAAAATCGTACCCGGTTGGGGTACACAATCCTGCCTGCCTACAGGTATTTTAGGCAGTCGGCTGCAAAAATATATTTTTTATAAGAATGGAAAGAGGCTCTATCTTTCGGAAAGTTTTTTTGTGAACGCAATAGTTTTTTTGCTGGCTTGGATAGGGCTGTGTATGCCCCGCCAATACGTGTATCAAAAAGTATCGATGGAGATGCACACCCGCTCGGTGCACAACGGCCTGGTGAGTGCACTGAAGGCAACGGTTTTTTATACCTCCGAAGGTAAGATGGCCAGCCTGTATTCAGAACCCCAGCCTCTATTGGTAACGAACAACGCGAAAGGTGAGGTGATGGTGTACGACTTTCGTAAAAATTCGGTAACGCAAAAACAGAATTTTATGATGAGCACCGAAGCCAACCAATTGTTTTTCTTTCTGGAGAATAATAAGAGCGACTTGGGTTTGGCCAAGATGGGCTTTGCCTTACACCAAACACGGTTTGAAGACGGACTTCGAATTACCGTTTGGTACCCACCCGTGCAACTGGCAAAAGACATTCAAAAAGTAGAACTGGCGCACGAACAGAGTAACCCTGTTTTCCTGGGTTACTTCGATAAGAGGGGCAGGGCCATCAGTAAGGTATTTTTTTACGATTATCAGTCGGTAGCCGGGCTACAGTTTCCAACTGCCGTTACACAAATCACGTATACTGCTGCCACTGATTCTGTGATCTCCAAGACCCAGTATTCCAATTTTAAAACCGACCGCGAGGTAGACGATCAATATCTCAATTTCAAGGTTCCCACCAATGCTAAAGTGAATAACTGATGCGATGTTTTTTTCTCGGCATGCTGTGTTTAAGTGCCCGTACTCTGGCCATGGGGCAGGATACCGCTGCGGATATAATACTGCTTCGTCAATCTCACAACGCAAGCCTGCCACAACATCAGGCGCGGCCCCGGCCTACTTTTAACCCCTTGATGCTTACGTACCGGCTCGGCCTGAGCTTTTACCAGCAGGCCATCAGCGCCCAGCTTGCCACCAACTGCGCCTTTCAGGTGTCATGCTCGCGCCACAGTGGCGCTATGGTAAAGCAATTTGGGTTGGCGAAGGGATACTTTCTCACGTTCGACAGGTTGAGCCGCTGCAACAAAATTACGGCCATGGAAACCTTTCCCGCGAGGCTTGATAAACAAGGAAAAATTATCGAGACCCCTGCCGACTTCCGTTTTCGCTTACCATGAGGGTTATTGCCTGTAGCATTCTTGTTCTGATCGGTGCAAAGGTGGTGATGGCGCAAACCAGCGCTTATAATATGGCTTTTGCCCGCTACCTCATGGCCCGACAGCATGATGATGAAGCCATTTATGTATTGCAGAAATTGGATACCGAATTATCTGGCCCGGCCCGCCACGACAGTGTGGCTTATTTGTTGGGCAATATTTATTATCGCCAGCAAAACCTGGCGCTCTCGAGCCGGTATTTCGATCAGGTGTCAGATGCTAACCCTCGCCTGAAAAGCGAAGCCGAATTTTTTTCAGGTTTTAATCATGCCTATATGCGGCTCACGGCCGATGCCTACAGTCGATTTTTGCGATACCTACCGGGCGACAGTATTTTGCAACACCTGCGAATTTTTGAACTGGCCGGTTTGGCTTTACTGCAGCGCAACCTGGCCCGCTACGATTCCCTCGATGCCTTGTTACAGCCAGCGCAGGTTTATCTTACCAGGCAGCAAACGGCCAACTTTCGTCAGTATCATGGGCGTATCCGCGAACTGCCCCGCAAGTCGCCCGGGGTGGCGGTGGCTCTGTCGGCCGTGTTACCCGGTGCGGGCAGGTTTTATGCCGGCAATCGGGGGCAGGGTATTTACACGTTTCTGATATCCGCCATGCTGGGCCTGCAAACCTGGGAGGCTTATGAAAAAGCCGGCCTGCGCAGTTTTAGGTTTATTGCCTACAGTACCTTATTCACGTCACTATATGTGGGTACCTTGTGGGGCAGCGCCTTTGCCGTAAAAATAAAGCGAGACCAAGTCAATGAAACCATTGATAATCAGATACTTTTTGATATGCACATTCCCCTTCGCACCTTTTTTCACTAGGGCGCAATCGCTGGCAGCAGCCGACAGTCTTTTTGAAGAAGGCAGGTACCTGGAGGCACGCGTAGCGTACGAGTATTTGCTGTTCCAGCGACCAGGAGCCAGCGACCGTGTCAACCTATTGCTGTTGAAGAAAGCATATTGCTTTAAAGCGGAGGGGCTTTACAATGAGGCCTATGAAACTCTTCAGCAGGCCGATTTTTTTGCAGGTTCCGATAGTTTGAAACAAACGCTTTACTACGAAGTAGCGTTGGCGGCATATGTAAGCGGCCAACACGATGTTGCACTTAGTCGCCTGCAAGAGATGTTTTACTATTTTCCCGATCACAATTTGCCGATGGCCTTTTTGCTCGAGATTCTGTGCCTCAACCAGTTGCAGCGCTGGGATGACGCGGCAAAACGTTACCAGCAGTTGCAAACCCGGCTGCACCTGGCAGGTGACAACCCTTACAAAGGCAGAAGAATAAAACCGAAAAATCCGGATCGTGCGGAGACATGGTCGTATGTTTTGCCGGGCAGCGGGCAAGTATATGCGGGGTACGGTGCCCGCGGAGTTAGCTCTTTGCTTTTGCAAAGTGCCTGTGCTGCTTTTGCTACTTACAGTTTTCATAATGGATTTTACTTTTCCGGGGCGTTTACCGGGGTGAGTTTGTTTTATATGTTTTACAACGGTGGCGCCCGCTACGCCCGTTCATTAACTGAAAAGACCAACGCCAAGCGGTTAAATGCCCTCAATGAGGCTGTTTTGAAATCAGCGCAAGAATTAAAAAAATAAGGGGCTCAAGACCCCTTATTTTTTGCTAGCGATGTAATGCACTACCACATAAAAAATTTGCTGTTGCCTACGAATTTGCCGATGTCATCAAAATTGATGGCCAGCACGATAAGGTCGATTAGCGGCACAATGCCAAAGATACCTCCGCAGGTGATCAAATAGCCTAAAATCAAAATTGGTTTGCCACCCAGGTAGACGCGGTGGATAGCCAGACCTCCCAGAAAGAAATCTAGCAAGATGGCCACCAAAGCGTTCTTCTCGGCCATCACAGCCTGGCCACCCATAGGGTTAAGCAGCGATGAGGCGTCTGAGAGGTTGAAGGCAGCTACTTCAGCCGTGCTAAAGGCAGCTTCGATGGCAGCATCATTCACCCGGTACTGAGAAGCTTGGGTGTACGAATAACTCAGCGTACACACGAGCAGGAGTAAAAGTATTTTTTTCATGCGATTAAAATTTTTTGATAAGGTATAGAAAATTAGATAATGGCACAAGCCGGCACAAAAAATTACGGGGGTAGGCTTTTTCGTGCATTTGGTTGTAGCCTTATACACCTACGTGGCCGCGAACCCACAGGCAGAGCAAAAGCTAACCGGCCATTGTTAAAAATGGTAATTCCTTGTATCATGGCGGCCAGTTGATACCGGCCGTGTTACGTTTAATTCTTGCTTGGTGTTTGTATTTCGCATGTGTGCATTTAGTTGCGGCTGCTCCCCCGGCTACTTATGATCTGTTGCAGGCGATTTACCGTACCGACTTTTCCGATTATGAAAGCAAAGCCGTAGACCTGCGTGCAAGCGATCCAGATAGTTACACTTTACTACAACTATTTTATTGGCGATGGAAAGAGGTGCCGGTGGCCTACAGCACTGTAAAAGAAAGTTACTATCGTCTCTTGGGAGAAGAGTTGGCGCGTCTGGAAAACATCCGCGAAAGCGGGCCGCGCACCACGTATCATAAAATTTGTTTGCACTTTCTGTTGGCCGAATACCATGCTTCTCTGGGCAATACCTGGCAGGCGCTGAGGCAGGCCCAGCAAGTTTACCCGCTGATTGTAGAAGTATTCGACCGTGATTATCGCGAACCTGAATTCACCTTTGTAAGGGGTATCTACCATTATTATATTGAACACTATCGCCAGAAGAATATTCTGTTTAGGGCTGCTTTTTTGCCTTTTCGCAAAGGCGATCAGGCCGAGGGCTTGCGGCTGCTCCGGCAAAGTGCCGCCCAGAAATCGATGGCGCAGGTGGAAGCAAAAATTTTCTTAACGCACATTCTCCTACGCCTCGAAAACCGGCCCTCAGAAGCGCTTTTTTACAGCCGCGATCTAGTGACCCGATTTCCGCAAAACACAAAAATGACGGAAATGCATGCCGAAGTGTTGATCAAAAACAAAATGTTTTTGGAAGCACAGCCCGTGGTAGATCAGCTGGCCACCCATTCTCGTTTTTACTACGCCTGTCCGGGACACTTTTTCCGCGGATACGTTCAGGAGGAACTCCATCACGACAAAGACAAGGCGAGGCAGGCCTATGAAAAATGTCTCAATCAGCCGTTCAAGCCCGTGGAAGACTACCAACGCCAGGCGCGGCAGCGCCTCAAGTTGTTATAATTAAAGCATAAAAAAACCAGGCCGATCATTGTATTAACAAGTAATCTGCCTGGCGCTTTACTACAAAAGTAAGCGTGTTGAAAGCGCTATTGCCTGATAATCCACTTTACAAAAAACACCACGCCAATCAGCAGCGCAATGCCCCCGATGATGTAGAACACATCGCCTGCAATCAAGAGGCCTACGATTCCCACAGCACCGAAAATGGCAGCCAGCTTCAGGTCTTTATCAAGGCCTTGGGTGGCCTGTACTTTTGCCGGCTCGTATTTTTTTGGTGCCGACTTGGCAATTTCATTCTTGACATACTGGCGGACGGCTTTGCGCTCGACCTTATTCATTTTGGCATAGGTTTTGGCCGCGGGCCCGGCAGTGATCGCGTTCTCCGGTACAATAACAATACGCTCGGTTGATGCGGTCAGGTATTCAGGTTGAACGGTTGGCAGTTCTGTGGCGGGTTCAACAACTACCTGAGATGCCGGCTTGCCCGGGTAGTACTTATGGGTATCAAAGCGATACGCGTACTTAGGTGCGGAACAGCCGCTGGCAAAGGCAGCAAGAGCAATAACACTGATAACTTTTTTCATGATGGTGTATTTTGTTTTGAGCGGAATGGTTTTGCTAAACGTTGAAAAAATCTTCGTTCGAAATTCCAAAAAAATCTGAATTGTCCAAAAAGAAATCCATAGGCCAGCAGGAATAAATTGTAAACCGGCAAAATGAGAATCCAATAAAGTATTGAGAACGTTAACGGTATGTTACCAGTGGGAAACGCCCACGACAGCAGCGGCCGTTTAATGAACAACACGGTAAAGCCCGTACACGCAAACGTGAGCAGGATGAGCAGTACCTGTACACCACTTTCAACCTTCCACCGACTTTTAAGTATGTTTATCCACTTCATGGTTGCGGGGAAAGATAGACATGATTATTCGTTGGCAAAAGGCAGCCACCAATCATTTTGCGGTAAGGGTGCGCGCAGGCTTATGGCTTCTTTTTTTACGGGGTGCATAAATGTGAGCTGGCGCGCATGCAGGGCGATGCTGGCATCGGGCAAAGGTACCTCAGCCCCATACTTAACATCGCCATAGATACAGCAACCCACCGCGGCAAGTTGCACGCGAATTTGGTGCGGGCGCCCGGTAACGGGCTTTACCTCCAGCAGGTGCCTGCCATCGCGGCTGATAAGGTATTGATACGACAACTCCGACTGCAACCCCTGCGGGTGTTCGGTTTTGTAGGCAGTGGCTTTGTTTTTCTTTTCGTCTTTGGTAAGCCAATGAACCAGCGTGGCGTGCGCAGGTGTCGGTTTTTTCTGAACCAGCGCCCAGTAAATCTTTTCCGTTGCGCGCTGGCGAAACTGGGCGTTCATGCGCTCAAGCGCTTTAGATGTGCGCGCAAACACCACCACTCCGCTCACGGGCCGGTCAAGCCGGTGCACAACGCCTA
>Ga0224723_1002524_pt1 | contig 10061 bp, 10 predicted proteins | sample Balambano_FR2_Me_FD_161647 | JGI IMG/M metagenome (GOLD analysis project Ga0224723, IMG submission 161647) | Freshwater sediment microbial communities from Lake Towuti, South Sulawesi, Indonesia - Balambano_FR2_MetaG | ecosystem: Environmental > Aquatic > Freshwater > Lake > Sediment | place... | reverse complement strand
GGGTGGGAGTAGTGGCGTGGGCTGAGTCACCCAGCAGGGCAATGCGACCGCGCACCAGGCGTTCCAGAGGGTCAATATCACCAATTTCCAGGCGGTTAGTAGCTTCTGGGTCGATGGCCTGAATCAGATTTTGCACAGGAGTTGGCCAACCCTGAAAAATTTTGGCTAACTCATCGCGGCGGTAGGGTGGGTCTACCTGGGTGCCTTCTTCCATTGGAGCACCAAAGAAAAAGTAGAAGCGATCGCCTCCCACCGGCATCATCGAAGCTCGCTTACTATCGCCTACATAAATCACCCATCGATCCTTCGCGCACAGGTCGGCATGGGCCGCCACTAAACCATTCCAGTTGACGTAGTGAGCATAGCGGCGCTCCACTGGCCGATTGAGTACGTAGGCGCGAACTGCTGAGCGAATGCCATCAGCCCCAATGACCAAATCACCCACAGCCCGGTGGCCGTTGTCAAAAATAGCGGTAGCGGAGTGGTCATCTTGCTCGATAGCCACACAGGGCATTTCCAGATGCACATCGTCGGGGCCAAACTCGGCCAATAGCATCGCTTGCAAATCAGTGCGGGCAACTGGATAAGGCCGTTGCCCTACCCGTTCAAACAGGGGATGCAGGTCAATGTAGCTGAGTGGTTCATCGGTGTGGCTGCGATACTCCATGGCATTCATCTCGCCTCCAATGGCGGCCAGTTTCTCCCCTAGCCCTAGTCGATTGAGTACCTTAACCCCGTTCGACCAGAGGGAAATACCGGCCCCCGCTGGGCGCAATTCAGAGACGCGGTCATAGATTTCGACCCGATACCCAGCTTGTTTCATTGCAATTCCCGTGGTCAGGCCACCAATACCTGCCCCAATGATGACTACCTTCAGGTTGTACATAGCTCCTCCTAACCGCTTTGCGTCCTGTTGCAAGGCACTAGCCCGACGTGATGGGCCAGACCGTTGTATACATTCCAGGATAAAGCGTAACATCAGGTTTTTCTGAGTGGTGGTTAACCTATTCCTAAAGGCTTCGTCAAGGATTTAAGACCTTCTGAACGACTATCTATTTCAATCTTTAAGGAAACTCGATTGAATTCATAAAATTCTTACGGGAAACCCTAAAGAAATGACTGATTTTTAATTTGATTCAAGAAAAGGGGAATGTCCCTTTTGACGTACCATTATGTTGCATCGTTGTTCTCTGTACGGAGTAGCGGTAGTCACCGCTGGGTTGAGCATAATGCCACTTTCATTTCAGGAGTATCTACCAAAAGCAGAGGCGGCTTCTCAGACTACTGAGACTGTTAATTCTACCAAAGCCCAAATTTCCCAAGTCGTTAATCAGGGTAGACAACGACCAGGCAGTGGGCACCGCCAACGGGTTCGTTAGGGGCTAGTGGCTTTCGTATCTCGAAGCTGCTGAAGCTGGTACTGGGCATCGTCGAAGCAACCTACCCGCCCGACTTCCAAACAAGCACTCGCGACTTTTTCAAGATCAGAAATAGCTTCATCGACTTCTCCTAAAGCAGCATTCAGAAGGCCCCGATCATAGTAAGCAAAGGGGTGATTTGGGTTCAGCTTAATAGTCTGATTAAAGTCAGTCATGGCTCCACTCAAATCACCTAAACTTTGCCGAGTTAGCCCTCGATTGTAATAGGGCTCTGGATTATCTGGATTAATTTGAATAGCGATGGTGAAATCTTGAATAGCGCCCTGATAATCCGATAATTGACGTTTAACCAACCCTCGATTGCCATAGGCATAGCCATTACTCGGACGTAAATTAATGGCCGCAGAGCAGTCTGACAGAGCCGCCGCATGATCCTCCAAATTAGACAAAGATAGGCAACGATTGAGATAAGCGATCGCCATTTTTTCAGGATCATCCGTCACTTCTAGAGCAGCCGTATAATCATCTACTGCTCCGGTTTCATCTCCCAGATCTGCCCTAGCGCTGCCTCGGTTCAGGTAGGCATCGCTATAGCTTGGGTCAAGTTCTAGGGCTGTCGTGTAGTCATCAATCGCCCCCTGTAAATCTCCCAGGTCAGAGCGTAAATTTCCTCGCTGAAAATACAGAAGAGGAGCGGTTGAATCAGTCTGAATAGCACGAGTCAAGTCATCCAGGGCTTGCTCTTGCTGCCCATTTTTTAAGAGCAGTTCAGACCGCTGCGCCAGGGTTTCGCTATCCTCAGGCTGGCGCTGAATAACCTGGTCAAGGTAGCCGATAGCTTCCTGAATTTGCCCGACCTGCTCTGCATTTTCAGCCTGCTGAGTAAGACGGGCCGTGGATAGGCGTTTTGGCATCTGCAAGACAAAGAACCCCAACGTTAGCAGCGCCAGTCCCGCTCCTAACACCGTGGCTACGGCTGGTGGTCTCCGTTGCGATCGCGGTAGCGAGGGCGGGGGCGGTAGTGGGTTGTTCAGGGAAGTCGAAAGTGGCAGTGGCCCATTGGCCGCAGCAGCGCTAGCCGCATTGAGAGGAATGGGTTGCGCCGAGCCGCCATTGAGCTTGGCTACGGATTCATCCAGCGACGCTGCCGAGGCCCAGTTAGCTCCAGTAGTCAGGCCATTGTCTGGAGAGGGAACTGGAGCCACCAAGCGGGACAGAATATCTTTAGCACGAGACAGATGAAGCTCTGAATTAAGGGATAGCATTTCCAGCAGTAGCGCCTTGAGGCCGTCGCTGAGGGCTGAGCATTCATCGAGTTGAAGTTTGGCCTGGTCTAGAAAATCAGGTTGTTCAAGATAGGGCAGAGCCTCCCGCGACAGCCCTGTGGCCAGTTGCAGTGCCATCATCCCCAGAGCAAAGTGGTCGGCATTGAAATTAGGAGCCTGCTGAGGAGGCACCTGCGGCAAATAGACTTCATTACCATTGGGCTTGGCAACTTCTGCACCAGGGCTTGTCCAGGGCGTGCGGGGAGTAGTTTCATGCACTAGGCCAAAATCTACCAGCACCAGATGCCCCTCGGTTTGATGGCGAATTAGGTTGTTGGGATGCAGATTTTGATGCACAATGCCGTGCTGCTGAATAATCTCAAGAATACTGAGAACATCAATTAAAAATTGGCGCAACTCAGGTTCTGGGCGAGATCGCTGCTCTGCTAAGTCCACTTGCAAGGGTCGCCCTGGCACATAGCCTCTGACCCAATAAAAATCTTGATTATCTTGAATGACTGCCAGTCGCTTTTCTAAGCAGGCGCGATCCTCAAGGCGCTGCAAAATCTTAACCCGCTTATCTAGCAAATCAGTCAAAAACTTAAGCGTGACCGGGTTTTGGGTAGGCAACTGCAAGCGTTTAACAATGCACTTTCCCTTAGCTGGATCATTTTGATCCATCATGAGATAGGTTTTGCTATAGCTTTTAGTGCTGACCACCCGGATGAACTGAAAACGCCCATCCAGCAATCTTTTTACAACCATTGTTTTGCCAGGGTAGATGCGTAATGCCGAAAACGTTATCTGCTAGCACTGAATATTCAGAGCAGACAAGAATCAGTAAAAGATGTGGACGTGACGACAGCCTGACGCAGACAGGTTTGCCATGCCCAGACTGCTATCAGCATTAAAGGAACGTTTTAATGTATAGATTGTAAGGCAAGGGCCTGGATAAATTAAGACCTCAATGATGTACTGCGTTATTTACGATAGCCACTGTAATCTTTGTACCAATCTCGTGCGCTGGCTAGAAGCGGTGGATCGGGGTCAGCGCTTTCAGTACCTACCGATGCAGAATCAGGCTGGCTTAGCCCAGTACGGTATCGCCCCCGCCGATTGTGAAGCCGGTATGATTCTGGTAGATCAGCAAAACCCTACCCGCCGCTGGCAAGGCAGCAATGCCGCCGAAGAGATTGGTCGTCTATTGCCAATGGGTCAGTTGTTGGTTGACGCCTATCGCACCTTACCCGGTGCTAAGCAGGCGGGCGACCAACTCTATAGCTACGTGCGCGACCACCGCTACGAGTTGTTCGGTCAACAAGCCCAGCCGTACCAGTCTGTTTATCCCCTCTGTGATACCGGCCACTGCCCAGATAGTCAACTTGGGAAGATGTGAATTAGGTTCAAAAAATCCCCAACATCCTCAGGAAACCTGTCCCTGAGTGATGTCGGGGGTTGGAAAGTGTTGCAGATCGTTGTAACGAAATCCGTGACAGCCTCTACTGCGCCCAGGCAACGGCATTTTCGTAGAAGGTTTGCACCGTCAATACCGCTGGCCAGTTGGCATCGGCTTTGACAATGTTGCCAGGGATATCTTCCTCCCACTGGCGCTGCACATCCAGGCTGTAGTTGAGGTATAGCTTGCCATCTACAATCTTCCAAACGCGGGGATCCACAGACGCTACGTTGCCCTCGCTCATGGCTTTAGCGCAGTAGCCGCCGTACTGGGGCGCGTAGTCTTCGGGATTGGCCGCAAACAGCGCCAGGTTTTCGGCACTGCTAAACTGCCAAGTGGCTCCGTTCCACTCATACTCGTAATCTGCACTGCCGGGTACGGCTGCACCCTCAGTGAAATAGGCCACCGGATCAGCCCCACGAATAGCCAGGTTGCTGGCCGTCTCGATGTAAACCTGGGGATGAGGCGGCTCCATGGCTGTCACCACGTCTGCCCCAGCACAGGGGTTAGCCCCGGCACAGGGATTGGCACTGGCGCAGGGATTGGCTCCGGCGCAGGGATTTTTCTCAGCTGCGCAGGGGTTCGCCCCGGCACAGGGATTGCCCGCACAGGGATTGGCTCCGGCACAGGGATTGCCTGCACAGGGATTGGCTCCGGCACAGGGATTGACGGTACCGGCGCAGGGAACAGCCTGCACAGAACTAACAACGCTGGGTAACGTCACTGCGCCCAGTGCCAGCACAGAAGACGCAATTAGGGCGGCTAAATACTGAATTTTCATAGCTCAAGAAAGATTGGAAAGGACAGCACACACATCGGCACCCGCTGGCACAGTTCAAGAGTCAGCCGCTAGACGGCTCCCCTGTGAAATGTTGTCTGTGCCTGAGCGTTGTCTCTACTAAAGGCGACTTATCTGAAGCCCTTCTGAACCAATTCTTAGAAAACGTTGAGAATAGAGATAATATCCAATTCCGCAAGTATCGACAGCCAAGTGGATGAGTTTGTGATTGCAGGGCTTTTGGGCTGAGGCAAGCCTGATGCTTACCAAGTCCGCCGTGCGCCAAGACTAGGCACCTAGCCTTCTGCTTTAGACCAGCATCAAGTTTCCAGGTATTGTGCCAGCGAGAAATGAGCCCAGTCGAAGTCTAGAGGGACTAAGTACAATGGACGGCAATACCCTGTATGTGGAATCTAGCTATGGTGGTGTACGTTCTGTTGTTCAATGCCCGCACTGACAATGAGGGCATCCACAGCCTCAAAGTTGAGGATCGAGATGTGGTGCTGATGTTCGAAAACGAGGACGATGCCACCCGCTTTGCCCTTATGCTGGAGGCCCAAGATTTTCCGGAAGCCACCATTGAGGCTATTGACCAGGACGATATTGAGGAGTTTTGCCAGAGTGCTGGCTACGACTGCAAGCTAGTGCCAGAGGGTGCCCTGGCCATTCCACCTGAAAATCGGGTAGACAGCCTGGACTGGGATCCTAATGCTCAAGCCGAAGCCCCATCTCGACCAGCCGCTTCAGAGCTAGAGGAGGCCCATACCCTCTCGCAAACAGAGCTAGATCAGTTGCGGCAGCAGTTTGAAAAATTACTCTAGCGGCATCTATGGCACGCCCTGATTTGATTGCACAAGCTCGTCAAGGCAATGCCGCAGCTATTGCCCAGTTAATTACTCATTCCTTATCTGAGCAGGGTGTGGTGGCCCTGGTTAGCTGGCGAGGATCAGTGCTGCATGTTTCCTTAGAAGCCGACCAACCCCTTAACCAGGCTGAAACCGTACCCACGATTCGGCGTGGGTTTCGCCGTCTGGAAATGACCTGCCCCCTAGAAGCCATAGACATTGAGAGTCGTCTGGTTGGGCACACCGAACCTAGTTGGCAAGAGCGCTTTAGCCTCACCCCTGGCCCAGGGTCTTCCCAACCCGTCGTGGCACCATCCCCAGAGGTCATTACCTCTGAGCCGTTACCGGAACCAATGGCCGAGGCCACTGCAACCCCTGAGCCGCCAGCCGCATCTTCAGCGCCTTACCTGACTGACACCACCCTCGCGGCCCTGGCTCATCTAGCGCCGCTGGGTGGGTACTTGATGGTGGGCGCAAACTGGTTTACGGGCTTTCCCTTTCCGTTCTTTTGGAGTGGGTCTTTTTTGCTGCCCTGGCGATTGGTGGCACCGCTGGCGTTATTGCTAACTAAAGGGGCTGATTCGCCCTTCCTCAAGCAACAGGCCAAAGAAGCCCTCAACTTTCAGTTAATGATGCTAATTCTTTGGGCGATCACAATTGGGTTAATGTTTATTCTAGTTGGGTTTCTGCTGGTACCGCCGCTGGCACTGTTTGAGGTGGTTTCTACGATAGTTGCAGCGGTGCGGGCTTCGGAGGCCAAGCCGTTTCGCTATCCCTTGACGGTTCGCTTGGTTCGCTAAGAAGTCGTTATCTATGGCCGTGTTATCTACCCCTAATTCAGAACCCAGTAACCGGGGCCATTTGCTGACCGAGCAGGCTAACCCTCGCAGTGCCCAGCTTGACCAGCTTACCCCTCTGGAATTGGTGGATCTGTTCAACCAGGAAGATCAGCACACCCTGGCGGCGATCGCGGCAGCCCGTGAACCTCTGGCCCAGGCTATTGAAGTTACCGCTAAAGCCCTACACCAGGGCGGCAAACTCTACTACGTGGGGGCTGGTACCAGCGGTCGCCTAGGAGTGCTGGATGCAGCAGAGTGCCCTCCCACCTTTTGCACACCGCCTGACCTGGTACAGGGCATCATAGCGGGTGGCGCGTCGGCGCTGGTACGCAGTTCTGAAGGGTTAGAAGACATATTTGAGGATGGCGCGGCGGCTATGGCTGAACGCCATGTGCATGTCCTTGATGTGGTGGTTGGCATTACCGCTGGAGGTACGACGCCCTACGTAAAGGGGGCCATCCACACGGCCAAACAGCGCGGAGCCACGACCATATTGATCGCCTGCGTACCTGCCGACCAGGTGCCCAGCGAGGCTGATGTTGACATTCGTCTGTTAGTAGGGCCAGAACTGCTGGCCGGGTCTACCCGCCTCAAGGCTGGCACAGTGACCAAAATGGCGCTGAATATTCTCTCCACTGGGGTAATGGTGCGGCTGGGCAAGGTCTACGGTAACCGCATGGTGGATGTGGCTGTGACCAACCGCAAGCTCCGCGATCGCGCCCTCCGCATTCTCTGCGACCTGACTGATTTGGATCGAGCCGCCGCCGCTGACCTACTCGACCGCAGCGGTCAGCAGGTTAAGCTGGCGCTGATGATGCACCTGGGCCAGCTAGACGTAGATACGGCCAAACGCTACCTGGAGCAGCACCAGGGGCAGTTGCGGCAAGCCTTGGCCGCCTTGCCTGAGGCTTAAACGAGTGACGTATTTACTGGGCTATCCCCACGTCCGCAATTACGATGGCTCGTGGAATGAATGGAGTCGCTTACCCCACTCACCGATTGAGGTATAGCTCCTCCGTTCGCTAAAGGGGCTAGACTAGCTGAGCCGTTAGCGGCCGAGTTACTGGGGATGCAGACAGGAAGCCAACCTCCGCCAGGATGGTACTCAGGCTCACCTCAGTTTCGATTAGGCTGGCGTGGCCGCTGTCTGGTAAGGGATAAATGCGTGCGTCGGGCAGTAGCTGAGCCAGCCGTTGAGCCTCTTCTAGAGAAGGCAGTAACAAATCCGCCAGGGAAGCCACCAACAGCGTTGGTGTTTTAACGCAGTGCAATTTCAGCGGTTCTAGCCGAAACTGCGTTAACAAATTTAGCCGCCAGGCGGTGCTGGCCCGCGACACAGAGCGAATGGCCCGCAGCAACTGATGATATTCAGCTACCTGAATGCGGCTGGGGTTGGCCAATAGCGGCAGATTACCCAACGTCACAGCCTGAAAAATAGACCACAATCCCCAGGGCGTAAGCTGAGAAAACCAGTGCGTCCAGGGAAAGCGGTGCAGAGAAGAGGCCGAGTTAATCAAAATCAAGTAGTTGGCCAAATTAGGAGCCTGACTGACCACATGCAGTGCCAAACACGCCCCAAAGGACTCGCCACAGAGATAAACGACGCGATCGCCCGCTGCCTGTCGTACCAGTTGAATCACCTGAGCCGCCATCTTTTGCCAGGAGGACAAGTCATCAATGGGAATGGCCAGACAGCGAATATCAAAATGAGGCTCCAGATTAGGTAGCTGGGTAATCAATAGCTCCCCGGTGCCATCCATACCCGGCAAAAAGACAAATAAAGGCTTATCCGGGGCAGGGGCAACGGGGGTAAGCAAGCGTAGCGAGGTCGGCGGTTCTAGCATTCAGACTACGGCAGAAAACATGAGCAGTAACTGTAGGGGCGCTGGCCAGCGCAAGGAGAAAAAGCTAACCCAGAAAAAACCAAGAAGCTGAGCCAGCAGGAGCCATTAACCGTAGGCGTGCTTGAGCAAGGTAGCAATTTCCTCTCGGCAGCATTGGGTAATGTCGGCCACCAGGGTATCGGAGTCCTTGGGTTGATGGCGAGATCGCAGTCGGGCATCCACGCGCACCGGGCGACCAATCAACAGCTTTACCTCCTGGTACATCACCGCCGGGTGCCAGCCAGGTTGCTGAAACAGGGGCTCAGAATCGTCAAACCGACTGAGCAACCGCAGGGGCACCAGGGCGTTGCTAGTTTCCTGGCAGGAGGCAATCGCCACCGGCACAATCGCCAGCTCCTCCACCGGAGCACGCAAGGCCAATTGAGCAAACCCCCGATGAAAGGCATTAAGGTTATCCGGCGCGGTTTTGTGAACCATTGGCGCAGCCCCTTCCGGGAAAATGCCCACGGCTTCTCCCTCACTAAGAGCTTTGAGCGCCCGCCGAAAAAATTTGGTTTGGCCACGCCCAGAAGCATCCAGAGGGAGACACCCCAACGCTGTAACCATTTCTCGCAGACCCGGCACCTGACTCATGTAGTGATGGCAAGCAAACCGTACTGGACGCCCCGTAGCCAGCATCAGCAGCGGCGCATCCAAAATGCTGCGATGGTTGCTGACCAATACCAGAGGCACATCTCCAGGCACTCGTTCCTGGCCCGCAACAGACATCTGCACCCCCAGCAAACTCAGCAGCCCGTTGGATACAGCCAGAGGGCTGAGAGCAGGGGAAGAAAGCGAAGCTAACACCATAGAAATCCTTAAGCTGCGATAGGCGCTATCGAAAACGTGACCTGCCGAAGTAACACTGACAGGAGCTTTCTTTTCATAACTTAACAAAGTTTCAAGGTTTTCTCCGGCCTTGGACTGAAGATCTCCCCTGAGGTAGAAAAATGCTTTAGGCAGAAGCGAGGAGATAGGAGTTCAGGAGTCAGGAGTCAGGAGATGACTATCCCCTATCCCCTATCCCCTAAACTCCTGATGCAACACTTCCCTGGCCTAGATTGATACCCTGAGACGTCCTAAGCTAGAGAAGGCAAACGCAACAACCTGCCATGACTCAACCTATACCTGTCTCCCAAATTTCTACGGCGGCTGACTTACTGCAAGCCTATGCGGCAGGCCAACGCAATTTTGAATACGTCATTCTAATCGGGGTTAGCCTGGCTCAGGCTGATCTTAAAGGGGCTGATTTTAGCTATGCCGACTTTAGCGACGCCAATCTGAGCCAGGCTAATTTGCGCGGGGCCGACCTCAGCTACACCAATCTGAGCCAGGCCGATCTGAGCGGGGCTGATTTGCGGGGCGCTATGCTGATTGGCACTGACCTGAGAACGGCTATGCTGTCTGGCACCAAGCTCGATGTGGCCGACTACGACCCCCAAGACACTCACTTTCCGCCAGGGTTTGACCCAGTTCAGCAGGGGCTAAAGGCTGATCGCTAGAGCTAGTAGAGCTTTTAGCACGGGTTAATCCATAGCCCGACGGCCAAGCTTTAAGATAAGGGCGTCAGCATTCAGTACCCCCTATGCACGTTCCTCTGGTGTCGTCGTCTCGGT
>Ga0224723_1002522_pt1 | contig 10063 bp, 14 predicted proteins | sample Balambano_FR2_Me_FD_161647 | JGI IMG/M metagenome (GOLD analysis project Ga0224723, IMG submission 161647) | Freshwater sediment microbial communities from Lake Towuti, South Sulawesi, Indonesia - Balambano_FR2_MetaG | ecosystem: Environmental > Aquatic > Freshwater > Lake > Sediment | place... | reverse complement strand
GCCGAGGAGGGTTCAAGACCGGCGGGGGGTTCTGAGCACACCGATCGGCATGCTATGCTTTGGCCATGACACAAAAGCGCAAGAGTGGAGCCGGCGGCAAGGCGCCGCGCGCCGCCAGGCAGCTGGCGCACAAGCCTCCCCTGACGTCGGCCGGCGAGAATCGGCGCCGACACGCCGCGGCCGGTGACCAGGAGCTCGCGCGCCTGCTGGCGGCAATCGAGGCCAACCTCCAGGAGGTGGAGCGGAACCTCGACAAACTCGAGGCGGCCTGATGGCGCTTGGCGGCGATGTCGCCAAACTTTTCGCTGTTTTCTATCGGCTGAGTGAGGCGGAGAAGCGCCTGTCAGCCGTGGCCGTCAAGCAGGAAGCTGACTTTCGCGACATCGCGGCGCGATGCGGTGTGCTGGAACAACGGCTGAGCACACTGGAGACACGCTTCGGCGGCCTGTCGCGCGAGATCGCCGCGGAAGCGAAGGCGGCCGCAAGCAGCGCCGCCCACCTGAGTGTCGGCAGCCAGCTCGGCGAATTGGCGGCTGAAGTTGCAATCCTGAAGCGGCGTCTCGATGAGACGCCACGCACTACGCGCAAACCACGACTTCCGAAGACCTGAATCGCGCGATCGCGACTACTCGTCGCGATGCACCTTCTCCATCCGCTCGTGGCGCTCCTGCGCCTCGATGGAGAGCGTGGCGATGGGGCGGGCCTCCAGGCGCTTCAGGCTGATCGGTTCGCCGGTTTCCTCGCAGTAGCCATAGGTGCCGCTCTCGATGCGCTCGATGGCCTGGTCGATCTTGCTGATCAGTTTTCGGGCACGATCGCGGGTGCGCAGTTCCAGGGCGCGGTCGCTTTCCACACTGGCCCGATCCGTCAGATCGGCTTCCGAGATGCCGCCCTGCTGCAGGCTTGCCAGCGTGTCATCGGCCTCGCGCAGCAATTCCGCCCGCCATCGCAGCAGTTTGCGGCGGAAATACTCGGTCTGCATCGGGCTCATGAAGTCTTCGCCGTCGTTCGGGCGATAGTCGGGCGGCAGCGTCTGCATCATGGCTCGCACCCCTTGTCGTCGGCCATGGGTCCCTGGCGCCCGCTGGCCGGCTTCCCCCGGTCAAGGAAGCGTGATGGCGCGCCTTATAGCGGCGAGTTTTGTCGCCGCAAAGGGGTGTTTTGGTTCCATCGTCCAGGAAAATGCGAGTGTCATCCTGTTGAAAAGCAAGATTTCAGCTGCACCCCTCAGTCGGCCGAGCGCTGAAACCGCGCCAGTTCCACCGCGGCGCGCAACGCCACCGCCTGCGCGGCCTCGCGCAGGGCGGGATCGGCGGCGTCGGCCGCCCGTGCGGCAGCGTCGGCCAGCGCGCTCAGCGTCGGCTGGTCCAGCCCTCCGCCCAACAACGCTAGCTGGATGGCCTTAAGCGACTCCAGCGCCTCGCCGGCGGCCTGGCGGGCCTTGCGGTCGCGTTCGGCGGGATCGGGGAATTCCTGCAACATCAACAGCCCGGTCGCGGAAACCACGCCCGACGCGGCGCCGAGTTCGCGCGCTTCGCCCGCGCCGTTCGCCGAATCGAGCGCCGCGCCGAAGCGGGCATCGGCCCGCGCCGCGCGCCCCGCACGAACGGGAGCTGCAAGACCGCCGACCGCGCCGACCCTGCTCATTCGAAGCACCCCATGCGCTGGCCTCCTGCCAGGCGGTCCCCCAAGCCGTGGGCCGCCCGGGCAGAATGTGCATTCGCGTGTTCCGCCGCAATCGGCAATTCCTGCCGGGTCGGGCCGGAAGCAGCGGAAATCGCGGCACGCGGCGGGTGGCATGACGATTGCGATCCACCCCGCCATGCGCCCGGTTCGCCTGCTGCTTGCCGCCCTTCTGCTGATGTCCGCGCTGCCGGCGGCGGCACAGGTGCGCATCAAGGACATCGCCGACATCGAAGGCATCCGCGACAACAAGCTGGTCGGCTATGGCCTGGTCGTCGGCCTGAACGGTACTGGCGACCGCCTGTCCTCGGCCGTGTTCACGCGGCAGAGCCTGATCGGCATGCTGGAGCGGCTTGGCGTGAACACCCGCGACCAGGAGCAGCGGCTGGAGACGAAGAACGTCGCCGCCGTCATGGTCACCGCCAACCTGCCGCCCTTCTCGCGCCAGGGCACGCGCATCGATGTCGCGGTCAGTGCATTGGGCGATGCCACCAACCTGACCGGCGGCACGCTGCTGGTCACGCCGCTGCTGGGCGCCGACGGCGAGGTCTATGCCGTGGCGCAAGGGCAGGTCGCCACCGGCGCGATCAGCGCGCGCGGCGCGGCGCAAAGCATCACCCGCGGCGTGCCGACATCAGGCCGCATCGCCAATGGCGCCATCATCGAGCGCGAGAACCGGTTCGTGTTTGCCGCGACCCCGGCGATCCGCCTTTCGTTGCGCAACCCCGACCTGACCACCGCGCGTCGCATGGCCGAGGCGGTGAACCGCTTCGCCCGTGGCGCTGCCGCCCGCGCGATCGATCCCGCGACCGTCCAGCTCCAGCTGCCCGGCGGCACATCGGATCCCGTTGCCTTCGTCACCGCCATCGAGCAGCTGCGCGTGGAACCCGACCAGACCGCGCGCGTGGTGATCGACGAGGCGCAGGGCATCATCGTGATGGGATCGAACGTGCGCGTCAGCCAGGTGGCGATCGCGCAGGGCAATCTTACGATCCGTATCACCGAGACGCCGCAGGTTTCCCAGCCCAACGCCTTCGGCCAGGGCGAGACCGTGGTGGTGCCCCGCACCAATGTCGAGGTGCAGGAGAACGGCACCCGTCGCCTGGGCGTGCTGGACGGCGGCGTGACGCTGCAGACCCTGGTGAACGCGCTAAACAGCCTGGGCGTCAGCCCGCGCGACATGATCAGCATCCTGCAGGCGATCAAGGCAGCCGGTGCCTTGCAGGCCGAGCTGGAGGTCATGTGATGCAAATCGAGGCCACGCCGCCCCGCAATCTCGCCGCCGCCCGGGCTGCTGCGCAAAAATTCGAGGGACACGCGCTGGGCGCCCTGCTGCAGCCGATGTTCGAGGGGCTTTCGGCCCGGCACGCGTTTGGCGGTGGCGCGGGCGAGGAGATGTGGCGGCCGATGCTGGTGGCCGAGTTCGGCAAGGTGATGGCCGCCGCCGGCGGCGTGGGCCTGGCCGATGCCGTGCTGCGCCAGTTGCTTGCCACCCAGGAAGCGGAGAGCGCGCGATGACCTGCCTCGCCGTCGTCGAAGCCGGCCTTGCGCTGGCCAACCTGCTTGTCGAGGAGAACCGGCTGCTCGCCACCGTCGATTACGCCGCGGCCGGAGGGCTGGCAGCGGTGAAGCAGCAGGCGGTCGAGCGTTTCCTGGCCGCGCGCCAGGCTGCCGGCAACGTCACCGCCGCCCCGGCCGATGCCGCCGCGCTGCGACGGTTGTCGGAACGGCTTGCCGAGCTGGGCAGCGCCAACCGGGCGCTGCTGGAACGCGCACTGTCGGCCCAGGCGCGGCTGATCGATTGCATCGCCGCCGCCGCGCGCCCGACGGGGCCAGGCTACGCGCCGCCGCCGACGCACGAGCGCCCGACGGCCTTCACACTCAATGCCCGCGCCTGATCGGGCGCACCGCGCAACGACACTGCGGCGTGCTTGACGGCAAACCGTTCAGGCGCCATCGACCGTGCGCGCCGCGCGCCTCAGCCGGCGCGATCCGGCAGGAGAACAAGCAAGCATGGTTCGCAAACTGGGCGCCGAGTTTCTCGGCACCTTCTGGCTGACCTTCGGGGGATGCGGCGCCGCTGTGCTGGCGGCGGGATTCCCGCAATTGGGCATCGGCTTCGTCGGCGTCAGCCTGGCATTCGGCCTTACCGTGCTGACCATGGCCTATGCCGTGGGCCACATCTCAGGCGGCCATTTCAACCCCGCCGTCACGTTGGGGCTCTGGTCGGCCGGGAAATTCAGCGCCGCCGATATTCCCGGCTACATCGGCGCCCAGGTCGCGGGCGCGGTGGCCGCTGCCTTCCTGCTGCTGCTCGTCGCCTCCGGCAAGCCCGACTTCGCGGTCGGCGGCTTCGCCAGCAACGGGTTCGGCGAGCTCAGCCCCGGCAAGTATGGCCTGGTCTCGGCCCTGGTGATCGAGATCGTGCTGACCGGGTTCTTCCTGCTGGTCATCCTGGGGTCCACCTCGGCCAGGGCGCCGGCGGGATTCGCGCCGATCGCGATCGGGCTGGCGCTGACCCTGATCCACCTGATCTCGATTCCGGTCACCAACACCTCGGTCAACCCGGCGCGCAGCACCGGCCCGGCGCTGATCGCTGGCGGTGCGTTCATCGCCCAGCTCTGGCTGTTCTGGCTGGCGCCGATCATCGGCGCGGTGGTGGCCGGCAAGGTCCACCAGTGGCTGGATGGCGACCGGCGCTGATCGCCGATCCCTGATTGCCGAGCACCGCGCGGCGGGCCACCCTGCCGCGCGTGCCGCCCGACAGCCGACCGATCAGCCGACCGCTCGCCCGCAACGGCAACCTGATCTTCGTCGGCTGCCTGTGCGCGGCTTCCGGCCTGGCCGTGCTGGGCCTCAAGGGCTGGCCGGCCTTCCTGCACGCGCTGGAAGTCGCCTGGAACCTGTTGCTGGTGGTGCTGCCCGCGCTGGGCGCGGGCGTGCTGCTGGCGGGCTTCCTGCAAGGGCTGCTGCCGCGTGACCTGATCACAAGGCGCATGGGCGCGCAGTCCGGGCTTGCCGGCCTGCTGCTGGCAACGCTTGCCGGGCTGATGACGCCGGGCGGTCCGATGGCGTCGTTCCCGATGGTGCTGGTGCTGGCGCTAGCCGGGGCGGACCGCGGCGCGCTGATCGCCTACATCACGTCATGGGCGCTGCTGGGCTTCCAGCGCACGCTGGTGTGGGAACTGCCCGTGCTTGGCGCTGATTTCGCGCTGCTGCGCGTGGCGGTGTGCCTGCCGTATCCTGATCGCCTCGTTCGCCGGCGGCCTGATTCCCGGCGGGCCGTTCGTGTCGTTCCCGCTGGTGCTGGCCCTCGCCAAGTCCGGCGCCGGCGTGCCGCAGCTGGTGGCACTGACCAGCGGCTGGGCGGTGCTGGCCTTCCACCGCGTGATCATCTGGGAACTGCCGGTGATGGGCGGCTCGTTCGTCGTGCTGCGACTGGCAGCGAGCGTGGCGCTTCCTGCCCTTTCCGGCTTCGCGGCCCAGGCGCTGATCGATGCTGGCGTATTCGCCGGCCGCATCGTGCCGTGAGCGGCCCCCTGCCCGACTTCCGCCCGAGTTCCGCGCCACCACCCGCGCGGATGGATGCTGCCCTGCCGGACACTTGGCCTGCCGCGCTCTATGCGCCGCTGCTGGCGCCCGCGTCGGCGCCCGATGGCTGCTTCGTGTTTGCCCATATCGCGCAAAGCCTGGACGGGCGCATCGCCACCGCGCGGGGATCGAGCCGCTGGATTTCGGGCCAGCCGGACATCGTGCACACGCACCGGCTGCGCGCGCTGGCCGATGCCGTGATCGTCGGCGCCGGCACCGTGCGGCACGACGACCCGCAGCTCACGGTGCGCCATTGCGAGGGCCGCTCGCCGGTGCGCGTCGTGATCGATTCCGAGCGCCGGCTTGGCGCGGACTATCGCGTGTTCCGCGAAGCCCCGGAAACGCTGCTGGCATGCGCCCGGGATCGTGCCGCTGACGCGCCAGGGCTTGCGACGCTGCTGCCCCTGCCGCGCGATGGTGCTGGCGGCGTTGCGATCCCCACGCTGCTTGCAGCGCTGCATGCGCGTGGGCTGTCGCGCCTGTTTGTTGAGGGCGGCGGCCACACCATCGGACGTTTCCTGCGCGCGGGATGTGTTGATCGGCTGCATGTGGTGGTGGCGCCCCTGCTGCTGGGCAGCGGTGTGCCGGTGCTGACGCTGCCCGAGATCGCCGACATCGCCGATGCCTTGCGCTTGCCCGTGCAACACCACGCGCTGGGCGAGGACATGCTGTTCGACTTGGCGATCGACCGCCGCAAGCCGCGATGACCGCGCGCGCGTTGTGGACGATGGCACCCGGTCAATGCGCGCTCCGCGAGGAGCCGCTTGGCGCGCCGAGTGACGGCGAGGCGTTGGTCCGCACGCTGTGGAGCGGCATCAGCCGCGGCACCGAAAGCCTGGTGTTCCAGGGCCAAGTGCCGGAAGCCGAGTTCGACCGCATGCGCTGCCCGATGATGGGCGGCGCGTTCCCCTTCCCGGTGAAATACGGCTACAGCGCCGTCGGCCTCGTCGAGGACGGGCCAGCCGAGCTCGCAGGCCGCGCCGTGTTCGCGCTGGCTCCGCACCAGGACCGGTTCATCGCACCGCTTTCCATGCTGCACCCCCTGCCTGAGAATCTGCCACCGCGCCGCGCCGTGCTGGCCGCCAACATGGAAACCGCACTGAACATCATTTGGGACGCATCGCCGCTGGCCGGCGAGCGCGCCATGGTGATCGGCGCGGGCGTCGTCGGGCTGCTGGTCGCTCTGCTGCTGTCGCAGGTGCCGGCGATCAAGGTGACGCTCGTTGACCAGAACCCCGCGCGGGCCGCGCTTGCCGCGGCGCTCGGCCTTGCCTTCGCGCTGGCCGATGATGCGCCGGGCGACCAGGAACTCGTCGTGCACGCCAGCGGCAACCCGGCCGGCCTGGCGCTGGCAATCGGGCGCGCCGCCAACGAGGCCCGCATCATCGAAGCGTCCTGGTTCGGCGAGAAACCCTGCGCGGTGCCGCTGGGCGGCGCCTTCCACAGCCGGCGCCTGCGCCTGATCTCCACCCAGGTCGGCCAGGTGGCCGCGCCGATGCGCGGCCGGCGCACGCATGCCGAACGGCTGGCGCTGGCGCTGTCGCTGTTGGATGATGCCCAGCTCGACCTGCTGCTTGACGGCCCCACGCCCTTCGCCCTTCTTCCCGCCGCGATGCCGCACATTCTCGGCGCGCCGGGCGCGCTCTGCCACGTCGTTTCCTACGCTTGAACCGGAGCCTCGATGTACTCGCTGACCGTTTCCGACCACGTGATGATCGCGCACAGTTTCACCGGCGAGGAGTTCGGCCCCGCCCAGCGCCTGCATGGCGCGACATTTGGCGTGGAGGCCGAGTTCCGGGCCGACAAACTTGATCACCTGAACCTGCTGATCGATATCGGCTTGGCGCGCACCGAACTGCGCCGCGCGCTCGACACATTCGATTACCGCAACCTCGATGAACTGCTCCAGTTCACCGGCCAGAACACCACCACCGAATTCATGGCCGGCCATATCCACAAACTGCTGTGCGCCGCCCTGCTGGAGGGGCGCATGGGCGCGCATGGCCGCAATCTCTCCGGCCTGAAGGTGACGCTGCGCGAAAGCCCCGTCGCCTGGGCGTCGTACGAAGGACCCGTCGTCGCGGGATGAGGATCGCGCTGGTCGCGCCCGCGCCCTTCGATACGGTCAGCGGCGGCTACAATTACGATCGCGCCATCGCCGCCGGCCTGCGCGCGCTGGGCCACGAGGTGCTGGTGGTGGAACAGGCCGGCCGCCACCCCCTGCCCGACGACGTCGCCGAGGCGAACGCCCGCGACACGCTGGATGGCCTGCCGCCCGAGTGGATACCCGTGCTGGATGGGCTGGGCCTGCCGGCCTTCTCTGTCCTTGCCGACGATCCCCGCCTGTCGCGCGCGGTCGGCCTGATCCATCACCCGACGCCGCTGGAGAAGGGGCTTTCCGAAACCGACGCCGCCGAATTGCGCGCGCGCGAGGCGGCCGTTCTGGCGAAACTCCGGCACCTGATCGCCACCTCGTCCGCCACGGCCGGGTCGCTGGCGGCGATGGGGATCGCGCGCGAGCGCATTACGGTGGTCGAACCCGGCACCGCGCGCGCCACGCGAGCCGCCGGCACGCGCGGCGCTGGCTGCCATCTGCTGAGCCTGGGCGCGCTGGTGCCGCGCAAGGGCCACGATGTGCTGCTGCGCGCCCTTGGCCGGCTGCCCGATCTCGACTGGCGCCTGACCATCGTCGGCCATGACGGCCGCGATTCCCGGCATGCCGCCAGCCTGCGCGCGCTGGCGGAGGAGCTGGGCATCGCCCGGCGCGTCACCTTCGCCGGCGAGGTTTCCGGCGAGGCGCTTGAGGAGCTGTGGCAATCCGCCGATCTCTTCGCGCTGGCCACCTGGCACGAGGGCTACGGCATGGCGGCGGCCGAGGCGCTGGCTCGTGGGGTTCCGCTGGCGATCACCGCCGGCGGCGCGATCGCCGATCTTGCCCAGCCGGCCTTCTCGGTGGTCTCGAAGCCGGGCGAGCATGCGATGCTGTCGAAAGGGTTGCGGCGGATGATCTTTGATGGCGAGCAGCGGGCGCGCATGAAGGATGCCGCGTGGGAGGCCGGGCAGAAACTGCCGGACTGGCCCGCCCAGGCGGAAAAGTTCGCGGCGGCCCTGGCATGAGCGACATCTTCGATGCCGGCTGGCTGGCCCTGCGGGAACCCCATGATGCGCGCGCCCGCAGCGATGCGCTGGCAAGCGCGCTGATCACGACGCTGCCGGCGCGGCCGAAACTGCTCGATCTCGGCGCGGGCAGCGGATCGCTGTTCCGCTGGCTGGCGCCGCGCATCTATCGCGCGCAGTCCTGGACACTTTTCGATGCCGACCCCGCGCTGATCGAGGCGGCCTTCGAGGTGATCGCGATGTGGGCCGAGGCGCTGGGCCTGCGCGTCACCGCGCCGCGCCGCGCCATGCTGGTGCACGCCCCAGGCGGCGCCTGGCGCATAGAGGCGGTGATCGGTGACCTGGCCGACATCGAGCGCCTGCCGCTGTTCGGCCACCACGCGGTGGTGAACAGCGCGCTGTGCGACCTGGTCTCGAAACCCTGGATCGAGCATCTGGCGGGGCGCCTTGCCGTGCCGTTCTATGCCGCGCTGATGGTCGATGGGCGGGCGCAGTACCTGCCACCGCATCCGGCCGACCGGCTTATGCGCCAGGCGTTCCGGCGCGACCAGGGCCGCGACAAGGGGCTTGGCCCGGCGCTCGGCCCCCGCGCGCCAGCCGTCGTGCAGGCCGCCTTCGCGCGCCGCCGCTTCCGCGTGATGACCGCGCCCAGCGACTGGCGGATCGGCCGGAACGATCCCGCGATGCTTGAAGCGATGTTGCGCGGCGACATGGACGCCGCACTCCGTACCGAGCGGGCGCGCTTTCCCCGCCTGCTCGACTGGCAGGCCGCGCGCGTGCGCCAGACCATCCGACGGCGCCTGTCGCTGCGGCTGGGCCATCGCGACCTGCTGGCTGTTCCGCGCTAAGGTCGAGCCATGCCCCTGCTGCTCGGCTGCATCGCGGACGATTTCACCGGCGCCACGGACCTCGCCGGCATGCTGGTCAAGCACGGCATGCGCACCGTGCAGGTGATCGGCGTGCCGCAGGGCGCGCCGCCCGAGGCCGATGCCATTGTCGTTGCGTTGAAAATCCGCACCGCACCGGTCGCCAGTGCGGTCGGGCAGGCCAGTGCGGCGTTCGACTGGCTGGCAGCCGCCGGGGCAGAAAAATTCTTCTGGAAATACTGCTCGACGTTCGATTCCACCGACCTTGGCAATATCGGCCCGGTGGCCGACATGCTGACCGCGCGCACTGGCGCGGCGATCGTGCCCTTCTGCCCTGCCTTTCCCGCGAACGGCCGCAGCGTGTTCCAGGGCCACCTCTTCGTCGGCACCTGCCTGCTGAACGAAAGCGGCATGGAGAACCACCCGCTGACGCCGATGCGTGATCCCGACCTGGTGCGCGTGCTGGGAAGGCAGACCACGCACGGCGTCGGGCTGGCGCCATACGCGGCCGTGTCGCAGGGGCCGGCCGCGATCCGCGCCGCCTTCACGCGCCTGGCCGACCAGGGCCGCCGCTATGCGATCTGCGACGCGATCGCCGAACAGCACCTGATCGACCTCGGCGCCGCCTGCGACCTGCTGCCGCTGGTAACCGGCGGGTCAGGCATGGCGATGGGATTGCCCGCGCTGTTCCGCGCCCAGGACAAACTCGCACCCGACGTCGCTGCCGATGCGCTGCCGCGTGTTGCCGGCCCGGGCGCGGTCGTCTCCGGCAGCTGCTCGCGCCAGACGCTGTTCCAGATCGGCAC
>Ga0224723_1002521_pt1 | contig 10064 bp, 6 predicted proteins | sample Balambano_FR2_Me_FD_161647 | JGI IMG/M metagenome (GOLD analysis project Ga0224723, IMG submission 161647) | Freshwater sediment microbial communities from Lake Towuti, South Sulawesi, Indonesia - Balambano_FR2_MetaG | ecosystem: Environmental > Aquatic > Freshwater > Lake > Sediment | place... | reverse complement strand
AGCTATTGCCGGCGGCGGTGGCGGGGTCTGACGCGGCGGCGGTGCAGGCTGAGGCGCTGGCGCAACCGGTTTGGGCGCTTCCGGCGCGGGGGCGGGCACGCTTTTGGCGTCAGCCGGTGGCTGCGCGGGCGGCTGTGCTGGCAGATCGAACAACCAGTCCGGGGCCGCTTCCTCATCATCAGGCAGGCTGCCGATGGCCGGCCCCGGCGGATCCGTCCCGCCCTGGTCGATCGTGCGGTTCTCCAGCGCGGTGGGCGCGACCAGCTCGCGTGAAACTTCGCGCGCGATGTCGCTCGCGTTCGCCAGAGCTTCACCGCCAAACACCCCCTGCCGCAGCTTTTGATCGACATAAACCGCGCCGATCACCTCGTCACCGACCAGCAGCGGCACGGCGAGCACGGTGCGAAGGGTCTGAGCTGCGATGGATTCGCGCGGTGCAAACCGATTTTCCATCTCGGCGTTTGTGCTGAGGATTTGCTGGCCCTTCAGCGCCTCGTTGAGCACCGACTGAACGTAGTCAGCCGATGTGCCTGCGGCGTCGATCCCGGCGCTGGCGATGGATTCCGTCTGGCCGCCTGCTTCCTTCAGCACCACAAAGCCGCGTTCCGCGCCGGTGGCCTGCAGGATGCGATCCAGCGCGCGGCCAGCGATCGATCGGGCATCTGGCGAAAGCTGTACCGTCTGTGATGACGCGCCTGCCGGAGGGTCGCCGGTATCGAGCAGGGGGGCCACCCGCGCGGCGAAGGTCATCAGCGCGTCGGCCTGGGCCTGGAGCAGCGCGCCCTCGCTCAAGGGCTTATCGACATATACGCCGCCCAGCATCCGATCTTCGTGCATCACCGGCGCGGCGATCATGGTGCGCGGCACGGCGTCACCCGTGGCCGTGGAGAGATAGGACAGCACTGGCTGACGGCTTGCCATCGCCTGCTGGATCAGCGTTTTGACGGTGTGATCGCTGGGGTCGATCTCCTGCGTGACCTGAATCTGAAATTCACCAGGGAGCCGCAGCAGGCCGCGATCTGCGCCGGTCAGCGCCAGCATGGCGTGTAAAGTATGTTCCAGGATCAGATCGGGATCAGCCTTCTGATTGTAAAGCGTCTCGATCGCGCTGAAATCGCCATCGGGATCGACCGCCGTGGGCGCCAGCGTCACATCGTCCTTCTCATAATCGCGCTGGAAGAACTTGGCGATCGACGAGGCATAATTCGCCAGCTTATCCCGGTCTTCGGTGGTCATCGCCTCGCTGCGGCCCAGCATCGGGCGATCGACGGCCAGCACGCCGATCAGCGCGTCGTCCACTTGCAGCGGGGCCAGCAGATAACTGCGGTGCTTGCCGGTCAGCGTATCGCCGGGGCGGACGTTGTGGGTCAGCGTCGGCGCGGGTTCGGCGGCCACTTTTGCCAGAATGTCCTGAAGCACGCTGAATTCCTGATCGCGCGGGTTGGCGGGCGGAAGCTGACCCGGCTCATAATTGCGCGTCAGCCGGAAGCGATCCAGCGCGCCGGTCTGACGATTCTTCAGGACAATAAAGCCCCGTTCCGCGCCCACCAGGCGGATCGCGTTTTCCAGCACGCGCCCGTAAATGGCCTGCGGGTTGGGCAGGGTCTTGATGGTCTTTTCGGTCGGCGGCTTGCCTTCCAGATCAGGCGGGCGCGTCAGATCGCCGCGTTCCCAGCGCGCCAGCCACCCCAGCGCCTCGATCGAGCCGATGCCTTTGAGCGCGGTGCTGGCCGCCACCGCCAGCAGCACCCCTTCCAGGCTGGCCGTCGAACCCGGCGGGGGATCGCCTCCCGATCGCTCCGGTGCGGCAGGCAGATCAGGACGCACGCGGATCGTCATCGGGTTAATGTCGCGCAGGGCATCGACCAGCGCGGGGATCGCCTCTTCGCCAGCGATCTTGCCCAGGGCGCGGGCGGCGCTGGCGCGGGTGCGTTCGTCGCGGCCTCGATCCGTAAGGCTCGCGGTCAGCGCGGGGATCGCGGGCGCGAAACGGGAATCGAGCAGTTTCTGAATGGCCGCCAGGCGGTCGGCCAGCAGCGGATGGTCGATATTCTCGACGGCAGCTTGCAGATCGGCTTCGTCCGTCATGCTTGTTCTCCGGCCATGCCATAACCAGGGTTCCACAGGACTCCCGGCAGGTTGATTTCTGCCGATATTACTCGAAACGGGGCGGATGCGAAACAGGCCGTTGGTCGGATTGATGTGTTGGGAAAGTAGAGAGTGAGATGAACGACGAGTGATGAGTGATGAGTCGAGAGTGACGAGTGACGAGTCGAGAGTGGGGAGGCATACGGCGAGGGGAAATGCCGGGCAGGCAGGGACGAACCGAAAGACCCGCACGAACGCGCCCGACACGATTTGTCGCGCCACTGCGACCCTGCACTCGTCACTGAGCACTGATCTTACAACTCAACGAACAGCTCGCCGTTGTCTTCGATCACGGTGTAGGTTTTGAGGGGTTGGGGCTTTTTGCCCATCGCCAGCAGCCGGCGCGACCAGGCGGGGAGTTTTACACCAGCCACACCGACCACCCAGTCGAGGTTTTCGCCCGTACACAGGTTGTACTGCGAGTTATGCCACGGGCAGGTGATCACGTCGCCTTCCACTTTGCCCCCGTTCAAGGGCAGCGGCATGTGGGAACAGCGGCCCTGCGCTGCGCAGAAGCCGTCGCCTGTGCGCGCCACGACCACAAACAGGCCGTTGGCGTTAACGGTTTTGAGCTTGCCTTCGACGAAATCCGCCGCCTTGCCGATCGGGACGCGCATCGCCCACCCTCCTTGCTGCATCGGGTCTATCCATAACGCACATTGTAGCGAAGGATCGGCGCGCTGGCCGCAAACTCACCAGAAAGTCACCGGCCGGGCGGCTGATCCGTGCTGGCGGGATCGACGATCGGCTCTGAAGGCGTCTGAGACAAGGAAGTCTGCGGTACGGGCGTCTGCGCCCCGATCGTCTCTGACGCAGAGGTGCCGGGGGGTGTGCCGGGAGACACCGCGACCGCGTCCGCATCGGCCTCGTCCATGTCTTCTGAGGCGACGATCAGGATGCACAACCCGGCCACCAGCACTGTCGCCACGATCAGCGCGATCCAGTTGCCCGCCGTCAGGCCGACATCGCGCGCCTCGATCACCAGCAGGATGACCATGCCCAGCGACAGCACGATCCACGCGGCGATGCGGGGGTGGATCAGCGCCCAGCGAACCGGGGGCAGCTTACTGAGATTTTCCACAAGCGCCTCTTTCTGAACATTCAGATGCGGCCAAGTTTCGCGGCGAAGTATAAATTGTGCCGCCGCGATTGTCGAGGATTGGGGGGCGTGGGCCAGGGCGATGGCATCAAACGTATCTATTCACCACTCCATATGCAGACATCCAGACCCCCATCCCCGGCCCTTACCCCGAACCCGGAGGAAGGGAGCAGAGCGGTTCATCAACCGCAGGGCAATCCAGCGGGTCGCCCGCCCTTACAACCCACGATGACCCTTTAGAATTCTGATGCGCTTGCTCCGATGCAGGGAGCACGATTCTGGGGCAACCGGTATGGGGACAGTAGACACCTCCCGTCCCCACGGCGGCGCGAACGCGCGGCCTCACGCCGGCATGAGCGCGCCCTGTTCCATCTCCGCCAGCACGCGGCGGGCGATCACCAGCCGTTGAATCTCGCTGGTTCCCTCGCCGATCGTCATCAAACGCTGATCGCGGTAGATGCGCTCGACCGGAAATTCGCGGCTGTAACCATAACTGCCGTGGATTTGAATCGCGTTTTTGCACACCCGCTCCGCGACTTCGCTCGCCATCAGTTTCGCCATCGCAGCCAGCTTGGTGAAATCGCGTTCCTGATCGCGCAGCCACGCGGCTTTATAGACCAGCGTGCGCGCGGCCTCGATTTCCAGCGCGGCGTCGGCGATCATCCACTGAATGGCCTGATGATCGGCGATCGGCTTGCCGAAGGCGCGGCGCTGTCTGGCGTAACGCACCGCCTCTTCAAACGCGCCCTGCGCCAGGCCGACACTCAGCGCGCCGATGCTGATGCGCCCGGAATCGAGCGTCTGCATGGTCTGGGCGAAGCCGCGCCCCTCCTGGCCGATCAGCGCGTCGATCGGCGTCCGCACGCCGTCGTAGCTGATCATGTGGGTGGACGATCCCTTCAGGCCCATTTTGCGCTCCGGCGCGTGGATTGTGAGGCCGGGCAGCGAGATATCGACCAGGATCATGCTGAAGCCGCGCGTGCCCTCGCCGCGATCGGTGCGCAGCAGAGTGGTGATGGCCGGGGCATAACGCGCGTTGGTGATCCAGGCCTTCGTGCCGTCGATCACCCAGGTGTCGCCGTCGCGCCGGGCGAAGGTCTGCACGCCGCCAGCCAGATCGCTGCCCGCGTTCGGTTCGGTCAGCGCCAGCGCGCCGAGATATTCGCCGCTCAATAGCTTCGGCAGCGTGTCGCGCTTCTGCGCCTCCGTGCCCCAATTCACGATCGGCCCGCAGCCCAGGCCGTTATGCGCGGAGATCGACAGGCCGGTGGAACCGCACACGCGCCCGATCTCCTCGACCGCGATTGAGGCGCTGATCGTGTCCAGCCCGCTGCCGCCATATTCCTCCGGGACCTGCAAACCGAGCAGACCCAGCCCGGCCATCTTGCGCACCGCTTCCCAGCGCAGCTCGCCCTGTTCATCGATCTCGGCGGCGTAGGGTTTGATCTCCGCCTCGCAGAATTCGCGCACCACGCGCTGAAACATCTTTTGTTCGTCGTTCAGGTCAAAGTCCATGATGCTCGTCTCACGCCTCAAAGAAGTGTATTTTGCGATGTCGCCTATTGTAGTCGGCGCGCGCTGCGCCGTCATGGGCGAGGTGGGGGGTGAGGGTCGCTCAGGACTGCACGCTGAAGGGAGCTTCAGCGAAGCGATCGTAAGTGGCAAGCAGTGCCGCGCGCCGTGACGCCCCTGCGTCGGTAGCGGGGAACACCAGCGGGAACGTGCCCAGGATATGATCGAATTCTGCGCGGGAAAGGCCGTAAAGATGCGCCACCAGCGCGTCGATCTCATCGCGCAGGCGCTGGCGTTCGGCAGGGTCGGTCGCGCCCTTTGATTCATCCCACGGCTCGCCCATCACCTCCTGCCACAGCCCGGCAAATTCCACCCGCGTGCAGGTGAGCCGGGCAGCGCGGGGCACAAGCGCGTCGAAAAACGGATCGCCAGCGGTCAGGCGGGGGAGGGGAAGTTGTTTAGTTAGAAACAGTGTCATATGCGTTCCCACGCGCGAGCGCGCCAGAAAATCAAAACAAAAGCTGTTGAAGACACTTACAATATACAGGTCAATTGCTGACGAGTTCGATGTGCCCGTCCATAGTGTAATTGTAGCAAACACATTTTTAGGCAGCATTGCCGCAATTGAGGTGCGGCTATCTGTGCTTCGAGCAATCTCCCGGAATGCAAATCTGTAATTTTCGAACCATCTGCCATGACTTTTGTCTTGCAATTTCTGCTTGCCTATTTGCAGATTGACCCAATATTGGGCACCGCGAGCAGACGCATTAAACTGCTGTATCATTTTTCCTTCATACAGTGGCAGTCCATCTTGTATATGATTGAAAAGGTCTCTGTCATTAGTTATATGAAAATCTTGAGCAAAATGCGCATTCCAAGAACTTTCTATCTGCTTTCCAAGAAGCGGCCAGTTTCCAAAAAGTTTTTCTGCGATAGCATATTGATTTTTCTGTTCAAACTCCATCACACTCAGGCTGTCTGGGCTGAACTTTTCCAGCACATCGCGCCGCATATAGATCAGATTTTCGCGCGCGGCCAGGAATGCGGGCAGATCATCCGGGCGGATCGCCACACGCGGGTTGAACCGGAACGCCGCCCAGAAGCCATCGCTCTGCTGGCCTTTGTGCGCGCCGACCAGCGCGAACTTGAAGCGATGATCAACACCGGGGAAGAAGAAGCGTTCATTGCTGAAGCTGAAGATGTACTGAATGCTGCCCTCGGTGAGCAGCATCTGGCGCAGTTCCTTCGTGCCCAGGTCGGTATAAATGCCACTGGGGACGACGTAGCCCAGTCGTCCGCCGTCGCGCAGCAGTGTGTATGACCGCTCGATGAACAACTTGTGCGTGGCCGGGTCGCCGCGCCCCTGCCGGGTGTAATCCTCGACGGCGCGGGTGTAGGCAGCGGTCTGGCTCACGGTGCGGGTCTGCATGCGGAACAAGTCCGCCCGTGAGGTGTCTTCCGCGTCCAGTTCCGCGATGCGCTGTTCGGCGCGGGCGCGGGTGTAGGCGCTTTCGATGCGCGCGTCGAACTGGGCGTAAAATTCGCGCAGGTCGGGCTTCAGAATTTCCCAGGGCGGATTGCCGAAGATCACCGTGAAGCCGGGGTTGTCCTTCAGTGTGCCGTCCGGGTTGTAAAAGACTTCCGGGAACTCCGCGCCCCAATGGAACGGGCGCACCCGCTCCATATCCGTGAAATGCGGTCGGATCCCTTCGTCCAGCGTGCCGGTAATCTGCGCAGTGGCGTCTTCTAAGGCGCTGAGGATGCGATCATGCTCCGGCCCATGCGGCGCGCGGGTCAGGGCTTCGCGCAGGCGGTGGATTTCGGCCAGGGCCGCGCTGTGTTCCGTCAGGCGAGGATCGTTATAGCGCAGGCCGACCAGCGAGTTGCCGACCTTGACGTTCTGGTTCAGGATCAGCGGCAGGCGCTTATCCTGATGACGGCCTTCCAGCGCGCGCATCATCAGGTTGACGACCGCAATTTCAGCCGCCTGGGGATCAAGATCAACGCCGTAGAGATGTTTCTCCAGGATGAGGCGCGGGTAATCCCGAATGTTCTCGATCTCGGCTTTCAGCGGTGCGACCTCGATCTGAAGATCGAGCTGCGTCATGCCCTGTCTGGCATTTTCTTCAATGCGCCGGGCCGCTGCTTGTTCGAGCCGACTCATTTCGCCTTCGTAGAAGTCCTGAAGCACATAGTAGGCGTAAATCAGAAACGATCCACTGCCGCAGGCGCTGTCCAGCACGCGCAGATCGCGGATGTCGGCACTGGTTTTGCGCGTTTCACCCTCCGCCGGTTGGCCGTCCGGTCGGCCATTTTCTGTGCCATACAGAAAGCGGCCCAGGCTGTTATCGACGATATAGCGCACGATGACCTGCGGCGTGTAGTAGCTGCCCTGTTTCTTGCGCGTTTCCAGGTTGTCGCCGCTTTTGACCGTGCCGTTATCCAGCACCAGCGTCTTGCCGAGGAACTGTTCGTAAGTGTTACCCAGGATGTCTGCTGGCATGGCCCGGTAGCGGGCTTCATACAGCTTTTCGATCAGTGGGCGCAGCGTTTCATCGCCAAAGGACGCCTCATCCGCGATCCCCGGTGAGAACAGGGCAGAATTATGCGTCTGATCGAAACGACGGAAAAAGCGATCGACATGTTCATCAATGGCAAAACTGTACGGGTTCTCGCGCACGTGATCCACGATGCTGCCCAGTGTCCCCGGTTTCAGCACCAGGTGATCTTCGGCGAACCGGATAATCACCAGCCGATCAAGAAAACGCTGTACAGCAGCGCGCAGGACAGGCAGGCGCACTTGTCCGGCACTGTCGAAGGCCCAGGCATTTTGTCCCCGACGAACGATGATGTTTTTCGCCAGTTCTTCGCGCCAGATGTTGATAAAGTTGAGATAATCCCGATCGACTTCTTCCCGGTGGCGCTGGCTGCTGAGGACGTCAAGGCTGCCTTTAAGGATATTGTGATAGGCAAGCTGCCACAGCAGATCGAAATCGCGCAGATAGGCTTCCGGAGTTTCAAACGACAGCACCAGCCAGTCACGGCGGGCGTTAAAAAGCCTCAACTTCTCAAAATTGCACAGGATCGCCCATGTGCCTCCATTTTGAAACGCATAGTTGATAGCCTGCTGTTCTTCCGGTGTGCGATCCACCGCCATGCCGGGCAATGCCAACTGGCCGGGCGTGATAATGCCGGTTGTGGTCGTCCGCGCTTCTGCCAGTTCCTTGATCGCCCCGAATTTCTTCGCTTCAAGGAAGATCACGCCACCCGCTTCAGGAATGAGCGTCACATCAGGACGGCCCGCCTGGGTATACAGCTCATATTTGTAGCGCGCCGGTTCATCGATCGGCCATCCGAGTACCTCTCTCAACAGGCGATCGATAAACTGCCGAACCACACTTGCCTCTGTCATGGCTTTGCGGTCGCTGTCTGACAGCAGATTATAGGCATCTACAATGACTTGCAGATTATGACGAGCTTGATCTTCGGTGGATGGCATGGCATTGCATGGAATTGGAAATAAACAAGTCACCTTATGATAATGCGGGCAGCTTATTTCTGCCACGCTGTGCCAGCACGCGCGCCCAAATCTTCCCGATTCACCCGCGTCGCGGTGTCGGGTACAATGCGCGCTGTGATGTGAACTGGAGCTCGCTGGGGGTCAGCCTATCGTGTCGAAGTGGTCGTCGCTCGCTATCGTCAATTCCGCCCGCACGCCGACGTTCGCCTATCTGCCGCCGGAAGCGGCTTATGGCGCGGGCCGCATCCTGGTCAAACCCAACTTCGGTTATCCCAAAGCCGCGCCGGTCACGGTCAGCCTGGGGGTGCTGGGCGCGGTGCTGAAGGGTCTGCGCCGGGCCGCCCCGCACGCCCGCATCCTGGTCGTAGAAGGCTCGACGTCGAAAATGCCGGTCAGGGGGATTTTTCTCAAGCTCGGCGTTCACGATCTGCTGGATGACAATATGCGTCTGGCGGACGCGGAAGAACTGCCGCTGCGGGAATACCCCAACCTGTCGCCGTCGCCGGTCAAATATGCCACGATGACGGCCCCGGCGGTGATCGCCGATTATGACTGCTGCATCAGCGTCAGCGCCTTCAAGCGGACGACGCTGCACGATCAGCCGTTGATCTCCGCTTCGCTGAAAAATCTGTATGGCCTGTTCCCACGTGCGCTGTATGCCGGGCGTAGCCCCAATGCGCGCGGGCAGCTTCATCGCCCCGGCGTGGCGGAGGTGCTGCACGATGTGTATTTCACTATCGGCCACCGCTTTCACGGCGCGGTGGTCGATCTCGATCAGAAGTTCGTCGGCGTCGATCACCGGCCCGATGTCGGCCAGGCTGTGTCGATCGGCCAGGTGGTGTGGGGCAGCGATCTGCTGGCGGTGGATGAGGCGGCCTGCCGCCTGGGCGGAGAGGAACCGGCGGATTATCTGGCATCGATCCGCGCCGCGCGGGAGTCGATCCCTGATAGCGAGGGGATGGACGCGCCATGACCGCGATCCGGCGGCTGATCCTGCTCGATATTGACGGCACGCTGCTGCGCACCCAGGGCGCGGGGCGCGAATCGACCCGGCTGGCGATGCTGGAGGTGTTCGGCACCGAGGCGCGGCTGGCGTCGCATGTCTTCGGCGGCAAGACCGACTGGCAGACGCTGGCGGAACTGCTGGCGGAACATGATCACGACATGGTGAGCATCGGCGGGCAGATGGCGGCCTATGAGACCGCGATCGCCCGTCATCTGACCGCGCTGCTGGCCGAGTCGATCGTGACGCCGTGCCCCGGCGCGCCGGAAGCGGTGGCCGCGCTGCGATCGGACCCGGCCAATCTGCTGGGAATCGTGACCGGTAATGTGCGCGCCACTGCGCCGCTCAAACTGCGTGCAGCGGGTTATGACCCGGCCTGGTTCCCGGTCGGCGCGTTCGGCAGCGAGGCGCTGGAGCGGGAGGCGCTGCCTGCGCTGGCGATTCAACGCGCGACCGAATACAGCGGCGTGACGTTCGAGCCGCGCGATGTGTGGGTGGTGGGCGATACCACGCGCGACATCTCCTGCGCGCGGGCGGTGGGGGCACGGGCGGTGGCGGTCTGCACCGGGTTCGAGCCGCGCGACGAACTGATCGCGGCAGGGCCGGATCACCTGCTGGATGATCTCTCCGGCCTGATCGATCTGCTGGCGGATTAAACCGGGCCGGATCATCGCATCAAGATCGGACATCGGGTCATGATTCCGGGCACGTCCCAACCCCGCTCGCAACTCCCCCCGATTTCAGGGGGATCAGGAAGCCATGGAGTCGCCGCCGTAGGGCCA
>Ga0224723_1002520_pt1 | contig 10066 bp, 5 predicted proteins | sample Balambano_FR2_Me_FD_161647 | JGI IMG/M metagenome (GOLD analysis project Ga0224723, IMG submission 161647) | Freshwater sediment microbial communities from Lake Towuti, South Sulawesi, Indonesia - Balambano_FR2_MetaG | ecosystem: Environmental > Aquatic > Freshwater > Lake > Sediment | place... | reverse complement strand
GCAAGTGGTCTGCCCCCAAATCGCTTAAAATTGAAGACGATTATAACTTCAACGAAAAGGCGAACTACTTTCTAACCAACACCCGTAAGGCGCTGCTCATGTCGGTAGAACGCGAAGATTCTCAGGGGGGCCGCGACTTGTATGTAAGCTTTCTTAACCCCGACAGTTCGTGGACGAGACCGTTGAATTTGGGCCCTGTGGTGAACACCGCGGGCGAAGAGTCGGCACCGTTTTTGGCATCGGACGATAATACTATGTATTTCTCGTCTAATGGCTTCAGCGGATATGGTGGCGCTGACGTATATATGACCAAGCGCCTGGACGATACGTGGACGAACTGGAGCGAACCTAAAAACATGGGGCCCGACATCAACTCGAAAGGCGATGACCTGTTTTTCAACATTCCCTCTACCAGCGAGTATGCGTACTACGCCCGCAGCTTGACGCCCGATGATGAGAATACCGACATCTATCGCGCTAAGCTGCCCTTTTACAAAAGCCCTGACCCCTACGTAGTGGTGAAGGGAAAGCTGGTGGATGCCAAGACCGGCAAGCCTATTGGCGCAAAAATTATTTACGAGCGCCTGCCCGATGGCAAGGAAGTGGGCATTGCCCAATCCAATCCGGAAACAGGAGAATACGAAATACGGCTGCCGGGCGGCTACCAGTATGGTGTTCGGGCAGAAGCCGAAGGCCACCTGTCAGAAAATCAAAACCTGGATCTCCGCAATTTTCTGAAGGGCGAATCGGTGGTAGACCATAAAGACATGAATTTAGCCCCGATAGAAGTGGCGCGCATTGAGCCCGAAGCGGCCATTACGCTTAATAACATCTTTTTTGATTTTGACAAAGCGGTACTTAAGCCGGAATCATACCCCGAACTGAACCGCATCGCTGATTTAATGTTGAAGCAAAAAGTGACCCTTCAGGTGGAGATTGCCGGGCATGCCGATGCCACCGGCCCCGATGCTTATAACCTGTTATTGTCGAAGTTTCGCGCAGAGAAAGTGGCTGGCTATTTGTTCGACAAGGGCGTAGCTAAAGACCGTATCAACATTACGTTTTTTGGCGAATCGAAGCCAAAAGCCGGCAACGATACCAAAGAAGGTCGCAGCCAAAACAGGCGCGTGGAGTTCATCATCCTGAAAATGTAAAACGATATGAGCCGTAAGATTTTTGTTACCCTGCTGCTTTGCTTTTGGGGGTGCTACGCCTGGGGCCAGGCCGACACGCTCTACTGGGCGGAAGGCAAAATCATCAGTGGCTCGACCAAAGAGGCCGTTAATGCACGGATTACCTACCAAAGTCTGCCATATGGCAACATCGTGGGCGAACTGAACGGCAGCACTTACCGCTTTGCGCTGTACGGTAAAGAGAAGTATGAGATTACGGTGGAAGCAAACGGTTTTTCGGCTGCCCGCTATATGATCGATCCGGCCGAAGCCAATAGCGAGCGCAAAGTGATTAAAGACATTGAGCTAACCTTGCCCAGCCCCGCTGCCCAGGTTTCCGAAAGTACCCACTCGGTTGGGAAGGTAATGCGGTTGGATAACCTGCTTTTTCAGCAAGGCAAATATAAAATCGATCCTTCTTCGTATTCAGAACTGGACGGCATCGCCAACATGCTGCACAATTACCCTAAAATGGTGATTCAATTGGAGGGTCATACCGATTTTCGGGGCGATCCGAAAGAAAACATGAAGCTGTCTCAGCAGCGAGTGGATGCCGTAAAAGACTACCTGGTGAACAAAGGTGTAGGGAAGCACAAAGTAAAAACCAAGGCTTTTGGCGGCACCAACCCCATATCTCAAGCCAACACAGAAGAGAGTCGCAGGCTGAACAGACGCGTGGAGGTACGAATTGTGGAGAACTAGCGCACCGCGACAGGCGCAGCAGAGGCGGTCGCACCCTGAAAAAGCTGACGCACAATAGTTTCTTTTTCTGCCTCGGGCAAACAACTCATGGACACGGTTTCCGCCAACAAGGCACTGAGTGCGGCCGTTCGGGGTGACGCATAGCTCTGCCGCATCAGCGCGATATGATGCATGCTTGCCCGCCAATTACCCGCGTTGTAGAAGTTCACCGCTTTGTTAAAGTGTAGCAACCCGGGCAGTTCGGCAGGCAAAATGGGCTGAAACAACTTAAAACCAAACGCGTACTGCTGCTTATCGCCTACGGGTTGCGTAGCCAGTTGATTATCGCGATAGCCTCGAATTCTTTTCTCAAGTTCAGTTTTATCGAAAACGAGCCCATTTAAGCGATCGGTTGTTTCAATAAGCACCTTTGAGCTCTTCCATTGCGCCAGCAAAAACACATGGTAATTGGTCTCGATAATCTGGTAGGAGATGTTTAAATCAGCCAAAACCACGGCAAAAAGCGAAGTGGCCGTCAGGCAGTCGTACGTGCCGTTTTGTAGTTCGTGAAAGTCTACATACGGCCGATATTGTTTCAAAAACTTGCGGTGCAATGTTTCAAAAACCAACTGAATAAATTTAGGATCATTCTTTTGCTGTCGCTGTAGCCTAACTACAACCTGGTCAATGCGTGGTTTAAGAACATCAGTATCGCCCTCCGTATCACCCCGGAGCTGATAATAAAGGCTTTTTTGCGCAAACAAACTGGCAGACAGGCTCAAAAAGCCTAACAGGAGGAAGCAATATCGGATACTTTTAATTAACATTCTTAACCTAAAGGTAATATTACGATAACAATAGACAATGGTTACATAACATTAAATTAACATTAGATTCACCACCGCTGCATTTTGGGCAGAAACGCTATATTTCGATAAACTCCATTGCTCATGGTCGCCACCGAATCTTCAACAACCCAAACCGACCTTGTTGCTGTCTTTGATCGGCAGCGGGCACACAGCCAAAAGCTGCGGCTCGCCCCGGTGAAAGAGCGAAAAGCCGTCCTCAGGGCGCTGCGCAACTACATTCTCAGCCATCAACCGCAGTTAGAGCAGGCCGTTTTCAACGATTTCAGAAAGCCGGCACAAGAGGTGGCCATTTCGGAGGTAGTACCGGTGATAGGCGAGATCGAAGGGGCACTGGCCAACCTGGATCGCTGGACGAAGCCCACCCTCATCGATGCGCCCCTTACTTACCTGGGCACGCGCTCAGAAATACGGTATGAACCTAAAGGTGTCTGCCTGATCATCGCCCCGTGGAACTACCCCTTCAATTTGTGTATGGGGCCGCTGGCATCGTGCCTGGCGGCCGGTAATACCGCAATAATCAAGCCCTCCGAACTTACGCCACACACCAGCGCGTTCATCCGGCAATTGGTGGCCGATGTTTTCGCTCCTGAGTTTGTGACGGTAGTGGAGGGCGATGCAGACGTTTCTTCCGCGTTGCTCAAACTACCGTTCGATCACATCTTTTTTACCGGCAGCCCGGCAGTGGGTAAAATTGTGATGAAGGCGGCAGCCGAAAACCTTACTTCGGTTACGCTGGAACTGGGCGGCAAGAGCCCGGGCGTGGTGGATGAAACCGCCAATCTTGCGGATGCCGCCAGGCGCATCGCCTTTGGCAAACTGCTGAACAACGGGCAAACCTGCATCGCGCCTGATTACTTATTGGTGCACCATTCGGTGGCGCAAGATTTAGTGAGCCGTTTGAAAAAGGAGATGGTAACCATGTTTGGCGATGGGCAGGCCGTTACCGAGCATAGTGCCGATTATGCCCGCATCATCAACAGTCGCCACACCGAGCGGATTCACCAATTGCTGGCCGATGCAGTGCAACGCGGTGCACAGGTAGAACCGCTGGGCGCGGCCAATGCAAGTACCCGCTTCATTCCGCCCACACTGGTTACCGACCTGCCCGCAGATGCCCGCCTGTTGCAGGAAGAAATATTTGGGCCGGTACTGCCGATTGTCACCTTTCGCACACTGCAAGATGCTGAGCGCGAAATATTGAGCAAACCCAAGCCGCTGGGGATGTACATTTTTAGCCGCACCAAAGCCAATATTAATCGGCTGTTGGCCGCAACTTCCGCGGGCGCTGTCGTGGTGAACGACACTGTGTTGCAGTACACCCATCCACACCTGCCGTTTGGAGGTGTCAATAATAGCGGCATCGGCAAAGCACATGGGCATTACGGGTTCCTGGCATTCTCGAACGAGAAGCCTGTTATTCGCCAAAAAAGCGGGCAAACGGCCACCTATGCGCTGTTTCCGCCTTACCGCCCATTCCAGAAGAAAATAGTGACTGCTATTTTACGTTGGTTTTTGTAGTCTCTCGGGTAGCAACCCGTGCTTTTAGTAACTTTACTGCCCCGTAAAATCCGCATAAACTATGAGCATCATAAAAAAAATATTGGTCGCAGTTGGCGTGTTGTTGGTATTGGTAGTGGCTGCGGCCATCATCATTCCTATTGTATTCAAAGACGATATCAAAGCGGCCATCGACAAGGAGATCGCCAAATCGGTAAATGCTGATGTGATCTTCGATGTAGACAATTTCAGTTTAACGGTGTTCAAAAACTTTCCGAACATTACCGTGCAGGTGCGCGAGTTGGGCGTGTTTAACCGCGAGCCTTTCGAAGGCGTGCCTCTGTTTGTAATGGAGCGCCTGGATGTGGAGATCAACCTGAAGGAAATCCTGTTCGGCAACCAGATTCGTGTAAAAGGCATCTCGCTGGTGGAACCGCAGATCACTATTAGAGTATTGAAAGACGGCCAGGCCAACTACAACATTACGTATCCTTCCACCGACACCGTGACTGTCGACACAACCGCCTCTGCCGCTTTCTCTTTTGGCATAGACCACTGGGAAATTGTTGATGGCATGGTAACTTATGATGACCAATCTCTTCCCTACTTCTTATCGATTAAAGGGCTGAACCACTCGGGCCGTGGCGACTTTAATGAAAAGGCATTCGACCTGACTACCAAAACCGCGATTGATACCCTCACCACCTCGTTTGACGGACTCGAACTGCTCACCAACAAGCGCATTGAACTGGATGCCGCCATTGGCATAAGCGAAGAATACACCCTTTACACCTTTAAAGAAAACCAGTTGCGCATTAACGACTTTACCATGCATGCCGATGGCTGGTTTAAAATGAATGAGAGCGACTTCGCCATGGACATCACTTACGGTGCCCCCGACACGCAGTTTAAGAGCCTGCTCTCGCTGGTGCCGGGCATGTACACAAAAGATTTTGGCGCCATCAAAACCAAAGGTGAGCTGGCCTTTAGCGGCCTTGTGAAGGGTACCTTTAGCGATACGCAAATGCCGACTTTTAGGTTGGCGCTGCAGGTAAACGATGCCATGTTTCAGTACCCCGACCTGCCCGCTGCGGTAACCAACATCAATGTTGATTTGCTTGTTGACAATGCCACCGGGGTGATTGAGCAAACCGTGGTGGATCTGAAAAAATTGCACCTCGATTTCGGCACCAACCCTGTAGATGCGCGCCTGCGCATCGAAAACCTGAAAGACTATCGCATGGATGCCCTCGTGGCTGCGAGGCTCAACCTGGCCGAACTCAACAAGATGTTTCCGATGGAAGGCCTTGACATGCGCGGCAACTTTTCGATGAATGCCAAAGCAAAAGGCGTTTATGACAGTATCAAGAAAATAATTCCGGCAGTAGATGTGACTATGACCCTGGCAGACGGCTACGCAAAGTCGGCCGAGTTTCCGCTGCCATTAGAGAATTTACACATGGAGGCGTCCGTCAAGAACGAGTCGGGCAAGATGGCCGAAACATTGATTACCGTTTCTGATTTTTCCATGCTGATGGATGGTGAAACGTTTACCTCATCTCTTACGCTGCAAAACTTAGACGACTACCAGTGGGATGTGCGCGCTAACGGGGGCATTGACCTGGAGAAGATGACCAAAATATTTCCTTTGGAAGGCATGACGCTGGCCGGCAAAGTGAAAGCCGATATACAAACAAAAGGAAAAATGTCTGACCTCACAGCCGAGCGGTACGACCGGCTGCCCACCAGCGGCACCGCCTCGCTACGCGACTTCAACTTCGCCATGAAAGATTTGCCCTACGCCATAACCGTGGCACAATCGGAGGCCCAGTTCGACCCGCGCAAAATTGACTTAAAAAATACCTCCGGCACCATTGGCAAAAGTGACTACACCGTGTCGGGCTCCGTGAGCAATTATATCGGTTACCTGTTCGGCCAAAACGAAACCATTAAAGGCAACATGAGTTTTCAATCAAACTTGTTAGACCTGAACGAGTTCATGACAGAAACGGAAGAAACCACCACGCCCGAAGACACCACTTCGTTTGGCGTCATCCCCATTCCCGAAAACATTGATTTTATGCTGCGCTCATCCATCCAAACTGTAAAAATGATGGATTACACCATGACCAATGTGGCGGGGGATGTGATATTAAAAGATGGTGTTGCCAACCTGAGCGGATTGAAGTTTAATATGCTGGGCGGAGCATTTGTCGTAAACGGCTCGTACAACGCCAAAGACATTGCGCACCCGCGCTACGATATGTCGCTTAGTATTCAGGACTTGTCCATTCAACAGGCGGCTACTTCTTTCTCCATTGTGAAGAGCTATGCCCCCATTGCGGGTTTGGTAAACGGCAACTTTGGCACCGATTTCAAGATAAGTGGCGAGTTAACGCCCGACATGATGCCAAACCTCGCTACCGTAAATGGGGCAGGCTTGATAAAAATTGCGCAAGCCGCCTTAACGCAATCGAAACTGGTAGCGGGCGTTACCGCCATCACTAAACTGAACGACACTGACCAGGTAACGATGAAAGACGTGCTGATGTCGGCAGCGATTGAAAACGGCAGATTGAGTGTAAAACCTTTTGATGTGAAATTCGGCAGCTACGCCACCACTGTGTCGGGCAGCAGTGGTGTGGATGGGTCGTTGGATTATCAATTGAAAATGAATGTGCCCCCTGGCAAATTGGGTACCGAGTTTTCGGGCCTGGTAAGCCAATACACGGGGTCGCAGGCATCGGTAAAAGAGATTCCGCTTACCATTGGCGTTGGCGGCACGTTTGCCGATCCTAAAACCAGGTTGCTGATGGCCGACCAGAAAACACAAGCGAAAGAGGCTGTGAAGCAGGAGGTAGTGGCCGCCACTCAGGAAGTAAAGCAAGAGGTGAAGCAGGAGGCCACCAAGGCAGTAGAAGAGAAAAAACAACAGGTGGTAGAAGACCTCACCAAAGGCACGGCACCCAAAGATGTGGTGAACAACCTGCTCAAGCCGAAGAGCGACTCCACCAAAAAAGACAGCGTGGCCAAGCCAGTACAACAACAACTGCAAAACAAGCTGAACACCTTGTTGAAAAAGAAAAAGAACGACTGACCATGATGCCGCCTTTTCTGACAGCCGGAGCGCGTGTGGCGCTGTTTGCTCCGGGCAGAAGGGTGTCGATCGAGATGGTTACTCATGCCGAGCAGGTGCTGCGCGAATGGGGCTATAACGTGGCGCGCGGGGCTAGCGTGCTGAACCAAACACATGCTTACCATGGCGCCACAGCGCAAGAGCGGCTGGCCGACTTTCAAAGGTTGATTGATGACCCTACCGTGCGGGCCATTTTTTGCATTAGAGGCGGCTATGGTACCACACAATTTTTAGACGCTATTGACTGGCGTGCCTTCCGGCAAAGCCCAAAATGGATCGTAGGCTTTAGCGATGTTACCGCTTTGCATTTGCAGTTGCTCTCCATCGGCTGCATCAGCATTCATGGCCTCATGCCGGTGCAATACCCCAAGGCCGGGCAGGCCGAACCCCTGGCGCACCTGAAAGAAATACTGATGGGCAATCTGCAGCCGCTGCAGTGGTCCACACACCCCGCCAACCGGCCCGGGCATGCGCGCGGCATACTCGCGGGCGGCAACCTCTCGCTGTTGGCGGATTCGCTCGGCACCAAGTCGGCACCCGATATGCGCGGTAAGATTCTGGTGATGGAGGAAGTGGATGAACCGCTATACAAAGTAGATCGCATGCTTACGCAATTACAGCGCAGCGGCATGTTCAGCAACCTGGCTGCGCTGCTGGCGGGCTACTTTACCGGCATCCACCATACCGACATCGCCTACAGCACCACCGTGGAAGAAATGATACTGTCGAAAGTTCCGGCCGGGCTACCGGTGGCATTTGGGTTTCCTTCAGGCCACGAAGCCCCCAACTACTCTTGGCTGAGCGGGGCTGAAGCAGCTGTTGCGATTGGCGAGAGCAGTAGGCTGCATTATGTTTAGTCTTCGCAGCCAAGCAATCCGAGGCATTGCCAAAATGAATGCCGTACGAGGGAGGTTATTTTCTCCGTATCCTGCCAAACCCACCCCCACCGGGCGTTTCGATAACGAGAATGTCACCTGGGGCAGCGGCATAATGGTCGATGCCACGTAGTTGTCTTCTGCTGCCGCTGGGTTGCAGCACATATTGGCGCCCAACTTTGCCCGGCTGGCCGCCCTTCAGGCCGTAGGGTTTTTCAATACGGTGTTGCGAGAGAATATTCACCTGCACTGGCTCGCGAAATTCTATGGCCCGCATTACGCCATCGCCTCCGCGCCATTGCCCGTGCCCACCTGAATTTTTTCGTATGGCAAAACTCAAAAGTCGCACGGGATAGCGCAGCTCCAGCAGTTCGGGGTCGGTAATCCGCGTGTTCGTCATATGCTGGTGCACAGCCGATGCGCCCTGAAAACCGCGGCCTGCTCCTACGCCACCGCAAATGGTTTCGTAGTAACCAAAATGATCATTGCCAAAAATGACATTGTTCATGGTACCCTGGCTGCAGGCAGCTAAACCAAAGGCCTTAATCAGCGTGTCGGTAAGGCGTTGGCTAACTTCGGTATTGCCGCCCACCACAGCCGGCCAGTGCCGGGCATTGCGAAAGTCGGGGGCGAGTGACCCGGGCGAGATGATCAACTTTATGTTTGCCAACAGTCCTTCATTCATCGGCAGCGATTGTTGCAGCAACAGGCGCAGCACATAAAGCGTTACACTTTGCACAATGGCAGGCGTTGCATTGAGGTTGCCGGGGTGCTGCGGAGGCGAATGGTAATGGATGTGAAGCCGATCCCCTCGCTTACTCACGCGCACGGACAGCGGTGTGCCATCATCCAGGAACTCTTTGGCGCTGCGGTTTTGTGCAGGCAGCGCTTTGATCGTTGCCGCCATCAGCCTGGCACCATAGTGTGTGAGCGCCTGCATTTGTTGTATCACATAACCCGTTCCGTGCTGCAGGCAGAGGTGTTGCAGGGCAGCCTCCCCGGTTTGCAGGGCGGCCAAGGCCGCGTTCAGGTCGGCCTGGTTTTCATGCCATGCGCGCGTGGGATAAGGCGCTGAGGTAAAAATTTCTTTTACCCGCAGCCAATCTGCTTTTCCGCCTCTGACCAAATAAGTTGGCACAATCACAACACCTTCTTCGCGGAGATCGCGTGCGTGGGCCGGCATAGATCCGGGCACGCGTCCGCCAATCTCAGCGTGGTGGGCGCGGGCAGCCACATAGCCAATTTTCGTCTTGCCTTGATACACTGGTTTAATAAGCGTAATGTCGGGCAGGTGTGAGCCCCCGTAAGCAGGGTGGTTGGTCATGGCCACATCGCCCGCCTTCAACGGCAGGTGGCGGGCAACCGCGCGCACACACACCCCCAAACTGCCCAAGTGCACGGGTATATGCGGAGCGTTAACGATGAGTTGCCCGCGGGCATCCAGCAACGCGCATGAAAAATCGAGCCGCTCCTTCACGTTTACTGAAAAAGCAGTGCGTTGCAACATGGCGCCCATTTCCTGCGCCACTGCGGTAAAGCGATTGGTAAACAACTCCAGTTCCGCTTCGGCCGCTTGCCGCTGCCTACGGGGTGCGGCCGTCTGCGTAAGCGTAGCATGACGATAGCCATCGAGCTGCACACGCCAACCACGCGCCACCGCCACCGTTGAGTTCTCGCTCGCCAACACAGCGGGCCCAGCGATAGTGGCGCCCGGGCTTAAATCCTCCCACCTGAAAAGTTTGCCTTGCTGTTTACCCTGCCACGGGCGTGGTGCGTAGGTACGCTGGTGCTGCTTTCTTTCCGAAAAAAATGGCGTGGATAATTCCACCTTTACCC
>Ga0224723_1002518_pt1 | contig 10076 bp, 8 predicted proteins | sample Balambano_FR2_Me_FD_161647 | JGI IMG/M metagenome (GOLD analysis project Ga0224723, IMG submission 161647) | Freshwater sediment microbial communities from Lake Towuti, South Sulawesi, Indonesia - Balambano_FR2_MetaG | ecosystem: Environmental > Aquatic > Freshwater > Lake > Sediment | place... | reverse complement strand
CGCACTGCCAAGCTTGAGAAACAGCGACGGTTTGAAGAATTCAAAAATCGGGAGCTGCAAAAGAAGCTGAAGCTGGCGCTTGGCACAATCAGCAAAATGGAGCGCAACCCAGACCTGATCCACTCTCGCGAATTCAACCTGGACTATCTGCGAATGCGGATGGAGGAAGAGCAGTTCCACTTCATTATCGTCAACCAAATAAAAATTAAGGTCAAGGAAAAAATTACGATCGCCCTGCGTCCCTCTCAGGCAGAAAACGGGATTGTAGGCATTGCCAGCGGCGCAGGACGAATGATTGACGAAATTTTTGATGTGGAGTATGACCCCTCCGGTTCACCGATTGGTACGAATCGTCGCGTGCTGTTTCGGATTCAGATCAAGCTCGCCAAACTGCCAACTCAGCCCACCTCAACGACGATCGCCCAGATTATTGAGTGTATGGAAAAGTACATGAGTCCCGAAGGGGATGACCACTGGCAACCCACCATTCAGGGCAGAATTGCAACCATGCACTGGGATCAAAAAGCAAAGCCAACCCCACTTTTAGTGCTGGAACAGTCGAACGATGGCGTGAACGTAACATTTAGAACTCAGCGGATTGTGAGCAGCGAGCGGTAACTTTTGACACTGTCAATACTACGTAGGGTTTGTGAGTAAAATTTTACAAACCCAAGAATTTCTGTGCAAATACAGAGTAATGTGATCGATCGCTTAACAAATTAGGGCAGGCTAGAGTCGCAGTACGTTCAGGAGGAGCATGACTCATGCCTGCCGCTCGTCTCGGAAATCGCCTCCGAACCGCAAAGGACTTCGGTTCTCTCGCGACACCCATCTCTTTTCGGGATGCGTTAGCTCAGCGCGATCAAGATGATGCCTACGGTTTAATCGTCGTGAACCCTGCTCCCAATACCCTGCCCAGTTCACCGTATCCCGTTTACGTCACCGGGCAAACTCAGGGAACTTTACCAAATAGCGGTATAAATAATCAGGGTAGCTTCGATGCTTGGGCTGCTCAGTACAGCCTTAGCCCTGTTTGATGACGGCTACTTCCCTGTTGGTTTTTTTCCTTAAACGTTCCCTGGCTTAAACGTTCCCTGAATCACTGACTCAATCTCTGACTCACCCGTGCACTCAAACACTAAATCAAAGCTTTTCCAGGGCTTTGTAGGGAGTTTTGTTCGATTAACTTCCCCAAATTTGTTCGTCTACACGCCTTGACTTCTGAATCTTGGCAAGACGATCGCTCACTGTCATTTGCGTATCGGCAGGCGCAGCTTGCGTTTGCCTCAGGAGAAAGCATGCGTAGAAATCTTTCGGATCTCAGTGCTGCAAAAGCAATTACCAGCCCATCAGCGATTCGCGATCGAGTCAACTCCAGCAATCCTAGCGATCTGTTCCGGTTCGAGCTGGCACAGCCGAGCCGCTTTAACATCAAGTTCAAAAGCTCTGGGCAGGGAGCTAGCTTGAGGCTCATTCAAGACCGCAACCTGAACGGACGAATTGATGCAGGGGAAGTCCTGCGATCGGTTCGTATGGGTTCTCAAGAAAAAGCAATGGATCAGACTCAGATGGCAGCGGGAACCTATTACCTCCAGGTCTCTACCGGAGGAGCAACCAACCGCTATCAGCTCAATCTTGCCAGCAGTGCCCTACCTAACAACAATGCGGTGCAAGCAAGTTCGCCGCCGAGCGTGATCGACCAGATTGTGGCGATGACCAACGATTTCCGCCGTCAAAATGGCTTAGCTCCCGTCACGCTCAACCCGCTGCTGGGAATGGCTGCCCAGACCCAGAGCCAGAACATGGCGCTGCAAGATTATTTTGACCACATCAGCCCCACAGGCTCTACGCCAGGTCAGCGGGTATCTGCAGCGGGCTATCGCTGGTCGCGGGTGGCTGAGAATATTGGAGCGGGCTACACGACGGCTGACAGTGTTGTGCAGGGATGGATCAATAGCCCCAGTCACCGGGCAAGTATGCTTGACCCCAGGGTGAAGGAAATTGGAGTCGGGTATTACTTCCTTTCGAGTGATACGGGTAGAGAAAATTGGAACCACTACTGGACGCAGGTGTTTGCAGCGCCGATGTAGGGGATGGGTGAGGAGGTGGGGGGTGAGGGGGTGATTGTTTTTTGCTGACTCGTTCAAGGTGTAGAGGGTGTTAGCGCAGCATAACGCACCTCAAGCCCTCGGTCACCTCGTTCAAGTTTTTTGAGAAAGACCTAAAGACCTTTCTTTTTCTTGAAGAAGGGCACGCCTGCAGTGGTGTGAAAATCTTCCTGGACTTTCTGGGTGAGTCGTCGGGAGACCTGCCGCACGATCTGGTTGAGGAGGCGATCGCCCGTGGATTGAACGAGCGACTTGGGCAAAGCCTGAATAAAGCGGGGAAAGTGCAGAAACACCTGTAGATCAAGCTCCCATTCGACGTGGGTAATTTTGTTGGGCAGCAGTGCCTGTTCCTTATTGGGGAAGAGAGACAGGTCAGGTTCAATTTCGATGAGTTGAAGGGCTGCCTGAAAATCAACGTCGTATCCGGGGGGGGCGTATCCGGGTACAGACACGGTGGTAATCCGATAAATGCCTTCTTGCTGCGGCAGCAGATCAAGCCCGATTTTGGGTTCAACGTCGTAGCCAAACGCACCAAACCGACCGACGATGAGAGCATAGCCTGTTTCTCCGACCGGCTCAGATTTCATCGGCTGAGCGCAGCGAGGAAACCATTCTCGATGCCCATCCAGGTATTGAGCCACCGTTTGGGCTGCAGCATACATCTCCATGCTGCTGGAAAACGTGCCATGAAATCGGGTCAGCTCGGTTGTAGAGCAATCATCGACGACGTGACTACCTCGTAGGGCAAACTGCTCGGCATCAACGGTATGCTCGTCAATGCGATGGGGGCTGGCTTCCAAAACTGGAGAAGCATCAATGGCATAATGTTCTGCTGGGTTAGACTGCATACGCTCCGTTCCTGCGATAGTCCTGCAATCGTGGCTAGGGTTGGCTTTGTAGAGGAGATTTCCTGATTTTCCTCAAGCCTACCTCAAGCCTAATTTTCCTCAAGAGAGATTTGAACAGCTCTGTCCGACTACTATGACAGTGATCTTAAACCTCAGGCAAATCGTCTGTGAGGGAAAAGATGAACCGAAAATCTCGTCTAGCATATCCTGTCCAAAAGGAGAATACCCTCGATCGATTGACGGATACGCAGCATCGAGCCAGGAGTCAGCAAGCGCGGCAGAGCAGTCTACATCCTAATCAGCGATCGACCGAAATTGCTAATTGTAAACCGCCAATTTACTGAACTTTTATCAAACGGGAGCAGCGATATCGAGAATTTGCGCTTGTGATTTGCTCCTGCAAGTTCAGTCCTGCTGGATGTGCTGTTCTTAATGTTCCTGTAGAATCTTGAGGAAATGCAGTTTGCGATTGAACCTCACTGAACTTCATTGAACTTGCATTACATTCGATCGCTTAAGCTCAGGGTCTGGCTGATTCCTTGGCTCATTCATCGGCTAATTCTAAGTAAAGGGGCAGCGTATGAAAGCGTTTGTAGCAGGGGCTACCGGGGAAACTGGACGGCGGATTGTGCAGGAGCTGGTTAGCCGCAACATTCCGGTGCGGGCACTGGTGCGCGATCTGGACAAAGCAAAGCAAATTTTGCCAGCGGAGGCAGACTGTGTGGTGGGCGATGTGCTACAGCCCGAAACCCTGCGGGCAGCGATCGCAGACTGTACGGTTTTGTTGTCTGCCACAGGAGCCGCTCCCAGTTTTGATCCCACAGGTCCCTATAAGGTGGACTATGAAGGAACCAAAAATCTGGTCGATGTGGCGAAGGAGAAGGGCATTCAGCAATTTGTGATGGTGTCTTCGCTCTGCACCTCTCAACTGCTGCATCCGCTCAATTTGTTCTGGCTGATTCTGGTGTGGAAAAAGCGAGCAGAGGAATATTTGCAGCAAAGCGGCTTGACTTACACGATCGTCCGACCTGGAGGACTCAAGAACGAAGACAATACAGATACGATCGTCATGTCAAAAGCAGACACTTTGTTTGAGGGCAGCATTCCCCGCACTAAAGTCGCGCAGGTCTGTGTTGAAGCTCTCTCGCAGCCGGAAGCAAGAAACAAAATTGTCGAAATTGTCGCAAAGCCCGATGCGCCTGTCCAATCGTTTGAGGCGATGTTTGCCAGCGTGGCGTAGCACGAAAAGCCCTGCTCAGAAGCGACTAAGCTAGGATAGGAGAGATTTATTCTGGCCAGATTTGGTTTTACTGTGACTTCAAATCATCCTGAATCTTCAATTCCTGCTTCCATGCCCGCGCCGTCGCCCCAGGAAGCCCCAAATCCACTGCTCCAGGAGAGCAAAACCCAATTTCCCCAAGCGGACAAAGAATCCCCATCGGCTTTTGTCTTGCGGCTGCGGCGGCTGACGGTAGGGCTGATTGCGATGGGAGCGATCGGCATTCTCTGGAATTCTGCTTTTCCTTCAAGGCAGCGATCGACTTTTGAGCTAGATGGCAGCAACTATCCGCCCCTGGTGAAGCAGGGTGGCGACCCCCACATTCGCGCTTTAATGCGAACCATTTCTGCCAGCGAATCGAACGGTCCCAGACCTTACACGCTGCTCTATGGCGGTGAACATTTCCAGGATTTAGACCAGCATCCCGACCAGTGCGTGCCGATTACCGTTGGGGTAAACGAGGGCGACTGTACCACGGCTGCCGGACGCTACCAGTTCATCACCACAACCTGGCAGGAGCAGGCACACAAATATCATCCTGAGCCGTCTGGATTCTGGTTTTGGCAGCGCTACAGCTTTGAGCCACAGCATCAAGATGAGGTTGTCTATCGCTGGCTGAGTGACTCTGAAGCCTGGGGAGTCGATCTGTCTGTGCTGCTGCGCCACGGACAGCTTTCAGAAGTGCTGCAAATCCTTTCGCCTACCTGGACAAGCCTGGGATATGGCATCGAAACCAACGCGATGAGCGATCGCCTACCGCAGATTTATGAAGCAATGCTGCAAGAAGAATTGAGCAATACAGCGTCTTGACTGATTCCTAACTTCGCTGATCCCTCTGAATTCAATAAAACCTGTCGCGCCTGTCATCCTCCTGTCACATTTGAGTTGAAAGGTTAAGGGAAGAATACAGCCCTCAGGAGAGAATGTATGGATTGGCAAACTGCTTTGCACTGGCTCTATGTTGCAGGAATGGCGATCGGGGCACTGCACTTCTGGGCACTGAGTCGCGATCCCAAAGGAGTGCCGCAGTATGAATATCTGGTGGCAATTTTTATTCCCATCTGGTCAGGATTGGCGTATATGGCGATGGCGATCGACCAGGGGAAAGTCGAAGTCGCGGGGCAAGTGGCTCACTACGCCCGATATCTCGATTGGCTGGTCACGACTCCCCTCCTGCTGCTGTCGCTTTCCTGGACTGCGATGCAGTTCATCAAAAAAGACGGGACACTGATCGGGTTTCTCATGGGTACGCAGGTAGTTGTCATTGCGACAGGCTTAGTTGCAGATTTATCTGAACGAGATTGGGTGCGATATCTCTGGTATCTCTGCGGAGTGGCAGCTTTCCTGGTTATTTTGTGGGGAATCTGGGTGCCGCTGCGGGCAAAGTCTAAGAGCCAGGGAAGAGAACTGGCAGAGCTATACGACAGGTTAGCGGTTTATTTCACCGTGCTGTGGATTGGCTATCCGATCGCCTGGATTATTGGTCCTTCTGGGTTTAGATGGGTTAATCAAGAGATTGATACTTTGTTGTTTTGTGTCTTGCCCTTCTTTTCTAAAGTGGGGTTTAGTTTTCTTGATCTGCATGGCTTACGCAGTTTATACAATCGTCGAGCAGAAACAGCAGCCGATCGTGCCACAGGTCAAATTCTACATTTCATCGGCAGCGTTACCAAACTGTCGAAACTTCAGAGGCGATCGCGATACCCTCGCGGTTTTGATCTATAGACAAAATCAGATACGAAATTGAACTGCGCTTCGTTCTCCTTGTTAAAGGGGAATTTTGAAGGGGAATACAGGGGGATATCTCCAGGCAGCAAGGCAATGACCAGGGAGGGTTAAAATACTGCCTAACCGTAGGTGAAGGAAAGCAAAATTTCTAGTCAATTGCTAATTAATGTTTTGCCACTTTGTTGAGCGTGGTCAATAAATCTTTTGTCGTGAACGGTTTGGGGAGAAAAGCGAGAATGTCAGTGTCCAACAAGTTGAAACAGGCTTCGCTGCTCACTAAACCACTCATTGCAATAATTCGCACATGAGGATTAATTTCTTTCAGTGCTCGAATTGCTAATGCTCCATCCATCGACGGCATCATTATATCGACAATCACGAGATCGATCGCTTCAGGATACTGCACATATAGCGCGATTGCTTCCACACCATCATTCGCAGTTAAGGTTCGATAACCATGCGCTTCTAATAAGTTTTGAACGATTTCACGAATGGCAACTTCATCATCAACTAGCAAGATGGTTTCCCCGTGCCCCACGGGTAGATCGCCATCTTCGGATGGGGATGCTGTCGCTGGCGCAATCGCGGGTAGAAATACCTTAAACTGCGTGCCCTGGTTGAATTCGCTGGAAACGGTGATAAATCCCCTGTGGCTTCTGACAATGCCGATAACAGTTGATAGTCCCAGTCCTGTGCCTTTACCAAACTCTTTGGTGGTGAAGAACGGTTCAAAAATGCGATCGATAATCTCTGCAGGAATGCCTATGCCTGTGTCGGCGATCGTAATGAGTAAATAGGCACCAGTTTTAGCTTCCGGGTGAATTTGAACAAACGCTGCATCGATCTCTAAATTCTCAGCCAAGATACTAAGCCGACCGCCGTTTGGCATTGCGTCTCGCGCATTCACGCAAAGATTCATCAACACCTGGTGGAGCTGAGTTGAATCGCCCGAAACCGCCCATAAATTTGGCGCAATGTGAGTCGCAATGGTGATGGATTTGGGAAAGGTCTCTTCTGCCATTTGCTTAATTTCCCAGACTAAATGCTCTGGCTGAATCAGCGTTTGTTTACCTTCCATCCCACGCACAAATGACATCACCTGACGAATCAAATCTGCACCGCGTTTTGTACTCATTTCGAGTAGCTCTAGCCATTGCTGACTTTGTTCATCTTTGTATTTCATTGCCAGTAGCTGAACTGACATCAAAATTGGCGTTAGCACGTTGTTGAGATCATGTGCCATGCCGCTGGCTAACGTCCCCAAACTTTCCATGCGCTGCGATCGCAAAAGCTGTCTTTCAAGCTGTTTTCGCTCTGTCACATCCTGAATCAGAACGTAGGTTCCCTGGACTGTGTCGCCCTCAAGATGAGGAACATAGGTGATTTCAAGATGGTGTGAATGTCCTGCACGGGTCCTGGTATTTTCAAATGTAACGGTCTGTCCTGAGAAAGCGAGCGTGAGCTTGGGCAGCAGCTCCTGATACAGGGCTTCGCCTAACACATCCCGGATGTGCAAGCTTTGCAATGTCTTACGGGGACGCTGAAACCAGTCTTCATAGCCGCGATTAACAAACCGATAGCAGTGGCTGCGATCGATGTAAGCAATCATCACGGGCAATGCATCTGTAATTAGCCGAAGCTGTGCCTCGTGCTGCCGCAGCATTTCCTCTGCCTGAATGCGCTCCTGAATCTGCTGTTCGAGCTGGGCGTTTTGCTCCTGCACTTGACGGGTGAGCTGGCTCAGGTTGAGGTGGAGCTGAATTCGAGCCAGAACCTCTTCTTGCTGAAAGGGTTTGGTGATGTAGTCTACCGCTCCCAGCCGCAAGCCCTTGACCTTATCGACGGTTTCTGAGAGAGCAGTCATAAAGATGATCGGTGTGTCTTTGGTTTCAGGCTGAGACTTGAGGATACGGCAGGTTTCAAATCCATCCAGATCGGGCATTAAAATATCCAGCAGGATCAGATCGGGTTTCGCATATGCCGCTTTTTGCAGCGCACTTTTCCCACCCTGGGCAACCAGCACTCTGAATCCTGAATTGCGCAAGAACTCAAACAGGACATTCAAATTGGTTGGTGTATCATCAACAATCAGAATTGTCGATGGCGTGACCCTGTTCATAGCTGCTCTCGATACTGGCGAATTAACTCTAAAATCTGCTGCTCTTCAAAGGCTCGAACCAGCAGAGCCAGGGGGCGAGTTAAGGAAAACCAGCGATCGTCTTTCTCTTCTAAATTAGCAATGTGATCCATAATGCCCTGTAAATCGCCTTGCATGGCGAGGTCTAGCAGTGTATCTAGCTCAAACTGGGCAGGCAGCGTTGCCAGCGCATCGGGAATGGCAACAGAAACATCAGCGGCGATCGTCCCTTTTGGTTTTTCTAATTTCTGCAGACGCTCCTTAGATTGCTGATAAGACTGCTGATAAGACTGCTGATAAATCCACGTCAGGTTGAGGTGGGTTTGCAGATGATTCAGCAGTTCTTCGTTGCGCACAGGCTTGGGTAAGAACCCGTTACAGCCCGCCCGTCGACTGGTTTCCTGATCAAAGTCTAGCGTGCTGGCAGAGACTGCAACAATTACGATATCTTGCAAAGCGGAAGAACTGCGCAGCCGTCGGATCGCGTCAAATCCATCCATCACAGGCATCACCAGATCCATGAGAATGGCATCGGGGCGAAATTCAAATGCTTTATTGAGTCCATCCTGCCCGTCGATTGCCTCCATGATTTCAAAGCCTAATGGTTGCAGTAGCCCTGCCAGAACCGCACGATTTTCCCGCTGATTGTCCACAATCAGAATTTTGCGGCGATCGCCCTGATACCCCACAATGTCAGGCGCAGGCGATGCTGCCATCGCACTTTGGCGAGGCATTTCTGGCAAAGCAACCTCAAACCAGAACGTGCTGCCCTGCCTCGGCTGACTTTTAACCTGAATATCGCTGCCCATCAACTGCAAAAGCTGTCGGGTAATGGTCAGTCCCAGTCCTGTTCCCTCGGTTTGCCGGCGATCGTCCCCGACCTGGTGAAAGGGCAGAAAGATAGCATCGAGCTGTTCGGCAGAAATGCCAGTCCCGGTGTCTTCGACCTCAAACCGCAGTTTAGACAAACCCGAATGCAGGTCATCCTCCACCGGGCTAACGCGAAAGATGACGTGCCCCTGCTCGGTAAATTTGATGGCGTTACTTAACAGATTCAGCAGCACCTGACGCAGCCGTTTTTCATCTGCCCACACATCAGTCGGGAGGGGGGCGATCGGCTGATATACAAAGGCAATGTTCTGACCCATGCGAACCTTAAACATCTGCACCAGATTTTCCAGGAAGGCAGAAAAATGGAAGCTGTGGGGATGAAGCTCCATCTTTCTGGCTTCAATTTTTGACAGGTCGAGAACGTCGTTGATCAGCGTCAGCAAATGTTCGCCGCTCTGGTGAATGATCTCCAGCCCATTTCTCTGCGGTTCAGTCAAATTGACTGATTTTTTCAAGATCTGCGTGTAGCCAAGAATGCCGTTGAGCGGAGTCCGCAGCTCGTGACTCATGTTTGCCAAAAACTCGCTCTTTGCCCGACTTGCCGCTTCCGCCATGTCTTTAGCTTGCTGAGTTACCACATCTGCCTGCCATCGCTCGGTGATGTCGTCGATCACCCACAGGCGACCGGGAACGCGACGCAGATAGATCGGCGTACTGGAAAGACTCAAGACCTGAGGCTGGGGCTGACTAAAAAACCATTGCCAGTCGCGGATTTCGGTCTGGGGCTGGGCAAAAAACCGGGCAGCTTGCTGGGTAATTTCCTGCTGATTGTCTGCCTTGAGCCGCAGTTGGGTCATTGCCTGCGCGATCGCGATCGGTTCTGCTGCCCCCTCAGGTAAGCCAAGCTGCATCGCCGCGACAGGGTTGAGCCAGCCCTGATCGCCACTCTCATCCACAAACACCACACCCTGGGGAATGGTTTCCAAAATTGCCCGCAGCCTGGCCTGCGAATTGTCCAGCCGCATCGTCATATCTTGAAACCGCAGCAAATTTCGCATCCCGCCCAGCAGCGATTCTAGGAAGTGCTGAAGCTGCCGCGAAAACTGCACCGGGCGATACCAGAACAGCACGATCGCCCCCCGCAC
>Ga0224723_1002517_pt1 | contig 10079 bp, 6 predicted proteins | sample Balambano_FR2_Me_FD_161647 | JGI IMG/M metagenome (GOLD analysis project Ga0224723, IMG submission 161647) | Freshwater sediment microbial communities from Lake Towuti, South Sulawesi, Indonesia - Balambano_FR2_MetaG | ecosystem: Environmental > Aquatic > Freshwater > Lake > Sediment | place... | reverse complement strand
CACACAATACTTTTGCCAGCCGCTTTCTTCAAATCGCTGGCCACGGCCGCGGCGAACTTCTTCCGCGCGTCGCCTTCGATTTTCGGCTCAGCCGGATCGGTGACGAGCTTCAGGACCTCCGCCGCGAATCCCGCAACCTCGCTGGGTTTCATGCGCAAGCGATGATCGGCCATGCCACCCGTCAACGAGTAATGTCCCTCGGTCACGTACAGGCGATTCATCGCGTCGCTGGCGTTGACGATTTTCCGCTTTTGACTGAAGCGCTTCGTCGGCTCGACGGTCGTCGCATCCACGCCCAGGAAATCGAAATCCAAGCTCAACACGACGTCGGCCTTATCGAAGGCGTAGTGCGCTTCGGCCTTCGTGCCGGTTGCGATCTCCGCGCCCAGAACCGCCATATCGTTGGTTAACGGTTCGAACTCAACAAAGAGCGCGCCGGGCCACTTTTTCTTTGCCGCCTCCAAGACCGAGCGCCAAGCGGGACCCGCGTTGCGCTCCACCAAGAACGCCGCACCCTTGCCATCGCCCACCGCCCCGAAGTGCGCTTTGGCGAACTGTGAGAAAGCCTCCCAATTCGAGGGCGCGCCGTCCTTCATCACGAACTGGCAGCGGTCCGGATCATAGAGGCTCAGAATGCTGCCCTGCGAATACGTATTTGCCGCGCCTTTCGCGGTTGGGTGCGCCGGGTTGCCCTCGGCTTTGGTGGGCCGTCCGTCATTGGCCTCGATGCGCAGGCCCTGGCCGACACCTCCCAAATTAAAGACCGTGTTGTAGTAGAGGGGCTTGCCGGGGATAAGATCTTCGACGCCCTTGGAGAAACTGACGATTTTTTGCTCCGGCCGGCGGCAACTCACCAGGCCGGCCAGCCCCGCACCAGCCGCCATCATCTTCAGAATGCTGCGGCGCTCCGTCGAATCGAGCTCGATCGGCTCGGCCGCAACTTCCGGCTTCCCATCGATCCAGGTCGAAAACGCCGGGTTATGCTGCAACTGGTCGAGCGGAACCCGTTTGGCGTCCTTCCCGTTGGTGATTTGAACTAGGCTCATTTCGTTCTCGGTTCTTTCTCTCTAGCTCTTGTTCTCTAGCGATGGCAGCCGCCGCAGTGAACGGGCGGGTTCAAATTCTTTGCGCGCAGAATCTCATTGCCGATTTCAGCCGCCGTCTTGCCCGCAGGCGGCTCCCAATCGAGCTTGGTCACCAGTTCGGCCGGGCGCAGATTCGGCGCCGGATTGCGATGGCACTCGAGGCACCAGCCCATGTTCAAGGGCTTCACCTGCTGAATCTCGACCATCTGATCCACGCGGCCGTGGCAGCTTACGCAACTTACGCCTGCGGTCACGTGGGCCGAGTGATTGAAGTAAGCATAATCAGGCAGGATGTGCACCTTTACCCATTGCACCGGTTTGCCTGTTGCATAACTCTCGCGCACCGGGGCCAGAGCCGAAGACGCGGTCTTAACCCGCGTATGGCAATTCATACAGGTCTCTGTGGAAGGCACGGCCGCATGTCCCGCCTTGGTGACGGTGTTGTGGCAGTAATAACAGTCCATGCCCAGGTTGCCGGCATGCAACTTGTGGCTATACGGCACGGGCTGCAAGGGCCGGTAGCCCGTATCTTGTACCATCGGATGCGACAAGTAGGTGTAGATCGCAACGCCCGTCAAAACGGCGATTCCCAGAAACGCGCCCAGGGCGCGCACAATGAAATCGGCTGATTTCGGGAAGATCGGCTTCATCTCTGGTCTCTCACTCTCTTCCTTGGCCTGGCCCTTCACCCGAGCCCACCAACCAGATGCAATTAACTTGCATCGTTTGAAGAACTTGACTAGTCCTTCTCCAAACTACAAATATAGCGCCGCATCGTCCCCGGGGCAACGAATATTCCACTGAGAGCGCAAAAATTCTTGTTTTACAGGAATCTCACAGGCCGAGGGGGTACGCAGGCAAAAATTTATATTATACATAAGAAAAACCATGTAACAGTAGCATTAGAAAAGGACTTCTATGAGGGACGCGTCGATTCCCGTACCACGACCCGGGGCTCCAAGAGCACGGTCTTCACCCGCCCGGTTCCTTTGGCGGCTATCAAGTCCAGAACCATAAGGGCCGCCTTCTCTCCCATCGCCTCGGATTGCTGCGCCACACTTGACAGCGGCACCCTTAAGTACTTGGCGTAATGGAGGTCTCCGCACCCAATCACCTTGATGTCTTCCGGGACGCGTAGACCCGCCTCCAAGATCGATTGCAAAGCCCCCATCGCTACCGGATCGTTATAGCAGAAAACGCCATCCGGTCGCGGCCGGCGTTCCAACAACTGGCGCATCCCCGAATACCCGACCCGGTCTCCGAGGTCGTCGCTATGCGTTCCCAGGTAAACCAGTTCCGCGGACTCTCTCAAGCCTCTTTCCAGCACGGTCTGGCGAAATCCTTCGAGCCGCCCGGACGCCGTACTCCCCACGCCGCCCGCGATATGAGCAATCCTTTTGCACCCCGCCGCGATCAAGTGCTCCGTGGCCAAGCGTCCCATCAACTCGTCGTCGACCCCAATGAAGTTGGCTTTCAGCCCTTTCAAATGCCGGTCAATCAGCAAGAACGGAGTTCCATGCTCTTGCATGTGTTCAAAGCTATCGAGCTTGGTTTGTACGGTCGCGACGATGAGGGCATCTACGCCGCGCGACAACAACTGCTCAATCTCCTGGCGCTCAAGCGCCGCGTCCCCTTCCGAAGATGAGATAACCAGGCTGTATCCCCGCGGCCGCAACACCGCCGTAAGCCCGCGGGCTAGTTCCGCAAAAAAAGGATGCACCAAGTCTGGAGCCACGAGCGCCACCACATTGGATCTCCCCGTCACCAAACTGCGCGCCGAAGCATTTGGCGTATAGTTTAGTTCCTCGATGCGCTGCATGACACGCCGCCGGGTCTCCTCGCCGATATCCGAGTGATTGCGAATCGCCTTGGACACCGTCATGATCGAGACCCCGAGGTCGCGCGCAATATCTTTCATCCGAACGGGCATGCTGGTCTTGAGTTCCTACTGTCAAATCGTATAACGCGCTCTAATGGGACAGTTTTGCCCATTCGCGCGTAAGATGCGCAGCGACGAAGCAAGTGTTGCCACAATAAGATGAGTGGCATGACGAAAGATCCCGAGCGCAGCGCGGCAGAGCCGGTAACGGTACTTTTGGCGAACTGGAAAGCTGGCGACGCGGCGGCGCGGGAAGCGCTGCTGCCCGCCGTTTACCAGGAACTACGCCAGCTCGCCGCGGGCTACTTGCGGCGCGAGCGGTCGAACCACACACTCCAGAGCACGGCGCTTGTGCACGAGGCGTATATGCGGCTGGTTGACCAGAAGGTGTCGTGGAATAGCCGTTCGCATTTCTTCGGGGTGGCTGCTCAATTCATGCGCCGCATACTTTGCGATCATGCGCGCGCAAAAGGACGGGCCAAGCGGGGGTCGGGGGTCTCGCCTGTTAGCCTCGATGAGAAAAACTGGGCCGAATTTCATGCCGCGGCCTCGAATGTCCGCGAAGACTTGGTGGCTCTTGACGATGCTCTGAATCGACTCGCCGAACTCGATCCCGTACAGTGCCAAGTGGTGGAGATGCGTTTCTTCTCGGGCATGACGGTGGAAGAAACAGCCGAAGTACTGGGCATCTCGCCCGCGACGGTGAAACGCTACTGGGTGACGGCGCGGGCTTTTCTGGCGCGCGAAATGGGAGCCGCGGCCGATAGAGCCGAATGACGCCGCGACTCTGGCTGGAAATTCGCGATCTCCTGGCGGAAGCGCTCGAGCTTCCCAGGGAAGAGCGCGAAGCTTTCGTCCAAAGAGTTTGCGCGAGCCGCCCGGCGGAGGAAGCCAGCCAAGTGCGGCGCGAGCTCTTGAGCTTGATCGCGGCGACGGCCGACGAGGAATTCCTCAATGAACCCGTGTTTGAACAGGCGCAACAGAACGAAGCGCCGCCCTTGCGCATTGGACCCTATTCGATCGACAGCGAGATCGGCCGCGGGGGTATGGGCACGGTTTACTTAGCCACGCGGGATGACGGGGCCTTCCTGCATTCGGTGGCGGTCAAGGTCTTGAATCGCGGCATGGACACGGACTACTTCGTCAGCCGATTCCGCTATGAGCGCCAACTTCTTGCTTACTTGAACCATCCGGCGATCGTGCGCTTGATTGACGGTGGCTCGACAGACGACGGGCGCCCCTTCCTCGTGACGGAGTACATCGAAGGTGAGCCGCTGCGCGCGTACTGCACGCGAACCCAAGCGACGATAGACACCAAGCTTCGGCTCATGATTGAAATCGCCGAGGCAGTTCATCACGCACACCAGCGCCTGATCATCCATTGCGACATAAAACCGAACAACATTCTCGTCACGGCGGAGGGCAAACCCAAGCTGCTTGATTTTGGCGTGGGCCGTATGTTCCTGCCCGGACTCGGGGTGGCGATGCTAACGGCGAAGTCTCAACGGCTGATTACGCCGGGCTACGCGAGCCCGGAACAAATTCTGGGTGAGGCGCTTACGACCGCCACGGACGTTTTCAGCCTCGGCGCCACTTTGTACGAACTCCTCGTGGGAAGAGCACCTTTCGGACCCTCGATCACCAGCCCCGAGACGCGCACGGCCGAGGCTCCGAGCAAGGCGCTGCCGCGGCAACAACGGGACTTCCGCAGCGACCTCGACACGATCGTAGGCAAGGCGATGCGAAACGATCCGGCGGCGCGCTACGAGTCCGCCGAACAGTTCGCGGCGGACTTGCGCCGGTACTTGAACTTGGAGCCGATTGCCGCGCGGCCGCTGACGGTGCGCTATCAGCTGACGAGCTTCGTGCGCCGGAACCGGGCACTGACAGCGAGCATTGTGTTTGCCGCCGCCGCACTTTTGGCCGGGGCAAGCGCCGCGCTTTACGAGCGCGGCCAAGCCGTCAAAGAACGCGATACCGCGCAAGCGCTCTACGAGAACACGCGCGATCTGGCGCATGCCTTCGTCTTCGAAATGGATGATCGCCTGCAGAAGGAAGGCGCCATCGGCGCGCGGCGCCTGCTTGTCGAAAGGGGCCGTGCGGCACTGGACCAACTGGCGGCGCGAGGCGCGCCCGATGCGGCGCTTGGCCGCGACCTCGTGGCGTCCTACGTAAAGATGGGGGACGTACTGGGGCGGGTCGGCGCGGCGAATCTGGGCCGCTTAGTCGAGGCGCGCAAGAGTTACGAGCACGCCCTTGAGTTGAGCCGGGATCTCCTCGTCCGTTATCCGGCCGATGATTTGGTGCGCGAACAAAACGCGAGCGTCATTCTCCGCATTTCTGGTATAGCCAAGGCGCAGGGGGACGCGCGCGTGTCTCTCGATCTCGAAACCGAGGCGATTCGCAATCTCGGCGACGCCCAAACGCTCGACCGCCTCCGCCTGCTGGCCGACGCGTATCACGAGCTCGGCGGCACCTATTCGCAACTCGGCGAGTGGGGCAAGGTCGTCGAGGTCCGCCAGAAAGCGCTACGCGTGAATGCCAACATATTGAAGCACCGGGATGCCACTTACGACGACCGGCTGCGCTATGTGCTCGCCCGCACTCGATTGGCAAGCGTATTGAGCCGGCAGAAGCATTACGCCGAAGCGGCAGTCGAGTATGAGGCGACGCTCGCCGAGGCGCGCGCGATGTTGGCGCAGAACCCTCACTCCAACGGCGCCAGCGACAACCTGTCGAACGCACTACTCTTTGCGGGGATCAGCGCTCAGGTACAAGGCAAGTTTGACATCGCGGCGCAGCGATTCGCGGAAGCTTACAGAATTCGTTCGCAGCGGGTTGCCGCTGAGCCGAACGACTGGCGCATGCGCAGCCTGGCCGCCACGAGCTTACTGCGCTGGGGCATGGCCGAGGTGTCGGCGGGCCGCCGGGCATCCGGCGCCGCAAAACTGCGTGCGTCTTTGCGAGAACGCACGGCGCTGGCGGCGCTGGACCCGGATAACACCGGAGCGTTAGCGGAGAAAGGTGAAGCTCATGCCGAACTGAGCATCGCCTTGGCCCGCAGCGAAGAGGGCCAAGCTCATTGGAAGAAGGCCCACGAAATTCTCGACCCGCTCCGCGCGGCCAACAAGCTGAATCCCATACTTCTCGAAGGCCTCGCCCGCGCCGATCGAGCGAGGTGACTCGATGGTATGGCACAGAATGCCATACGGGCTGGATCGACATGCATCTGCTCGCCTCCGCGCTCGTCGCGAGGGCGCCGTTGTGAACGGCCGACCCGCGTCTGGCCGCCATCGCAAAGGAAGTGCGCATCGCGTACGATGGACAGAAATGACACGCTTCTCCTTCTTCCGCTCCTCGGCGGCTTGGCTCGCCGGGTTTTTCGCCGCCGCCTCGGCGCTGATGGCGCAGGCCGCCGGAAAGAAAGTTCACTACAAGGGCGCCAAGCCCGCAAAGACACCGCTGTTTTCGGGCGGCGTGAGCTATGGCAACTTGCTCTTCATCGCCGGGAAAGGCGCGCACTTCGAAGGCGACATCAAGGCTCACACGGATCACGTGCTGAAAGAGATTGAGGCCGAATTGAAGAATGCCGGCAGTTCGATGGACAAGGTTCTCAAATGCAATGTGTATCTACACGACCTCAATGACTACAAGGCGATGAACGAAGTTTTCCTGGGCCGCTTCGGCGCGGAACCGCCGGTGCGCACGACCATTGCGGCGCACGCGGGGATTCCCGGAAATTCGCTTGTAGAGATCGACGTGATCGCCTATATCTAGTCGATGCGCATTTGATTCAAGCTGTCGCCGCCCGAGGGCAATTCGGCTGTGGTGGGCTTGCGGCCATTGACTTCGAGGATGTAGGCGACGACTTTCGCATAGGAAGCGTCGGGCAAGGAAGCCGGCGCGGCGGGCGGCATCGTTTTCGACTTTTCGAAGAACGCGCCGAGGCGCTTGCCGTGCCATTTGTCTTTAAAGTATTCGCCGGCGAGCGGCGTACCGAAAGTGCCGTTCGTCAGGGTGCTGCCATGGCAGACGGCGCAGTAGTTGTCGTAGATTTTCTTGCCTTCGCTGACTTGCTTGGCGGAAAAGCGGATCGGCACTAGAGGCCCAGCCGGCTCGTCAGCGGGTTGGGCGACTTCTGGCGCGGGCTTGCCGGCCTTGCTCAGAATCGGCGGCGCGGAGCCGTCACCCTCGCCGCTGTAGGTGAAGGCGAGGATCGCGCCTTTGTCCTCCATTTTGGTGGTAACGCCGCCGCTGGCGGATTCGGCGAGGCCGCTGGGATCCGTGGCAACGTAGATCGTTTTGCCGTCGGGGCTGATGGCGGTGTCGCGATAGCGATTCTCGGACTGGAAGTAGCGCGACATTTTGCCCGCGGCCTTCTTCCCGTCCGCAGTGAGCGGGAGCACATAGATCGAGCCGCGCTTGAGTGTCGTGATCAACAATACCTTGCTCCAGCCGGGCACGCCCGCTTGGTAGCCGCCATAGTATTCAACGCCGGAGATGCCGACGGTGGGCCAGCAGATGTAGTTCACTCCCTTGCACTTTGGATCTTCGAAGTTGTAGCCGGTAGGGACCGTGAATAGGGTGGCAATCGGTTCGATGAATTGCTTTGGATAATCGGATTCGTCGACGCGGGGCACGGAGGGGTGGATCTTCAAGTCGCTGAAGCGCAGCTGCGAGCAAGGCGTCGTGGCCTGAGACCAGTTGGCGAACTGGTAGGCTTTGTTGTCGCGCAGGCCGGCGACGTGGGGCCAGCCGTAGTTGCCGCCTTTGACGAGGATGTCGATTTCGTCGTCGGTTTTCGGCCCGTGCTCGGCGGCGTAGAGCGTCCCGTCCGGGCCAAAATCGATGCCCTGGGTGTTGCGGTGGCCGTAGGTATAGACGTGGCTAACAACGCCTTCGAGGCGGGGATTGTCGGAGGGAATGGACCCGTCGAGCTCGATGCGGAGGGACTTGCCTTCGTAGGCGGCGAAGTTCTTGGCGCCAATCTCTTCTTGGGTGGGGAGGCGTTGCGCCAACACGGGGTGACAGAAGTTACCAAGCTGGTTATTGCCTTGGTCGCCGATCGTCAAGTAAAGCTTCCGGTCGGGCCCGACCTTGAGGCGCATGGCGTTGTGGTCATTGCCCGCCGGCAGGCCGCTGATGATGTCTCGCGGATGACCAAGGGTTTCCGACGCCTTGTCGTAATCAAAGCGTACGATTTTGCTGTAGAGGTGGCGATAAGGGCTGCGGGGATCGCTGACTCGCAGATCGGCGGGCCGCGCTTTGTCGGTGTAGGTGTAGGCCGCATAGACGTGGCCGCGATCGAGGTCGAGCGCCATGCCCATCAAGCCATCCTGTCCGCCGGGAGCGAAGACTTCGGGGATGGTAACGGCCACTTTCTTGTCGCCGGTGGCGGGATTGACGCGGACGATGCGTTTGCCCGATCGCTCGGTTACCCAGAGCATCTGATCGGGACCCCAAGTTAGTTCCCAAGGGCCGTCCAGACCCGAAATGATGACCTTCTTGTTGAATTGTTTCGTGGCGCGGAGGACCGACTCGGGGCCGTCCTGAGCGCACAGGAACAGCCCGCCTACCACGGCGAGCGTCCAAACCACTTTGCTCATTACTCTGAGGTTAGCTTAGGAGTTTCATGCTCTACAGCCGCGGCTGCGGCGGCTTCACGGGCGTCCAGCTTCTTAGGCCCTTGCGGCGGAGCTTGCGGCGGAATACCTTTTCGCGGTTGGTTGTATAGAGGTAATTCAATTCAGGTCCGCCGAAGACACAGTTGGAGGGCTGAAGATTTTGCGGGTTGTTCAGAATGGCCACGACCCGGCCGGGCTGGTCGCAGATTTGAACGCCGAGGCGGGTGGTGACGTAGAGATGGCCTTCGGTGTCCATGGTCATGCCGTCGCCGCCGGATTGGGAGTCCGCGTCCCAGGTCTCGAGGCGGTAGAAGGGCTGACCGTGGGCCAGAGAGCCGCCGGGTTGGATCTGCCAACTCCAGACCCACTTGGAGCGCATGTCGACGGCCATGAGCAGGGATTGGTCCGGCGAAAGAATGATGCCGTTGGGGAAGTCGAGGCCTTCGTGAACCGATTTGCGCTGCTTGGTCTTGAGATCGAGGTGCCAGATTTTGTGCGTGGGCGGTTCGGTCCACCAAAGATTTCCCTGGGCGTCAAGGACCAGATCGTTGGAGGCGACGTCGGAGCTCAGGATTTCTTCGCTCGCGTCGGGGAGGAAGGCGACGATGTTGCGTTTGCGGCCTTGGCACACATAGAGCTTGCCATCGGCGCCGAACATCATGCCGTTGGCGCCGCCGGTATCTTCTTTCCAAAGGGTGACCTTGCCGCTGGAGTGATCGATCTTGTGGATCTTGTTGTTACGGACGTCAGTAAAGAAGACGTTGCCGTCTTTGTCGACGGCGGGGCCTTCGGTGAAGCCGTGACCTGAGGAAATTTCTTCCCAGTCTGAAGATGGGTCAAGAAACTCGGTGACGAAATGGCGTTCGGCCTTGCCCGTACCTTTCGACGCGTTGATGGGTTGTTTCCAGTTGGCCCAGAGCCACTCGAGACTTTCGGCGTAGATGCGCGAAGAATGTACAGAGTTATGTCCCTCGGTGCCTTCGACCCATTTGTGCTCATAGCCGGCATATTCGAGGGCGCTTTGCATACTCTTGTTGGCGAGATACCAGTTGCCGGAGTAGATGTTCAAGTCGTTCGTACCGTCCTGCAAGAAAATGCGCAGCGGCTTGGGCTCAGTGTGCCGGATCAGATCGGGGTAGCTGTTGCCGCCGCGCAGGTTTACATAGGAGCCGATGTATGAGAGGACACGGCGGAAGGCGTCAGGACGATTCCAGGCGGCCGTAAAGGCGCAGATGGCGCCCGAGGACGATCCACCGAGTCCGCGAAGATTGGGATCTTTGGTGAGCGGCGCGAGTTTTTCGACTTCGGGCAGGAGTTCTTCGAGGAGGAAACGAGCGTAGCGATCGCCGAGGCCGTCGTACTCGTAGGAGCGGTTGTAGCGGCCTTGCTCGGAATCGGGGTTCAGCGCGGGCAGGACGCCGGGACGGACGAAAACGCCGACAGTGGGCGGCATCGCCCCTGAGGCGATGAGGCGATCAAAAACGCTGGCCG
>Ga0224723_1002516_pt1 | contig 10082 bp, 8 predicted proteins | sample Balambano_FR2_Me_FD_161647 | JGI IMG/M metagenome (GOLD analysis project Ga0224723, IMG submission 161647) | Freshwater sediment microbial communities from Lake Towuti, South Sulawesi, Indonesia - Balambano_FR2_MetaG | ecosystem: Environmental > Aquatic > Freshwater > Lake > Sediment | place... | reverse complement strand
GCATATTCCTGCGCCAGTGCTTCGTCGCCGCGAATATCTTCGATGCTCAGCACCAGCGCGTCGATGCGCGCCAGGAGTGCCGCTGCCGGGTGCCAGGGGCGATAGCGAACCGGGCTTGGGAATGGCTCGTCCCATTCGCGCATTAGGCCCTGGGGAGTGATGCCGAGCAGCGCGCCGGGAAATGCAAACGCCAGTTCGGCAGGCGCTTCGGCTGCCACCGGGCCAAGGTGAATCACTGGCGCCGAGCGCCATTCCGCCGGCACATCCTCGAGCGTGAGCGGCGCGGATGCGGCGTGCAAGAACTGCTCGCGGCCGGCAGGCGTATAACGGTTTTCGAACACCGGGGCGGCAAGCTGCTCGCGAACAGCGATCGCGATCTCCGGCGGCCAGCCGGCGGGCAGTGGTGCGGGCGCCGAAACAACGCCAACACGGCAGCCCATGCGGTACGCCGTGAGCGCCGAGTACATCGCTGTGCCACCCGGCGTGGTGGAACCATCCGGCAAGAGATCGCGCGTGAAGTGACCGAGCAAGAGGTAATCTGGTGTCATATATTCCACAAATCTTGAAGGGTTAAGGGTTAGGGGTTAGAGGAGCTGTAGCCTCTAACCCCTAACCCTTAACCCCTAACGTCGTCTCGCGTGGTTACTGTTTGGCGGGGAAGATCACAACCTTGCGGTTTTCGCCTTCGCCACTACTTTCGGTATAAACCGTCGGGTCGCTACGGAGTGCCAGGTGTACGATCCGCCGCTCGTAGGCGCCCATGGGCTCGAGCATGAGCGGTCGGCCACTCTGACGGACGCGCTCGGCCATGCGGCGGGCCAGCCCTTCGAGCGACTCCTGGCGGCGTTGGCGGTAGTTGCCAACATCCACCACTACCTGCGGCCACTTCTGCACCTTGCGGCTGACAAGCAGATTGACCATGAACTGCACCGAGCGCAGCGTCTCGCCGCGGCGACCGATTAGCAGGCTCATGGCTTCTTCGTCCGCCCCTTCCACATGCAGGGTAATCGTTTCCTCTGGCTCGCCGCGCTGATCCGGCACGGTGCTACGCACAGCGGTGACAAACGCCTCGATGTCCATGCGATCGAGCAGTTCTTCGAGGATGCGACGTGCCAGAGCATCGACACTGACGGCGGGAGTTGCTTCCGCTCCAGCCTCTTCCTCCTCGTCGTCCACCACGGTAACCCGCACGAGCGCTTCTTCGTCCTCACTGCCCTGTTCAAGCACCTCGATCGCCACTTCGTCGCGATCCTTGCCAAGCTGGGCGAGTGCGAGACGAATTGCTTCGGCTACGGTTCGCGCGCTGATTTCGATGTTCTTCATAGTGTCCTCGCGTGAGCGCAGGTAGAACGCCGCGGGCGTGCCGGCCGCGCTGCGAAGCAATACCGGCTAGCTGCGTGCTTTGCGCCGGCGCGGGTTCATTTGTCCGCCCGTCAGCTGGCGGCGCGTCTCGGCGATCGTCTGCTCGGCGGCACGCTGCTCGCCCTCCTCAAGGAGGTTCGCGGTATTCGGCTCGTCGTCCGCCTGCCCGTTCGTGAGGGGGCGCAGCACATCCCAGAAGTCGACCTTCTTGCTCGGTTCTTCGAGCGTGGCCACACCGGCACCTGCGGCAGCCACCGACGGCATGATCGGCGGCAGCAGCCCGCCATCGGTCGGCAGGAACTTCAGGTAGTTGGCAAGCGAACCCCAGCCCGAGATCACATACTGCTGGATCATCGAGAGAATGCTACCCACCACCCAATACAGCACCGCGCCGCTTGGGAAGGTGAAGCCAATGTAACCAAACACGATCGGCAGGATCAGCATCGACTGCGTCATGGCTTTCTGCTGCGGATCCTGGATGCGCGGCGTGGCCATGAGCTGCACGATCAGCTGGAAGACGACCGAAAGCACCGGCAAGATATAAAGCGGATCGACCTTGCCGAGATCGGTAAGCCACAGAAAGCCGCCCGCGAGTTGCGGCTGGCCGAGGGTGGCCGGCAGTGCAGCGGTAGCGAAACCATTCGCATCGAGCGCCCGGATCATCGCGCCGGCGGCGTGCTCGGCAGGCGAAACGCGCGTCAGGTTGATCACCGCCTGATACACCCCGAGGAAGATCGGCAGCTGCAGGAACATCGGCAAACACCCACCGGCCGGATTGACCTTGTACTCCCGGTAGAGCTTCATCGTCTCTTCCTGGAGTTTTTGCGGGTCTTTGCCGTGTTTGCGCTGCAGCTCCTTCATGAGCGGCTGCAGCTCCTGCATCTTGCGGGTAGACTGGAGCGACTTGACCGTGAGCGGCAGGATGACGATCCGCGCGACGATCGTGAACAGAATGATCGCCAGCCCAGCCGCCCCCGGCCATCCCAGCGTGGTGCCGAAGAACGAGTAGAAAGTGAGCAGGACTTGCTCGAGGAACAGAACGAATGCGTTCCAGATCGCCATATGGCCCTACTTCTGCGGCGGCTGCTCCAACTCACGCCAGACACTGGCGCCTTGGAGCAAACTATTGACCGCTGCGGTGATGGTTTGAAACTCAGTTGTTGCCAGTGCCGGCGAACGCAGCACAAATACCAGATCCCAGCCCGGCGCAATATGATCATACACCAGTCGAACTGCCTCGCGTACGCGCCGGCGAGCCCGGTTGCGCGCCACGGCTGTGCCGAGGCGTTTGCCGGCAACGAAACCGCAACGGCTTACGCGGCGGCGGCTTGCGGCGGCGTTAAGCACCAGCAGCGGGTGTTCCCAGCGCTGCCCGGTACGACGCACGCGCTGAAACTGCTCTGGCCGGCGCAGGCGAAACGCGCGCTTCATGCTCTCAGGCCCGCGATGAACAGCTCAGAGGAAAACAACCAGCCGCCACCCCACAGGTGGCGGCTCGCCTAACGATGGCCGCGCCGGACAGCGCGCCGCTCGTCGCTCACTGATAGACGCCAGCGACCACGTTGCCGGCGGCGGCGCAGTACTTCGCGGCCATCTTTTGTTTCCATGCGGCTCAAAAAGCCATGCTTGCGCCGGCGCGGGATGCGCTTCGGTTGCCATGTGCGCTTGGTCATCTGTTCCTCACAAGAAAAGAGGCGTGTGTCGTGCCACGCCTGGTAGCCACAGTCTTAACAAATACGTGCGGCGCGCGCAGGCACGCCGGAGTAGTGGCAATTATACATACCATGCGAGCATGGTGTCAAATTGAATCCCACACCCTAAACCCGCCTTACGCCCGATTGACACACGTCGCTTGGTATGCTACCTTTCGCCTGCAATACACATGAGAGGCTCTATCGTGCGCTGGGATGGCATCACAACATGCTGGAGATCCACCCGCGGCGGCACACTGCGCGCAGAGCATAGCATCACTGTGCCCTGCGAATGGTCGCTCGTGTAAAGTATTTCCGAGACAAGATCAACGCAAAGTCGTGGGCCAGTGTGATGGCCCTCGGCTTTTTTGTTTAACAAAGAATCTGCGGCTTTCAGGCGCGGCCCACGGCACAACAACCCAAGGAGGTCACATTGCACAAGGACATGCACCAGGCCAATCGCCGGGCGTGGAACGAGGCAACCCGCGCCCACAACAGTCACAAAGCCGATCAGGCGCGCTTTCTGCGCGAAGGCGGCAGCACGCTGTTCCCCGAAGAACTCGAGTTGTTGGGCGACCTGCACGGCACGACGCTGCTGCACCTGCAATGCAATGCCGGTCAGGACACGCTCAGCTTGGCACAGCGCGGCGCTCGCGTCACCGGCGTGGACATCAGCGACGAGGCGATCGAGTTCGCCCGGCGTCTGGCGATGGAGACCGGCATCCCCGGCACATTCCACCGCGCTGATGTGTACGACTGGCTCGACGAAGCGGCGGCGCGCGGCGAGCAGTTCGAGCGCGTGTTCTCGTCGTACGGCGCGATCATCTGGCTGTCCGACATCGCCACCTGGGCGCGTGGGATCGCGAATGTCCTGGCACCCGGCGGGCGCTTTGTGCTGGTGGAGTTCCACCCGTTCCTTGCCATGCTCGACGACAAGGGCGCGCGTGTGGTGGCGGACTATGGCGGCGGCGAGGCGCGCACATACGACGAAGGAATCGGCGATTATGTGGCCTGGGCCGGGCCGGTGCTGGCACCCTCGGGCTACCTTGAAGGCGCAAAAGACTTTCGCAACCCGCTGCCGGGCCACGAATGGAACTGGTCGCTGGCCGAAGTAGTGTCGGCGCTGCTCGACGCCGGCTTGCGGCTCGAAGTCCTTCGTGAATATCCGTATGCCAATGGTTTTCCAGCCTTCGAAGGCACCGTGCAACAGGCAGGCGGTCGCTTCGTCCCGGTGCCTGGCCGGCCACGCATCCCACTGATGTACGCCCTCCGTGCGCGCCGAGAAGTCTAACGGGAGGGTCTGGAAGAGCTGTGTCCTCCCACACTGCGCTCTCTGGGAGGGCCTGGGAGGGCAAAGCCCTCCCTGGACGAGCGTTCAGATCCTTTGAGAAGGTATAAATCATGATTGTCGCAGACATCAACACGCTTGGTCGCACCCACGGCGGTCGTGTCATATTCGCCGGGCTTTCATGGACGATCCAGGATGGCGAGAAGATCGGTCTGGTTGGCCCAAATGGGATCGGCAAATCCACGCTGCTGCGTACGCTGGCGGGCATCGAACCACCCGACGCCGGTGTGCTCACCATGCGGCGCGGCACGCGCGTGGCCTACCTGCCGCAGGAATACGCCGGCCGGCCGGAGCGGAGCGTGATGGCCGAGTTGCTGGCTGCGCGCGAAGATCTGGCGGCGATCGAAGCGCGCGTCGGCGTGCTCGAACAGCAACTGGACGAACCACACATCACCGCCGATATGGCTGCGCTCGAACGTGTGCTCGGCGAACACGAGCGGCTGCTCGCACAGCTCGATGCCCTCGGCGCGGCAACCGTGCGCGGGCGCGCCGAAGCACTGCTGAACGACCTCGGGCTCGGCCCGGAGCACTGGGAACGCCCGATGGCCGTGCTGAGCGGCGGCCAGCGCAAGATGGTTGGTCTGGCGCGCTGCCTGCTGGCCGAGCCGGATCTGTTGCTGCTGGACGAACCGGATAATCACCTCGACATGGAGCGCAAGACGCTGCTCGAACAGGTGGTGCGCGAGTTCAACGGCGCGGTGGTGATCATCTCGCACGACCGCTACCTGCTCGATGAAACCGTCAACCTGATCGTGGAGCTCGAACCGCCCTCGCGCGAGCAGGGCGCACGGTTGGTGCGCTGGGAAGGCAATTATTCGTCGTACGTCACACAAAAGCAGCTTGCGTTGCTCAAACAGCAGCAAGACTATATTTCGCAACAGAAGGAGATCGCGCGGCTGGAAGCAGCCGTGGCGCGCTTCAAGCTGTGGGCCTCGATCGTCATCAACGAGCGCCATATCAAGCAGGCCCGCAACAAGCAACGTCAGATCGATCGCATGGACAAAGTCGATCGGCCGGTACTCGAACGGCGCAAAATGGCGCTCGAATTCCGCCCGCAGCAACGCGGTGGCGCCAAGGCGATCGAGCTACGTCGGCTCGACAAAGCCTTTGGCGACCATGTCATCCTACTCGACGCCGCTGCCACAGTGATGAACGGCGAACGGATCGGGATCGTCGGCCCGAACGGTGCCGGCAAATCGGTATTGCTGCGCCTGATCCTCGGCCAGCTCGCACTTGACGGCGGCGACATCTGGGTTGGGCCAAGCATTCAGCTCGGTTACTATGCCCAGCAACATGAGACGCTCGACCCATCACAGACGCCGATCGAGGCCTTGCGGGCGCTGCGACCGATGTACGAGGGCGAGGCAGTTGCCAAGCTCGGCCGCTTCCTGATACCCTATGCTGCATGCTCGCAACCGATTGCCAGACTCAGCGGCGGCGAAAAGAGCCGCGTTCAGCTTGCACGCCTCATGCTCACCGGCGCCAATTGCCTGTTGCTCGATGAGCCGACCAACAATCTGGACATTCCTTCGGCCGAAGTGCTCGAGGGCGCGCTCGAAGAGTTCGCCGGCACGGTGGTGGTGGTGTCACACGATCGTTACTTCCTCGACCGCGTCGTGGATCGGATTTTCGAGGTGCGCGACGGCGAGTTGCGCGTGTACGAGGGCGGCTATAGCTATTATGCGGAACGAAGCATTCGCGGAAAGTAACGAGTGTGATACATCTTTCCGCGGAGTGGGAGATTGGGGGCTGAGCCCCCAAGAATTCCCCTTGCCGACCTTTCAAAGCCGAAATGGAGGCCAAACCCATGGACATCCACACCCTCAGGCAGGCGATCGCCAGCCGTGATTCGATCAGCGTTCTGGAAACAGTCGATGCCCATAGCGGGGCCAGAACGGTGCTGCAAGAGTTCGATTATGTGATCGAAGCGCCCAACTGGACACAGGACGGCCGACGGCTGGTGTACAACAGCAAGGGACGCATCTATTCGTACGAGCTCGCAACCGGCGCAATTGAAGCGATCGACACCGACTTCGCGATCGATTGCAACAACGACCATGTGCTTTCGCCGGACGGGACGCAACTGGCGGTGAGTCATTTCACGAACGACGATGCACTTTCGCGGATCTATATTCTTCCGATCACAGGTGGGCGCCCGCGATTGGTGACCGAACACGGGCCGAGCTACTTGCACGGCTGGTCGCCGGATGGCAAACATCTGGCATACTGTGCCCAGCGTGGCGGCCAGTACGATGTTTACTCGATCTCGGTCGACGGCGGGCCGGAAACGCAGCTCACCAACACGCCCGGCCTCGACGATGGGCCGGAATACGCGCCGGACGGCAGGGCGATTTGGTTCAACTCCACCAGAACCGGGTTGATGCAGATCTGGCGCATGGGCGTGGACGGTGCCAACCCGGTGCAGATGGTCAACGAGCAGGCCAATTGCTGGTTCCCACACGTTTCGCCCGATGGCAGGTGGGTCGTGTACATTACCTATGCTGTGGGCGATGTTGCGCCAAACCAACACCCGCCGAACAAGCATGTAGAACTGCGGCTCGTCGCGGCCGATGGAGGCGAATCGAAACCAATAGCCCAGCTGTTTGGCGGGCAAGGAACGATCAACGTCAATTCCTGGGCGCCGGACAACCGGACAATTGCGTTTGTTTCATACCGGCTCAAACAATGATAATCCTGTCGGATTTAAAATGGGAGGTTGTCTCATGGCCAATTCGCAGCAGGAGCCGATCGCGCAGGCAAAACTTCACTGGTACCGCGTGCCAATCGACCGCGCTCTTCTGGCTGAGCTGAACCAGCGCAGCGATGCGGCAGGATTCGCCCAGACGCTCGGCCACCTCGGGCTGATCGTCGCAACCGGCGCGTTGTCGTGGTATGCCGCGCTGCATTGGAGCTGGTATGTGGTGGTTGGCTGCCTGTTTCTGCACGGGACGGTCTTCGCATTCCTGGTGAACGGTTTCCACGAACTCTGCCATGGCACGGTGTTCAAGACCCGCTCGCTCAATCGCTTCTTCCTGTACCTGGTGAGCTTTGTCGGCGGGCTGAACCATGTCTTCTTCTGGGCCAGCCATCAGGAGCACCACAAATACACACTGCATCAACCCGACGACATGGAGGTGGTGCTCCCGGTCGAGATCACGCTTGCGAGCTTTCTCACCACCGCTTTCATCAATCCACGCGGCCTGATTACGCGCTGGAAGAGCTGGATGTTGCTCAGCAGCGGGCGGTTGGAAAACGATTGGCAGCGCATCCTGTTCCCCGAGCACAAGCCGGCACGCCGCCGTGAGTTGTTCACCTGGGCGCGCATCCTGCTCGCCGGCCACACGCTGCTCGTCGTTCAGGCCGTGTTCACCGGCTGGTGGATGCTGCCGCTGTTGATCACGTTTGCGCCATTCTATGGCAGCATGTTGTTCTTTTTGTGCAACAACACCCAGCATGTCGGCTTGCAGGACGAAGTCGCCGACTTCCGCCTTTGCACGCGCACGATCTATCTCAACCCGGTTGTGCAGTTCCTTTACTGGCATATGAACTACCACATCGAGCATCACATGTATGCCGGAGTGCCGTGCTACAAACTGGCGCGCCTGCATCGGGCGATCAAGCACGAACTGCCATACACTGCGAATGGGTTGGTAGAAACTTGGCGGATCATCATTGCGATCATTCGCCGGCAGAAGCACGAGCCGTCGTACCAATTCGTTCCGGAACTCCCGGCGCAGGTAGGCGCTGTATGAATGGCGTTTCTCCTTCTACCTGGCTGTAGGCGGCGGTCCGAGCGTCTCGGTGCCGTAGGTCCGCAGGCTGGCAACGATCGCGGCGACAGCCGCTTCGTCCGGTGGCGCGGCTTGCGGTGGCAGGTCTAGCCCCCTGGCCGGCACCCCGGTCTCGAAGAACCACTGGTCGAGCGCGCCGCCGATGCCGATTCCAAACCAGTGCGCCGTGTCCGAGACGACTTGGAACGTATGGGCGACACCGCGCGGGATGTACGCAAAGCTGCCGGGGCCGGCATCGTAGGTCTGTTCGCCGACGGTGAAGCGGATCTGACCCTCCAGCACATACCAGATCTCGTCCTCACGGCTGTGGGCATGCAGCGGCACGGCCATCTGCCGGTCGGCCAGCCCTTCCAGCGCCCAGAAGCGCTCGCCGGTCTCGTTCATCAGCGCCTTGAATTGCAGCAGGGCACCGAGATGCCAGAGCGCCCGGCCCTCGCGGGCGGCGTGCACAATCGGCATCGCAAGTGACGTACTCATGGTTGATGCTCCTTTCAACTGCGAATGACGTAGCCGCGTCGAGCAGAGCATAGCTTCGGTTGCAAAGCGCCGCATCGGGGAGATCCCTAAAGCGTACCCCTGATCCAGGTATTGGGCAGGCCAAGGGTCACAGGTCTTCGGAGACTGCGACGAGGGGAGAGGGAGAGCTGCGCGCTCTGTCTGCTCGTTCGTCCGAGCAGCCAGCGCTACGGATCTGTGCCGGCGACCAGCCCCTGCCGAACGGCATACGCAGCGGCCTCGGCGCGGCCACGCAGACCGAGTTTGGCCAGGATCTGGCGGACGTGATGCTCGGCGGTCTTCTCGCTGATCACCAGCCGTGCCGCGATCGCGCGGTTGGTCAGGCCGTGGGCCAGCAATGCCAGCACCTCACCCTCGCGCATGCTGAGAGTAGTCTGGGGAGTAGCACCTGGCGCGAGCGGCACGGCAACACCGGCCGAGCGCAGGAACTGGCGTGCCTCGTCGGCATTCTGGGCGGCGCCGAGCCGGGTGAAGCAGGCCAATGCTGCGCGCGCCCAGGTGATTGCCCCGGCCGGGTCAGTGGCGTGCAAACTGCGCGCCAGTTCGAGCCGAATGCGGCCCGCCAGCACCGACTGCTCAAGGTTGGTGAGCCGCGCCAGTGCCTGGGCGAAACAATCACTCGCCTGCGGGTCACCGGTTGCCTGCCGAATCTGCCCCAATGCCAGGTCGGCCTCGGCGAGCAGGACACTGCTCTGCGCCATGGTTGCCTGAACCATAAGCGTATCATACGCGCGCTGCGCCGCCAAATGATCGCCGAGCGCCAGACAGCAATCGACCAGCAGCCGCAGCAGTGGTGCGCGGTGGAACGAGCGCCCCTCCATTCCTTGCAGCGCCTGCTCCAGCACTGCCCGCGCCAGGGCCGCCTCGCCACGCGCCAGGTGCAGCCGGGCGCGCGGCAGCGTTGCGCTCCCATAGTCTTCGTATCCTGTAAGTAATACTTCGGCCTCTTCCAGGCGGCCCTGGCAGGCGCGCAGGTCGGCGAGTTTGAGCACCGCATGCACCCGCAACCCCTGATGCCCGGCGTCGAAGCTCGCGATCGCCTCGGCCAGCGCTTGCTCGGCCTCCTGCCAGCGCCCGGTCACCATCAGGAGCGCGCCGTAGGTCGTGCGGCAATAAGCCGAAAGGAACGGACTGTGGTGCTGCTCGGCATACGCCTGGGCGACCGCGCACCACTGATCGGTACGCACCCAGTCGCCGGCCAGCTCACAGGCCGACAACGTGACACAGAAGATCTCACAGACCACGAAGTGATCGCGAACCTCGCCGCCTGTAGCCATCGTCATTGCCTCGTCGACCCAGGTCAGCCCTTGGTGCAGTTCGCCGGAAGCGACCGCGCCCATCCCTGCATTAGCGACCGCCAACGCTGCCAGGTCG
>Ga0224723_1002515_pt1 | contig 10082 bp, 6 predicted proteins | sample Balambano_FR2_Me_FD_161647 | JGI IMG/M metagenome (GOLD analysis project Ga0224723, IMG submission 161647) | Freshwater sediment microbial communities from Lake Towuti, South Sulawesi, Indonesia - Balambano_FR2_MetaG | ecosystem: Environmental > Aquatic > Freshwater > Lake > Sediment | place... | reverse complement strand
CGCAAGACATTGTGCTATTCCAAATCCGTAGAGATGCTGAAGTACTCGATTCGATTGCTACTGCACTACCTGAAGTTTGGTGATGTACCTGTCCCTCAGTGAATCATATTCCTATTCAGCAACGCCCGAACTACATCCTCATGTCCTTCCAGGTTTGGGATTTTGAGCAACTTGGTATAAACCTTACCCTCCTGGTCAGCAGTCACTCCTGGCTGAACATTGTTTAGATTCCAGGTCGTAATCTGATTCTGGTCATCCCCTAGCTTCACGCCTTCTGAAAGTGGATTGCGATCTGTATCCACAAAACCGAATAGTTGCTCTAATGCTGCCTCTGTAAGGACTACTGGATTAGAGGCATTCGGATCAAGGAAGAGATCGTTCACATGGCTAATATCAATACCCATGCGATCGGCTAGCGACTGACGCGCACCAGGTTCACTGTTACGAGCGAGACGAACTTCTGAAAATGAGGTGCCAAGTTTAGTTAATAGGGAGGTATAGACAGCCAAACGATATTTCTTTTCAGCGATCGCCAATATCGCCAGTTTAGAGGCATCTGTGGGAGGTTTTGCTCTCAGATAACCCCGGAGCACTTCAATACACAGGCGTACCTGCCGCACAGGGGTATCCACTGCTTCGCAGGATGCCCTGAGTTGGTCAAAAGGTTGATGGAGAAAAGCGGTCAAGTTAGCCGCTGTAATCGAGGTAGGAGGAGCAGCCGGGTTATCTGGATCAAATTTTTTGATATTTTCGATAGCAAATTTAAGCAAGTCAGCCAGGTAAGCCAGTGGACTCACCGCAGACTCACACGCCTGACAGGTGCAACGGACATTCTCTGAAACGGAAGACCTTGTCTCCAATCCGTTGGCGCGATCAGCTTGCTCCCGAAATATTTGGTTATTCAAGAAAGCGGTTTGGGCAAGAGCTACCGTGTGCAGTTCAACCGCATTGATGTCATCCACGCGATTGCGCAGGTCATTCACAAAATCAGACTGAGACGTTCTAGCAATCTGAGTGAGACTGCTATAGCCCCTGTCAATGAGGGCAGCGCTAGTCTCGACGTTGTTAGTCAGTGGGTATAACTCTGTGTGGGTCTCAACCAATTCAATCTGTGTCTCATCCACATCACTCGGCAAATTCTCAAGCTGGCGAATACCCCCTGCACTACGCAGAGCTTCTAAAGTGGTGATGTTTTGGTCTTGTAGAAAAGAGATTAGGTTTGAAGAAGTAGCAGGTTCAGGAACTGTTGCAAACCTTGCGACAGTGGGCAAACTAGGTGATGGTTCGATCCTGGATAAACCAGGCAATTGTTCGATTAAAGTTTCTTGCGGTGGAGGCAGCGTTACTGGCACATCCTGAACGTCTTGATCGGTTCCAGCCTGAACCTCGATCGCAAATTTTTCTTGAGGTTGCGGATTGATGAACACCTCTAACCGGAGCCTACGTTGGCGTTGCTCGACGGTCGCTTCGGTAGGGGTGGGAGGCGTGATGTAGGTGAGGGAAAATACCCCCTGGTCATTACTGAACGCTTGACCTAAATCTCTGGGTTGATCGCCCGCTTCCAGGTCAAATCCCTGAACTCTCAAGCCAACCAGCGGTTCTCCAGTTCTTTCGTCTAAAAGTTTTCCAACAAACTGATGAGTCACCAATAAGCCCTGATTGACTCTAAGCCGTTCGAGTTGCGCCAAAATCTGAGGAATGCGATCGCCCACTTGAGTTGGGATGATGTTTTCTGCGATCGCAGTCTGGAGGGTTTGGTTTAACTCTGTATCTTCGCGAGTTAGCAATCCGTGCAATACTGAAGGCAAATTATCGGGTGAGTCAGGAATGGAGATTTTACGCCCCCAAGCATAGAGAGCTTCGGTCGGGAGATTAGTCTGCTGGGACAATAAAGCACTGCGACGTAACCATTCAATTTGGTCTTGCAGGGGTTCCCCGTCAAATTGTTCACCGTGTTGATTCACTAAAAATGTCACGTCAGCATCAGTCAAATCAGCCAAAGGAATACTTGCTATGACAGGCGTGATTAAGGCTATGAGTCTTTCGTACTGAGAAATCGTGACTTCTGGAATGGGTGCAACCTGAACTGTAATTGTTTCCAGGTTGGAAGGTGCATTAAAAATAATCTGCGCTGGATCGCCACCGCCTTGAGGCAGGATGCCCGTAACGGTTTGTTCTCGTCCGGTTGCATCGAAAACTTTAAAGCTGAGGTTGGGGTTGATTTTGGGTGGTTGCCGTAATCCGGATGAGCTGTTTCCGGTTTGTCGGAATTGTTCATCGGTGAATTCAATACGGAACTGAAACGTTTCGCCATCAATGGGAGATTGACCCAGGAGTTGGGGTACTCTGCCCCGTTGTTCCAGGCTGGGGAGATCGCGATCATAAACTTCGACTCGTCCTTCACGCAAATAATCGTCACTGGCTGAGAATTTTACATTGCCGGATACAACAAATGTTTGGGGCATAATTCATCTCCCGAATTGGCAAGGTTAAGCAATAAGCATTTCTACTCAGTTCATCTGCGAATCTTCACTTGAGAATCCTACTATGCAACTCCATAGCCCGTGTAAGGGCGTTTATAGAGCGGATGCAACCCTAAAACGATGTCTTCTTTAGGAACGCCTAACGCTACCAATTCTTTTGCCAGATCAACCTCCGTCATGTTGCGCTGAATCCAGATTTTTCCATCTTTGATGTCAAGATGAATGAAGCAGTTATAAACTCGTTTGAGTTCTTCCCAGCCGATGTCTAACAGCAAATAGTGATCATGTTCAGTATCGAAGATGAGTTGAGCTTCAATGGCAGACTCTGAGTTACCCAATTCATGGGATGCTTGAGCCTTGAGTAATTGGCGGATGGCTTGGCGGTAGCGTTCTAGTCTTTCCATGTGATGATGACCTCCTGGAGTGGGTTATAAACTAGCAATTTAACTTGATATAACTTGACAGCCTCCTGGATAAAGGGTTCTTGAAAAAAGGATTCAAAGGTATCGATGGGTACGGCTAGGTACAGGGCACGATCGCGTTCTCGCATTTGCAGTGCTAAGCGATAGTTGAGAAACTGCCCCAGTGCCGCATGGAAATCTGTAATGGTGGAAGGATTCAGAAAACTTTTGATTTCAACGGCAATTTTTCGTCCTGCTTTTTCGGCAGCAAAAACTTTATCTGCTGCCAGATCGATTTCAAGTTTCACCCCTTCGATCTTGATAGTCAGTGGGTCTGCGGTGATGACCCACTGCTCCTTCAGGAGTGCTTGCTTGACGGCATCGTGAAACAGATCTTTTGCCATTGATTACCCCGTTAACCTCCTATCGCCTGTAAACCAACTATAAGTCTGTCCTCCTGCCCAAACTCGATCGCCTCCTAACCTTGAGTACCCGCGTGATCGTTCGTAAACTCAATTTGGAACTGAAGTGTTTCGCCATCAATGGGAGATTACCCCAGAAGTTGGAGTGTTCTGCCACGTTCAGGTTGGGGATGTCGCGATCGCAGTCCTCGACCTGTCCTTCTTGTAGTCCATCACCTGAGAACTCGATATTTTCGCTAATTACAAACGCCTGGGGCATGACCGGTCTCCTATTTAAGTTCTTGGTCTGTTCCTTTTAGGTTTTATCAGGCTGAGAAATCAGGAATTAGGAAGAACAGGGAGTATGAAACACTTAAATAAGTGTTTTCGATTGGTGCAGCTAAAAAAGCCAACGGGCTATATCAATATGTATTCCAACAGGCGTACCAGGTGTAAGACCAGCTTCCGCAGCTCTTGAACCAACAGGAGTTAGCAGTAAATGCCCACCTTGTGGAAATACAATTGTTTGAGGTTTGGTCAACCTTGCAAACTCTCCGAACTTCACTTCGGTACCGCGTAATACGCCTAGAATATCCACCCAAACCAAGTCAATTGTTGCTCTTTGCCCAGTTGCCCCCCGAAAGCTAACATGTTGCCCAATGATGACACCACCTTGCTCTTCTATTTCAACCACACTCCTTGCTTCGCCAACTTCCCCCTTGAAATTTGGAGGAGTAGACTCCAAGGCGCTAAACCCTCCTACTGATCCCGCACCCGATGCAGCAAAAGCTGGTGCCTTAACAGCGTTCAAGATTTGCTTCTTAGCTAAACCGCTACCGTACCAGGCACTTAAGCCCTGACCACCTTCACTCAATGCTTGCGCTACTCCTTGTCCCTCCATCGCCATAAAGAGGCTAAAACTAGTCATGTCAGCTTCTGAAAAGCCTACGGCTTTCATTGCTCGACGCTGCAAGCTGCTAATTGCTCCGCCTGTTGCAATGTCAAGTTGTCCAGTAGGTGTACTCATCACTAGGCTTGTAGCAATAATGGACTGTACCGTCTCTGCAACTTTGTCTACTGTCTTTTTGTCTTGTTTAGGTCCCCCCATACTTTTGAAGGCTTCGTCATATTGTTCTTTAGAAAGCCAGGGAACTTTACTGGATGAAGGAGCAGATGGAATAGGTGAATCTGTTTGTCTGTCGGATAAACGATGTTCATATTCAAGCCCCGGTGATTTTGATGGGGATGCAGTTGAAAGTTGTTCAGATTTCGACTCAGTTCCGCCTGCGGTTGATTGAGCATGGCTTGAAGTTCCCGTTGCTTCCGAGGTAGCCGGTGAAGCAGGAGGAATATCGCCCGCAGAGCCTTGCAGACCAGAAAAATCCTTTAAACGAATTGGATTGCCAGCTACGTACGCATAGAGGTTAATGCCATCTACTGTTCCCGCTGGATCGCAGCTTGTCCATCTGACTAACCACGACGCATAGTACCTCGCTCCGTGGTAATTCAACCCACTCTCTTCATCCCGCTCCTTCCCAGTCAACCGATACCGCTTCCGGGCAAAACTGCCAAAACTGGTTTCACCATAGGGCGTATATTCCTCTCGGTTAACCAGGTTTCCAGCCTCATCAACCACCACATTGCTACTGCCCAAATGATCACCCAGATGATATTTCACCGTAGGGGTCGTGTCATTGGGGAAAGGATTACCCACCCGCACCAGGGCAATGCGGCTCTGGTTATCCATCACATGCAGCGTGTTGTTTTCCTGCGGTTCGCCACTCTGCACAATCCGCTGATATTCAAACACGCCATCAATGTAAACCGTGACTTCAACCCGATTACCCTTGCGAACCAGCTTCTTCACCCGCTGACCGCTGGCATCATACAGGTAGTGAGCATGAACCGAGGGTTCCGCATTGCCTGTTTGGGTTCTAAACACCCGTAGTCGATCGCCATAATCCCATTCAAAATGCCGCGCTCCATTCTCCTGAATCAGGTTGCCGTTGTTGTCGTAGGTGTACTGATAATCGGTTTGTCCTACCGTGACAGTTGCCAAGCGATTATTCACAGGTTCCAGAGCGTCATTTGTAATTAGCTTGAAATCTCGATTTCGACCTTGCACACTGCCGTTGCTGTCAAAATGCTCATGGCGCAACTGGAGCATATTCCCTACTGGATCATACCGATAGTGCTCGGTGTAGGCACGGGTGCTGGTCAGGTCAGTGCAGCGGGGTTCATCTGCCCAGGGTGGACTTTCTGGTGGCAAATTGCACTCTCGCCCCGTAGCCAATATCAAACGGTAAATTGGTTCGTACTCAAAGATGCGATCGAGTCTATCTGGTTGACCGCTAATCCCACTTTCAGGGGTGCGATCGCGAATCTTGGTAATATTGCCGACCAAATCGTATTCGTAGCCAAAATCCTGCAACGGTGCTCCCTGGAAACGGTAGGTCAGCGGGTCATCAGGAGGATGATCGTATTGTTGCGATCGCATCCGTCCCAATCGAAACGTTTGCGGGTCGTAAGCATGGCGCGTGACCACTCCATTGCCATAGGCAATCAACACCCGTTGCCCCTTGGCGTTGTAGGCAATGCGTTCTACATAGGGTTTGCCACCTAGCGTCACCGCTTCCAACGCTCCTGCCCGGTTGTAGTGTGGAACCAATTCCTTCCGAGAGCCATCAACCGTTTGGGGATATCGCATCACCTTCACCCGATTCAGTGCGTCATACTCAATTGAGGTTGTGTAAGGTGTTGCGTCCAGTAGCGTGTCAGTAGAATTCTGCCAATCTACCCGATAGGCTTTCACCTGCCAGTTATTTGCGGGGGCATTGTCAAACACCCTGAGAATCTGGTCATCCCGAATGACTTTTCGCACTTTCTCCCGCAAATTGCCCTTGAAGTCGTACCCTTCAAACTGCTGCATCCCCGCTTCATCGAAGTGCTGATAAAGCTTGCCCAATCGATTGACCTGTCGATTCGCCTCCCGTTCTGCATCAGGTTGATCCGGCTTTCCACCGTCGCCATAGACCAATTTTTCCCGCAGCGTCAGATCCTGTCCTGCTCCATCTCGTGCCCATAGATGCGTGGGACGGTTCAAGCGATCGTAGGCGTGTAACGTCAAAGCACCCTTACGATTCTGTTGTTCCGGTGAATCGTCTAACCCTTTACGATCCCATTGCTCCACCGGATTGGCGATCGCATCCAGCACCATCCATCGGTTTCCGGCATCAATGCTGTATATCCACAGCTTGCGATTCGCCAGGTCATAGACATGTTTAAACGCCTCTCGATTCAACGCATCTTTAATTGTCAATACGTTGCCCCGAATATCGTAGGTTGTCTGGGTGATGTACCAGTCGCCTGGAGCAGATCCATTCCGCTCGACTGCTTTAATGGTGCGCCCCAAGGCATCAATTTCAATGCTAGCTGGGGTGTAGTGATGGCTTTCAGGAGCGCGATCGCTCAAGGGTTTGGGTGAACCATCCGCTAATGTTTCTGTAAGCGAGAAACACAGGGGTGCTAAATCATTAGCATCGTAGGTGTAAGCTTCCCAGGGCGTAGGCTGAAACTGATTAGATTTTGTTAAAACCTGTGGGATGCCATAAATCACTCGCTGTTCTGACCCATCGGGATTCAAAGTACAAATTACCTGACCGCGCGGATCATAGAACATCCTCACCTTCTGTCCCTTCTGTTCATCCAGCGGAGCCAAAAAAGCCCAACCCGTTGAGTAGAACGGCTCATACTTTTCAACGACCCGTCCCTTGTTGTCGTAAATCTGCCAGCCACTCACCACCACATTGGGATTATCTGGGTCGTTATTCCTCTGTCCAACTACGGGTTGACGTGCCCCCTCCTCATCAGTTTGATCGAGGGGTAAAATCTCACCTCCAAACACAGGATTTCCAAACAGCACCTCTTCCGCCTGGGTTCGCGTTTGGAGCAGCCGTCCAAACCCATCGGAAAATTCCACGGTGGTAATGGTTTCTTCTAAATCAACATTCGTTTCTGTGTCGTGATGAGTGTAGCGAGTCGATTTCACAAAAATCGGTTGCCGATTCTCAACAGGACTGGTTTCAAATGCCCGAAACCCATACTCCATCCGAATACTGGGACGATCGCGATCGCCCTCCGTTGCAGACTTGCCCTTAACCCAGGTTTCCTTCAATAAACCTAACGGCGTAAAACGAAATTCTGTTTGATTGCCATTGGCATCGGTCACGACCTTCGGCTGAAGCACGCGGTAGTCATATTCAGCTTTAGTCTCCAACCCCACAGCATCCTTTACCTTCGTTGGCAGTAAGCGGTAAGGACGGCGATTTAATTCGTCATCTTCGTTGTCATACTCGATAGTGGTATCGCGCCCCAATGGGTCGAGCATGACCTTAACCAAACCCCGTGACTCAACATCCGTCTCCTGGAAGTCATACTTCCGCCGTTCAGCAATGACAAAGTAACCCCTTGCAAATGGAGAGCCTGCTTCCCCAGTCTGAAAGTCGTATCCTACCAGCACGGGTAACTGATTCTGAAATTCCTGGGGGTAATCATCCGTCCAGTTCACCGGGTTACTGAGATAGGGAGGACGGTTACCACCATAAGCATCCTGGAGATTTTCTTCAGTCATCGCCAGGGTGAGCGATCGCACCAGGGCACCATATTTCTCAACCTGACGGTAGGGTAAACCTTGGAATCCCTGACCATCATAGAAATTCAGCGTTTGCCCAATGATCTTCAAGTCAGAGCTATTGTCAGCTAGAGTTGCGATCGCTTCAACCGTCTTCCCGTTCGTATTCCTAATTTCGTAGATTGTGGTTCTTGCAACCCTGTCCTGAATATAAATCTGGGAATTTAACGGCTCAGCATAAACTGTGTAGCTACGAGTTGCTAAACAAGGCTCAGCAAGAGTATTTGAGGGCGATCTCCATCCGCGAGGACAAGCAATTTGAGTCTGACGCTGGGATTGCCCGAAATCGTCATAGTCTTCCGTGAAGAAAAACTGCGTCATCGGTTCATCGCCCCGTTCCCACTGAGTTGTACGCTGGGCATGGGCAAAGGGAAAGAAGATCCGAAGGCGTTCACGAAGTGTCTCTGACAGAGAATCGAGCTCCCCCTCTTTGGGTGGTGATTCCTCCCGTACCCCGTGAATCGATTCTGTCACCGTATAGGGACGATCCTGGCGATCGGTTCCATCCAGAGCATATAGTTCAGTGCGAAGAATGGTTCCTCGGAGCGATCGAAACGCATCTCGTTGCGCCCAAACACGCTACGAAAACTTGCGCCAGCGTCACTTCTCCCGTTGCTTGATGAACCACTGGAACCGTCAAACCACAGTAGTCCACAAACAATTTCTCCCCACCCTTGTACACCTGCCTCAGACTCAACTGCTGCTGGATGCGCCATTGGTTGTACCGCCGACAAAACGTGCCGTAGCTCATCTGCCACTGTCCTTTGTCGAGTCCCTCCTGCCACAGCAACGCCAACGTCACCCCTTTGCGTTGTAATTCCAAATCCACCCCTGCAAAGTCAACGGGTTCTGTCCGCTCGTTCACCCTGCGTTTACCTTTGCCCAGCAAGTCTTTGACCGCGTCATCGCTCAACTGCCGCAACTGTTCGTAACTCAAATTCTTAGCCGTTGCTCGTCGGATGTAGTCCTGCACCGTTGAACGAGCCACCGCACAACTCTGAGCAATGGCACACTGGCTGTAACCCATCTCGTGCAGCCGCAAGATTTCTCGAAATTTTGCCATCCGCAGTAATCCTCCTTGTTGCTTTGCTTTGCCCACCTTCTACACCCCTTGCTGCATCAACCAGTGCAGTGTAGTTACGGGTGCCGAAGTTGAGTGAGAATTACCTGCCGAAGTTAGCTGAGAATTAGGTGCCGAATTTTACGTGAATCACCTGCCGAAGTTGAGTGAGAATCACCTGCCGAAGTTCGTGAAATTTTGCAGCCACTTGACCTGATAGGCATCAATGCGAGCGGTTGTTCCAATCTGAACGTCATCGACTCTCCCAGCATCAGGATCTGCAATCCGTATCCATTCCAGATCCCTCTGTTTAAGAGCGTGAAGAATAAACTTCGCGCATACTGAGTATTGAGGATGATATCCACCCGCAGCTCGTCGCTCACCTTCTCCAGGCTTGATGCTCATTACCTAAGCCACTTCACACTGATTCTTCTGTATTAAGAATAGCTGACTACTTCTGTGATCTTAAACGGTTCCCTTAGGATAGATTTTCTTCGTCTCCCGCCATAATCTTCTTAACTTCGTTCTATCGCTGCGGTTTCAATTACCGATTCGGACGGATTCATTCATTCCTAGCATTCCGTCTTAAAATGAGACACGATGAGATTCAAGTGCTTCTGGATAGAATTGTTGACAATATTTTTTTGGACTGGGCGAGTAACCTGTTCCACCAGTCCAAAAAAATATTGTTACTAACGTTGGCTAGAATGGCGTATTTCCGTCGCTTCAGTACAAAAAAATATTGTTCCTTATCAAATATTCTTTTGAACTGGTTTGTAAAGTCTTGAACTAGTTTGTAAAGTCTTGAACCAGCTGTCATACGGTAGAAGTACTTATTGATGAAATTAGCAGCTATTTCTTGCCTAACTGTGTTTGAGTGCTGTCTCATGGTGAGACAGCACTCAAACACAAAACCACCCGGTAGTGGACTAGACCTGTGGAATGGATTCAAACATTCAAGCCAAACTCATAGCGGTTGATAAATAGACCAATAACCACATCATGCAGCTAAATCGACTGAGAGAAGCAAATCGTTTTGCGAGCTAA
>Ga0224723_1002514_pt1 | contig 10082 bp, 9 predicted proteins | sample Balambano_FR2_Me_FD_161647 | JGI IMG/M metagenome (GOLD analysis project Ga0224723, IMG submission 161647) | Freshwater sediment microbial communities from Lake Towuti, South Sulawesi, Indonesia - Balambano_FR2_MetaG | ecosystem: Environmental > Aquatic > Freshwater > Lake > Sediment | place... | reverse complement strand
ACGATAGCCCGTAGCTCAAAACTTTGCGCGTCAAGCCGTTGCCGTCCGCTGACACGGATCGAATTAAATGCGGCTCGAAGGGTTCGATCATGCCGTTTTGCGCCTGTTCCAAGATCCAGCGATCGTTCTTCAGCATCGGTTCCATCTCCTGCGACTGAGTCCCCCAGATTATAGGACAAAATTTTCTGCCCGATCGCTACATCTAGCGGCAAAGGTGTTATATTCTAATTTAGAACGCTACATTAAGTAGATCCGGCATTAGGGCGATATCGATCGCCCTTTTTCTTTGCCGATTTTTCTACGCCTGTTTTTCCAGCTCTTGACACCTCAGATAGAGCGAAACGGGCAGAATCGAGTTCAGCCCAATTTCAGCATTTTTATTGAGGAATCGCAAGCAGGTTGAATTGCCTGTTTAATTGACCCTAAATCTTTTGCTGCAATCGCTGAATCAGCCGCTCTGAGGGCAACACCCCTTCAATGCGATCGATCGGCTGTCCCTGCTTAAACAGCACCAGCGTCGGCAATGCCTGCACCCCATACTGCGACGCCAGAGCCGGATACTTGTCCGTGTCGATTTTCACAATCCGCAGGCGATCTTTCATTTGGCTGTTCACCTGTTCCAGAATGTTCGCCATCATCTGACAGGGACCGCACCAGGTCGCGTAAAAGTCTACTAAAACGGGCATATCGGAACCGGAAAGCATTTCCTGGAAGCTGCCAAATTGCTGTTGAGTTGCCATAGGTTCGTCGTCAACGCTTACTCTTCCCGATCGTAATCAACTTTCCACGAAACCATGCAGGACGGGAAACCGTGCAGGAAATGGCGTAAGATCAAACGTTGGACAAAGCATTAACCCTAAAAATACTCAAAGATCCTGCTATGACTGCATCTTCAGCCGCTTCTCAACCCCTGCTCGATCGCGTCGCGATTGTCACCGGAGCCTCACGTGGGATCGGGCGGGCAACGGCTCTGGCTCTGGCAAGTGCGGGTGCAAAGGTCGTGGTCAACTACGCCAGCTCCAGCCAGGCAGCCGAAGCAGTAGTGGCTGAGGTTGAAAAGATGGGCAGTCAGGCGATCGCCGTCCAGGCAGATGTGGCGCAGGAAGACCAGGTGACGGCACTGTTTGACCAAACGATGGAGAAATGGGGTCAGATTGATGTGCTGGTGAACAATGCCGGAATCACGCGCGACAGCTTGCTGCTGCGAATGAAGCTCGACGACTGGCAAGCTGTGATTAACCTGAACCTGACGGGCGTATTTCTCTGCACCAAAGCCGCCAGCAAGATTATGCTCAAACAGCGATCGGGGCGAATTGTGAACGTTACCTCGGTTGTGGGTGAAACGGGAAATGCGGGACAGGCGAACTATAGTGCCGCAAAAGCTGGGGTGATTGGCTTCACAAGAACGATGGCAAAAGAGCTTGCCAGCCGAGGGATTACAGTAAACGCAGTTGCACCTGGATTCATTGCAACCGACATGACCGCAGATATCAAGAGTGATGAACTGCTGAAAATGATTCCGCTCAGCCGCTACGGGCAAGCTGAAGAAGTTGCAGGGCTAATTCGCTTCCTGGCTGCTGACCCGGCTGCTGCCTATATCACCGGACAGGTGATCAATGTAGACGGGGGAATGGTGATGGCGTGAGGGGGAAAGCAGGATTTGGCTGTCCTTGGGGGACTTTAAGGTCTGGAAAGACTGCAGCCAAGCCTATCTCAACAGGTGGACACAAATCCTGCTGATCGATCGTCTAAGGTGCATCACTCAAGAAGTTTTCAGGAAGGTTGCTCACCTGTCGCTGCAGCGTTGCCAGAGCACGGTTGTAGCCCAGAATTGCCTGAAGGTTATTCACCTGCGTCTGTGCCAAGGCAGTTTGCTGTCGCAGCACATCTGTTTGGGTTCCTACCCCTGCCTGGAAGCGAAGTCTTGCCAGTCGGAGGGCTTCTGCTGCCTGCTGGACTGCTAAAGCGGTCGTTTCAATGTTGGTCGCGCTGGCTTGAAGCTGGGAGTATGCCTGCTCGGTCTGGAATCGAATTTGATTCTGGAGGTTTTCAAACTGGCTTTCTGCCTGAGCAATGTTTGTTTCTTGCGCTCTTGCCTCTGCTCTGGCGGCTCCCCCGTCGAACACATTCAGGCTCACACCGACACCCACCTGGTAGTTCGACAAAAAGCCGTTACCCGCATCCAGGTTATTGTTGACGCCCAGCGCACCCTGCAAGTTAACTTGAGGTCCAAGCTGTGCCAGGGCTGCCTGCCGCTGTTCTTCTGCTGATTCGCGCTGGATGAGCTGCTGCTCTAGCTCCGCCCGATTCCTGAACGCTTGAACAATGCTCTGCTCCAGGCTGAGATTCCAGTCTCCTGCCACTTCGATCGGGTCAGCCGCAGTCAGATCAACCGAGTTTGAAGCATTGAGCAACTGTGCCAGATTACGGCGAGAAATATCAAAGTTGCTGAGCTGCTGGGTTAGCTCCTGCTGCGCATTGGCAACATCAACCTGTGCCTGCAGCACATCAAAGCGCGTTCCAACCCCTGCCCGTTCCAGTGCTTCTGCATCGCGCAAACTTTGTTCTGCCTGCTCCAGGTTAGATTGAAAAATTCTGACCTGTGCTCCTGACTGCTGCAAATCATAATAAGCATCGGCGACTTGCAGAATCAGTTCATTGAGCTGCTGCTCGATTTCAAGCTGCTGAACGCGAACCTGCCCCTCGGCGGCACGAATTAAAGACGATCGCCTTCCAGAAGTAAACAGCGCGTAGTTCACCTCTAAATTACCGCTGAGGGTTGCAGCATCGCTCGATCGAATTTCTGTTTCGGTTTCTCCCAGAGGGGATTGCGGCACTTCAACGGCATTTTCTTGCCCTGCCTGAACAAGATTTGCGTTGACGCTAACCGTGGGATTATTGGCGGCTCTTGCCTGATCGAGCTGTGCCTGCGCCTGGTCAAGCTGCTGTCGGGTTTGCCGGAGCTGAGGGTTATTGCGAATGGCTAAATCAACTGCCTGCCGTAGCGTGATCGGCTGCGTTCCCTGTAGCTCTACTTCTTCGGGGGTGGTTGGAAAATCCAGCGGATTGGGGCTGGGATTGAGATAGTCAGGCACTTCGACTCTGGTGTCGCCAGTGGAAGAATCCGATTCTGTCGGTTCTGTCGTTGCCGGACTGTCCGCTTCGGGGGTGTCAGCGGCGGGTTCTGTCGGCGTTTCGTCTGTCGGCGCTTCGTCTGCTGGAGCTTGATCGGTGGATTCTGGCTGTGGGGCAGTGTCCGAGGGGGATGTTTCAGGAGCTGGAGTTTCGGTCTGAGCCGTTTCAACGGCAGGGGTTTCATCTGTAGAAGCTTCTGCAGCAGCCGTTTCCGAGGAAGGTGTTTCCACTGCTGGCGAGGTTGAAGCAGCTTCAGGGACAGTAGGCACGGTAGGCTCCGAAGATGAACTTTCAGAAGCTTGAGTTTCAGTTGGAACTTCCAGTGGAGGGAGCTGCTCTGAGCTTTGGGAGGTTTCAGATTCGTCGGTTGCGCCAGTAGGTGTATCAGCGGCTGTATCAGCAGCCTCAGCCAAACGACGATCGAACTGACGACCATCCGCAAAAAGTTGGGGCGAGGTAACCTCGTTATCCTGGACAGGCTGAGAACGCTGCACAAACGCGACTAAGTTAGCGGTAACCGATCGATCTCGAAGCCCTCCAGTGTCATTTCTGTCTGGCTGAACGACTTTGCTCAAATCAGGCTGAAGCGGCTGAGGTGAAGCGGCGGCTGATTCTGAAGATGAGCGAGGAGCAGATGCCTGAGCTGAGCCAGAATCGACTGCACCAACGGTGATTAAAGTGGTGATGCCGATCGCAACAAGCGGATTTGAAGAGCGCATACGTCGAAAAACAGACCGGATAGGCTTTACAGGACGACAATGGCAACCTTATGCAGGATACTGGTTATTCTGTACCTTGGCAAATACGTAAGGATGACCAGCAGTTTGCCCACGGATGGACTGTCATAGTTTGCCACTGCCCTAATTGCAAGACGTGAAAAAGGGTTAGTGGAGTTTCAGAAATCCGATGAAAAGTTTACGCGCAGGTTTGCCGCTGCACAATCGCCCGATCGGGCAATCGATCGAAACTCAAGTTTTTCAGCAACCAGAGCATGACTCAAAGCAGAAAACTTTCGGGTGAAAGACCTGTGACAGGGACAGGTTTGCAGTAGAATGACGACTTGTGGAAAACCTGGCTTCTCGTTTTCCCTCACTCTATTTCATGTAGCTGATCCCATGTCCAAGGTTCTCGTCTCCGACCCGATCGATCAAGTTGGCATCGATATTCTTTCTCAGGTTGCTCAGGTCGATATCAAAACCAGTCTGTCTGCCGCCGAACTCGTGCAGATCATTCCAGACTACGACGCTCTGATGATTCGTTCTGGAACGCGCGTCACCCAGGAAGTAATCGACGCCGGGGCACAGCTCAAAATTATCGGACGAGCCGGAGTCGGAGTGGACAATGTCGATGTCCCCGCTGCAACTCGTCGCGGAATTCTGGTTGTGAACTCGCCTGAAGGCAACACCATCGCTGCTGCCGAACATGCGGTTGCCATGATGCTGGCGTTGTCTCGCTATATCCCCGACGCAAATCAGTCGGTCAAAGGCGGCAAGTGGGATCGCAAGAGCTTTACGGGGGTGGAGGTCTATAAAAAAACGCTAGGGGTCGTTGGCTTGGGCAAGATCGGGTCGCACGTTGCCGGGATCGCTCGCGCAATGGGAATGCGGCTACTGGCGTATGACCCCTATCTGTCGGCAGAACGGGCAGATCAGCTGGGCTGTCAGCTTGTCGAACTCGATTTTTTGTTTCGCGAATCGGACTACATCACCCTGCATATTCCCAAAACGCCAGATACCTATCATTTAATCAACGCTGACGCGCTGGCAAAGATGAAGCCGACCGTTCGCATTGTCAACTGCGCCAGAGGCGGCATTATCGATGAGGCGGCTTTGGCAAAGGCGATCGAGGCAGGGCAAATTGGCGGAGCTGCCCTGGATGTGTATGAAAACGAGCCGCTGGGTGAATCGCCCCTGACCAGCCTGGGCAAAAATTTGGTGCTCACGCCGCACCTGGGAGCATCAACCGAAGAAGCGCAGATCAACGTGGCGATCGACGTTGCCGAACAGATCCGCGATGTGCTGCTGGGGTTTCCGGCGCGATCGGCGGTCAATATTCCGGGTCTGCGTCCAGATGTGATGGAAAAAATGCGTCCTTTCCTGCAGCTTGCAGAAACGCTGGGTAATCTGGTCAGTCAGCTCTCTGGCAAGCGGATCGAGTCGCTCAACATTCGTTTGCAGGGCGATCTGGCAACCAACGAAAGCCAGCCTATGGTCATCGCGGCACTCAAGGGTCTGCTCTCAAATGCTTTGCAGGAGCGGGTCAACTACGTCAACGCCAGCATTGAGGCAAAAGAGCGGGGAATCCGTGTGATTGAAACTCGCGATGCTTCAGTCCGCGACTATCCGGGATCGCTGCATTTATCAGCGGTAGGCTCGCTAGGTGAGCACTCGGTAACTGGCGCACTGCTGGGCGATAATGAGATTCGCATTACCAGTATTGATGACTTTCCCATCAACGTGCCGCCGAGCCGCTACATGCTGTTTACGCTGCACCGCGATATGCCGGGCATCATCGGGAAGCTGGGATCGCTGCTGGGCAACCTCAACGTTAATATTGCCAGTATGCAGGTCGGACGCAAAATTGTGCGGGGCGATGCCGTAATGGTGCTGAGTATTGATGACCCCGTCCCGGATGGCGTGCTGGAAGAGATTAAAAAGGAGCAGGGGATTCGCGATGCCTACACTGTGACCCTGTCTGAAATTTCCTGATCCAAACTCTCTTGAGGCGATCGCATGGCAAGTAGCTGGTGGGAGATTCAGGTGGGGGCTGATCCTGCGGCAGAGGAGCTGCTCTTCTGGCGATTGCAGGAGTTTGGCTGTCAGGGAATGGTCAGCGAAGCGCGAGGCGGGATTTTCACAGTGAAAGCCTATTTGCCGCAGGTGAAGTCTCAGCAGCTCGATCTCGCGGCACTGGCACTGTTGCTCAAGCAAGATCTGCTCTGCGTCGAACTGCCTGCCCCGATCGTCCAATGGCACTTAATCGACGAAGAAGACTGGTCGAGTAGCTGGAAAGACCACTGGCAGCCCGAACTTATTGGCGATCGATTTTTGATCAACCCTGCCTGGCTGCCTCAGCCCGAAACCGATCGGCTGATTATCAAACTCGATCCGGGAGTTGCGTTTGGCACAGGCGCTCATGCCACCACCCAGCTTTGCCTGGAGGCATTAGAAATGCGGCTTGACACCCCCCCACCGGGAACGATCGTGGCTGACATTGGCTGTGGCTCCGGCATTCTTTCCGTGGGAGCCATGTTGCTGGGGGCAGAGCAGGCTTATGCAGTCGATACCGACATCCTGGCAGTTGATGCCACGATCAGCAACGTTGCACTCAATCAGCTCCCGCCCGATCGCCTGATGGTTGCCGAGGGCAGCCTCGATCGCCTGAAGGAAATGCTGCCTGCCCCGGTTGATGGCTTTGTCTGCAATATCCTGGCGGAAGTCATTTTGCAGCTCATCCCATCGTTCAACGACATCTCGAAACCTGACACCTGGGGAATTCTAAGCGGCATTTTGATTGATCAGGTAAAGCCGATCGCCGATCGCTTAGAAGAGCACGGCTGGACAATGGCAACGATCTGGAAGCGGCAGGACTGGTGCTGTTTGAATATTCGTCGCGGTTAGCTGGGCAGCATTAGTTGGGTAGCAATTGGGCGATCGTGTTTTGCTCCAGCCACTGTCCCAGCTTCATCGGATCGTTGTCCGTTTGAGTGCCATTCTGTCTGTGATATTGGTTCCAGTACCGCATCAAGTCCTCAAACATTGCAAGCGGCAGCAGAATGACATCTACTTCCATGCCGTCTTCAACAAACATCACCCGCTCGATGTGAAAGTCATACCCGACCCAGCGGATCGTTGAGAGCTGTTGATTGGTGACTTGTTTGAGATTCGTCTCAACACAGTTGTGGTCAAAATCTGGATTCATCCTGTTGTAAATTAGCTTCCAGTACAGGTGATGCCGGATGTAGCGCTTTTGAGTTCTGAGGTCTTTGCAAACTTCAACCTCAACGCCTTCGATGTTGAGAAAATCCCGCTCCATTTTCCGAAAGCTGGGGCTGTTAAAGGCTTGAGCCACAATGAGCGCATGGTCTGAGGGAGCCTGGGCGATCGTTTCACAGCGGTTAAATTCTGGGCTATCGGAGATCGGGAACATGGAGGCAACGGTTGGTTTTGAGGAGGGTGCTTGTTGAGAGGATGCCCAAATTCGCTGAATGGAATCGGTTTCAAAGGCTGTAATTCCGGGATAATCTTCTGCTCTGAGCATCTCAAGACCATGAAGGTTTAGAGAGCAGCAAGGTAGAATCTTTCAGTAACAGTCTGATCTGCTCCTCTCGCTTTGAACACACAATGTACCTGACTTGGCTCGACAGCAACTCCTGGTTGATTGAAATGGCAGGACAAAGAATCCTGCTGGATCCCTGGCTGGTGGGGTCACTGGTGTTTGGCAATCTGCCCTGGCTGTTTAAGAGCGATCGTCGTTCTGAACGAACGCTCCCCGATGCCATTGATCTGATTTTGCTGTCTCAGGGTCTCGAAGACCATGCCCATCCCCCCACGCTGGAACAGCTCGATCGCCAGATTCCGGTAGTCGCTTCACCGAACGCGGCAAAAGTCGTGAATCGGTTGGGCTATCAGCAAGTGACCGTTCTGGCACACGGTGAAAGTTTGACGCTGGCAGATGCGCTCAAAATTCAGGCTGTTCCCGGTTCCCAGATTGGTCCGACGCTGGTTGAGAATGGCTATGTGCTCACCGATCTTCAGAGCAACACATCGCTCTACTATGAGCCGCACGGCTACCATGCTCCAATGCTGCGGGAACTTGCGCCGATCGATGTCGTGATTACGCCGATCGTCGATTTGCAGCTTCCGGTGCTGGGGTCAGTGATTCGCGGCAGAAACGTCACGCTCGAACTGGCAAAACTGCTCACGCCTAAGGTGATTTTGCCGACCGCAGCCGGGGGCGACATTGAGATGAGCGGCTTAATTCCCACCATGCTGAAGACAGAAGGCAGTGTGGCTGAACTGCAGTCTCGTTTAGCAGAAGCACAGCTTTTTACTCAGGTGATTGAGCCAAAACCGGGCGATCGATTTGAGGTGGCGATCGCCTGAAACGGGCTACGAAGCAGAAAAAGAAATGCGATCGGTGGAACCTTCGGGAAGCTCATCACCGAGCTGACGCAGCGAATATTCCAGATCCTCAGTCAGCTTTTGGGCACGCTGTTTAACGCTGCCCTGTTGATACTGATTGACTTCAAGCGGTTTGCCGATCGCAATCTTTACCGGACAACCCCAGGTGGGAACTTCCTGTCCGTACTCCAGGTGAATCGGCACAATTTTAACGCCTAATCCGGGCTGGCTTCCTTCTGCCTGCAGCGCAAGTCTTGCCAATCCTGGCTTTAGCGGGTGAACCTGCTGGTCGCGGAAGATGCCGCCTTCGGGGAAGATCACCAGCATTTCGTGGTTGTGCAGCACTTCTACTCCAAATCGCAGGCTCGCGATCGCAGGCTGACGCGGATTTACCGGAAACCCGCCAAGTCGCTGAATCATCCAGCCCTGAAGCCCCTTGACTTCATCAGCAGTCACCATAAACCGGATGTCGCGTCCTGTCACAAACCGCCCTGCCGCATAGGGAACCAGCAGCGCATCCCAGCGCGATCGATGCGTGGGCGCAAGAATCACCGCTCCTTCATGGGGCAAGTTTTCCTGTCCAGTGATTTCGATCCGAAAGTAGTTGGGCAGCACAAACCAGCAGCCCAGGCGATAAACCAGGGGGGTAAGCCAGGGGGAGATCCGCGATCGAATTGCCGTAATCGGGGCTTCAGGTAACTTCTCGGATGGTTCAGGGGTTGGTGAGGCAGAAGCGGGTTGAGTCACTTCGGATTCAGCGGTGCGATCGTGAAAGGAATGGAGCAAAACCATAGCTAAGCAGTTCAATAAAGCCCGTTGGGGCATATTCTATCTCTATTCACCTTAATCGCTCATGCCAGCCCCTCCCTCTTTCAAGGGACAGTTCCCTTGCCGTCTATCGGCTGATTTTTCTAGCTGAGACGGTTATTTTCATGAGTCTGCCGCCGCTGCTTAAACCAGTCCTGCAACTGCTGACGACAGGCGACTTCTAGAATTCCACCCACCACCGGAAGCCAATGAAAGGAGCAGGCGCTATCGGGCAAATTGGCAACTGTCCGAATCGCACCTGTTTTAGGATCATCTGCGCCATAAACCAGCAGCCCCAGCCGCGCTTGCACGATCGCCCCCGCACACATCGGGCAAGGCTCTAGCGTTACATACAGCGTGCAGGACTCCAGATGCCAGGAGCCTAGCTGCTGCCCCGCCTGCCGCAGTGCCAGAATTTCCGCATGAGCCGTTGGATCGTGATCCCTTTCTCGTCGATTTTCCGCAGCAGCAACCACCCGATCGTCCTGCACAATCACTGCCCCGACTGGAATTTCTCCTGCATTTCCTGCTGCCTGAGCGAGTTCGATCGCCTGTTTCATCCAGTGATAGTGGGTGAGGTAGGTAGGATCGTCGATCGGGGGAGGTGGGAGTTGCACTGGGGCAGAGGAGTAGGGGAGTGGAGGAGCGGGGGGATAGGGTAATGCGGTTTGCTGAAGCTTCTTATTCGCCTTGCAGGAGCAGAGCATCCAGTTTGCCCTGGCGATCGATCGCATAAAGGTCATCGCAGCCGCCGATATGCTGATTGTTGATAAAGATTTGGGGCACAGTCCGCCGACCGTTTGCGCGTTCTGCCATTTTCACTCGCGCCGCCCCATCCCCGTCAATTTTATATTCCGTGAAAGGAACTCCCTTCCAGCGCAGCAGCATCTTGGCTCGAATGCAGTAGGGGCAAGTTTGCCAGGTGTAGATTTCGACGTTGGCTTTGACCTGTTCAGAAGGACGGTTGCTCAGGAAGTTGAGGAGGTTGTTCATAGGGAGATGGGAGGGGGGCAGTAG
>Ga0224723_1002513_pt1 | contig 10083 bp, 3 predicted proteins | sample Balambano_FR2_Me_FD_161647 | JGI IMG/M metagenome (GOLD analysis project Ga0224723, IMG submission 161647) | Freshwater sediment microbial communities from Lake Towuti, South Sulawesi, Indonesia - Balambano_FR2_MetaG | ecosystem: Environmental > Aquatic > Freshwater > Lake > Sediment | place... | reverse complement strand
CAGTTTCGCAATACCGTGTCGATTGACCTGACACGCAGCACGGATGAGCTGCTGGCGGCGATCAGCCAGAATACGCGCCGCAAAATCCGCATCGCGGAGCGGGAAGGCGTCACGGTGCGCGTCGGGACGACGGATGATCTGCCCGTCTTGTACGACTTGTATCGCATGACGGGCGAACGCGATCATTTTCTGATCCGCCCATCCGAATACTACGAGCGCGCATGGCGGACGTTCATCGACGCGGGGCTGGCACACCCGCTGATTGCCGAACTGAATGGGGTCGCTGTCGCTCATGTGATTCTGTTCCATTTTGGGCGTAAATGCTGGTATTTTTACGGCGCGTCGTCGAACGAATACCGCGAGACCATGCCAAATTATGCGCTGCAATGGCACGCGATGCAGTGGGCAAAAACCAACGGATACACGATTTACGATATGTGGGGCGCACCCAACCACTTCATCGAAAGCGACCCGATGTGGGGCGTCTATACGTTCAAGCGTGGGTTTCGCGGGGCGGTCGTGCGCCATATCGGCGCGTGGGATTATGCGCCGTTCGCGCCGTTGTATGCGCTGTATACCCGTGTCATGCCGCGCGTGATCGGGCTGCTGCGGCGGCGTGCCAATGCGCGCAGCGAAAGTTTGGGCGCGACCGAACCGACTAGCCAGGCAAAGGATACAGAATGACCATCAAGACGGAACTGGAAACGTACTATATCGACGTGAACAATGTGACGCTGCATGTCAAAATGGCAGGACCGACGGATGGCGACGTGGTGCTGCTGCTGCACGGCTTCCCTGAATTCTGGTATGGCTGGAAAGCGCAGATCGACGTTCTGGCGTCGGCAGGGTATCGGGTGATCGTACCCGATCAGCGCGGGTACAACCTGAGCAGCAAGCCGAGCGCGGTGGAAGCGTACCGGATGCGCGAACTGGTGGCGGATGTGATCGGGCTGATCGACTACAGTGGGCATGAAAAGGTATATCTGGTCGGGCATGACTGGGGCGGCGGTGTGGCGTGGGCGACGGCGATCCGCCGCCCGGAACGCATCCGTAAGCTGGCGATCCTGAATACGCCGCATCCGGGCGTATTTCTGGATCAACTGCGCTCGAACCCCGTGCAGATGCTGCGAAGCGTGTATATGGGCGTGTTTCAAATTCCCGCACTGCCAGAAGCCATGCTCATGATCGGGGATGGGATGGGCGCGGCGAATTTACTTCGGTTAGGATCAAAACCCGGCACGTTCAAGGATGCGGATATTGCCGAGTATATCAAGGCATGGAAGCGACCGGGCGCGATGACGGCGATGCTCAACTGGTATCGGGCGAGCGGGCGCAAACCCAGCAGCGCCAACCCGTCTTCGGGTGGGGCGTCGCCGTCGCCGCGTGTAACGGTGCCGACGCTGTTGATCTGGGGGACGAAAGATGTCGCGTTGGGCGAAGAACTGGCATCACCGAGCATCGCCATGTGTGACGAGGGTCGCTTGGTGACGTTCACGGAAGCGGGGCATTTTATCGCGCACGAAAAGCCGGATGAAGTCAACGCGCTGCTGGTGGAATTTATCAGCGAAGCGGGGCAGGTATGACACCTGCCCCAACACGGTTTCAGCCCTGATGACGAAGCGGGCGACTCGACGAGTCGCCCGGTTTTTTTTACGGTACGATGGCGATGATCACGCCTTCGCCGCGCCCGTTCACCTCTGGGAAATAGGCTTCTTGCGCGGTCGGCGGGATCACGTTGTATATGCCTGGCAGCCCGGCACGAATCGTATACACAAATTCGTATGTGCCGGCAGGCAAGAATGTCGCGTACATGACGACGCGCTCATCGCGGAACTCGATGCTGCTGAAATACCACCATCCCCACCCGGTATTCAACGGGTCGGCGCGGTCGATTTGCGGCTGCGTGCCGACCTGCGGACTGGTATTCAGGTTGGGATCGATGGCGTCGGTGCCGGCAGGGATGGGGTCATCGACGATGACATAATTCAGGTCGTTGGGCGCGATCACGGTCAGCCGGACACGGATCAAATCCCCAACCCGCGCGGAGGTGATCGGCGTATTGCCGTCGTCGTCCGCCAGCGTATAGCGGCGCTGCACGATAATCCCGTTGTTGAGCGGCTCGATCTGATCGACGGGGAAAAAGGCACGCAGATACGTCGTGTAATACAACGCGCCTTCGCCTTCAGACCGCATGATCGTGAGCGTGTTGTCCTGTTCCAGACTGCTGAATGGATACATGACATCGAGCAGTGGCGCGGTGGGATCAAGGGCAGGTGGCTGGCGTCCGCTGATCTCACTGCCGTTCAACGTGACCTGATAGTATTGATACGTCGGCTGCGTATCACCCGTCGCGGCTGACCAATCGGTCAGCGCGAGCAGTGACCACGCGGTTTCCTGGCTGGTCTCCCATGAATCAGCGGTGCGCGCGCTCATCAGCCAGCGAATCACGTTCGGGATCAAGCCATTTTCGGGGTGCAGCCGGATGAGCGCATGTAAGATCATCGCCGTCGTGCGGGTGTTGGTGTTCCAATTGACGGCGTCGCGCTGCGGTTCTTCCCAATGCGCGCCGTTCGCGCTGATGATGGCATTGCTGAGCAGATCGCCTAACAGCACATCGGCGCGGACGGTATCGCCATCGATGGCGGCGACCGTGACGGCGAGCAAGCCCTGCGCCCAGCGCGAAAGCAGCGCGCGATTGTCGTACAGCGTGGCGGTGCGCGCGGCATCGCTCGCGCCGCTGCGCGTGAGCGCGTACAGCACGAACGCCTGTCGGTTCAACTGCCACTGCGGGACATCGAGACCCGGCACGATGAACTGAGTCGTGAGGAAATTCCGGGCGCGGCGGATGACATCCGGCTCGACGGTGAAACCTTGATCGCGCGCTTCGACCAGACCGAGCAGCGCATATGCCGTCATCATGGCGTCGCTGGAATCACGCGGGAACCAGCCCCACCCGCCATCGACTTTTTGCCACGCATACAGGCGCTGCAAACCGATGCCGATTTCCTGACTGAACCCCTGACGCAGCGCATCGGTCATGGCGGGCAAGCCGTTCAGGGCGCGGTATGTGACGACATTAATGTAAGTTTGCGTGACGACCTGTTCGACGCCCTGATACGGGGTATTACGCAGCGCTTTCAAACCTTCAAAAGCGGTGGCGATGAGCGACGGTTCGACGCGCACGCGCAAATCGCCCTGTTGGCTGGGGAGCGCAGTTGGGAGCGGGATCGACTCGGTGATCGAGCCATCTTCGAGCAGCGCGCCGCCCGTGCCAACGGTTTCCGGCACTTCATAGCGGTAGACCGGGATGAGGCGGTTATCCCCCTGACCAAGCGGCGGACGGCTGGCATCCTGGTACACGCCATCGGTGGATTGCGCGGTGAAGATCAGTTCGACATGTTCGACATTGTCGATAGTGACATCCCAGTTGAAACGCTGACTGCTGCCCGCCGGAATCGTCGCACGCTGCGCGTCATCACCATCCAGTGTATAGCCTGCCCCGGCGATCTGTACGGCGATCTCTATGTCCTGTTCGGTGGTGTTATTGACAATCGCCGCCAGCGAGACCTGGTCACCGACGACGAAGAAACGCGGCGTGACAGGGCGGATCAGCACAGGTTTGGTCGCACGGATGTCGTAAGTGCTGTCTCCGACCAGCGTCAGCCCGTCGGCACCGCTGGTGACAGCGCGCGCATCGAGCCGCCAGGTGGTGAGGTTATCGGGCAGCGTGACTTCAAACGCTGCCCTGCCATTTTCATCGGTGACGAGCGATCCATTCCAGTAGGCGGTATCGTTGAAGTCTTCGCGGATGTCGAAAATGCCGCCTTCGCCCCCACCGCCCCCACCGCCCTTGATGGTATCCAGCACCGTTTGGGTGAGCTGATCGACATTGATGGTAAGCGGGGTGGAAGTCCGCACGCTCAAGCCCTGTAAGCCATAAAAATACGACAGGATGCGCGGCGTAGTCACGTCCGCCAGCGTGAGGACGCTCAAATCGGTGAGCGCCGCGCCGATCTCCGCCTGCACGGGCTGACCCTGATAATCGGTGGCGGTGATGGTGAACGTGAGCGTATCGCCGGGTCCTGCCTGTTCGACGGACGGCTGAATATCGAGCGTGATCTCCTTTTGCGCGTTATCGACCGCCAACTGCACCAAACCAATGCGGAACGCGGCGACGGGGTTGGTAATGTCCACGCCTTTGACGATCAGGACGCTGACGTAGACATTCGGCGCAAATTCCGCCGTGATTGGCAGCCGATACACATAAGAATTGGTATCGAGCGTGATGCGTTCGTGGCTCAGCACGCCGCCACGTTCAACGCTGATCAGCGCTTCGACGGCACCCTGAAACGGCGATGCGATCAGGATTTCGGCGGTATCGCCTACCTGATAGCTGGCTTGATCGGCAACCAGTTCGATACGCGAACTGTTCTGCTGACGCCACGCGACAAATTCGTCCCCACTGACATAGATCAGCGTGGCGGCGATAATGGTATTGCCATCGGCGTCGCGCGTCGCAGCCGTGATTTTGTAAATGCCAGCGGCGGGCGGGGTGAAGGTATAGCGCGCGCGTCCGTTTTCATCGGTCACGACATCACCCTGTGTGATCGGCGTTTCCTCAACGTCGGTCGTCCACACAGTACGACCGAGTTCGTCACGTTCCTGCACGCTCGACCAGCGCCGTTCCACAACTTCGATATCGACCGCCTGGTTGGGGATGGCTTCACCCGCCCAATCGACGGCTGTGATGTCTGCATGGGTGGGTTGCAGAGCTGTGCCGACATAAAATTCCGGCGCGATGCCGACATAGATCAACCCGGAATGCACGATGACGCTGGTGCGCCCGGCGACCGCCTGCCCACTTTCATCGGTGATCAGCGCTTCGATGCGCCAAGTCTGGCTTTGTGAATCGTCATCGAGCTGCGCGGGGAGTTCGATGATGAACTGACCATTGGAATCGGTGACGCCTGTTCCAGTGGCAATTTCACCGCCGCCAAAAAAATAGAATTCACTTGCGCCGGCATCCGCGTCTATATCGGCGTAACTGTAGCGGGACTCCGCGCCGGAGAAATAATAGGGATCGGCGATGACGGTGTATTCGACGGTCGCATTCGGCACGACGCCGCCGAAGAAGTAGCGCGCATCGACGGCAGCGCGCACGGTATCACCCTGCGCGACCTGATCGAATTCGGGCGTGACGGTGACCTGAAATTCCGGCGCGCGGTATTCGGCGACATTGAAGAATGTCGAGCCGCTGACGCCGAAAAAGCCGGGGTCTTCACCGGGCAGCAGCACGCCGATCCGGTAGTACCCCAGTGCAGCATCCGCCGCGAGCGGAAAGGTCAGGCTGAACGTTCCGAACGGGGTCAACGGCACACTGTCTTCATAGACGACATTATCCATGTCGTCGGTGATACGCACCGGAACAGCCGCAGCATCGAGCGGGGTATAACGCACGTCGTCGCGCTGGCGGATGACTCCGCGCACATGCACGGGCTGGTCAGGACGATAGATCGGGCGGTCGGTGTAAAGATAGGCGCGGTACGGCTGCGGGTAATAATCGGTACTCAGGCTGAAATGGTACGCTTCGATGCCTTCCGACCAGGACGAGAGTCCGATCCCGAACTGATCGCCTGTATCCACCAGTGCCGCGCGCGGGACAAACAAATCCGACGCGGGCGGCAGTTCGATACTGAATACGCCGTCCGCACCGGTCGCAGTCGTCAGCGTGTCGCGTGCAGACGGGTAGACGGTGACAGGCAGTTCGGGGAGCGAAGCCCCAGTCTGGACATTGGTCGCCCAACCCAGCATGGATTGAGTCGAGGTTTTCAGCGTGAGATTGACGTTGCCGACGATGAGGAAATGTCCGGAAATCATGCCGCCCATCAATTCGCGTGTTTCGGGCGAACTGACACGGAGCAGATACACACCGGGCTGGAGCGCGCTCCCGTCCGAACGGGTGACATCGACGGTCGTTTGCAGCGCCGGGCTTTCCAGTTCGACGTAATATTCGTTGACGTCGCCTTCCGCAATCCAGCCCGTGCGCCCATCAGCGAGCGCGACCTGCCACCAGACAAAACCGCCTGCACACGACGCGCCGCCAGTGATGGCGAGTCGGTTGTTGCGGTACAGCACGGCGAGAATTTCGCCATCGGGCGGGTTCGCGCGCACCCGAACCGCATCGGCGATGACGCGGACGGAATCGCCAAGCCGCACACGGGTTTCCGGCGCACCTTCGCACGCGACCGAGTCGGTGATCATTTCACCGAGATTGAGCAGCTCGTAGCGGCGCTGGTTGAGGTCGGTATTGGACGCAATCGACCACGTGCGCAGCAGCGTGTTCGGGTCGGGGCGATAGTTATTGATCGGGTCATAATAAAAATCACTGCTGATCAAGCCGATGAACGCCTCCACCGGGACGGTGTACAGATCGAGATCGATCTGACTGACGTTGCGATGGGTGATGAACAGGCGTGTTTGCGGCGCATCGGCATTGTAGAACCCGACGGCGCCGCCTGTTTGCAGCATGACATCCGGGTCGTAAGCGCGGGTGGTGTAGCGGATGACGGTTTGCGTCTGAATGGCGTTTCCGTAAATATCCTCGATGCCCGGTTGCAGGGTAATGGTGTAATCAGTACTCGGTTCGCTTTCAAAGGCGAGCGTGTAGCTGTAATTGTAGTCGCTGTAATAGCCTTCAAATTCGCCCAACGGCTGCGGTTCGATGACGACGTTGTCGCGGATGGTTTCGACATCGACGGGGCTTTGAAAGTAGATCGTGAATCCGCCGCCGGGATAGGCGTCCGTTTGCCCATTGAACGGATCGGTGGAGAGAATGCCCGGCGTGGAGACGGTGGAAAATGCGGTTTGCAGCGTGCCGGTCAAAGGCGCGCCACCACCGGGCGATGTTACCTGCCCATCGGCAAAGCCGACAGTGTATGTTGTACCGAGCGCCAGATTTTCATCCGGCGTGAAGCGGAAACCGCTCTCGTCATCCGCCCATGCAAAGGTGCCGGAAAGCGTGCCTTCGGTTTGACCGACCGGGCGCACATAAAAGGCTGCCTGTGCGGCGGCTTGATCGACCGGCGCGGAGAAATCGACCTGGATGGTTTCTTCGAGCAGCACGCCGATCACGCCGTCATTCGGATTGATCTGCGACACCATTGGCGGCGTGGTGGTGAACGACCACGTAAACGGCGTTTCCAGCGTCGCGCCATCGATGGCGGTCAGCCCGGCGGGAACGGTGACAGTATAGGTCTGTCCGCCCGCCAGCCCATTGGACGGTGTAAACGTATAAATGGACGTGTTGACCCATTCCCCTGTACCTTCGACGGGAGGGTCGATGGTGATGGGCGTGGGCAGATCGCCCGCTTCGGCGGGGATCACCAACGGTACAACGGGACGGTTGAAGATGACGACGATGAGCGTATCGGTGGTCAAACCGTCGGCATTTTCGGCCGGGAGTACGCTGCTGACTTGCAGCGCCCCCGTGAGCGACCCGGTCGTCGCCGCTTCCTGCGCCGTCGTCCCCGAAATCCCTGCCAACAAGCACAGCGCCAGCAGCGCGATCCATGCACGGTGCATATGCAGTCCTATTCTCGTGATGAAAAGTTCGACTGTTGATTATAGGACGTTTTGTGCGCGCCGATTGTGCCAAATGCCCGATTTTGCTCAAAGCGTAGGAAGATAGGTGACGGGCAGTTGCAAAATCTCTTTGATCGCCTGCCAATGCAGCGCGGCGACTTCGCGCGCGACCGAAAAGATATAAATGCCGACGGGTGGGTTGACCGTGGGGCTGGTGACGACGCTGATCCCTTCCAGGCTGAAAATCCACTGCGCGCGCAGCATGTGATAGGCATCGCTGACCAGCACGACGCGACTCCAGGTATTGGCGTCGAGAATGTCATGGGCGAAGAGCGCGTTTTCTTCGGTGCTGCGGCTGCGTTCTTCCAACACAATCGCGTCAGAATCCACGCCATTGGCGATCAGGACTTCACGGCATGCGGCGGCTTCGCTGCGCGGGCGTCCCATCGTGACGCCGCCCGTGCAGATCACGACAGGAGCGTAACCCTGCGCCCACAGGTTCGCGGCATGGATGGAACGACGGGTGAGTGCGGCGCCCGCGCGTCCATCACCGCGCAAGCCAGCGCCGAGTACGACGATAGCGTCGGCGGGTTGCGCGTAATCGGTTTGTCCGTAAAAGTGGATCATGCCGACCAGCGCGATACAGACCGCGAGTTCGACAGCGATGACGATCAAAAGCAGGCGGGTGAGGATTGTGAGCAGTCGTTTCAGGTTCAAGTACAGACCTTGGGCTAACGTGAACAGCGCCTGCCATTATACCGAAGCCAGTCAAAAGAAAAGGGCGGCCACGCGGTCGCCCCTGTCAACGTCATCGTGACATCATCAGCATTCCGAATACCCACACGTGCTGCATTTCATGCAGCCCTCGATGCGGATGAACGACATCGTCCCGCACGATGGACACATTTCCGCGCCGCGCGTGTAACCTTTGATCGAGTCGAGGGTGCGACCACTGCCATTCCCGTTCGTTTCACGGTCCTGGGTCGGATTCATCGGCGCGGGCAGCGACGGCGACGTTAGCGTTTCGACCGGAATATCGAAGGTTTGCGCGAACATACTCAACTGTTCGATGCGGTCTTGCGGGAAATACTGTTCCATGAGCGCGCCCGCCAGCGCATCGGGCAGCGATACCACGCGGTTCGGTCCCATGCCAATCGAGCGCGACCCGCCGATCCCCTGCAACTGGTCGATGATGAGCTTGAGCATTTGCAGGCGATTTTGCGGCGCGGTGGTACGAAGCTGTAAGCTGATCATGCGCCCCAGCCCTTCGGCGTCCGCCTGCAAATCGCTGCCCGCCTTGCCCGGCGCGGTGATGAAGACTTCGAACGGGTAGCCGTGTTCGTCGCTGTTCATGGTGACGTATGCCGTGCCGTATGGCGTTTTGCACACGACGGTGACGCCGTGCAGTTTGTTCGGGCGCGGGTAGACATAATGCGGTGTGGCGACCTGGGTCACGGCGCTTTCGGCGGGCGCTTCGGTTTTCGGCTCGTCTTTCTTCTCATCGGTTTTGAGCATCAAGACCTGTTCGTCACGGCTGCCATCGCGGTAGATCGTGCCGCCTTTGCAACCGAGTTCGTACATGTACTCGTACAGTTCGCGTGTTTGCTCGACGGTATAATTGTTTGGCAAATTAGCAGTTTTGCTAATACTCGAGTCGACCCAACGCTGGATCGCCGCCTGCACCTTGACATGCTCGGTCGGGGACAAGTCCATCGCCGTCACGAAGTAATCCGGTAGGGCGGTCGCACCGGGATTGGCGTCGTACCATTCTTTGACGAGCGGCACTTGTTCTTCATGCAGCCCCAAGCGGCTTTTGCGGTAGTACACCCACGAGAAGAACGGCTCGATTCCGGTCGAGGTATTCACCATGGTTCCAGTGGTGTTGTGTGAGACAAACCCGTTGGCGATATAGGTATGATTATCCGGCACGCACAAATCATATGTGTAAGAGTCGCTATCCTCGATTGCAGCAATCTCGTCGAAGAACAAATCCAGACCGACCAATCGACCGAGTCGGCTGGTCGCCAGCTGCGGATGAACTACTGTAAGCTGTTGGACGAACTGCTGTGTAAGCGAGCCATTGCTAACACTGCCGATAATGCGCTGGCGAACTTCGTTTTTCAACCCTTGCGATGTGGCGTAAAAGTCTTGCAGCAGCGGCATATTACCGACGCTGTCGCCTCGATCTGAAATCGCACCGATGTCCGCGGCTTTTGCCCGTTTGCGTTGACTGATGAAGCCAATTTTTTGAACGAACTTGACGACTTCGCGCCGATTGAGCAGCCGGAGTTCATAAAGTGGACGTTCGCCATAACGATTTGCCTGCGCGGGCATGGTACGCAGCGTTGCGATAATGCCCAAGCCCAGCAGCGCGATTTGCATCTGCTTGACCAGCGTCTCCGACGTGCTGACATACGTCACCGTACCACGTGAGATGCTGCCGTCCGTCTCGAACAGTCCGCGTAAGAACGCTGCGACAATCGACTGTCCGCCTTGCAGCAC
>Ga0224723_1002510_pt1 | contig 10096 bp, 7 predicted proteins | sample Balambano_FR2_Me_FD_161647 | JGI IMG/M metagenome (GOLD analysis project Ga0224723, IMG submission 161647) | Freshwater sediment microbial communities from Lake Towuti, South Sulawesi, Indonesia - Balambano_FR2_MetaG | ecosystem: Environmental > Aquatic > Freshwater > Lake > Sediment | place... | reverse complement strand
CAAGCACATCCAGCAAACCGAGGATGTGGTCGAAATTGGCGCGGCTGTCCCCCTCAGTCACATCGAAGCTAACCTGCATGGCCTCTTTCCCAGCCTGGATGAGATGATCCACTGGTTCGCCGCCCGCCAAGTACGTAACCGGGCCACCCTGGGCGGCAACCTTGGCACCGCCTCGCCCATTGGCGACCTGCCGCCGGTGCTGTTGTCGCTGGATGCCATCCTCAAGCTAGCTGGCCCAGCCGGGGAACGCACCCTTCCCCTGGCTAACTTCTTTACCGGCTATCGCCAGACCGAACTACAGCCCGGCGAAGTGATTGTATCGGTACAAATCCCCAAAACCTCTACCCCAGGCACCGCCCGCCGCCTGGCCCAGTCCTACAAAATTGGCAAGCGCGGCACCGATGACATCAGCATTGTCGCCGCCGCCTTTGTCGTGGATGTGGATGGGGATAACCAGATTCTCAAGGCGCGGCTGGGCTACGGCGGGGTGGCGGCGACTCCGGCTAGGGCCACAGCAGCGGAGGAATTTCTTGTGGGTAAGTCATGGAATAGCGGCACCATCCAAGCGGTGAAGCCGATTCTTCAGGAGGCATTTACGCCGCTGACCGACCTGCGGGGCAGTGCCGAGTACCGCAAACGTTTGGTGGTGAATTTGTTTGAAAAATTCTCCGTGGAGTTCCCCTAGATCCTCTACAGGCTGAGACCGATGCAAAGCGCGATGTGCCAACCAACCAATCAACCCTTCCGCCAGGTCCAGGGCAGCGGAATGCCCTGGTCGAGGGAGGCTGGGGGAAATCGAAATTCCCCCAGCCGTAGATTTGGCTACCCACTGTCCACACAAAAATGCCGAGGAAATCAAAGTTCCTCCAACCGCAGATTTTACTGTGTCTCCAAAGTCTCAAGTGAGGTAGCTTAATGAGCCCAGTCGGTAAGCCCAAACACCACGAAAGCGCCGTCGCCCACGTCAGCGGCACCGCCGCCTACACCGACGACCAGCGCGAACCATTGGGAATGCTGTCGCTGTGGCCGGTGATTTCTCCCCATGCCAGGGCCAGAATCACCCACCTTGATACGGCTCCAGCCCTGGCCGTTGACGGCTGCGTTGCCGTCCTCACCGCTGCCGACATACCGGGGGAAAACAATACCGGGGTCATCCGCCATGATGAGGTGCTGCTCCCCACTGACGACATTAGCTACCACGGTCAGGTGGTGGCTTGGGCGGTGGGCGAAACCGAAGCCGCCGCCAGGGAAACCGCGGCCAAAATCCGAGTAGAGTACGAGCCGCTACCGGCTATTAAGACAATCCAGGCGGCAATCGCCGCCGAAAGCTTCCACAACGAGCTTCAGGTGATCCGTCGCGGCGAACCTGAAACCGCCCTGTCCCAGGCAGAATACCGCTTCTCTGGCGAAGTTGACATTGGCGGGCAGGATCACTTTTACCTGGAAACCCAGACTAGCTGGGTCATCCCCGATGGCGAAGGCAACCTCCAAGTCTACGCCTCTACCCAACACCCCACAGAAACCCAGGCGATTGTCGCCCATGTGCTGGGGCTACCCAGCAACCGCGTTGTCTGCACCTGCCTGCGCATGGGTGGAGCCTTTGGCGGCAAGGAATCTCAGGCTAATCCCTTTGCGGCTGCCGCTGCCCTAGCCAGTTACAAAACCGGCAGACCAGCCCGGGTGCGTCTGCGCCGCCACCACGATATGCTGATTACCGGCAAGCGCCACGGTTTTCTGGGCCAGTACGAGGTCGGCTTTACCCGCGATGGCCAAATCACCGCCATGACGGTCGCCCTAATAGCTGATGGCGGCTGGAGCTTAGACCTCTCCCCACCAGTGCTAATGCGGGCCATGCTCCATGTAGATAATGCCTACTACATCCCCCACCTGCTGGTGGAAGGACGCATCGCCAAAACCAATCGAGTCTCAAACACGGCCTATCGCGGCTTTGGTGGCCCCCAGGGGATGATTGTGATTGAAGAAGTGGTTGATCGCATTGCCCGCGTCCTCAAGCTACCGCCCGACGTGGTGCGAGAGCGCAACTTTTACCACGGCGAGGGCGACACCAGCACCACCCACTACGGCCAGGAAATTGTCGATAACCGCATTGCCCGCGTCTGGCAGGAGGTCAAGCAATCCTCGGATTACATGGGACGACAGGCGAAAATCGCCGCTTTTAACGAAACTAACCCTTACAAAAAGCGAGGCTTAGCCATTACCCCTGTTAAGTTCGGCATTTCCTTTAACAAGGTGCAGTACAACCAGGCCGGAGCACTGGTGCTGGTCTACACCGATGGCAGCATTCAGCTCAACCACGGGGGCACCGAAATGGGCCAGGGTTTGCACACCAAGATGCTTCAGGTGGCCGCCAAAGCTCTGGGCGTCAGGGCGGAGCGGATTCGGATGATGCCCACCAGCACCGACAAAGTGCCCAACACTTCAGCTACAGCCGCCTCCAGTGGTTCTGACCTAAACGGGCAAGCGGTGAAGGATGCCTGCAAGACCCTGCGCGATCGCCTAGCCACCGTCGCCGTGCGCATGCTCAACCTGGATGCCCCCGAAGACATGGTCTTTGAGGACGACTGGATTTATTGCCGCACCTATCCCAGCGCCCGTATTGCCTTCGACGAAGTGGTGCAGCAGACCTATAACGAACGCATCAGCCTTTCCGCCACCGGCTTCTACCGCACCCCTAATATTTTCTGGGATGCCAAACTCGGCAAAGGCCGCCCCTTCTACTACTTTGCCTACGGCACCGCCGTCTCAGAGGTGGAAGTGGATGGTTTTACCGGCACTTTTAAGCTGCGTCAGGTGGATATCGTCCACGATGTCGGCGAATCCCTCAACCCCCTGGTGGATAGAGGTCAAGTTGAGGGAGGTTTTGTCCAGGGTATGGGCTGGCTCACCATGGAAGAACTGGTCTGGGATGGTGAAGGCCGCCTCCGCACCTTTGCCCCCAGCACCTACAAAATTCCCACCATCAGTGAAGTGCCTGAGCAGTTTACGGTTCACCTGCTGGAGCGGGCCGCCCAGGATGGGGTAATTTACGGCAGCAAAGCCGTAGGTGAGCCGCCCTTTATGCTGGCCATGTCTGTGCGGGAAGCCATTCGCGCCGCTGTAGCTGCTTTTGGTAATGCTGACTATGTGCCTCTAGGTCTTCCGGCCACACCAGAAGCGACTCTGTGGGCCATTGAAAACGTCCGCACTGCGGTGAGTCAGGCCCAGCCCATAGAAGCATGACCCGCGGGTGTACTTTGGCAAAATGGCCTGAGGTTATACACTAAAAGCAAGTTAAAAGCCCTTGCCTTCAAGTCGTAACCATTGCTTATGCCCTTGGATATTCGCCTGCTCAACCTGGGTTCAGACTCGGCAGAACGTGATATCACGGTTGGTCTAGCTGAATACTTTTATCAAAACTCTACCTATCAAAAATTTTTTAATAGCGATAAAACCATCCTCGTTGGCAGTCGTGGAGCAGGCAAAAGCGCTATCTTTAAATATATGGCTGCTGCCGAAGCCCGCAAGGGAAATTTGATCATTGAGCTTTCTCCTGAGGAATATTCCTATGAGCTTCTCTCTCAACATCTCCGTAGTGAACGAGAGGGATCTTGGGGTAAGCAAAGTTCCTACTCCGTGGCTTGGCAATATCTTCTGTATAGCTTGATTTTCAAAAAAATTGCCGAAGAAAAGCGAGGCCTGCTGTTAGGCTCTCAAAAGGATATTTACAACTATGTTATTAAAAACTTAAATAATCAAGATCTAAATACAATTGGGATTTTATTTGAATATCTAAAACGGCTAGAGCAAATCAAACTGGGCAGCCATGAGAGCTTCCAAAAATCCCGTGAGCTACAAGCTCTTTATAGTTTAGAAGAAATTAAAGATCTACAGCCCAGCCTAGAAGTTATTCTCAAAAAAACCCGAATTAAAATCTTTATTGATGAGCTAGACAAGGGCTGGGACAACTCCGAGGATGCCAAGTATTTTCTGGCCGGTTTATTTCAGGCTTCTCAAAAACTAAATCGCATCAGCCCTAACCTGAGGGTTTACATTTCAATTCGGCAGGAATTGTTCGATAACATTCCCCAAATCTATGAGGATGCTCAAAAAATTCGGGAGGATGTAGAGGTCATTCGCTGGGGAAAAGCCGAGCTTTTAGAACTCATCGGTCTGCGCATTGCCCATTGTTTTCCAGAACTTATGTCCCAAAGCGGGCTGCGACGGTGGAATTCAATCTTTACCTCGATGATTTCATTTCAGAACATGAACTCGGTAGATTATATTATGGATCGCACCCAGCACCGACCCCGCGAGTTGCTCCAATTTTGCAAACTCTGCCTGGAATATTACTGTGAAGGTAAACGGGTAGAAGAAGACTCTGTTTTCGCGGCGGAGGAAGTCTACTCCGAACAAAAAACTAAGGACTTAGCCTCTGAATATCGCTTCAAATATCCTTACTTACTTGATCTATTTGAGGTTTTTCGAGGTCGTAAAGACACGTTTGACAAAGAAGACCTGGAATATCTTTTACTGACCATTGTTTGTGGTGAATTAGATACTGATCGCGCCACGGAATGGGTAAAGGAAATGGACTATTTAGAGCTTAAAAAATTACTCTGGCATATCGGCTTTCTCAAGGCTAAGGTGCCTCAGCATATGCGTAATGCTTCTACCTCTAATGGAGCGTTTCTAGGTCACTACGAACTGCCAACTATTAACTTAGAAAACATCGAATGCTTTTGCGTGCATCCTGCCTTCCACAGCTTTTTGAGTCTTAAAGATAGTAAAGCATGTTAGTGGGTTAACCATGATTACAATGGGAGAAAACTGATGAATTTATTCCGGCATATTCTGTTCTCTACCCTTTTCTTACGTCAGTCACTGCGGGAATTTCATCGGGTTTTATCTATGAGTTGGCGTACTTCAACCCCAATTCGACAGATGGAAAAGTGGATTCAGCACATTCCTACCTGGTTGGCTGTGCTGGTGTCTGTAATTATTTTGGCAACTGTGGCGGTTTGGGTACATGAAGATGTCAATGTTGAATCTCCTGCAGATTTGATTAAACGAGATACGCTCAAGATATTTTTTGAAAATGCTGAGTCCTTTGCGATTGTTGCGGCGGTGATTTTGTATTTCAAGGGCGCACCGGATCGCAAAGCTCAAAAACACTTTGAAGCCTGGCGAATTATCGATAATGCCGCAGCCAACAAACTCTCTACTAGCTATGCCCGAATTAAAGCCTTAGAAGATCTCCATAAGGATGGTATACCGTTGCGATCGCTAGAAGCTCCCAAAGCCAATTTAGTTAAAATTCAGCTTTGTCAGGCACATCTTACCGAGGCCAATTTAGAGGAGGCAGACCTGCGAGAAGCCAACCTGAGCAGTGCAGACCTGTCGGAAGCCATCCTCTACGGAGCCAATCTGCAAAAAGCCAATTTGCGAGGCGTAAATTTTCGAGGAGCCAATCTGCAACAGGCCAATCTACGGGACGCCGATTTAACCGGATCTAACCTGCAAGATGCTGATTTAACTGGTGCAAATCTACGTGGAGCAGAACTTTGGAAAGCTAAATTTCTGGGCGCTAATCTTGAAGATGCTGAACTGAAATGGGCTGAACTGCAAGGCTCAGAACTTAACGGTGCTAGGCTAAATCGCACTACTATGCCCGATGGCAGTGTGGAGCATCAGGTAGTGGAGTACTGGATCAATCATTAGAACTATCTGGATGAAGTATGGACTCGACAAATTGAACAAGATTTCAATCTGGGAAACTAAACGGGTTAATTGCTTAGGCAGAAGAAGAGATTGCATCTAACCAAGCGAGAGATTTAGATGAGCTCCTTCACGACTGCTGATTTCTGGAATGCCTATGCAGAGTTGTCACCGAAGCTAAAGGAAAAAGCAAAACGGACTTATCAACTTTGGAAAGAAAATCCTAAACATCCATCCTTGCACTTCAAAAAGTAGGTAGAACCCTATGATCTGTTCGAGTTAGTGGGGATATCGAGCTTTAGCTCTAAAGAAAGGGAAAAACTACTACTGGATATGGATAGGCAAACCATGACCAATATGATTCGTTATTAAAGTAATACCTGGTTACTTTATGACAACCTGCTTTCAACAACTGGCCCAGGCTCTCGACTATGGCCCTGCCGTTCTTGCCACTGTCACCAGCGTGCGTGGCTCTGTACCGCGCGAGGTAGGGGCCAGACTGGTGGTAGACGCCAGGGGCCAAGCCTTCAATACCATTGGCGGTGGGGCCGGGGAAGCCAAGGTGCTGCACCAGGCCCAGGCGGTGCTACGTACTGGGGAAAAGCAGTTTGTAGACATTGACCTATCCGGTGCGCCCCAGCGGCAGACGCAGGGAATTTGCGGCGGTCACATGCGGGTATGGCTAGAGCGCTGGCAGGGCGAGGCCGCCAACGCACTGGTTCACAGTATTCTGCAACGGCTCCAGGAGGGCGAAGCCGTCACCTTGGTAACGCCCTTTGACCCAGCGGCTGAGCCTTACCTGGCCGAGGGTACCGTGCAAATTGACCCGGCTACGGCCTATGTTGAAACGCTCCAACCGCCGCCGACCCTGTTGATTGTGGGGGCAGGTCATGTGGGTATTCAGCTTGCTAAAATAGCACACCTGATTGGCTTTCAGGTGGCGGTTCAGGACGATCGCCCCGATTGGGCCAACACCCACCACTACCCCCAAGCTAACCAGCTCTTCACCCAGTCAGTAGCTGAGGCGATTGCCGCCCTTGTCCATCACCCAAACCTGTATGCGGCTCTGGTCACTCGCAGCTTCACCTACGACCTAGAAGCCCTTCAGCACCTACTTCAGCGTTCCATTCCCTGTCGCTATATCGGCATGATTGGCAGCGAAAAGCGAGTCCGCCAGGTTTATCAGGCCATTGAGCAAATCGGCATCCCGAAAGAGACCCTGGCCCATATCTATGGCCCCATTGGTCTTGATATTGGCGCCCAAACTCCAGAAGAAATTGCCGTTAGCATTGGAGCTGAGCTAATTTTAGTGCGGCGGCGGGGAACGGGGCGTTCGCTCTCGGAACATCTGCGCCATTGCTGTGCGGCGACCTTTGGTTGATGCTCCAGCGCACGACCAGAATTAAGTCTGGCAGAATAAAGGCAAGGGTTTTGCGGGTCTTTTTACAATGGCTTCTACGCAAGTTCCAAAATCTCAACTGGCTGAGTTGTATCAACAAGACTTTTGCCTCTGGGCCGAACAGACAGCCCAAAGGCTTAAAGAAGGCAATTTTTCGGTTCTGGATTTGGCTAGCCTGATTGAGGAAGTCGAGGATATAAGCGGCAGCCAGAAGCAGGCGTTGCTCAGCAACTTGCGAGTTTTGTTGATGCACTTGCTTAAGCACCAGTATCAGCCAGACAAGCGATCCCCTAGTTGGTGCAGCACTATCATTGAGCATCGCCTTGGCCTGGCGAACGCTTTTGAAGAAAGTCCCAGCCTCAAGACTTACTTCCTGGAAAATTTCGACAAAACCTACCAGAAAGCCCGCATGCAAGCGGCACTCGAGACTGAATTGCCGCTTGCAACCTTTCCGCAACACTGCCCGTTCAACGCTGACCTTGTCCTTAACTTAGACTGGCTGCCGGATTAGACAGCTTGACATTGACGTGGTCGGCAATGCGCAGAGCCAGGGCCAAAATGGTTAGGGTCGTATTGGCATAGCCCCCAGTAGGAAATACCGAGCTACTGGCAATAAACAAGTTGGATACCCCATGCACCCGACAATCAGCATCCACAACGCCCTGGGTGGGGCTTTCATGCATCCGGGTAGTGCCCATCATGTGATGCAGGCTGGGGTTCCAGATCATTGGGGTACCGTGGTCGAGTTCAAATCGCATGGTGCCCAGGCCAACCTGAGCAAACTCCTCAGCAAAAATGGTCATGGCTCGTCTAACGCTGCGCCGGTCGATATCGTTATAGCGCCAGTACACCGCCAGCCTGCGGTAGCCAAAGGCATCGCGATCATCCGAAAGTACGATGCGATTGTTGGGGTCAGGAGCCTGCTCAGTAACGTGTTGCAGGTCAAAGCAGCCAAACTTTTGTGGCTTGTCGTCCAATTGCGACCAGCCGCCCCGGTCAAAGGTGTAGGAAAACAGGGGCAAATGGCTGAAACGACTGCGCCCCGGTGTGCGCCAGGCGGCGTAAACCAAGTCATCAAGCCCCAACAGGATGTTGCTGAAGTGCTTGAGCCCATCGGCAGGCAACCGGCGTTCTTTCAAGGAACGACTGACTGTGCGAGCCGAACGCAGGGCTGGCGAGGCAGGCCGTGGCCCCCTAGGAAACAGCATCCGCAGCGGGTTGTGGCGGGCCCAGGTCGGACGCGGGAAAATAGCAGTGTTGATATTTAGCAACTGCTCTTGACGCTGAATATCCTCTGTTAGCACCGGCTTGGCAATGACCCGGGCTCCGTTTACCCAGCGCGCGTCATAAAGCGCCAGGTGGTTCATAATCTGGCGCTTTTTAGGTGTCAATACACCGGGACGAATCACCGGGTGATCCATCAAAAATCGCCCTACCAGGTCGTGGCCATTACCTAAGCCGCAACTCTGCACCGAGTCTGACAGCAACAGCAGCCGCGCCGTTTCTAAAGCGCCTTGGGCCAAAATGACGACTTTAGCCGTAATGCGAAATTGATGGCCGCCCAAAGCCCCGACCTTCACACCTGTTACTGTTTGGGCCAACTCATCGGTTTCGAGTTGCAGTGCATGGGCGTAGGTGAGCAGGGTAACATTTTGAGAGTTTTCCAGTTCCTGGCAGTACTCCTGGGTAAAGATATCGCGCGGCCCAAAGTGGAACATTTGCGTGGTAACCCGGTTGCCTTTGAAAGGAATGGCCTTGGCATCGGGGGTTTCCCAATCTGCCGGGTTGTAGTTGTAGGGGCCAGTTTGGGCCACCCGATGAGCACGCTCGTAGTAAGGATCAAGCTCTGATCGGGTGATGGGCCAGCCGCTATAGGGCACCCAGCTCCGTTTTTCAAAATCAATGGGGTCAAGCGGTACGTAGCGCACCCCAATGCGGCCATTGTCTAAATCAATCGGCCAGACGTGGGCAGTGCCACCTACTAACCGTTCTCGTACCCCCGCTGGCGAGGGATAGGGATCGCCCTCATTGCGGCCCTCCGAAAGGGCTTGGGCCTGGGGATCACGCTCAAAGCCGCCGGACTCTAGTAACAATACCTGAGTGCCTTTGCCATTAAACTCGCGAGCGATAGTGATCCCGGCGGGGCCAGCGCCAATAATACAGATATCAGTTTTAATAATTTTTGGGTCTTCAATACGCCGACTATCTAGATGCATATACGGATGTCTATATACTGGATTCTGTAAGGTTACCCAGATTAGCCCGTAGGTATTAAGAAGATCTCTCCAAACAAGAAGACTGCCTCGGTAAAATCTCGGTAAAGCTATTACCGTCTGGGTATAAAACTACATCCAGTGAAAAATAATAATAATAAGTTGTCATTAAGATTTGACCTTGCCAAAGCGTCGATCGCGCTGCTGATAGGCCATCAGCGCCCGGTGAAACTCGGTGGTATCAAAATCGGGCCAGAGGGTATCGGTGACGTAGATCTCGGCATAGGCGAGCTGCCATAGCAAAAAGTTGCTGATGCGCATTTCGCCACTGGTGCGAATCAGCAGGTCGGGGTCGTGGGTGGGGGCGGTGTAGAGGTGCTGGCTGAAGAGTTCTTCGGTAATCTCCTCTGGGTTGAGTTCGCCCCGCTGCACCTGAGCCGCCAAATTGCGGCAGGCTTGCACAATTTCTTGCCGCCCGCCGTAGTTGGTGGCCACGGTAAAGTCAATGCCCTGGTTGGCTTTGGTTTCCGTTACCGCAAGTTGAATTTCCTCCTGTAGAGAGGGAGGCAGCGCCGCCAAGTTGCCCACAAAGCGAATCCGGACGTTTTCAGCCATCATTTCCATCAATTCCTGCCGCAGCACCCGCTCAAACAGGGTCATCAAAAAATCCACCTCTTCAATAGGGCGGCCCCAGTTTTCCGTGGAAAAGGCATAGGCCGTCAGCGCCCCAACGCCCCAGTCGCGGCAGCAGCGCAGCAGGGTTTTGAGA
>Ga0224723_1002509_pt1 | contig 10099 bp, 10 predicted proteins | sample Balambano_FR2_Me_FD_161647 | JGI IMG/M metagenome (GOLD analysis project Ga0224723, IMG submission 161647) | Freshwater sediment microbial communities from Lake Towuti, South Sulawesi, Indonesia - Balambano_FR2_MetaG | ecosystem: Environmental > Aquatic > Freshwater > Lake > Sediment | place... | reverse complement strand
ACGCCACCCTGGCCGGCCTCGGTCAAGCGCCAAAGCCCCGCGCGGCGCGCGCCCAGCGCACGGGCTGCCACGCCCAGAATCGCGGGCACGCCGGCCGAGGCGGCCAGGGTGGCGTAGTTCTCGGCCTGCGCCTCGAACCGGGCATCGCGTGCGCGCACCATGGCCTCGGCCCGCGCGGCACCCCGGGTGCGGCGGATCGCCAGCAATGCCAGCAGTGCCGCCAGCGCCACCACCCCCATGGCCATCAGCAGCACGAACAGGCTGTTTCGCCGCACGAAGCCGACGAAATCGTCCTGCGGCACGACCATGAGCAGGTTCCAGTTGCGCCCTTCGCCCGGCAGGCGCGCGGCCATCATGATGTAGCGCTCGCCGGCCACTTCCACCATCCGTCGGCCCGGCCCCTCGGCGCGGAACAGGTCGAAGGCACGGTTCAGCACGGGGTCGTTCAGCTCGACGATCCTGGCCGGCTCCACTTGGTTGCCGTGGACCACGACGCGCCGGTTCGGATCGCCGATTGCCACCAGCTGGCCGTCGCGGTCCAGGATCAGCGCGCGGCCGGTGCGGCCCACGGTCAGCCGCGCGAGGAAATCCGACAGGCTGGAAAGCCGCACATCGACCATGACGGCGCCGGCGATCGGACCATCGGGCAGGGCCTGTACCGCGGTCACGCCGGGCTGGCGGTCGGTGAAGAACACATAGAGGTCGGTCCAGGTGACGCCCGCGCTGCCCTGCGCCAGCCGCCACCAGGGCCGGGTGCGCGGGTCGAACCGGTCCTCCGGGTCGTCCTCGCGCACGGCTTCGGCGCCGGCGTCCGCCCGTCGCGTCCAGAAGGCGCGGCGGACGCCGCCTTCGTGCGCGATGGTCTTGGTCTCCAGCGCCCCCGTCTGTGGATCGCGACGGACCATCAGCCAGTTGCCGTCGGCATCAGCGAACCCCACCAGCGCCAGCATCTGCGCAACCCGAAGCAGCGCGGTGGCGGACTCGGTGGCCGCCTGGCGCTCGTGCGGCAGGATGGCGCGGTTGCCGGCGAACTCGGCCAGGATCGACAGGGCCCGTTCGGGGATCGACAGGAAAGTGGTGACCTCGGCGACGACGCGCTCCTCCAGCAGGCCCAGCGTGTCGTCGGTCAGGCGCAACGCATCGCGCTGGTTGGCCTGGAACGAGAAATAGCTCATGCCCACCGCGGCGATCGCCAGCAGCGCGGCGAGCAGGACCGGCGGCAGCAGCCGCGATCGCTGGCCGGCTGCGTCGTCCGGGTCGGCGGGATTGCCGGCAGGGGTCAGGCGCATGGGCAAAGCCTAGCGCGGACCGGGCGCTTCGCGCACCCTGGATTGATCAGGCGGATCGCCCATGCCAGCCTTCAACCATGGCGCTGCTGGAAGTCCGGGGGTTGCGGAAGTCGTTCTGGGGCGTGCACGCGGTGCAGGGCGTTGATCTGGATGTCGAGGCCGGCACCATCACCGCCCTGATCGGCCCGAACGGCGCCGGCAAGACCACCGCGTTCAACTGCATTTCCGGCACCATCCCGCCCGATGCCGGCACGGTGCGGTTCGATGGCCACGACATCGCGGGCGCCCGACCGGACCGCATCACCCAGGCCGGCCTGGTGCGCACCTTCCAGATCGCGCGTGGGTTTCCCCGTCTTTCGGTGCTGGAGAACCTGATGCTGTATGGCGCGCGCCAGCCCGGCGAGTTGTTGTGGCGGGCGGTGGTCCGGCATCCTTCGGTCGGGCTGCGCGAGGCCGAGTTGAAGGAACGCGCCATCAGCGTGGCCCGCCGGCTGAACCTGCTGCGCGTGGCCAACAATCAGGCCAGTGCGCTCTCCGGCGGGCAGAAGAAACTGCTGGAGATCGGCCGCGCGATGATGACCGACCCGAAGATGATCATGCTGGACGAGCCGATCGCCGGCGTGAACCCGGCCCTGGCCGTCGAGATCGGCGACCAGTTGCTGCGCCTGCGCGACGAGGGTCTGACCTTCCTGATCATCGAGCACCACATGGATGCCGTGCTGCGCCTGTGCGATCCGGTGATCGTGATGGCCGTAGGGCGCAACCTGGCCAAGGGCACCTTCCGCGAGGTGGCGGAAGACCCCGCCGTGCAGGAAGCCTACATGGGCCGCCGCAAGCATGGCTGAGCCGCCGGTGCTGGAGGCCAAGGGGATCGTCGCCGGCTATTCCGCCGCCGACCGAGTGCTGAAGGGTGTTGACCTGACCGTGCACGCCGGCGAGCTGGTGGCAGTGATCGGCCCCAACGGCGCGGGGAAAAGCACGCTGTTCAAGACCATCGCCGGATTGCTTGCGGCAAGCGAAGGCGACATCACGCTGCAAGGGGCGCCGATCACCAACTGGCCGGCCCGGAAAATCTGCGCCGCCGGCGTCGCCTTCGTGCCGCAGGAGCAGAACATCTTTCCGAGCATGAGCGTGCGGGAGAACCTCGAGATCGGCGGCTTCGTCGATCCCAAGGGCACGCCGGCAAGGATCGAGCAGCTGTTTGCCCGCTTTCCGATGCTGGCCGAGAAGCGCCGGCATGCCGCGCGCACCCTGTCGGGCGGGCAGCGCCAGGTGCTGGCGATGGCGATGGCGCTGATGGTCGAACCACGCGTGCTGCTGCTGGACGAACCCAGCGCCGGCCTGTCGCCGATTGCCGCCGAATCGCTGTTCGAGACGATCGTCGCCATCAACCGCGAAGGCACGCCGATCGCGATGGTCGAGCAGAACGCGGTCGAGGCCCTGGAGGTGGCGAGCCGCGCCTACATCCTGGTCGATGGCAGGAACGCGCGCACCGGGCCGGCGGCCGAGTTGTCGGCCGACCCTGAGATACGGCGCATCTTTCTTGGCCTGCACTGATGCGCCATGCTGCACCAGATCAAGATGGGAGACGAACCATGAGGCTTTCCCGCCGCGCCGCCCTGCTGGGCGCCGCCACGCTGCCGCTGGCCGTACCTGTGATTGTTCGGGCGCAAGGGGGCGAGCCGATTCGCCTGGGCGCACTCAATCCGCTGACGGGGGCGGGCGGCCCCTATGGCCCCAGCATGCGCCGCGCCATCGAAGGCGTGGTCAACGCCGTGAACGAGCAGGGGGGCGTGTTGGGGCGTCGCATCCAGCTGATCGGCGAGGACACCCAGACGCTCCCCGACCCGGCCGTGCGCGCCGCGCGCAAACTGATCGACGTCGACAAGGTTGTGGCCATCATGGGCACCTGGGCAAGCGCGGTGACCACCGCCGTCGCGCCCCTGTGCTGGGAGAGCCGGACCATGCTGTTCACGGTCAGCGGCGCCGACAGCATCACCAAACTGCCGCACAATGGCTGGATCATCCGCACCCAGCCCAACAGCACGCTGCAGATCACCAAACTGGCCGAGTTCCTGGGCGAGCGTGGCGCCAAGCGCATCTTCATCCTGGCCGCGCAGACGCCTTTCGCGGAACCGAACCGCATCATCCTGGAACGCGAGATGCCGCGCTATGGCGGCAGCGTTGCCGGCCAAGTGATCTACGACCGCGAGAAGACCACCTTCCGCAGCGAGGTCGATCAGGCCCTGCGCGCGCGCCCCGACTTCATCTTCCTGAACGGCTACACCCCCGACGTCACCATCATCCTGCGCGAACTGTTCCGCGCCGGCTGGACCGGCGGTAAGGTGGCACCGGCCTATGCGGTGAATGCGCGGCTGCTGGAGAGCCTGCCGGCCGAGGTGACCAACGGCACGGTCACCTGGGCGCCTTCGCCCTCGGTGGAAAGCCCCGCCTTCAAGCGGCTGCAGACCCTGCTGAATACGCCCGACCCCGACCCCTATTCCTGCCAGACCAACGATCACGCTGCGCTCGCGATCCTGGCGATTGCCAAGGCCGGCCGGGCGGAGGCGGCGGCGATCCGCGAGACGGTGCGCAGCATCAGCCAGGGATCCGGCCAGAAGGTCACCGACGTGCCGGAAGGATTGAAACTGCTGCGCGAGGGCCGCGACATCAACTACGAGGGCGCCTCGGGTGCCTGCGACTTCGACGAGATCGGCGACATCCTGACTTGCCCGTTCCGCTACGAGATCGCCGAGGGAGCGAGACTGCGGACGCTCAGGATTGGGTGAGCTGCCCGGCAGGCGAAATTCGACGCGTGGCATCGCCCTCACCCTGTCCCTCTCCCGCCCTGACGCGGGAGAGGGAACGGTGCGGCAGCGCGCGACACCATTTCCCTCTCCCGCGCTTGGGCGGGAGAGGGAGGGGCCCATCGCGCAAGCGATGGGAGGGTGAGGGCAGCGCCGCACCCGCAGATGCGCGCGCGTGACCCCCCTCGAAGAACTGCCCCAGCTCGCGATCAACGGCATCGTCCAGGGCACGATCCTGGCGATCCCGGCGATCGGCTTCACCGCCTGCTATGCGGTGCTGCGCTATGCCAATTTCACCATCGCGTCGCACACCACGATGGGCGCCTTCGCGGGGTATGTCGCGAACGTCACGCTCGGGCTGCCGGCCTATGCCAGCCTGCTGTTCGCCTTTGTCATCCCCGCGATCTCCGGCGTGCTGTGCCACGAGATCGCGCTGCGCCCGCTGCTGAAGCAGGGCGGACCGCTGACGGCGGCGATCGCGGCGGTGGCGCTGACGATCGCGCTGGAGAACATCATCCGCTTCATCTTCGGCAATGACCTGCGCGGCTACGACCTGCCGGTCTATCGCGACTGGCGGTTCGACCTTGGCTTCACCTTCGTGCGCATCGGTCCGCAGCAGGTGGAGAACGCGGCGATCGGGGTCGCCGTGATGGGCGCCGTGTTCGCCTTCCTGGCCTTCACCCGCACCGGCAAGATGATGCGCGCGGTGGCCGACAATGCGGCGCTGGCGCAGATCAAGGGCGTGAATGCGGAGACAGTGGCGCGGCTTGCCAATTTCCTGGGCATGGGGCTTGCCGGCGTGGGTGGCATGCTGCTGGGGCTTGATACCTCGATCGATCCGCTGACCGGGTTTCGGGCCGTGCTGTCGATCTTCGCGGCCGCCGTGGTGGGCGGCCTGGGCACCATTCCCGGCGCGGTGGTTGGCGCGGCGGTCGTCGGCATCGGCGAGGAGTTCTCGCTGCTCGTGCTGGATGCGAGCTACCGCACGGCGGTGGGGTTCGTCGCGATCCTGGTCGTGCTGAGTTTCCGCCCGCGCGGCATCCTGGGGGAGCGGGCGTACTGAATGGAAAACTACATCGTCGCCATGCTGGTCTTCGCCGGCCTGTACGGAATGATGGCGCTTGGCCTGAACCTGATCTGGGGCATGGCTGGGATGATCAACCTGGGCCTGGTCGGGTTCTTCGGCTTCGGCGCCTATGTCTCGGCGATGCTGACGCGGCGGCATTTCGAGCTGCCGATCCCGGTAGGCTGGATGGCGGCCGCCGTGCTGACCGCCCTGGCCGGCGCGCTGGTAGCACTGACCGTCGCGCGGCTGAAGGGCGACTACCTGGCGATCGTGACGCTGGGCTTTTCCGAGATCGTGCGGCTGGTCGGCTCGAACGAGATCAAGTTCACCGGCGGCACCGATGGCATTTCCGGAATCCCCGGGCCGTGGCGCGGCAGCGTCAGCCCGCAGGAGTTCAACCTGATCTACCTCGGCATCGTGGCCGTCGCCGTGCTGGTGTGTTTCGTGATCTGCCAGCGCATCCGCTTCTCGCCCTATGGCCGGGTGCTGCGGGCGATCCGCGACGACGAGCAGGTGGCGAGCGTGGCCGGCAAGAACGTGCTGGCGTTCAAAGTGCAGATCTTCGCTGTGGGCGCGGCGATCGTCGGGCTCTCCGGCGCGCTCTATGGCCACTACAACGCCTATATCGCGCCCGAGGGCTTCGTGCCGTTGCTCACCATCTACATCGTGCTGGCGCTGACCGCGGGTGGCACGGGCAACAACACGGGCGCGGTGGTGGGCAGCCTGCTGGTGGTGTTCTTCCTGGAATCCATGCGCTTCGTGGTGCAGTACATCGACTTCCTTAAGCCCGTGCAGGTCGCCGCGCTGCGCGAGTTCCTGATCGGCATTTCGCTGATCGTGGTGTTGCGCTTCGCCCCCCAGGGCCTGTTCCCCGAACGCACGCCCGTGCACAAGGTGCCGTCCGCATGACGCCTCGCGCTGATCCGATGCCGCACCTCGTGGCCGTGGCCTCGTCGATGCGCGATCCCGACCAGCCGGCGGCGACCTTCCGCGCGCTGGAGACAGCACTCGGCGCGGCGATCGGAGCAAAACTGTTCACCATCCTGCTGAAGCACGCCGACGGCAGTTCCGAGCGCTACTGGACCAACCGCGCCGAGTATCCCGTCGGCAGCAGGAAGCCGCCGAACGACACGTTCTGGGCGCGCCATGTGCTGACAGAGCAGCGCTGCTACCGCGCCAACGACTACGATGGCATCCGCGCCGTTTTCTTCGACCATGCACTGATCCGCTCGCTGGGCTGCGAGAGCGTGCTGAACATCCCCGTCGCCTGGCGCGGCGAGACGTTGGGCACCATCAACCTGCTGCACGCGGCCGGCCACTACGCCGAGGCTGACGAAGCCACCGGCCTGCTGTTCGCCGCCCTTTCCGTGCCGGCGTTCCTGCTGCTGACGAGGACCTGATGCCCAAGCTCGGCCACGCCACCCGGGATTTCCGCTTCGGCCAGATGCGCGCCCTGATGGACGCGGAAGGGCTGGATGCGCTGTGCTTCACCACCGGCGACAACTTCCAGTTCGCCACCAACTTCCACACCGACGTGCAGGTGTGGGAGCGGCCGATCGTCTGCGTGATCCCGCGCAACGGCGCGCCCTTTGCGGTGATGCACGAACTTTCCACCACCCATATCCGTTTCGCGCAGGAGGCGCAGGAGATGTGGGTTGCCGACATCGCGCTCTACGCCGAGCATCCGCGCGTGACGGATCGCCTGCCGCTGCTGCCGCAATGGCCCGTGCTGGTGGCCGACACGCTCGCCGCGCACGGCCTTGGGCGCGCGAAGCTCGGCGTCGATGCCGGCGGCCCGCTGCTGTCCGCCATCGCCCGCCTGCCGCATGCAAAGGCCGAGCTGATGGTTGAAAAGTTCCGCGCGCTGCGCTGGGTGCGCTGTGCCGAGGAGCTGGCGCTGATGCGCGACCTGGCTGCCCTGACCGACTGGGCGCAGGACCGCTACCGCGAGAACCTGCGCCCCGGCCGCGTCTGCCAGGAGCTCGACTTCACCCTGTTCGCGATGATGGCCGAGGAGGCCGGCAACCGTTTCCCCGGCGAGCAGTTCGAGGTGCGCGGCTATTCGCTTTCCGGCCCCGCTTCCGCCGCTCCGCACGGCGACGGGCGCGTCAGCGGCGCCCGCTTCCAGAAGGGCCACGGCGTGGTGAACATCATCGTCGCCACGCTGAACGGCCTGTTCATCGAGAACGAGCGCACCTGGTTCGTCGGCACCCCCGACGCCACACAGGTGCGCGCCTTCGAGGCCGCCCGCGCGGCAAACGAAGCCGCCATCGAGGTCTGCGTCACCGGCCGTCCGATGAGCGGCATCGACGCCGCCGCCCAGGCCGTGATCGAGCAGGCCGGCTTCGGCGCCAACATCCTGCACCGCACCGGCCACGGCATGGGCACGATCCAGCAGCGCTTCCCCGAGGACATGGCCTTCAACCATCGCCCGCTGCTGGCCGGCGAGGTCTATTCCGCCGAACCGGGCATCTACATCTGGGGCCTTGGCGGCTTCCGTCATGACGACACCGTTGTGGTGGGCGACGCGCCCGAGAGCCTGACGAAGGCGCCGAAGGACCTGAAAAGCCAGACCGTCGTGTAGCGGCACCCCCCCTCCCTGTCCCTCCCCCGCTTGCGCGGGACAGGGGACCGAACACGGGTGGCGCCGTACCGTCCCCTCTCCCGCGCAAGCGGGGGAGGGACAGGGAGGGGGTGGTGCCGGCGACGCACACCAGACCAGCGTCGGAAATTCTTGACCGCCTCACCCCGCGTCCCTTCTCAATTCGATCACGGCCATGAAGGAGGGCTGCCAACCATGCTCGACGTGGCGAGTGCGACCGCGACGGTGTTCATCGATGGCGAGGCAGGCACCACGGGCCTGCTGATCCGCGAGCGCCTCTCGGCCCACCAACGCGTCCGCGTGCTCTCCGTGCCCGACGCGCTGCGCAAGGACCCCGCCGCGCGCAAGGAAGCCATGGCGCAGGCCGATCTCGCCGTGCTGTGCCTGCCGGACGACGCGGCGAAGGAAAGCGTGGCGCTGGCCGAGAGCCTGCCCGGCGGCGGCCCGCGCATCCTGGATGCCTCCACCGCGCATCGGGTGGCGGAGGGCTGGGTATACGGCTTCCCCGAACTGTCGCCCGCCCAGGCCGAGGCGGTGCGCACCGGGCGGCGCGTTTCCAACCCCGGCTGCTATCCCACGGGGGCCATCGCGGCTCTCCGCCCGCTGGTCGATGCCGGCATCATCCCCGCCGACTTCCCCATCACGGTCAACGCCGTGTCGGGCTATTCGGGCGGCGGCAAGAGCATGATCGCGACGTACGAGGCCGGCACCGCGCCCAGTTTCGAACTCTACGGCCTGGGCCTGACCCACAAGCATCTGCCCGAGCTCCAGAAGTTTTCGGGCCTGACGCGCCGGCCGATCTTCGTGCCCAGCGTCGGCAATTTCCGCCAGGGCATGCTGGTCAGCGTGCCATTGCACCTCGATGCGCTGCCCGGCCGGCCGAAGGCCGCCGACCTGCACGCTGCGTTGGCCGCGCGTTACGCCGGCAGCAGCTTCGTGTCCGTGCTAGCCGCGGAAGTGAGCGGCAAGCTAGAAGCGGAGTCGCTGAACGGCACAAACATGCTGGAGCTGCGCGTCTTCGCCAACGAGGCCCATCGCCAGGCGGTGCTGGTGGCCAAGCTCGACAACCTTGGCAAGGGCGCCTCGGGCGCGGCCGTGCAGAACCTTGAACTGATGCTCGGCCTCGCCGATTGAGTCGCCGGCGGGCGGGATTTTTCGCCCCGCCCGTGTCCACCTACTTGCAGGCAGTCACCTTGATCTCCACCAGCATCGCTGGTGTCGCGAGCTTGCTTTCAACGCATGCCCGCACCGGCTTGTTGCCGGCCGGCACCCATTTGGTCCACACCGCGTTCATCGCGTCACGGTCGGCAATGTCCTTGAGCCAGATCTGCGCTTCCAGGATGCGCGTCTTGTCGGTGCCGGCTTCCTCCAGCAGCGCGTCGATCTGATCCAGCACGTCCTGCGTCTGCTCGGCGATGCCCTTGCTGGTGTCGCTGGCGACAATGCCCGCCAGGTACACGAACCCGTGGTAATCGACGATCTTCGAATAGATCGCGGTTTCGTGGTGACGCGTGATCTTGCTCATGAGGGGCCCGTTTCTCCCGGTTGGAAAAAGCGGGCGGAGGCTAGAGCAGGATCGCTTCAAGTGAAAGCGACGCTGCTCTGCAAGTGGTTGGCTGGTCGCGTTTTCCGAGTCGTCAGGTGATCCCACCTGACTTCAAAACGCTCTTGCCGCTAGCGCGCGCCCTCGGAAGAGGGGGGCGCGAAAGCCAACTGGCAGCGGCAGAACGGGCAGGTGGAAAGCCGCCGCCATTCCTCGGCCGCCAGCTTCTCGCCGCGCGAAACCTTTTCCAAGGTCGCGCGAATGCTCTCGTGCGCTGTATCCCGCGCCGCGCAGGTATCCTCCAGGTCGGCGATGAATTCGAAACTCGCCTCCTCGGTGCGGAAGGCGGCCGCGGGCGCAGCGGCGGCCACGGCGGGCAGAGCGATGAACACACGTCGGCGCATGATCTGGAGAGTATACCATCACCCGCGCTCCTTCTCCAGCGCCGCGGCGATCCGCGCCGTTCGGGAAAGCCCCCAGGCGAAAACCACCAGGGCAAGCGCGCCGGCGACCGCGGTCGGCAGGCGCAGCCCCGTCCATTCCGCGATGGTGCCAAAAATCACGGCGCCCACCGCCGGGCAGGCGCGCACGATCAGCCCCCACAGCGCCATCATCCGCCCACGCACATGCCCTTCCGACCCCGCCTGCACCAGCGTCTGCACCGAGACGCCGTGCACCGTCATTGCCGCCCCCGCCGCCAGGCAGGCGACCAGCGCGATCGTGAAGTCGCGGGTGGCGACGAAGGCCAGCACCGAGACGATCAGCGCGCCGCCCGCCAGCACTGCCTGCCGC
>Ga0224723_1002508_pt1 | contig 10107 bp, 9 predicted proteins | sample Balambano_FR2_Me_FD_161647 | JGI IMG/M metagenome (GOLD analysis project Ga0224723, IMG submission 161647) | Freshwater sediment microbial communities from Lake Towuti, South Sulawesi, Indonesia - Balambano_FR2_MetaG | ecosystem: Environmental > Aquatic > Freshwater > Lake > Sediment | place... | reverse complement strand
GCCGGCGGTGGAATCGCCCGCCTTGACCTGGGCGTCGGAAGGCGCGGCGGGCCGTGGCCGAAGCCACCAGCCCAGCACCAGCAGGGCGGCCACGGCGGCGAGCAGCCAGCCCCAGCGCGGCGGGCGAAGGTTCATGGGAGGATGCAGCGTGCGACAGCGGCCTTGGTGGAATCGCTCAACCGCAGGACGCAGTATAGGAAAATCGTGGCCTCGGAGCCGGTTGGAAAATCCGGGCGCGCGCCGGTGTCGTCCTCGACCAGCCGCAGCCGGTCCCGATTGTTTCGGGGTGCTGAGGGGGTTGACGCGCGCGGCGGCTGGTCTGCGACACGGCCGCGCCCCTTTTTCAAACAAGCTCTCAGGTCGGGTTCTGGTGCGGCGGGGCTTTCACCCCGGCGCTTTCCCGCAGGGAGAGGCTGCGGCCGAGTGCATGGTTTCACGCGGCCTCGACGCCGCGGACACCTTCCGGCGACGAGGCGTCGCCGCCACGGGCCGCCTCAAGGCCACACGAAGCCGGGGAACTTCTGCCGCAGCGTCGGCCGCAGCTTCACGTACGCGACCGCGCGGAAAGCCGGCCAGTCCGTCGTCACGTCCAGCCGCTTCCCGTCCGGCGCGAGCAGGCCGACCCGCACCGGCACGCGGCCGTCGGCCACGCGCGGATGGCCCGTCCACGCGAAGGCGTCGGCCAGCTTCACCTGCGTCTCCGGCCCGACGAGCGCGCCCGCCTTGTCGCGCGGCGCGTCGGCGTAGGTGAGCTTCTGCGGCTTCCCACCCGGCGGCGTGACCGAAGCGGGCGCCAGTTCCTCCACCCAGTCGCGCTGCCCGGCGGCGAGGTGCGAGTGCAGCGCCGGACCCAGCTCCGCCTGCTGCGCCTCGCGCGCCAGCGTCAGACCGCGGAAGGCGCGGGCGAAGGCCGCCACCCGCGCGGCCGGGTCGAAGGGCGGCAGGTCCAGCTCCGGCAGCGCCGCGGCCAGCAGGTTCACGCGGGCCGCGAACTGCCGCAGCGCGTGCGTGAAGTTCGGCAGCTCGAACAGCCCCGCCTCCGCGGCCTCCGCCAGGCAGCGGCCCGCACCGTCCGGGTCCGGCTCGCGGCGGTGCCTGCGCGCGATCTCGAGGTCGAGGAAGCGCGTCACGTCCAGCGCCGCCACGCGCCGGTGCTGGCGGTCGTACTCGTGCTCGACGGCCACGCGGACGTGCTGCGGGTACAGCTCCGCGAGCCACGCCGGCTCGACCGCCGTGGCGAGCGTGAGCAGCGTGCGCGTGCCGCCCGCGCCGCCGACCTCGCGCACCGCGCCCACCGCGACGAGCGGCGCGTTCGCGGCCGCGCTCTCCCGCGCGAGCGTGCCCACGCCGCCGCCCACGAGGCGGCATTCGAGCGTGCCCTGGTCGCGCCGCGCGCCGAGCTGGTCGGCGAAGCCCGCCAGCAGGCATTTCCGCAGCTCCGGCGAATCCGCCGGCGGCTCGAAGTTCTCCGCGCGCCGCGCGTCCAGCCCGGCCAGCGCGAGGAACTGGCGGAAGGTCGCCGCCACCTCGCGCGCGGTCTGCGCGTGCAGGCCGCGCGACCGGCAGGCCTCGAGGTCGAAGCGCGCGTCCCGCGCCCAGCACCACGCCCGCATCAGCGCCTCGAAATCCGAAGCGGCTCCTTCCGCGAAGTCATCCCGCGCGTCGCGCGCGCGCGGGTCGGCCTTGGCCGCGCGCACCAGCAGGTCGCGCCCGCCCACCAGCGCCGCGCACAGCGCCGCGGCCTCCGCGCAGCCGCGCCGCCGGGCCTCGGCCAGCATCCGGGCGAAGCGCGGATGCGCCGGGATGCGCTGCATCTCGCCGCCCAGGGCGGTGAGCTTCAGGCCTCCTGTCCCGTCCGGTTCCAGCGCCCCAAGCAGCGCCAGCAGGCGCTCAGCGCGCTCCACGGCCTCCGGCTCCGGCGCGTCGAGCCACGGGAAGTCCGCGGCGCGCGGCAGCCCGAGCGAGTGCAGCAGCAGCACGGCTTCCGCGAGGTCGGCGCGCTGGATTTCCGGCGTGTTCCGTTCGGGGCGGCTGCGGTGGCTGTTCTCGGTCCAGAGCCGGTGGCACACGCCCGGCGCGGTGCGGCCCGCGCGCCCGCGGCGCTGTTCCGCGGAGGCGCGGCTGACCGGCTCGATGAGCAGCGAGGTCAGGCCGCGCTCCGCGTCGTACCGCGCCACGCGGGCCAGCCCGCTGTCCACGACATGCCGCACGCCCTCGATGGTGACGGAGGTTTCGGCGACGTTGGTGGCGACGATGATCTTCCGCCGGTCCGCGGGCGCGAAGGCGAGGTCCTGCTGGTCGGGCGGCAGCTCGCCGTGCAGCGGCAGCGCGAGCACCGGCTCCGGCAGGCGCTCGCCACGCAGGGCGTTCAGCGTGGCCTGGATTTCCCCCATGCCCGGCATGAAGACGAGGATGTCGCCCGGCTCGCCGGTCTGGACGATCCGCGCCACGGTCTCGGCCGCGAGCTGCGGCGCGGGCGCAGACGAAAGGTACGGCAGCCAGGAAAGCGTGACGGGAAAGGCCCGGCCTTCCGCGTGCAGCACGGGGCATTCGCCAAGGAACTTCGCCACCGCGTCCGCGTCCAGCGTGGCGGACATCACCACGAGCTTGAGGTCGGGTCGGCGCGTGGCGGTGAGCCCGCGCAGCCAGCCGAGGGCGACGTCGCTGAGCAGGTTCCGTTCGTGGAACTCGTCGAGGATCACCGCGCCGAGGCCGCGCAGCTCCGGATCGTCCTGCAGCCGGCGGACGAGGATGCCCTCCGTGACGAACGTCAGCCGCGTGCCCGCGCCCGTGCGGTCGTCGAGCCGGACCTGGTAGCCGACCTCGCCGCCCAGGCGGACGCCGCGCTCCTGCGCGACGCGCGCGGCGAGCGTGCGCGCGGCGACGCGGCGCGGCTCGAGCACGATCACCTGCCCGCCGCCGGCCAGCCCGGCTTCGAGCAGCATCTGGGGAACCTGGGTGGACTTGCCGGAGCCGGTGGGGGCGGTGAGCACCGCGCGGCCGGACGTGCGCAGGGCGTCGAGCAGCGCGCCGTGAACCTGCCAGACCGGCAGCTCGCGCGGGTTCACAGCACGAACTGCAAGACCAGCACCACGGCCGCGAGCACGGCGATCAGGCCGGCGGGCATGAACTTCTTGGACTTCGCCCAGCGCACGCCCATCAGCACCGCGAGCAGCGCGAGGGTGGTTTCGGCCAGCCACGGCAGCGTCAGCGCATCCGTGGCGATCAGCACGAAGATCAGCGCGAACACCGCCGCCGACACCACCGACGGCACGCTCTTGGCCTTGATCCAGCCCATCATGCCGCCGGCAAGCAGGACGGCGGCGAAGACCAGCAGGAGGATTTCCTTCGGAGTCACGGCGGCAGCGTGGCTTCAGCCGCCCAGCACGTCGAGGCTGAGGATTTCACCCGGCACGCACTCGGCGGCGACCTCGAACGGCCGGCAGCAGACCTCACAGTCCGTCACGAACCGCTGCGAGGCGACGCTGGTGTCCACCACGAGCTCGAAGGTCTGCCCGCAGTACGGGCACTGGACGGGGGCGGATTCCTGCATGGAATGAAGCTGCGGCCGGCCCGCACGCCCGACAACGCCCGGAGGCAGGCTCCCGGCAGCCCCGCCGCTCGCCGGGTTCAAATCACGGATTCATCAGCCGCGCGCGGTAGAAGCGGCGCGGGTGGTTCGGGGCGTCGGTGTCCTCGAACTCCAGCGTAAGGCCGGCGGCGGTGTTGGTGGAGTGAGGCCGCCAGGAGCGCAGGTCCGCAAAGACTTCGAGCACGGCGGCCAGTTCGGCATCCCGCGCGACCGTGATGGTCGCACTGTCGATCGGCAGCTTCTGCACGGCGGCGACGCTGATGTCCATCACCTGGGCGATCCCGGACCGCGAGACTTCCCCAGAAGGGTTCAGCGCTGGTGGCCGAGGGTCACAGCGCCGCCCACGGCGTGGCGGATCATGGGCCGGGCGAGCGTCCCGGTTTCCACCGTGCCGCCGTCGGCGAGGTGGATGACGCCTGGTCGGGCGTGGCGGCCACGCCTTCTGACAGCGTGTTGCAGGGGCAGGCCGCGGTGCCGTTTTCGATGCCCTGGTAGGCGAAATTCACCCAGGTCTCGCCCGGCACGTAGGAGACGCGTTCCCAGGTGTCGGCATGACGGGTTAAGCCGGGACCGCCGGAGCCGCCGAACACCACCGCGAGCTGCCGGCGGCTGTCATGGATCATTGCGTGCTCTGAGCGCCGTCCGGCCGGACCCCGTTTTCGACGGTGATGGGTCGCCACGAGCGCCCATCGTATTCCCAGGTGTCGTCAAAGAAGCTGGAGTCCTCGCCCACCTCGCCGTATTCGCCGCCGAAGAACACCGTGACCCCGCGGCTGCTGTCGCAGGCCATCGCGTGCCCGAAGCGCTTCCCCATCGTCCCCACATCCGTCCGGTGAACCCAGAAGACGTTGTAGTCGAGCTCCGCCACGGCCTGAGAATTGGCGTGGGGAGAAGCCGCGAGGACGGCCAATCCGGCCACGCAGGAGAGGATCCTCCGTTCAGAGGAAGCGAAGGGACCGTTCCATTCATGTGAACTTGTCATCTCCGACTCATCGCACCGTCACCGGTCCCCCGACCGCCTCCAAAGTCAGTCGTTTGGAGATGGTCAGGGGTTCCGCGCGGGAGCCGGCCTTGAGCTTGAGCGTTCCGCCATGAGATGCGGCGGCCACGCCCTCAGCCACGGTGTTGAAGGGGTTCTCAAAGGTGCCGGCTTCAAAGCCGAAATGGTGGAAATCCACCCAGGTGTCGGTTTGAGAAGTCCACTCGAAGACCATCTCACGCCCGTCGCTGGTGATGCGCAGCGGCTTCAGCCTGGCACCCGTGGGCGTGCCATCGCTCCACCGAAGCTCCGGCGTCTCCTGATTGGTCCACAACGTCGCACCACCGAAGGCCAGGCCCGGCGCGCCGAGATGAACGGCCGGCAGGCGATCCGGCGAGACACGCCAGATGGCCAGACCGTTGACGGCCGCGGGGCTAGGCGCAGCTTCGACGGAATCTGAAGGATGGGTGTCGTGGTGGCCGCCAGCCAACTGATTGCTGCGAAACTCAATGAGGAAATACTCCCGAAAACCGCGCGCGGGATCGTAGAGCAGCACCACCGGATTCTCCGGATTCAAAATCTGGGCCGCGGCTACAGTGGCGATGCCTCCGCGCTTCAGTTCCAGAATGCGCGGACGTACCCAGCCGAACCGCAGTTTGTGCCAGGGATCCAGGTGAAGGCTGCGCTGGTCGTCATCGGCAGCATAGATGGTCCGCCCCATCAGGGTGAGACCGGAATTGGTACGGCCGTCACCGTAAAGGTCGGCCGTGTACAGGCTGTGGCTGAGTTCGTGGGCGACGGTCATGAGGCTGGCCCGGTGATCCAGCGAGGCCGCTTCACCGCGCAAGGTCACTGGCCTCGGCCCCGGAATCAGTTCGCCCACGCGGTTCGCGCCGATGGGCCGGTTGGCCCCGTTCCGCTCCCCGTTGTTGCCCACGGTCAGGATGGTCAATTCCTCCTGAGTGACCGAGCCGTCACCGTTGGCATCCCACTGGGCAAAGTTGTAGCCCGTCCTGGCCGCGGCCAGCCGAAGCAGGTAGGCGATCCCCGCGCCGGCACCCATGCCGCTGTCACCCGGAGAGTCGCCGGACTGCTGGGCCAGCAGGGTGGCCGTTTCGTTGGCATCCAGCGAAACAGGACCAATGACGTCCGCCCGCTGCCAGAAGAACCGGCCATGCGAATTTTCCAGGAAGTAGCCGTTGACGCTGGGGAGGGCGAAGACGTTGAACAGCAGTTGGTCGAAGACCGTCTTGATGTCCGCGCGCAGCGGCTTCCGGGTGCTGCCATTGGTGGACATCTCATAGGTGACCACCAGCAATGGGATGTTGCCGGCCACTGGACGCCCACCGACCTGCAGGCTGCCGTAGCCGAAATCTTCCGGCACCGGTGGCTGGGACTGTCCGAGACACAGCGCCAAGTTTGTCGCCAATGCCAAGGCGCAAAGGATGGGTGCTTTCGTGATCACTTAGTGGGTGCAGGTTGAAAGCGACTGAACTTACCACAGCGTCATCGCACAAGCAGGGTGAAGGAATGCTTGCTCATAGTCAGAGGCTCCGGCCCAAAAGCACGGGGCCTTCGGGAGCGTCGAGGATCAGGCGTTGGTTGATCTGGCCGGTCCAGGCCTGGCTGCCGGACCTCAGGCGCAGCTTGGCGCCTTGGCCGGCGCGGGAGAGCGCGCTTTGGAAGCCCTGAAAGGTCGCATGGTAGCCACCGTGCCCGGCGGCGGGATTCTCCGCGCCCAGGGCAACCCAAAAGCCGTCGCACTCGGCGGTCGGCCATGGCTGGGCAATCCCGTTCAGCGCGGCGATCACCAGCGTGGACGCGTCCAAAGCCCAGTCACCGGGCCCGCGGCGGTTGAAGGCGATGTAGATGACGGTGTCATCGGCGGTGCCGGCACCGCGGCCCAACTGCCGGAGAACGGTGCTCGTGCCGGGGAGGCGGCCCGTGTGCCAGGTGTCGAGACCTGCGGCGATGCCGTTGGTCCCCAGCGGCGAACCGATGAGGTTGGACTGAGTGCCGCCGCTCCCAGTCGTCGTGTAATTGACGGCGTACAGTTGGCCGAAGCGCAGCATCGCCTGCGCGCTCGCCACCAGGCCGCCGTGGGCCATCATGGTCTCGAGGTGGTAGCCTCCATATTGCAACGGCAGTTGATCCACCGGATCGGTGTAATCCCAGACGCTGCTGCCTGTCTCGCCGTCCACGTAGGCCGGCTCCCGGGCATCAAGTCCGGATTCGGGAGTGGCGGCCAGACCCCAGTCAACGCTCGGAACCCAGTTCTGGGGGCTGAGGATGCGGCCGCCCAGATAGCCGAGGTAGCCGCCGAAGGCGCGCTGCTCCAGGATTTCCCCGAGCACCAGATAGCCGAAATTGGAATAGGTGTTGTTCGGACCGGGAGTCACCGCGCCTGAACCCGGGGCGGTGTAGGTGTTGGCCCCCGGGGCGAAAAATAGGGGGAACTGCAGCGCCCAGGTCAGCAGTTGCGGTCTCGTGGGCAGGGCATCCGGCTCGTTCATGGCGATGCCCGCATCGCGCACGCGCAGGATGGGAAAGTCCCAGAAGAATGGCTGGACGCCGGGCGGGTTGCGGTCCCAGCCCGCACTGTGGTTGAGGAGGTGCCCGAGCGTGATTTGATTGAAGCGCGTGTCACCCAGGCCGCCCGGCGGCGTGCCGGCATTCAGCAGGCCGCCATTGCCGCCCAGATTGAAGGCCGGTGTGCGCTGCCCGTTGGCGCCGGCCCCGCCGCGGGCGACCCAGTCCTGGATCGCCGCCGCGGTGATGGGCTTGGCGACGCTGGCAATCCGGAACAGCGCCGTCTCCGGCAGCGGATCGTTGTTCCGCAACCTCCCGTAGCCGCGGAGGAAAATCGCCCGTCCGCCGCGGCTGATTCCCAGCACACCGGCGGTGATGTCGCGCGACGGATCGGACATGAAACTGGACATCACCGTGTCCAGCGCGGTGAACGCCGGCACGGGCCGGCCGCTGACCGGCAGCTGGGCGAGGGCTGATCCGCCGCACAGGCTGGTCGCCAGCAGGAGAATGAGCCGGTGGGTTTTTCCGTTCATGACGACGTGGCCGGGGTTCCTACTGCAGCGTCACCAGCACCAGCACGGTGCCGGCGGCCTCGTCGAGCCGGGTCATGGCCTTGCCGAGGATCGCGCCCTGGGCGCGCTGGTGGTCCGTGGCTTTCATCGCCTCGCCGGGCACGGCGGACGTGGTGAGCAGGTCGCCGGGCTCGATGCGCCCGCCGGTGGCGTTGGCGTTCACATGCACGCGGCCGGAAAGGGCGACGTTTTCGCCGGCCTCGAGCACGCCTTCCTGGATCAGCGAGATGCCCGGCTGGATGCCGTTCGCGCCGGAGACGATGCCCGCGACCTTCCGGTCGTACGCGCCGGTGCTCACGCGCAGCTTGCCGGGATTCTCCGCATCAATGACGACCACCGCGCCGGGCCGCACCCCGGGCGTGCTCATGGCGAACGGCTCCGCCAGGTCCGCCCCGCCGGTGATGCGGAGGGTCTTCACCTGCGTGACCTCCCCGCCAATCCAGGTTTCGGGCCAGTCGTTGCCAAAGTTCACCACGAGCGCGCGGTTGCCGGCGCCGTCCTTCCAGTCCGCCAGCGCACGGCCGGGCGCGCCCCGGCGGTTCGGATGGCCGAGCCGGAGGTCGCGGCCCGTCACGGTGAGGTCGCCCGTGTCGTCGTCCGAGACCAGGCGCGGCTCCCAGCCGGTGTCCGTGGTGCCGAGGAAGCCAGTGGTCAGGCGGCGGTGGTAGAAACCGAAGCTGCCGTTGGGCGCCAGGTGGGCGGCCCAGTAACGCCAATCACCGCCGCCAGAGGGCTGTGACCAGAGCGCGGTCGGCTGGCTGCCGGACAGGGTGAGGTTGGCGGAGAAGTTGCCGTCAAATTCCCCGGCGACCTCCAGCTTGCTGGCCGGCTCCAGCGTGCCGACGCCGACGTTCCCGACGCCGTTCAGGGCCAGCAGCCCGCCCGGATTGCTCCCGGTCACCGCGCCCTGCGTGCGCAGCACAAGGCCGGCGCCCTCGCCCTGGATGCGGGAATACAATCCCGCCGAGGTGTCCTCGAACATTACCCAGGGCTGCGCGCCGGTGAGGCGCAGCAGCGCATCGGTGGTGCCGCTCACATGCAGCGCGCTCGCCGGCGACGCCGTGCCCACGCCCACGTTGCCGCCGGTGTAGAAGGCGCTCGCGCCGTTGAGCGACCACACGCCGCCGCCGCCCGCTCCGGGCGGCCCTTGTGGCCCCTGCGGCCCAGGCGGTCCCTGTGGGCCGGTGTCCCCGGCCGGGCCCTGCGGTCCCTGCGGACCGGTGGGTCCGGCCGCGCCGACGGCGCCCTGATCGCCCTTCGCGCCGGATGGACCCTGCGGTCCGGTCGACCCGACTGGCCCGGTGGCGCCCGTGAGTCCAGTCGGCCCTGGCGGACCCTGTGGGCCGGTGGCACCCGTGGTGCCCACCGGGCCAGGATCACCCCGGTCGCCTTTCGGACCGGCCGGACCCACGGCTCCGGTCGGGCCGGCCATGCCTGGATCGCCCTTGTCGCCCTTGTCCCCTTTGGGTCCAGCGGGTGTCCGGGCGTACAGCGCGTAGGGCGCGGCGGTGAGCGGCTGGCGCGGGGCGAGCGTGGTGAACGCGCCCGTGGCCGCACCGGGCCGCACCGCCAGCTCGAGCCAGCGCGCCTCGCCATTGAAGCTGCCCGGCCCGAAATCCAGCTCCGCGCTGAACGCCCCGCCGATGACCGGCACATCTTCCAAGGTCACGGCGGTGCCCACCGGCGCGCCGCCCGTTGCCGCGTCGTGGAGCGTGACGCGCAGATCGTAGCCGCCCTCGGCCGGCTGCCCGGCGTCCGTGAGCTGGCCCTGGTACGTGATCGCCGTGCCCAGCGGCGCGGCGGACAACGCGCCGCCGAGGACGAGCGCCAGCGCCACGAGGCAACGCGAAAGATTTTTGCAATGCAGGAATGTTTTCATGAGGAATGGAGGTTGATGCGGGGTATTGGCTAGCTGCCCTTGTGGAGCCGGAAGAAGAGCCAGCCTGCCGGCGGCTGGATCGTGATGGAGCGGTTCGTGGCGCCGTCCGTGACGGGATGCGGGGAGGCGGTCCAGCCGGCGGGCGATAGCAGCGTGCCCTGCTGCAGTTCCCAGCCGGTCGCCGGCCGCGGCCAGCTCACGGTGACCGTGCCATCCGCGTGGCGCGTGACGCCCAGCGCCGGCGCGCCCGGCGTCTGGACGACGCCGACGCCCGGCTGGAGGCCGCCGGTGAGCGTGTAGCCGCCGCCGCTGAGGGGCGCTCCCGCCTCCGCCTGCCCGAGCGTGCCGCGCAGCGCGTAGCTGCCGCCGGCGCTGGCGCCGCCGCCGGCGGCCACGCGGGCGCGTTCGAGCGAATAGGTCTGGGCGTGCAGCCACGCGCCGGCGCCGAGCGCGGCGGGGAGCAGCCAAAGGAGTTTTCGGTTCATGGGATGGGTTTGCGGTGCGGGATGGTCACGGGCCGGCCGCGGCGGGGAGCAGGCGCTCCAGCCGTTCGAGG
>Ga0224723_1002507_pt1 | contig 10113 bp, 6 predicted proteins | sample Balambano_FR2_Me_FD_161647 | JGI IMG/M metagenome (GOLD analysis project Ga0224723, IMG submission 161647) | Freshwater sediment microbial communities from Lake Towuti, South Sulawesi, Indonesia - Balambano_FR2_MetaG | ecosystem: Environmental > Aquatic > Freshwater > Lake > Sediment | place... | reverse complement strand
GTGATCCGCTTCAACCTTGAACTGCTGGCCGATGTCACCCTGGGCGACGATACCCGGCCGGCAGGCTGGCAGGGTGTTGATCCGCTGGATGTGTGTTCGCCGGTCGATCAGGCCCTGGTGACGATCGCGGAACTTAACTTCAGCTATGTGATCGACGCCGGTTTGATCGGCAACGACAATTTCTGCTCGCTGGTGGTGTTCACCGTCAACGACCGCGTGGAGAACCCGCCCGCCGAACCGGAAGCGACCGACGAGGCCGGCGAGCCGCTGACGACCGAGGACGAACGCTTCATCGCGGAGGCCAACTTCGCCTTTGCCTATCTCGATGTGGCGGCCACGCAGTATATGGGCATCATGCCCGGCGGGACGATCTTCCGCGCGTGGTATCGCAATTACAACCAGTCCAACATGATGTTTGTCAGCGGCGATGACTTCGCGCTGTTCATCGACCGGCGCTTTACGACCATGACGGAAGAAGTGTTCCGCACGCTGCCGACGCTGGAAGGCCGCCGCCCGCTGACCTACTGCGACGCCTTCTGGTGCAACGGCCCCGGCCCCACGCCCACGCCCACCGGCTCCGGCCCGCTGCTGGCGCTGCTCAATAACGCCACGCCGATCGCCACGCCGATCCCGGCGGAGGAAGGCGGCAGCGGCAAGACCCAGGTCTCGTGGAATCACATCCGCGTCACCTATCTGCTCGACCGCCCGGAGGTCAACAGCGTGCAGGTGACGCTGGAGATCTGCACCACGCCGGAACAGACGGTGTGCGAGCCGGTGATCCAGGTCTTTGATAACCTGACCGGCACGTTTAAGCCGGTGCTGTCCACGCTCAACGGCTTCAACGTGTACGAATTTACCTATGGCTATAACACCAATGTGATCATCGAGGGGCCGACGCTGATCTCGCCCGATGTGTGGATCAGCGACCCGACCATCCGCTGACGCTGCGTGCGAGGGGGAGGCGCTGCGCAAGGCGCTTCCCTTTGGTCTGAGGGGCAGAGCGAAGGCATCGCAGAGATTTCATCATGCAGATAAATAAAATCCTCATTTGCCTTCGTCGCCTATTTGTGCTATGATGCGCCCATCTGTTGGCTTATATAAGGGAGGTGATCCAAATCATGTGTATTGATCTGGTGGAGGTGCGCCTCTTTTAGCCTGCTCCCTTAGGGGGTTGCCTCATTATGAGGCGCGCCCGCCAACGTGCAACTCAGTTTTGCACCAACTGACCCCGCCAGCCGGGGTCTTTTGATCCACCGCCGCGCAGATCGACCGGCGGGCCATTTGTCACTATAATGGACTCATCGAAGCCGGAAGGATACAGGATACAGGACACACCCTCATGCTGCGCGAACAACTTCACACCTTTCGCTGGTTAGGCAGCGAGTCCGCCCATTTTAATATCCCTGCCGTCTCCGCCAACGGCCCGATGGCGATCGGTCGCTTCGGCGGCCTCAGCAGCGCGGGCGCCAACCGCAACGAAGACGCCGCGCTGGCCTGGTGCAGCACCGAAAGCGTCGATTTCGGCGGGTGGGAATTTGCCGCCCTGATGGATGCCCACGGCAGCGCCCAGAGCGCCGCGCTGGTGATGGACACGCTCGAACAGCGCCGGCCCACGCTGGCCGCCAATCTCGATCTGCCCGCCTCGCAGGCCTTCCCCGCGCTGCACAGCGAGCTGCTGGCGATGTTCAACGCCCAAACGTTCCGGGCACGCGCGCGGCAGATTTACGGCGAAACGTCGTGCCTGTTGGCGGCGCGCAAATCATACTTTCTGTGGTGGATGACGATCGGCGAGTGCCAGGCCTATCTGTTTCACCCTGAACTGGCCCAGCGCGGGCAGTACGCGCTCAACCAGCGCAGCGCCTTCGAGTGGGTGGGGCGGTCGAACGTGTTCGATCTGCCGATCCCGTGTTATGCCAGCGGCGTGCGCGAACTGCGGGGCGGTCGCAACACGATTGTGCTGACCACCGATGGCCTGCTCGATGCTGGTTCCGCCCCGTTCAAAGACCCTGCCGCGCTTTACGCCCTGTTCACCGAGCGCCCCGACGTCAGCGAGAGCGTTCAACTGGCGCTGCTGCAGGTCCATGCGCAGAAGGGACGGGACAGCGCCACCCTCATCGCGTGGGATTATGTCAACCCGGCGCGCGTCACGCAGCGGTCAAACTGACGCCGCAGATGAGCGCGAGGTTAGAAAAGTAAATTTCTGGCCGAAACTGCCAAAAAACCGCCCCGATGACTTGGCAAATTTCAAAACCCGCGCTATCCTACGGGTACAAAGATTAATCGTTTATTGACCTCCTCTTAAAGAACCTTCTTTGAATAGTATTAGAAAGAGCGCCCGGTCCCCCGCCGGGCGCTCTTCTGTTTACCCACAGCGTTAAAGCCCGCCGCACCTGCATCGGCCTGGTCATTAACTCAGTGTGCCTGTGTCTTCGCTTTTCCACTATTGAATCAGCGCGATACCGTTATGCTGAGTTTTTACAATCGTGGATCAATGGGTTCGCTTTCCAGTGCTAAAATTCCGAAAATGCACTCATGCACCCGTCGCAGCGGCTCAGCGCGGACAAAACGTTCCAGTGCCTCGATTCCAAGTGCAAACTCGCGCAGCGCCAGGGATCGCTTCGCGGCTAACCCCCGGGATCGTAACTGCTCCAACTGTTCCGGAGCAGTATATTCCGGGCCGTAGATGATGCGCAGGTATTCGCGTCCGCGCACCTTGACCGCAGGCTGCAAGAGTCCGCGCCGTCTGGTTAAGATAAAATCGAGCGGCTTAACGACCATCCCTTCGCCGCCCTGTTCCGTGAGATGCTCCCACCACTGCGCTCCAACGGTCATGCTGGCTTCATCGGATACCTCTACAATTTGTGTTCGGGTTGGGTGCAGTAAGGCATCACCCGACTCGTGCAGCTTCTGGATCATCGCCATGTGCCACGTATGCGGCTTATCCACATGGACATGTCCAGCACTTGCGAGAACATGAAATGGCGCAAGGCGCAGATCATCAATGGTGTTTACATCCCAACAGTAGCGTCGATAGGCCGCCTGATAGTGTTCGACCATTGCGGCTCTCGACCGATACCGCTGGAGCAAATCCGCTGCTTCGCTGTTCAAAGTTGAAGCGGCTTCCAGGGCAGAGAGTGTGGTTCTCAAGGCACTCGTCGCGGCGCTGGCGACGGCGGCATACTGCGTTTGCAGAAGTTCCTGTGCTTTTGCCGACCACGGCATCAATTCACAGTCGAGCAAAATCCAATCGGTGTCCATGGTTTGCCAGAGATTCGCGGCCGTTACCGCAGTATGTAACCGCTGAAGGAATTCGTTTTCGAGCGCCGGATTGTTGAAGAAGCGCCGACCTGTGCGGGTATAGACGATGCCGATCCCTTCATCAACGATTCCGAAACGCTGGCGGGCGGCATCTTGATTCCAGCACAACACCACCATCGCCCGCGATCCCATATGCTTTTCTTCGCAGATCACCTGGGGCACACCATGATTTCGGTAATAGGCAAACGCTTCATTGGGATGTTCCAGCAGATCAGGCAGTTTGCTGGTTTCCACAGGAGACATGGTGGGCGGCAGATAGATCAGCCACCGGGGATTGACCGCAAACCGGCTCATCACCTCCAGCGCGGCGGCAGCATTTTCGGCGCGAATCTGAATATTGTTTTGCAAGCGTGTCTGGATCAACCGCTTGCCCATGCCCTGATCCAGCACCAGCACATCGCCAATATCCAGCACGTCATCAAACTGCTGTTGTGCGCTGAGCGCGGGCGCTTGCAATTCTGGCAAGATGAACGGGCGCGCGGGCTGGGTGTAGGTGTGCAGGGCAGGCACGCTGACCAGTTCGCGTTCGGGATAGCGGAGTGCGGTCAGCGAACCGCCAAACACGCAGCCTGTATCAATGTTGATGGTGCGGTTTAACCACTCTGGTTCGGGCACAGGCGTATGACCATATACAATTATTGCTGGCCCACGATATTCCGCCGCCCAATTGTAGCGAATGGGCAGCCCGAATTCGTCGGTTTCGCCGGTCGTTTCGCCGTACAGAGCAAACTCGCGCACCGCGCCCGATGCACGTCCCGCCATGTTCTCTTTCATTCCGGCGTGTGCGACCACCAGCTTGCCATCATCCAGCACATAATGGCTGGTCATATGGTCGATAAAGTCGCTGACTGCCTGACGAAATTCCAGCGGTTCGCGTTCTAGCTGGGCAAGCGAATCCGCCAACCCGTGCGTGATCTGCACATTCTTCCCACGCAGCTTGCGCATCAGCTTGATGTCGTGATTACCAGGGATACACATCGCATTGCCAGCCGCAGACATATTCATCGCCAGCTTCAGAACCGGCACGATCTTCGGCCCGCGATCGACCAGATCCCCAAGAAAAATCGCTTGCCTGCCGGGAGGCGGCACAGCCTGCATGTTGTCGATGTCAATCTGATAGCCAAGCTGCTCAAGCAGCGCCATCAGTTCGTCGTAGCAGCCATGCACATCCCCGATGATGTCGAAAGGGCCGTGTTCGGTTTTACGGTTGTTCCACAATGGTTCACGGATAACAGTGACCTGCGCGATCTCCTCTTCGGTTTTCAGCACGATCACACGCCGGAAGCCCTCGCGTTCCAGCCCCCGCAGCGAACGTTTCAAATCCTGTCGCTGCCGGGCGATGACATGTGTTCCAAAATTGCGATCCGGGCGTTGCCTATTGCGCTCGACCGCCACGCGCTCCGGCACATCCAGCACGATGGCAACAGGTAAGGCGTGGTACTGGCGTGCCAGCGCGATCAACGGTTTACGGGCATCCGGTTGAACGTTGGTCGCATCGATCACAGTCAGTTTCATCCGCTCCAAGCGTTTTGCCGCGATGAAATGCAGCACCTCAAATGCCTCACGGGTGGCGGACTGATCATTTTCGTCATCCGATATGAGGCCGCGGCAAAAGTCCGACGAGATAACCTCGGTTGGGAGGAAGCGATCATGCGCAAAGGTCGATTTGCCGCTGCCTGATGCCCCAATCAAGACAACCAGCGCGAAGTCGGGAATGGTGATTGTTGTCATGATGCATTCACCTCGAACACAGCCATCTGGGTCGGTGCGCCTACAAGCGCATCCTCATCCCCGATAGGCAAAAAGCGCACGCGGTAGCCGAAGCGCTCGCCGATGCGCTGTGCCCATGTTTCAAACTCAGCGCGTGTCCATTCAAAGCGGTGATCCTTATGGCGGAACTTACCCGCTGGCAGCGACTCCCACCTGACGTTGTACTCTGCATTGGGTGTGGTCAGCACAATCATTTGTGGGCGTGCAAACTCGAACAGCACACGCTCAAACGCGACCAAACGGGGCGGATCAAGGTGTTCGATCACTTCCACGACGGCGGCAGCATCGAACCCAGCGAGGCGCGAGTCACGATATATCAACGAGCCATGAACAAGCTCAATGCGCTGTCGCTGCAAGGATGGTAGCCGTTCCAGGTTGAGCCGATCCGCTGCTTCCTCCAATGAACGATAAGCAACATCCATTCCGACTATGGTGTCAAACTGTGGCTCCTTCAGCAGCATTGCCAGCAAACGCCCCTCACCACAGCCCAGATCTAAAACTTTGCGCGCGCCGCTGTTTTTGATGACTGCCAGCACCGTCCCTAACCGCTGTTGATGCAAATTGATCTGCTCTTCAATGATGACTTCTTCTTTATCATGCTGCACATCAGTAGTTTCTGAATTTGGAGATTCCGTTGCGACCAACCGCGCCAGTGCCTCACGGGTAAGACTGCGCTGGTGGCGGAGGTAACGTCGGGTGATCAAATCAAGGGCGGGATGGCGATTGAGCCAGCCTTCACCGTGCCTCAGCAGCTTCTCAATCTCGTCTGTCCCGACAAAGTAGTGCTTTTTATCATCCAGCACAGGAATCAAAACATAGAGATGGGATAGCAGGTCTTTCAAAGGCAGCAAGTGGGTCAGCGTGACGGTATAGTACGAACTATTTCCCCAGCCCGGAAACTGAGGATCAAGCGGGGCGTTCGCCGCCTCGACGATATAGCCCAGCGGTTCAAACAAACGGCGCAACAGTGGTTCTCCACCTCGGCAAGGCAGCGCTGTCATTATCGCCTGTAATGGAACTGCTGTATCCACCAGTTCCGGGCGATCCTTACATTTGCCGTTCAGTGCTGATCCATAGACCTGCGCAATCGCCACACTCAAGAACGAGGTTGCTGTATAGGGGCGGTCGTTGACATACTGTTCGAGCGCAGAACCACCCTCTTTATCCCGTCTGACCAATCCCACAGGATTGACATCAAGCAGCAACCCGGCTGTACAGCGTTCATGCGATGCCTCTGTGTAAAAGACGTGCACCTGTCCAAACGCGAGATCAAAATGTTGAACACGAGCCGGATTTTTGTGCAGCAGGTAGCCTAAATCTGTTGCGGGCTGATATGTGGTCGAGATAGTGAGCAGCATGTATCCTCTTTCACCTAAGCCAACAATATGGTGGCTCATGTCCAAAACAGGTGATCTTCCGTAAAGATTTAGCGCGCCAAACCCGCTCTCCAGCCACCGTCAATCGCCAATCACTAACGACAGCCTCACCCTCCCCTCACTCGCCGGGATACCTCAGCCCCCACTGTGCCCGAATCTGATCCAGCACGCGCAGGTTCGCCAGCGTTTCATCGAGCGGCATCACAGCGCTTTCAAGCTGTCCCTGCCGGATGCAGCGCCCGACTTCGGCGGCTTCGTATTCATAGCCGTTGGCGATGAAAGGCAGGTCGTGCGTTTCGTTTTTGTCGCCCACAGTAAGGACAAACTTCTGCGCCTTCCACCACGGCGCGGGCACATGGATCGACCCCTCCGTGCCGCAGATCGTGGCGACCATGGGCGTTTTGGTGCGCACGCCGAACGTCAGCGAGGCCAGTTGGCCGCCGTCGTAGGCCAGGATCACCGCGCCCTGTTCATCGACCCCGGTCTCGCCCAGGTGCGCCGCGCTGGTGATCTGTTTCGGCTGGCCGAACAGCATGGCCGCCAGCGTGATCGGGTAAATGCCCACATCCAGCAGGCCGCCGCCGCCCAGCGCCGGGTTGAGCAAACGACCTTCCGGGTTCCAGTCGGTGCGGAAGCCAAAATCAGCCAGCAGCATCCGCACCTCGCCGATCGTCCCGGCAGCGATGATCTCGCGGATGCGCACCCAGGCCGGCTGAAAGCGCGTCCACATCGCTTCCATCAGAAACCGCTGCTGTCTGCGCGCAGCCTCAACCATGCGCTCCGCCTGCGCGGCGTTGAGCGCGAAGGGTTTTTCGCACAGCACAGGCTTCCCCGCTTCCAGGCACAGGAGGGTATTTTCGGCGTGGAGCGGGTGCGGTGTGCCGATGTAGATCACGTCCACATCGGGATCATTCGCCAGCGCCTCATAGCTGCTGTAGCGGCGCGCGATGTTCAGACGGTCGGCGAAGCGATCGGCGCTTTCCTGCGACCGCGATCCGACCGCGATGATTTCCGCATCCGGCAGCGCGGCCAGCCCGGCAGCGAAGTTGCCCGCGATGCGCGCCGTACTGAGGAGTCCCCAGCGGATTTTTTCTGCCATTGCCTGCGTCTCCCAGGGTTATAAATCCAGCCCAACGGGGGACGATAACGCAGCAGCACGCAGATGGCAATTGCCGGGCGTATCGCGCATCCTGATCGGATGGTATCGACTGCTCACTTGCCTGTGTTCCAGATTGAGCAGAGCGTCACAATGGTTGCTTCTGGCACAAAGGCGTTCTCAAGATGCGGCAGTTTCCTGCTTCGTCCCCGGCCAGTACGCTTGTTAACCCGCCAACGTCATGGCGTTTTGATTTTTCGCACCCGCACCCTTGAGGCGGCAGACCCCCTGATCACTCAGCACGCGGCGCTTTCCAGGTTTTGCGCAGCACGCGCAGCCAGTTCTGATACGCGATCCTGCGCAGCGCGTCGTCGTCATAACCTGCCTCGCGCAGCGCGTCGATCAGCAGCGGCAGCCCGGTCACGTCTCTGATGTCCTCCGGGATGGTCGCGCCATCGAAATCCGAGCCGAAGCCCACCCGATCGATCCCGACGCGCTCCACCAGATAATCGATGTGCCGCACCATCGTCTCGATCGGCGTGTTCGGGTTGTTATAGCCGTCATCGCGCAGAAACGTCACGGCGAAGTTCAGCCCGACTATGCCGTCCGTCTCGCGGATCGCGTCGAGCTGCTTATCGACCAGGTTGCGACCGGCCGGGCACAGCGCGTGGACGTTGGAATGGGTCGCCACCAGCGGCGCAGTGCTGATCGCGGCCACATCCCAGAAGCCGTTCTTATTCAGGTGCGAGAGGTCGATCAGGATGCCAAGCTGATTGCAGGCCCGCACCAGCGCCTTGCCTGCGTCGGTCAGGCCGCCGCCGATGTCTGGCGTGGACGGGAACACGAACGGCACACCCTCGCCGAAGATGTTGGGCCGGCTCCACACCAGCCCTAGCGAACGCAGGCCGATCTGATAGTAGAATTCCAGCGCCGTCAGGTCGCGGTCGATCATCTCCGCGCCCTCGAAGTGGAGGATCGCGCTGATCGTGTCGGCCGCCAGCGCCCGTTCGATCGCCGCTACGTCACGCACCACTGTCAGCGCACCGTTCGATCGCGCCTCCGCCTGGAACAGCCGTGTGATCATCCGCATCGTCAACTGGGTGGCGTGCGGAAAGCGGATCCGCTTCGCCAGCGGGAACTTATAACCGTCGGCGGTCAGATATTTTTCCGTGGGCGGTGGACGGCGCGGCTTTTGCCTGGCGTTGGGCACAAATACGGCAAAGAATCCGCCCGCGAAGCCGCCTTCCTTCATGCGCGGCAGATCGAGGTGGCCGGTATCGTGCCGCGCGAGCAGGTCAAAGTCTTCCTCGCCGCGCGCGCCGCGCATCAGCACATCGTTATGACCATCGAAAACGGGAATCCGATCTGGCATGTCGTTGGCTTTCTAGTGCATGTTCCGGGTAACGAGTGATGAGTCCTTAGTAAAAGAGGTTATCGTTGGTCTGCGTTACACGGTCAAAAAGAACGGTTGGAATCGGTTCGGATTCAATCGACCTGCTCCGACACACACTATGGGATGCTCATGGGATGCAGGTGGCGCGCCGGAACGCCTGGGAGGATCATTCGGCAGGGGCGGTCTCGTTCGTCTCCGTCGATTCGGCCTCAACAGGCTGCGGGTTGGGCAGCCGCCCCTTGCGGTTATAGACGATCGAGCGCAGCGCGGGGGCCATGCGGAAGCGCGCCAGATAGAAGAAAACGCCGCCCAGGGTGCGCCGCCGCGTGCCGTCGCTGGTCATCAGGCCGCCCGCCTCTTCCGCCCGCTGCGCATCGCGCACGATGGCCTGCGCGAAGGCCACGCCGCACAGCAGCACGATCGCTTCTAACTGACGAAGCGCGTCGGGATCGGTCTCGCCCAGTTGTTCGGCGATCTCGGCGATCGCCTTGCGCTGCTTTTGCACCAGTTGGCGCTTAGGGTCAAATTCAGGATGGCTGACGGCCAGCAGCCGATCCTCGATCACGTGGCCGTTGAGCGCGTTAAGGGCCTGCGTGGCCTGCTTTTCGACCGCCATCTGCACCAGCGCGTAGGGTTCGTGCGTTTTATCTTCGACCGTGATCTGTATCGACACTACCTCGCCATGCTGACTGAACAGCGCGCTGAGGTCGGCTTCGGTCAGCGAAGGCGGAAAATTGGCCGCGTACAGGGTGTTTCTGGACATCGTGCTGCTTCTTTGAGGGCGATTATCATCTGCGTGCAGTGCGTCGTGCAGGGGTCAGAACCAATGGATTGAGTCCGACCCGGTTCCAACCGCTCTATACCTCGGTGACGCGCAATACGACGATCGTTCTGACTCATCACTCATCACTCATCACTCGGGACTCGGAACTCGGAACTCGGAACTTGCACTAGCTTACCCGAAACCATGCTGCGTCACAATCCGCAGCCGCGCCACAGGTACATTTCACTTTGGTGCGCGCCCGTCGGTGAGACGGGAGGACAGGCGGCGCTACGCGCCTTAGCGCCTGCCCTACACTGCCGATGTTTCTATTGGTGTGGTGATTAGCTGGCACGAATGCAATAACTTGAAATGCGCCCCCGCGCCATCGCAGGGCCAG
>Ga0224723_1002506_pt1 | contig 10122 bp, 8 predicted proteins | sample Balambano_FR2_Me_FD_161647 | JGI IMG/M metagenome (GOLD analysis project Ga0224723, IMG submission 161647) | Freshwater sediment microbial communities from Lake Towuti, South Sulawesi, Indonesia - Balambano_FR2_MetaG | ecosystem: Environmental > Aquatic > Freshwater > Lake > Sediment | place... | reverse complement strand
TATTTGTTTTTCTAAGTCAATCTGGTTGCACGATGTGGTCATTGGTTTGTTCATTAACCGTTATGAGTTTGGTGTAGATGTCTGAACCCCATCCACAGGTCTAGTCCACTACCCATCCCCTTTTCTGTCACTGCTGTCTCAGCATGAGATTCCCGCTGCCTCAAGCTTTTGGGACTTTTCTGCACCACTAAGGTAGCCTGTCTTAAAAACATCTGAACAGCGTGAGCGCTTCAGGTTAAAGGTCTGGTTCTTAATTAGGACGAGCGACTTCAGAATCCAGGTCGCGAAGAGATTTCAGAAAGTGATTTGTCATTATTTCACTCAAACAGATAATCTGTAATTACGTCACAGCCATAGCTAAACATCCTCTAACAACCCGTTGAGAATCAAGGCAGAAAAGCACTTAGATGGTCAAGATCCTGCATCTTTCTGATATTCATTTGGGCAGCGGTTTCTCTCATGGGCGAGTAAACCCAGAGACTGGATTCAATACTCGATTAGAAGATTTTGTCGCGACGCTAGGCAAGTGTATCGATCGCGCGATTGGCGAACCCGTCGATCTGGTGCTGTTTGGTGGTGATGCTTTTCCTGACGCAACGCCGCCGCCGTATATTCAACAAGCGTTTGCGCGTCAGTTTCGCCGTCTGGTCGATGCCGAAATTCCCACGGTGCTGCTGGTGGGCAATCACGACCAGCACGCGCAGGGGCAAGGTGGAGCCAGCCTGTGCATTTATCGCACGCTGGGCGTGCCGGGGTTCGTGGTGGGCGATCGGCTCGACACTCACACCATTCAAACCCGCAGCGGGGCAATTCAAGTGATCACGCTGCCCTGGCTAACGCGATCGACGCTGCTTACACGCCCGGAGACCGAGGGTTTATCGCTGGCAGAGGTGAATGAGCTGCTGATCGATCGCCTGCGAGTCGCGCTGGAGGGCGAAATTCGTCGCCTCGACCCCGACCTGCCGACCGTGCTGCTAGCACATTTAATGGCAGATGCAGCCCGGTTTGGGGCAGAGCGGTTTTTGGCAGTTGGCAAAGGCTTTACCGTACCGATGCCGCTGCTGACGCGATCGTGCTTTGACTACGTGGCGTTGGGTCATGTGCATCGTCACCAGATTCTCTGTGAACAGCCCTATGTTGTTTACCCTGGCAGCATTGAGCGCGTCGATTTTAGCGAAGAACAGGAAGACAAAGGGTTTGTGCTGGTCGAGGTCGAGCGGGGACACACCCAGATTGAGTTCTGTGCGCTGCCGGTGCGGCGCTTTCACACTCTCCGCATCGACTTGTCAGGCTTGAGCGAAACCGAAGACCCACAGCAGCGATTGCTGGCAGCGATTGCTCCCGACCGGATTGAGAATTCCGTGATTCGTCTGGTCTTTCAGCTCCGCTCAGACCAACTTGAGCAAATCGACAATGCGGCGCTGCATGCGGCTCTGAGCATTGCCCACACCTACACCATCCATCCAGAGCTGGTCAGTCAGCTTGCTCGTCCTCGCTTGCCAGAACTGGGCGCAGGCAGCAGCATCGAACCACTAGCAGCGCTGGAAACCTACCTGACTCATCAACCCGAACTGCAAGAGATCGCCAAAGAAATGCTTGCAGCAGCGCAGCAGTTGCTAACTGCACCAGAATTTTGGCTGGTGGAAGACGATCGTGCGACAGTTGCTGTGAATGAGGCAATCGACGCAGCAGACCAACAGGCACAGCTACGATTGCTTTAGGCAGGCAGCCACGATTGTTGAATTGTGGCTGCCTCCACTCGGCAATCTCATTGGCAACCTAATTGATGCCAAACAAACGCAGGATGCCAAAAATCGAAGTCAATGGGTTGAGGGGTGCCAGAATCGTCTGTAAGAAGTCTGTCGTGCGAGTCACCCCAGAGCGGCTGACCACAACGATGTCATTGTTGCGGAGGGCGGGATTCGTTTCTGCGCTCAGCCCTGCTGAAAAGTCAACGGGCAGCGTCTCGCGAACCGCTGTGCCATCCGGGTTAAGGCGAATTAGCTCAACCTCACCCCGACGGGCGCGACGATTGTCAAACCCACCTGCTGCCAAAATTGCCTGGTTCAGCGAAGTATTGGGTGGCACCGTTACTACACCAGGGCTAACGACTTCGCCAACAACATTGACATTAATGGTGTCAGGAGAAAAGCTAGCAACCGCCAGTTGGGGTGCTTCTGACGCAGTGATAGTTGTTGCCGTTGGCACAATCACCGTGTCGCCGTCACGCAGGCGCACATCCTGACTGAGATCGCCCGCTTGCAGCAGCGCCCAGAGATCAACGTTGATGATTTCCTCACCCGATAGCTGCGGACGACGCACCTGAACTCGCCGCACGTCGGCAATCTGCGTGATGCCACCCGCTGTTTGAATTGCCTGTGTCACCGTTTGGGAAGGTGCAGCGCCGCCTTCGCCTTCAGGAGTCACAATATACGAGCCAGGACGATTGACTTCGCCGCTCACCCCAATTCGCAACGGTCGTGGATTTAGCAGCGTCACCGTCAGCAGCGGATTGTTGATGTAGCGGGCATATCGGCTGGTCAAAAGGTTGGCAGATTGAGTCAAGGTCAGCCCTCGCACCGACACAGCACCAATCCAGGGTAGATTTAACGTGCCGTCTACCAGCACAGAATAGGTGCCATTGTTGCCGCTAAATTCTGGGACGTTAAAGATATCAATCCGAATCTGATCGCCTGCACCCAGAGTGTATGAACTTTCTGCTTCTGCCGCCAGGGGCGTGGTGTCAGGCATAACGGGTGCAACAGTGGAGGGGGGAAGAACTGCGTCAGGTTCTATTTGCACCGGCTCAGTGCGGGTCGGACTGTCGGCTGGAGCGATTGTTGACGGGGTCTGCGCTGGGGCAGGAAGGGGTCGCGCTGCACCGAGCGTCAGGATCGTCAAGCTTGCGATCGTCAAACCAGTAACGTAGCGAATACCAGTGGTCAGCGGGCGCTGGCTCGCGCAATGGATTTGCATGTTGCTGTGACAGTCCTTGATGTTAGCCATTCTCGTTTCACCTTAATCGGTCAGGTTTCTCAATATTTTTACCGAGCGAGCGATCGCAGAATTGAGCATATAGAATCTCCAAAACTGCTTTTGTTCCGGCTCTGGCAAATCATGTCCATGCCAGGAATCAATCTTCAAAAATCAACCCAACCCTCGATCGCTGGCAGCGGTGTGCAAATTTTCGCGCAGCAACTGGCGGATTGCGGAGACTGCTGGCGTACCCTCAATTCTGGCTCAAGTCAGTTTTGGCTTAAAAGAACCAAAACTGACTTTATCTAAACTTCACCCTCGCTCTGGGAATTCTGTGAAGCTACGGCAGCTCTCCTTCGTCTTCGGGTAACCGAATCTCTTGCTCAACCGTTAGTCCTGACAAGAACTGTCGATCGCCGCTGATATGAGGCGTTTTGAGCTGGGAATTGAACACTCCCGGTCTCACTTGTCGATATCGCAGAATTGCGAAGCTACCGGGAGCCAGCAGGCGGAGACGCGGTAGCCCGACTTCGCCAGTGACTCGTTTTGCAGCAAAAGAAACGTTGGCTTGCTGAATTTGGCGATCGAAGGCAGCCAAAAATGCTCGTGGATCATCCAGGTGTTGCCCCGGAGCTAATTCCACATTCAGCACGTAGTAAGCCGCAACCAGACGCTCAGACAGCGTGATGCAAAAGTCTTCCAGTAAGATGCCAAACTTTTGCTGGAGCGACTGCACAACCTGAATGGCATGATGCTCAGTGGTCTTCTCAGTCGTAGCAGACAGCGTGCCGCCCACGCGATAGCGAAAGACAATGAGAGGAGCCTGGTTATAAAAACCGACGACCTCGATGACATCGCCAATGTCATAGCGATACAAGCCTGCGTAGTTTGTGATCAGGATGCGATAGAACGCGCCGACCTCAACTTCGTGAGCCAGCAGCGTTTTAGGCTGCGCTACCTCCCACTGATCGGCAGGAACAAACTCAAAAAAGGCACTTTCGATCGCCAGAATGGTGCCATCGGTATTGAAGTCACGGTGAACCCCAAATGTCGCTTCAGCAGAAGCGTAAGTTCCACCAAACACTGGCACATCGCCAAAGTATTCGGGAAACCGCTGGAAGTAAAAATCAGACGTGCCGCCCCGGGCTGTGATGATAAACGACAGGTTTGACCAGGAAAGCTGTGGCGTTAATCGCTTTTCAGCCCTCCATATATCGTGAAGCTGAACGGCGCGATCGGTTGCCGATGACCACTGGCGCTCCAGGCTGCCCCGCAGTTCAGGTTCTAGCTTGATGCCCTTGCTAATCGTGCCATGCTGCAAGTCCCAAATCAGCTCTTCTGCAAACTTCTCTAAATACTCACAGAGTTGCAGTGCCAGGATCGGAAAGGTCGCAGCGATGATGCTGAGGTTGGCATTCCGCAGCGCAAACAGCAAACAAACATAGTTGCGGGCAGTCATATCTGCGGGCAGCAGCGCTTCAAATGGCTGAGCAAAGACTTGCCGGTAGAAGATGTTGCTCAGGCGCAGGGTGCCACCGCTAACGGGTCCATATTCGATGCCGCCGCTGGTGCGTCCCTGCGCGCGGGCGGAAGTGGTCATTAGCAGCTTGCCGATCGCCAGCCCCCGCTGGTGTGCTACATCAATGGCGAACCCCATCGCCGCCTGATTGGCACGCTCCACAGCTCGACGCGAGCAGCGGGTCACAGGAATCAGCTTTTGCTTGCCGGTTGAACCGCTGGTCATGTTGACAAAGGTTAGGCGATCGGGCGTTATCAGGTTGCGCTCGCCCTGCGCCGTGCGCTCAAACTCAGACGCATAGCTGCTGTAAGGCAGGATGGGAACTTCTGCTCTGAAGGCATCAACTGTTTTGATTTGATTCAGGCAGTACTTTTGCCCCAGCTCAGTCTGCTGTTGATAGCGCAGTAAGCCAAGCAGAAAATCTTGCTGCACCGCGATCGTCTCACGGGTTTTTTGAATTAAACGGTTTTTTGCACGCTGAGCAACGATCGTCGAAAGCGAAAGCAACGGGTTTGTCATCCCCAAGTCCTCACACCAGTTCACAGTTCTTAATCAGCCGTTAAAGCTGATTAAAGCTGATCTTCTGACGGACTTCAAATTGTGCGCGTTCCACAATTGCTGTCTGCTACTGCTGGTGGGTGCAGTTTCGGGGGAGACAGGGGTGATTGGCTGTTAGCGATTTGCTGTTGGCTAACAGCCCTCGCCCAGAGACGAATCTGTGCACCGCCTGCTTCACTGCGGTTCGTCGCGTCCGTAAACTTCTGCCGGAGGAGCAGTGGCTTCAACAGCGGTAAAGGGTTCCAAAATTTTGTAGGTGTGGTTGGCATCTTTGGGGACGACCCACGAGCTACCAGGCTCTAACAGCACCAGTTGACCTTCGAGGTGCAGTTCTGCGCGACCCTGAATCACATAACCCACAGTTTCATAGTCGCGGCGGGCGGCGGGCTTGGGTTCTCCGGGCTGCTCATTCTCCCACAAGCGCATAGAGACTTTGGTGCCAGAGGCAAGATACTTCTGCCCCATTTCGCCTTTTGGCGAAGTGTGAGCGTTAACTTTGATGACGCTGGAATCGCTCATATCAGCTCCTGATCAATCCTGATAGTCTGTTTTCAAAACTTATCGATCGCCTTGAGAACTTCCTTCCCTCTCAGGACAGGCTTTTCAGGTAGATGAATGCCGAATATCGAAGGCTGGCAAGCTGCTGAGATTTTTAGGACGTTTGGCAGAGCGTGAGATTTTTCTGTTCTTTTGCTCACAATTCACCTCTATATAGTGTTAAGGTTTATTGCACCACATTCACATCATTAATCTAAATCTGTAAATGTGGAAGAAGCCCGCAGAATGCCTGTTCAAGCAAATCAATCGAGCACAGCAAAACTCCGTTACATAAGTTTATTAGAAAGTTTTTGACCGCAAGGAGGTGATTAATTCAGATTTTGCAGGTGGCTTTACAAGCATAAATTACAGCCCGCTTTGTTTACCGTTTTCGGAATTTTTTCCGTTGGAGCTTTTACAAATTCGATCGCAAACGCTGGCAGCATTCATTTGTTTGCTGCGAGATTCCTGCACCATTTGCTTCACCATATCTTCAGGCTCAAATAAGCAATGTTGCAGTTTTCATTGCCAGGTGAAGTTGTAGCAGAAACAAACTGTTGAAAAATTGGCTTCTGATCGCCAAACTTACTATAAGCTTCGACGGTAAAATCTGACTTTTGCAAGATGACAACTTCATCTAAAATTCTTACCTTTAAAGAATATGAAGTAGAGAGCCTGAATATCACTCCACTGCCCGATATTGGGTGGGTATTAAATGGCGATCGATGCCCTTCAACGATCGCTTGATTTTGCTCAATTCATTTCAATCCCCATTTGTGAAACCCAACAGTGTTGGGATAGGAGAACTATGTTCAAAATTTTTCAAATCAAACTTTCTCACGCTATGCGTCGCTGGTTTCCCCTCATGGGTATCCTGGTGCTGGCAGCTTGCAGCAACAATCCGGGTAATTCTGAGAACCGATCGACGCAGGCAGACGGTTCAGCCGACTCAGAGCAGGTCAACAGCGAATTCAGCGCGGCTCAGGGTTGCACCAATGTGGGCGTTCTTTTGCCGGAATCAGACACGTCGGCGCGATATGAAGCCTACGATCGCCCGCTGCTAGAGCAGGAAATTAAGAACGCGCTGCCAGATGTAACCATTCAGTACTCCAACGCCAACGGCAACGCCGATACCCAGCAGAATCAGGCAGATGCTGCACTCACCAAAGGAGCCTGCATTCTGGTTGTGGGACCCAACGACAGCGAAAAAGCAGCGGTGATTGTCCAGCAAGCCAGAGCCAGCGGCGTGCCCGTGATCGCCTACGATCGCTTGATTCAAGACCCAGACCTTGCCTTCTACGTCTCGTTCGACAACGAGAAGGTCGGAGAACTGCAAGGACAATACATCGTTGACCAGTACCGGCAGGGCGCGTTTGACCTGCAGAAAGGGGCAAACCTGGTGATGATCAACGGTTCCCAAACTGACAACAATGCTTTGCTGTTCCGGCAGGGCGCGTTGAAGGCACTGCAACCCTTGATTGACAGCGGCGACCTGAATCTGGTTTATGACCAGTACACGCCCAACTGGGACAACACCAGAGCGCAATCGCTGATGGAAGGCGTGTTGACCAAGGAAAGCAACGACGTACAGGTTGCCTATGTTGCCAACGACGGCATGGCAAACACCGTGATTGCGGCACTGCGGGCACAAAACCTGGATGGTGAGGTGCTCGTCACCGGACAAGATGCAACGCTGACCGGCATTCAAAACATTCTCTCGGACAGTCAGGCGATGACGATCTACAAGCCGATCGTGCAGGAGGCACGAGCCACTGCACAGCTTGTAGCAGCGCTGAGCAGAGGCGAAGATACGAGTTCGATCGCCGATCGCGAAACCGAACTCTCAACGGGCGAAACTGTTGCGTCGGTGCTGCTGGAGCCGATCGTCATAGACAAAACAAACGTTGAAGAAACTGTGATCGCCGACGAGTATCTCAATCAGGCGGAGATCTGTCAGGGACTGCCAGCGGGCGCAGGCGGCGTTTGTCCATAAAGCAAGACTGAAGGATGAGGAATGAATTGCGCTACTTTTAGCCTTCAGCTCTCAGCCCTTCCTCATCTTTAATTTTTTCTTTAATCGGGAACGAACGATGACAGAAACAGTATCCCTGCAAGCAAGCGATCGATCGGCATCGGGACAACCCAGGCTCCAGATGAGAAACATCAGTAAATCGTTTGGCGGTGTGCGTGCCCTGAGAAACGTCGATTTTGACGTTTACGCCGGAGAAGTGGTCGGTCTGGTCGGCGACAACGGGGCAGGTAAATCAACGCTGATTAAAACGATGTCGGGAGCATACATTCCCGATGCCGGTGAGATTTTGATCGACGGTCAGCCCGTGACAATTCAGAATCCTCAAGATGCAACGCGATTGGGCATTGAAACGGTTTATCAAGACCTGGCGCTGTGCGACAACCTGGATGTCGTGGCGAACCTGTGGCTGGGGCGGGAGGCTTCTCGCAGCCTGGGCGGACTGCGGGTGCTCGACGAAACCGAAATGGAGCGACAGACGATCGAAGTTTTGAAAACGCTGGAAGTCAAGATTCCTTCGGTGCGATCGATCGTCGCTTCGCTCTCTGGCGGTCAGCGGCAGTGTATCGCGGTGGCTAAAACGATTCTGCGTCAGCCCAAAGTTGTGCTACTGGATGAGCCAACTGCTGCACTTGGCGTGGCACAGACGCGGCAGGTGTTAAACCTGATTCTGCGGCTGAAGCAGCAGGGCTTGGCGGTGGTTGTCATTTCTCACAACCTGCATGACGTGTTTGAAGTCACCGATCGCATTACCGTCATGCGCTTAGGACAGCGGGTCAGCACGTATGAAACGCGCAACACCACCCCGGAGGCGATTGTGGCTGCGATTACCGGCGCAAAAAATTCTGGAGCAAATGGCGCGATCTAACAGACTCCATTCAAGATTTAAGGAAAAGAACGATGAAAAGCGTAGACCAGGACACGCCCCGGCAAGATGGAGGGGATGCGCTGGTGCCTCAGCCGGTCACAGACGATGCACCTGCGCCGCGTGAAAAATTTAGCTTGCAGTCGTTGATGCGAGGTGATCTGGGATTCATTCCGGTCTTGCTGACGCTGGCGTTAATCACGATATACTTTCAACTGACGACAAGCGGCATTTTTCTGCAAGCACGCAATTTGTCGAACCTGACCCAGCAAATTGTCGTCATTAGCATCCTCAGTGTGGCAGCCGTGCTGGTGCTGCTGCTGGGCGAGATTGATTTGAGTCTGGCAGCCGTTGCCCAGGCATGTGCGGCAATTATGGCGGTGGTGTCGGTCTATCAGGGCTTTAATGCCTGGGTGGCGATCGGCGTGGCGCTGTTGGCAGGCGCGGTGATTGGACTTGTCAACGGATTTTTTGTTGCCGTGCTGCGAGTGCCGTCTTTTATCGTCACGCTGGCAGGCTCGATCGGCTATGCCGGATTTTTACTGCTGGTGATGGGGCAGCAAAGCACGCTGATCGTTCGGGATGAAACAATTCGATCGCTGGCTCCCACCTATCTCAATCCTGTTTTGGGCTGGGGCATTCCCTTCGCCGTACTGGTGTTTTACGCGCTGGGACTGTTTTATGAGCAGCGGCGGCGCTTGCAGGCGGGCTTAAAAGCACGATCGACTTCGCAACTGGCAGGTCAACTGGCGATCGTCACGGCGATCGTGGCGATCATGGTCTTTTTGTTCCAGTCTTATCAAGGCGTGCCGCAAGCCGTGATGATTGCGCTGAGTATCGTTGTCGTCTTCTGGTTGCTGCTGAAGAAGACGACTTTCGGACGACATCTGTATGCGGTAGGCGGCAATGCAGAGGCGGCACGGCGGGCAGGCATCAACGTGGTTGGCATGAAGATTGCGGTATTCACGCTGGCTTCGACGCTGGCAGCCTTTGCCGGAATCATGCTCACCTCTCGCAGTACCGCTGTGGCGACTCAGGTGAGTTCGACGCTGTTGCTGAATGCGATCGCGGCGGCTGTGATTGGCGGAGTCAGCTTGTTTGGCGGACGCGGCACAGTCTGGGCAGTTGTTTTAGGTGCTCTGGTGATTGGCAGTCTCGACAACGGTCTCGACCTGCTCAACCAGCCCCAAAGCGTCAAGAGCATTGTTCAGGGTGCCGTGCTGCTGCTGGCAGTCACTGCTGATGCCGTTGTCCGGCGATCGGGCTTGAAGTCAGGCAGGTGATGAATTCGCAGGAGTCGGGCGTTGAAGTTCCTTGCTTCTGTGAATGAGTCCGTCCATTTGCCTTGTTATGCTGAAGAGGTGTTTGCCATTGCCGCGATCGTCCTTATGACTCAACAATCTGCCCGCATTTGCATTCTCGGTGGAGGCTTTGGCGGTCTCTACACCGCTTTACGCCTGAGCGAATTGCCCTGGAGCAGTGAAAAGCCAGAAATTGTACTGATCGACCAGCGCGATCGATTTTTGTTTTCGCCGCTGCTCTACGAACTGCTGACTGGCGAACTGCAAACCTGGGAGATCGCACCGCCTTTCACAGAGCTGCTGGCAAACACCGGCATTCGCTTTTGTCAGGCAGCCG
>Ga0224723_1002505_pt1 | contig 10122 bp, 7 predicted proteins | sample Balambano_FR2_Me_FD_161647 | JGI IMG/M metagenome (GOLD analysis project Ga0224723, IMG submission 161647) | Freshwater sediment microbial communities from Lake Towuti, South Sulawesi, Indonesia - Balambano_FR2_MetaG | ecosystem: Environmental > Aquatic > Freshwater > Lake > Sediment | place... | reverse complement strand
GACACAGGAACAGGCATAGACGCTAAATTAAATTCTCAACTTGCTCAGAGATGGCCTTGTCGCCGACGGCCAACCACTGGCAAATAATCTATCTAACTTGAATGACTCAGTAAAATTCATGGCTAATGTTTTCACTCTGTTAAGTTTGCTAGCCGCCAAACTATTTTAGATAGCTTTGCTTGCCTATGGTACTTGTTGGCACCGAATCTATCTCACTGTTGCAGTGGGATACCGAAACGGACGGTTGGATGTCAGAGGTTCTCAACCGCCGTGGCTAGAACCTGTTAGTTGAGGAACTAGCAAGATTGAATACAGATATAGCCGTGAAGCATACCGCAGTCTAGAGAATTAGACGCAGTTTATTGGGTTGAGGATGATGCTAGCGAGTGACGATCTCTTGTTTTGATCATAGCTAGCAATCAGCCGCTCAGCACCTAGCCATCTTAGCCACTGGCTAGCTATCTTGGGGCAGGGTTAAGTGGTCGCCAGCAGCACAGCCATTGCCAAGAGCGCTGGATAAGCCCAATCGCTATTATGAACGAGTCAGGTTAGCTCCATCAGTCTCTAGAGTTATGGTGTGTATGTCTTTGCTAATGTCTTTGCTAATAGTGTTATGGCGTCAAGATCAACCTCAGCACGGGCTGAAGTCTACCCCAGGGGCCGTTAGCGTTTCACCCTCAACCGCCACCGATTGGCTGATCGGTGTCCTGGTACCGCCAGTGCTGTTGGGGTTGCTGGCATCGCGGGCAATTGCTGATGGCCTGGTGCAATCTGGTCTGGTTAGCGAGCAGCTTCTACAAGGGCAGCGACTGCCGAACCTCAATATCCATAGAACAGATGTGGCCTCTGATGATCAGTAGGTTTTCCTTTACCAATCACCATCGTGGGCTAAGGAGGCTTAACATATTAGCGGCAAGACTTTCGGGCGGACGTAACAATTTCAGATTCTCTGTTCTCATAAACTTCTTCTCGACAGAGTAATCCTATAGAATCTTTGCGATATCGCTGTTCTCTGCTGGCCAAACCTATGAGCTCAACGCTGCACCCCTCTGGAGATACTTTGCCCACCACCCAAGCCCCACGGTCTGGCGCGCCCAGTATGCTGCCCCCGCCTACTTCAACGCAAGATCTGCTTCTCCGGCATCGACTGCGGGTACTGGAAGACCTCTGGGAAAACGTGCTGGAACATGCCTGTGGGCCAGAATTGTTGGCTTTGCTGCAACAGCTTCGCCAGATGTGCTCGCCAGAGGGCCAAGCTCCAACCACTGACCAAGCCCGAGTCAAAGCGGTGGTAGATGTGGTTGAAGCGCTTGATTTAGAGGATGCCATTCGAGCGTCCCGTGCCTTTGCGCTTTACTTTCAATTAATTAACATTGTTGAGCAACATTACGAACAGCGTGGCCAGCAGCAACAATATCGGGCGGCTTACCAAACCTCGGAGCTAGCCCAGTGGGGAAACCAATCTCCTGAGCATGGTCAGTCTATCAGCAATGCAGACAGTGTCAGCCACTTAAACCAGGAAGAACCCAATGGGCATTTATTTCAAGCTGACCTCCTGCACCGTAGCATCACTGACCCAACCAGTCTGCGCAAAGAGGCAGGTACCTTCCACTGGCTGTTTCCGACGCTAAAGCGGCTCAATGTACCGCCTCAACTCATTCAAAACTTGATTGATCAGCTCGATGTGCGCTTGGTGTTTACAGCTCACCCCACCGAAATTGTGCGACACACCATTCGCGATAAGCAGCGTCGCATTGCCAATCTCTTGCGCAGGATGGATCAAGCCGAGGAAAGCGCCCAAACCCTGGGGCTAACCTCTTCCTGGGAAATTGAAGCCCTCAAGACTCAACTGACAGAGGAAATTCGACTCTGGTGGCGCACCGATGAACTCCACCAGTTCAAGCCCTCAGTACTAGACGAGGTAGATTACACGCTGCATTACTTCCAGGTTGTGCTGTTTGACGCCTTACCCCAGTTGTATAAGCGGTTTGAGCGGGCGATCGCCGCTACTTTCTCCGAGCTCGACCCACCTCGCCATCGCTTTTGCCGATTTGGTTCGTGGGTCGGGGCTGACCGAGACGGCAACCCTTCTGTAACTCCTGATGTCACCTGGAAGACGGCTTGCTATCAGCGCAACCTCGTACTTAACAAATACGTCAGCTCAATTGAACGCCTGATTGAACTCTTGAGCCTGTCGCTGCACTGGAGCGAGGTGCTGCCCGAACTGCTGGAGTCCTTAGAGCAAGACCAAGTGAAAATGCCAGAAGTCTACGACCGGCTGGCCATTCGCTATCGGCAAGAGCCTTACCGCCTGAAGCTGGCCTACATCCAGCAACGACTTAAAAATACCTACGAGCGCAGCCTTCAACTTTACCAGGGCGATTTGCTGACCGAACGTTATGCTGATCCGACTACGTCCACCATCTATCGCGATGGCAGCGAGTTCCTCTCCGAGCTGCGGCTCATTCAGCGCAATCTGGAAGCCACAGGTCTCCATTGCGAGGAACTGGATACCCTGATCTGTCAGGCTGAGATTTTTGGCTTCAACCTGGCCCAACTGGATCTGCGTCAGGAAAGTTCGCGCCATTCCGATGCTCTGGATGAAATTACTCAGTATCTCCAGATCCTCCCTAAACCCTACCGGGAGCTGTCTGAAGCCGAAAAAACGGCCTGGCTGGTGTCTGAGTTAAAAACTCGCCGACCGTTGATTCCTGGCGAATTGCCCTTCTCCGACAAAACTCGCGAAACGGTTGAAACTCTGCGGATGGTGCGCCAGCTCCACCAGGAATTTGGCCCCAATATCTGCTTTAGCTACGTCATTAGCATGAGCCATCACGTCAGCGACCTGCTGGAAGTGTTGCTGTTGGCTAAGGAAGCTGGACTTTATGATCCGGCCACTGGCCTCAGCAGCATTCAGCCGGTGCCCTTGTTTGAAACCGTAGAAGATTTGCAGCGGGCACCAGCAGTGATGGGTGAATTGTTTGAGATCCCCCTCTACCTAAATCTGCTGCGGGGTCGGGCTAACCAAGCTCAGACGGGGTCTGATGCCATTGCTATGCCACCATCAGTGCCGCTGCAAGAAGTGATGTTGGGCTATTCCGACAGCAACAAAGACTCTGGCTTTCTCAGCAGCAACTGGGAAATTCACAAAGCTCAGCAAGCGCTTCAGGAAACGGCAGATCGCTTCTCGGTGGCACTGCGTATTTTCCACGGACGGGGCGGCTCTGTAGGGCGCGGTGGCGGCCCGGCCTACGAAGCGATTCTGGCTCAGCCCGGACGCAGCATCAAAGGCCGCATCAAAATTACTGAGCAGGGGGAAGTGCTGGCCTCTAAGTACAACTTGCCCGATTTAGCCCTGTATAACCTGGAAACTGTCACTACAGCCGTATTGCAGGCCAGCATTCTGAGCAATAGCTTTGATGACATCCAGCCCTGGAATACCACGATGGAAGAACTAGCCGCTCGCTCACGGCAGCACTACCGCCAGCTCATTTACGAGCAGCCCGACTTGGTTGATTTCTTCCATCAGGTCACTCCCATTCAGGAAATCAGCCAGTTACAAATTAGCTCTCGCCCGGCTCGGCGGGGTGGCCGCAAAGACCTCAGTAGCTTGCGCGCCATTCCCTGGGTATTTAGCTGGACCCAGGCCCGCTTTTTGCTGCCCTCCTGGTACGGGGTCGGCACGGCTCTGGAGGAATTTTTGCAGGAAGCCCCTGAAGAACACTTGAAGTTGCTGCGGTACTTCTACCATAAGTGGCCGTTCTTCAAAATGGTTGTCTCCAAGGTGGAAATGACCCTGGCCAAGGTGGATTTGCAAATTGCTGAGCACTACGTCCGCGAGCTTTCTCACCCGGATGATCTAGAGCGATTTACAGCCCTGTTTGCCCAAATTGCAGAAGAATTTTACCTGACCCGCGATAAAGTACTGCAAATTACTGGCCACGAGCGCTTGCTCGACAGTGATCCCGATTTACAGCGCTCGGTCTACCTCCGAAACGGTACTATTGTTCCCCTGGGTTTCTTGCAGGTGGCTTTGCTCAAGCGGTTGCGGCAGTATAAAGACCAAATCGCTACTGGCATCATACGCTCTCGCTACAGCCAGGGTGAGCTATTGCGCGGTGCCCTGCTCACTATCAACGGCATTGCTGCTGGTATGCGTAACACGGGCTGATTAGAGAAAGCCTGAACAAATTTGAACTGCGACTGCGCGGGACTTAGCCCTATCTTCTAGCTCCTCTCCGAAACTTAATAGAGAGGGATTGAAGAAGTGAAGATAAATCTGCTCATGGTCTTAATCTCACCTATTCACGGCATCGTTTACCTTGGCGAGAGGGTTAGATTTTCGCCTAGGAGGGGCATAACTATAACGTTCCGTCTTATCCCCTAGAAGTTTATGGGTTTTTCACAGAGCAATCTAGTGATTTTACCTACTGCTCATGCCTGCATAGCATGGCCTTGCTAAGCTAGCTTTACTGATTGAAATCGTGTCCTGGAATGAAGTGCAGTACTGATATGTCAATTCATTTTACTTGTTTAAATTTAAGTATCAGGGCAGTCTAAATTCCAATTCATCCTCCAGAGGTTGCTATGAAAGCAGTTATTCTTGCCGGTGGTTTAGGAACTCGTCTGAGTGAAGAAACCAGCGTCAGACCTAAGCCAATGGTCGAAATCGGCGGTCGGCCTATTCTTTGGCATATTATGAAAATTTACTCCACCCACGGTATTAACGAATTTATTGTTTGCTGTGGCTATAAGGGCTATGTGATTAAAGAATATTTTGCCAATTATTTTTTGCATATGTCCGATGTCACTTTTGATCTTCGGTACAACCAAATGAATGTTCATAATGGCAATGCCGAGCCTTGGAAGGTGACGCTGATTGATACGGGCGAAGCCACCATGACCGGGGGCCGTCTGAAGCGAGTCAGAGAATATATTGGTAGTGAAACCTTCTGCTTTACCTATGGTGATGGGGTTAGCAACGTCAACGTTACCGAGCTAATTCAGTTTCATCAAGAGCAAGGCACCCTAGCGACGCTAACGGCAGTAAAGCCACCCGGTCGGTTTGGGGCAATTGCCTTGCACGAAGGCCAAACTCAGATTGAATCCTTCGCTGAAAAGCCCGATGGCGACGGAGCCTACGTTAACGGTGGCTACTTCGTACTAGATCCTCAAGTCATTGACTTTGTGGCCGACGACACCGTGATGTGGGAGCATGAACCGCTGAGAAAATTGGCTGAAATGGGTCAGCTCTCGGCCTTCCGCCACGATGGTTTCTGGCAGCCAATGGATACGCTGCGCGACAAGAACTACCTTGAAGGGCTTTGGCAGTCAGGCGAAGCGCCCTGGAAAGTTTGGTAGTCGGAGCCATGCATTGCGCCTGCTTGAGCGGGTGGCTACAGGGTTTTGGTTGCCGGGTATCGGGTACTGGGTACCGAGTTTCGGGTATCGGGTCTTATGCGGGGTTAGTGAGGTTAGCCCCAGTCTGGACTAGCTGACTTGAGACGGTTAGCTTAAGTCGGTTAGAAAGGGCCTTCCGTCCAACTATCTTGGGAGCCTAGGCATGATTTTTGACGAAACATCTCTGGCCGGAGCGTTTGTAGTGTCTCTAGACCCGCGTGAGGATGACCGCGGCTTTTTTGCCAGAGCGTTTTGCACTCAGGAGTTTTCTGAGCATGGGCTAAAGCCTGTAGGAGTGCAGTGTAATCTATCTACAAACTATCTGAAAGGCACGTTGAGGGGCTTGCATTATCAGGTGCCGCCAGCAACGGAGGCCAAGTTCTTTCGCTGCATTCGTGGGTCTAATTACCACGTAATTGTGGATATGCGGCCCAATTCCCCGACCTATTTACAGCACGTGGGGGTGGAGCTTTCGGCAGACAATCGGTTAGGGCTTTATGTACCCGAAATGTTTGCCCACGGCTACCAGGCATTGGCTGATTATTCTGAAGCCTTCTATATGGTGAGTGAATATTACACCCCCGGCTGTGAGCGGGGCCTGCGTTACGATGACCCTACCCTGAACATCGCCTGGCCCCTGCCAGTCACTAAGATTTCTGCTAAAGACACAGATTGGCCGTTGTTGTCTTCCCTTGCGTCAACTCCAGAAGAGGTATCTCTATGATCATTGTCGATACTGCCCTCAAAGCTCGTCATGAAGCTGGTAAGCCGGTTCGGGTGGGTATGTTTGGGGCTGGTTTTATGGGTCGGGGCGTAGTGAATCAGATCCTGAACTACACGCCCGGTATGAAACTGGTGGCCATTGCCAACCGCACCGTGAGCGCGGCCATGGAAGCCTATACCAAAGTCGGGGCTGAGAATGTCTGCCAGGTGAACAGTGTGGGTGAACTGGAAGATGCGATTGCTCAGGGCACCTACGCTGTTACTGACAATCCCACCCTGCTCTGCCAGTCTGAGAGCATTGACGTGCTAATCGAGGCTACTGGTCATGTGGAGTACGGGGCGCAAGTCACCCTGGAAGCGATCAAACATGGCAAGCACATGGTGCTGATGAATGCCGAATTAGACGGCACCGTTGGCCCCATCCTCAAGGTCTACGCGGATCAGGCTGGCGTCATCGTCACCGGCTGCGATGGCGACCAGCCCGGCGTTCAGCTCAACCTTTACCGATTTGTCAAGAGCATCGGGCTAAACCCTGTGCTCTGCGGCAACATCAAAGGGCTGCAAGATCGCTACCGCAACCCCACTACTCAGGAGGGGTTTGCCAAGCAGTGGGGGCAAACCGCTCACATGGTGACTAGCTTTGCCGATGGCACCAAAATCTCCTTTGAGCAGGCCATTGTGGCCAATGCCACTGGTATGAAAGTGGCCCAGCGAGGCATGTTGGGCTACGAATACCGGGGCCACATCGACGACATGGTAGACCGCTACGATGTCGAGCAGCTCACTGCTCTGGGTGGCATTGTGGACTACGTGGTGGGGCCAAAGCCCAGCCCTGGCGTGTTTGTCTACGCCACCTGCAACGAGCCTACCCAGGCTCACTACCTCAACTACGGCAAACTGGGTGAAGGCCCGCTGTATAGCTTTTATGTGCCTTATCACCTGACCGTATTTGAGGTGCCCCTGTCGGCGGCGCGGGTGGCCCTGTTCAAGGATGTGATTATTGCCCCCATCGCTGGGCCAGTGGTGGATGTCATCACCACCGCCAAGGTTGACCTGCAAGCTGGGGAAACCCTGGATGGACTGGGAGGCTATCACACCTACGGGCAGTGCGAAAACGCTGATGTCGTCAGTCGCGACAACCTGCTGCCCATGGGCCTAGCCGAAGGCTGCCGGTTGAAGCGACCCGTGGCCAAAGACCAGGTGTTGACCTACGACGATGTGGAACTACCCGCCGACCGGGTCGCCCACCGGCTCCGGGTTGAGCAAAATGCCTACTTCGCCAGTGCCAAGGTACCGGCGATTGCTTAACTAAGCCTCCTGGTTGAAGATGCCCTCTCCAGCCGGGTGGCTCTCTCAATTTACATAGAAACCTAAGGAAATCACTATGGTTCAAGCACCTAGCTTAGTGCAGATGAATACCGCAGACGATGTGGTTCAATCAGACCTCGCTTATATTTGCAAACACCTGGCTGAGGAGTTTGCCATCCTCTCCGGCAAAAAACTATTGATTACTGGTGGCGCTGGTTTTTTAGGTTACTACCTGGTGCAGTCGGTGTTGCACTGGAATCAAATCCACCCCGACGCCGCACCTATTCATCTGACCATTTACGACAACTACATTCGCGGCATTCCCGAATGGCTGACCAATCTTTCTAACGACCCTAATCTAGTGCTGATCAAGCACGACATCACGAACCCGCTACCAACGGATATTCCCGACTTTCAGTTCATCATCCACGCGGCTTCCATTGCGTCGCCAACCTTCTATCGCAAGTACCCGATTGAGACGATGGATGCCAACGTCAATGGGTTGCGCTATCTGTTGGAGTACTGCCTGGGCCAGAAGGAAACGGGCAACCCGGTTGAAGGTTTCCTGTTCTACTCCACCAGCGAAATCTATGGTGACCCCTCCCCAGAGAACATTCCCACCCCTGAAACCTACCGGGGCAACGTTTCTTGCACCGGGCCACGGGCCTGCTACGACGAGTCGAAGCGCTATGGGGAAACTCTCTGCGTTAACTTTGCCCAGCAGTATGGGCTGCCCATCAAAACTGCCCGCCCCTTCAACAACTATGGCCCTGGGCTGAAAATCACCGACCGCCGCGTCTTGCCAGACTTTGCGCGGGATATCTTCAGCGGGCGGGATATTATCCTGCTGTCCGATGGCTCTCCCACCCGCACCTTCTGCTACATTACCGATGCCATCGTGGGTTACTACAAAATCCTGGTGAAGGGGCACCCGGGCGAAGCGTACAACATTGGCGTCGAAACCCCCGAAATTTCGATGGCTAACCTGGCCGAGCGAGTAGTAGATCTGGCCCGTGACCTGTTTGACTATGGCGGCAAAGTAGTGCGCCAAACCAGCAACGACCAGGATTATCTGGTGGATAACCCCAACCGCCGCTGCCCCATCATTGACAAAGCGCGGGAGCATTTGGGCTACAACCCCAGCATCACCGTTGACGAAGGGCTGAAGCGCGCTTTGATTTGGTATTCCGGTAATCGCGAAGCGGAGGACGCATAGATGAAAGTATCGGTAGTTGGAACGGGGTATGTTGGCCTGGTGTCAGGCACCTGTCTGGCTGAAAAGGGCCATCAGGTCGTCTGCGTTGATATTGACCAGGCCAAAGTAGACAAGATTAACCAGGGCATTCCTCCTATTTATGAGGCAGGTCTGGAAGACATGCTGAAGGCCAACGTGGGTACCCGACTCATAGCCACCACTGACCTGCGCGGCGCTGTGATGGACTCTGAAATTTCCCTGATCGCTGTGGGAACGCCGTTTCGGGGCGATGAAATCGACCTCATCTTCATCAAAACCGTGGCCCGTCAGATTGGCGAGGTGCTGAAGGATAAGGCGGGTTATCACGTCGTCGTTGTAAAAAGCACAGTAGTGCCGGGTACCACCGATGAGGTGGTGCTCTCCATTCTGGAAGACGCCTCTGGTAAAAAGGCCGGGGTGGATTTTGGGGTCGGCATGAACCCAGAGTTTCTCAAGGAAGGGGAAGCCATCCCCGACTTTATGAACCCCGACCGTATTGTGCTGGGTGGCATTGACGAGCGCAGCTTGAGCGTTCTGCGGGAGCTTTACGCGGTGTTTGAAGGGGTCGATCAGTTGGAAACCAACTGCAAAACCGCCGAGATGATCAAATACACGGCCAACTCGCTGCTGGCCACGATGATCTCCTTTGCCAATGAAATCGGCAACCTCTGTGCCGCAGTCGGCGGTGTGGATGTGGTTGAGGTAACGCGAGGCGTGCATTTAGATAAGCGGCTTACCCCAATTCTGCCCAGTGGCGAGCGCATCTTCCCCACCTTCACCACCTACATTGAAGCAGGCTGTGGCTTTGGCGGCAGTTGCTTTCCTAAGGATGTGAAGGCGCTCAACGCCTACGGTGCCAAGAAGGGCCTGCCCATGCAGTTGCTCAATGCCGTCATTGATCTCAATGCCGTGCAGTACCAGCAGGTGATGGCGGGGGTGTACAAGCACTTCCCTAGCCTAGATGCTGTGCGGGTGGCGGTACTGGGCCTGGCCTTCAAACCCGGCACCGACGACATGCGCGAGTCTCCGGCTATCCCCATTGTGCAGGAGTTGCTGGCTGGCTCTGCCAAGGTCAAAGCCTTTGACCCGGTGGCCATGCATGAAGCCCAAAAGCTGTTTGAAAACCAGCCCATTCAATACTGCGACACTCTGGCTGAAACCATTGAGGATGTGGATGTGGTACTGATACTCACCCGCTGGGATGACTTCAAAGTGCTGCCAGAGCTGCTCAAGGGCATGGCTACCCAACCTCTGGTAATCGATGGTCGCCGGATGCTGAATAAGCACGACATCGCCAACTACGAAGGGATTGGCTTGTAGGTTCTATAGCTGGCGTTGCATAATTGAGAGATGAATTAGGGTAATCTGCGATGCAATGTCCGGAATGTGGAGCCAAGCATATCCGTAAGAATGGTAAAAGGAAAGGTAAACAGAATCACATTTGCGTAGCCTGCGGT
>Ga0224723_1002504_pt1 | contig 10124 bp, 5 predicted proteins | sample Balambano_FR2_Me_FD_161647 | JGI IMG/M metagenome (GOLD analysis project Ga0224723, IMG submission 161647) | Freshwater sediment microbial communities from Lake Towuti, South Sulawesi, Indonesia - Balambano_FR2_MetaG | ecosystem: Environmental > Aquatic > Freshwater > Lake > Sediment | place... | reverse complement strand
ACGGCTGCGATTTGAAGCCAGCCAACTTGCCTTTGATGCCGATGGCTGGTATGGCGACAATGTACGGATTACCAACGACCCCTTCTCGCCGCCAGAGCTTGAGTTTCGTGGCAGTCGAGTCCGGCTTATTCCCCTAAATGCTGAGGAAGACGAGCTTTGTATTGACAACCCCCGCTTTGTGTTTGACCAGGGCTTGACCATTCCGGTACTCAGGCGTTGCTACACCCTACAGCGAGGCCGCCTGCCAGCCGATGCCTTCAACCCTTTGCCCACCAACATTGGGATTGATGGGCGAGATCGCGGCGGCCTCTTCATTGAGCGCGAGTTTACGGCATTTTCCTCAGGCACCTGGCGGTTAACAGTAACGCCTCAGTTTTATCTGTCGCGCTGGCTCAGCTCAGACCTGAATTTGATTGATCCCTCTAATTTTGGCGTAGTTGGCCGCCTGCGGGGAAATTTGGGGCCACGCACCTCCTTCAACGGGCGCTTGAGCATACCAGGACTTGACTTACAGAATTTTACGGAGCGGGTGCGGGCCAACTTTCGCACCCAGCGAATGATTGGTACCCATCGATTGAATTTGGAATATACCTATCGAGATCGCCTGTTCAACGGTTCATTAGGATTCCAAGACGTGCAAACCAGTGCTGGCATCCTGCTTGAATCGCCCCTGATCCCTTTGGGCAATACCCAAATCAACCTCAGCTATCAGGCGTCTGGGCAGTACGTTACGGCCAACACCGATCGGCCTGACTTGCTTGATCCAGGCGAATCTCTGGGGCTGACCAGCCTATTTCGCTTTCAGGGATCTGTTGATCTAAGCCGGGGCTTTTTGCTCTGGCAAGGTCAGCCAAAGCCCAGCACGCCTACAGAAGGGCTCCGCTACTCGCCCCGACCCATCGTTCCCTCCCTGGTGCTAGTGGCTGGCTTACGCGGGGTTGCTACCTATTACACCAGCAACGACATACAGGAGTCGCTCGAAGCCAGACTATCCCTAGCCGGAGAATTAGGCCACCTGGTACGCGACTATTTTGACTATACGCAGTTTAATATTGGCTTTTCCTCCAGCTTCATCGGAGGCGATGATTCTCCCTTTTTATTTGACCGCGTGGTAGACCGGAACATACTAACCGGCGGAATTTTGCAACAAATCTACGGCCCCATCCTGGCCGGGTTTCAAACCTCCATCAACATCGAAAACGGTCGCGAGATTGACACTAATTTCATTCTGGAATATCGCCGCCGCACCTACGGCCTTCTCATTCGCTACAGCCCGGTTCAAGAAACTGGATTTCTGGGGTTTCGGCTTAGCGATTTCAACTGGACAGGCCGCACCGAGCGCTTTGATGGAGACGGAGCTAATGATGAGGTAGTGGTGGAATAATGTGAATTAGCTTTTGATTTTAGAGTTTGAATTTTTTCTTAATTCAAAATCCTCAACAAATCATTCATTTAGAGCCATCTAAAATCGGCAATCCAAAATCCTAAGGCGCTAGGGGACGACTGATCAACCCACGAGGGCGCCGCTTAATCAGTGCTGGGTCTAGATGAGTGATAGCTTCTTCGCAAGAGCGTATGCGGGTTTGGGGTTCAAAAACATTGACTTGATAGATGAGTTGATTATCCCAGTCCAAAGCCGTGAGCCAGCCGCTGCGGGGATGGTAGACACCGGTATCAATGTCGAGCCAGCCGCAACCTCCTACGACCTGCCCCGGTTCCACCGTAGGAAAGGTAAACGTGATGGTATGGCCAGTGATGATTAACTTATCCGAAAAAAACGGGGTGGGGCTGCTGTGAAAGGTTTCTCGAATCCAGCACATTTCATAGCTGCTTTGCTCCGCCAGCGGTAGAGCCGGGTTTACCCCCGCATGCACCAGCCAGAGATCACCCAAATCGATATACAGCGGCAGTTGTCGAATCCAGTTCAAGTGGTCTTCCAGGGTGGCCGGGCAGCCGCCATAGCTGCTCAGGGTGGCCTGTCCGCCGCTGTAAATCCAGCCGTGCAGGGTTGGTAAATTTACTTTGCCATCTACAAAAGCGTCTAAAATCAATTGCTCGTGGTTGCCTTGTACACAGCCCGTTACATGGCGACGAACAAAATCCACGACTGCTGAACTTTTAGGGCCTCGATCAATTAAATCGCCAACGCAGTAGATCTGGTCATCTGCATCGGGAGCGATTAAATCCCAAAGCTGCCTAAGACCGTTGTAGTGGCCGTGGATATCACCGATAAAGAGTCGTCGGGGCATGTAAGCAGCACATTGGAAGAACGGGGTATATAGTTTATCAGCACCCTAGTAAAAACGCTGACTAGGCTGGTAATGCCCCTGCTACACTGACGCCGTCAGCATGGGGGTAGTATGCCTTGTCCTCGTACCGGACTATCACTACGGATAGATTTCTACACTCTGTAACAAAAAAATGTGGCAAGAAAATGACCACCCACGTCAAATTAGAGCTGTAACCTACCGATAACCGTGGCATTCTGCAACTTTTTAGGCATAATGAGGGCTAACTTGCGATTTCTACCCGTGTTATCCAATTCAACTTCAACTCTGAATAGCGGTTGCAGCGGTCTAAAGTTCAAGCTCTGGGTGAATAGTTAAGGTTTTTAGGGTATTGTTTGGTTGATTTAATGCCATTGTATCGGGAGATCTTTGCTCATGTATGCTCTGCCTCGTCCTGTTTCTCACTCGACTTCGCCTCTCCAGAAGCGTCGTGGGCGACGGCCTGTTTCACTACGGCGTAAGTTGGCCAAGCATACCCCTGTAATCGAGGTGAGCGCACGTCTGGCTATCAACGGCTTGCTGAGTGTTGCGGCTCTTGCCGCCCTAAGCCAACTGGTTCCCTACAGTCGCACTCAGGCTCAACGACTAGCGCAGGTCAACGAGGCTATAGAAACCGCAGAAGCTTCTAATACCAAGCTGAAGTCAGAGTTTGGTCGCTACTTTGACCCAGCCCAGACCAGTCGGTTAATGCAGGAGTACAGTGGCTACACGTCTCCCCAAGAGCGCCAGGTAGTGTGGACTGATCCCACCCGCCCTTAGTCCGTGCTGCCTCGGATTTGGTCCTGGTACCCAGTCCTGCCTAGCGTAAGGCTAGCGCCTGTTGTCAGCTAGTCAGGAGTCAGAATCCAGAAGTCATGAGCAGTGGCTATGGTTTTCTAATTGACCAAATGGGGAACATCCCGCATTCTAGAGTGGTTCTGGCTAGATTGCGCCTCTTCTTTCTCAACCATTCCCCAAAGGAGTCCCCATGAGCTACCGCATGGATCGCCGTGCCTATGCTGAGACCTATGGCCCCACGGTGGGCGATCGCCTTCGCCTGGCCGATACGGAACTCATCATTGAAGTCGAGCAAGACTTCACAACCTATGGGGATGAGGTTAAATTTGGCGGCGGCAAGGTGATTCGTGATGGCATGGGCCAGTCCCCCATTGGCCGTGAGGCGGGGGCGGTGGATATGGTAATTACCAATGCGCTAATTCTAGATTGGTGGGGCATTGTCAAAGCTGACATTGGCATTAAAGACGGCAAAATTCACAAAATCGGCAAGGCTGGCAATCCCTATATTCAAGACCGCATAGACATTATTATTGGCCCTGGCACTGAAGTTGTAGCCGGGGAGGGCATGATTGTTACTGCTGGCGGCATTGATACCCACATTCACTTCATTTGCCCCCAGCAGATTGAAACTGCCCTGGCCTCCGGCGTTACTACTATGATTGGCGGCGGCACCGGGCCGGCCACAGGCACCAATGCCACCACTTGCACTCCGGGTGCCTGGAATATGTGGCGCATGCTGCAAGCTGCAGAAGCCTTCCCAATTAACCTGGGGTTTTTAGGCAAGGGTAACAGTGCCCAGCCCCAAGGTTTGGCGGAACAAATTCAGGCAGGAGCCATTGGCCTAAAGCTACATGAAGACTGGGGCACTACCCCGGCCACCATCGACACCTGCCTAGCCGTTGCCGACGAATACGACGTGCAAGTGGCCATCCACACCGACACCCTCAACGAAGCCGGGTTTGTGGAAGATACCATCGCCGCTTTCAAGAACCGGGTAATTCACACTTACCACACGGAAGGAGCTGGAGGCGGCCACGCGCCGGATATTATTAAGGTCTGCGGCGAGGCCAACGTGCTGCCCTCTTCCACCAACCCGACCCGCCCCTACACCCGCAACACCTTGGACGAGCACCTGGATATGCTGATGGTTTGCCACCACCTCAGTCCCAGCATTCCCGAAGACATTGCCTTTGCCGAATCACGCATTCGCCGCGAAACCATTGCTGCCGAAGACATTCTCCATGACCTGGGAGCGTTCAGCATGATCGCCTCCGACTCCCAGGCAATGGGTCGGGTCGGAGAAGTGATCATCCGCACCTGGCAAACAGCCCACAAAATGAAGGTACAACGGGGCGCACTGTCAGAAGATTCTAACCGCAACGACAACCACCGAGCTAAGCGCTACGTGGCTAAATATACCATCAACCCCGCCATTACCCACGGTATTTCTGACTACGTGGGTTCCGTTGAAGAAGGCAAACTGGCCGATATCTGCCTGTGGCGACCGGCCTTCTTTGGGGTGAAGCCGGAACTGGTAATCAAAGGCGGCATGATTGCCTGGGCCCAAATGGGCGACCCCAACGCCAGCATCCCCACGCCCCAGCCAGTGCACATGCGGGCCATGTTTGGAGGGTATGGAGGAGCAATTGCCGCTACCTCTCTCACCTTTATCTCCAAAGCGGCGATGGAAGCAGGAATCCCTGATTACCTCAGCCTCACAACCACCACCCCTGCCGTGGCCAACTGCCGCCAGCTCAGCAAAGCCGACATGAGGCTCAACACCTACCAACCCCACATGGAAGTGGATTCTGAAACCTACGAGGTGCGTGCCGATGGCGAACTGCTCACCTGTGCCCCGGCAGAGGTATTGCCGATGGCTCAGCGCTACTTTTTGTTTTGATTTATTTTGATGTTTGCCTTTCGCCATACCACTAAGCTAAGTTTCTTTAACGCTTCTATGCAGATTTTGTTGATTCACGGCCTGGCCAGAACCTCCCTGTCGCTAATGCAGTTGGAGCATGGCCTACAGCAGGCGGGTCACATCACCGAGCAATTTGGCTATGTGGCCTTTGCGGAAACGTTTGATGCGATCGCCCATCGCCTTTACCAGCGGTTTCAGCAATTAAGTGCCCAAGGTTCCTACGCCGTAGTTGCCCACTCCCTGGGTGGCGTGCTGACCCGGGCAGCCCTGGGTTTGGGCGCAGTGTTCCAACCCGGCCATGTGGTAATGCTGGGTACCCCCAACCAACCGCCCCGGCTAGCTTCCCTGGCTTGGAAGGTGCCGCCCTTCCAATGGTTTACAGGCCAGTGTGGATATAACCTCACCTGCCACCAGTTCTATGCCAAACTACCGCCCCTGCAAACCAATTACACCATCGTGGCGGGTACCAATGGCCCTACAGGTCTACTCAGCCCCTTTGGGAATGACATCAACGATGGCATCGTGGCGCTGAAGGAAACCTACATTAATCCTACAGATCGGGTGATTGCGGTACCGGCCTGGCACACGTTCATGATGAACCATCCCCAGGTGCAGAGAATTGTGCTGGGGGCAATGGGTGATGGGCACCGACTAGCAACTTTTGCTCCTTCCACATAAGCTTCATCCCCCACCATCCCACTCTCTCACTCTCCCATCCTTCATCCTCTATCCATGCCGATGCTGGTGCCATTGCCAGGCGTGAGCCAGGATAGTGTCGATGTCGTTGTACTTGGGGTTCCAGCCCAGGATTTCGCGGGCTCGCTGGCTGCTGCCCACCAATTCTGAGGAGTCCCCAGGGCGACGTTCGGTTTCAACTACTGGGATGGTTCTGCCAGTAACGCGAATGGCGGCATCAATTACTTCTCGCACCGAGAAACCGTTACCGTTGCCCAGGTTGAAGACAGCACTTTCACCGCCGTTCAGGAGATATTCCAGTCCCAGAATGTGGGCATCGGCCAGGTCACAGACGTGAATGTAATCGCGGATGCAGGTGCCATCTGGGGTGGGGTAGTCGGTGCCATAGATGGAGATAGAGGGCCGCAGTCCTAGAGCCGTTTGCAGCACCAGGGGAATCAGGTGGCTTTCGGGGTTGTGGTCTTCGCCCAGCAATCCGTCGGGATGGGCTCCGGCCGCATTGAAATAGCGGAATCGCACCGAGTGCAAATCGTAGGCTTTGTCATAGTCGGTAAGAATTTGCTCGACCATGAGTTTGGTCATGCCGTAGGGGTTGATGGGGTTTTGGGGATGGGTTTCAGTAATGGGTAAAAACTGAGGCATCCCATAGGTTGCACAGGTGGATGAGAAAACAAAATGCTTCACCCCGGCTTCGACCATTGCATCCAAAAGTCTGAGGGTACCAACAACGTTGCTTTCGTAATATTTGCTGGGGTTAGTGACTGATTCACCCACGTAGGTATAAGCTGCAAAGTGCATGACGGCCGCAATTTCATGCTGGCTAAAAATAGCCTTGAGTAAGGGTTGATCTAGGGTGCTGCCCTGAATAAGTTCTGTCTTAAGTATCTGATCAACCAAATCTTTATGACCGTAAACCAGATTATCAAGAATTAGCACCTTATATCCGGCTTGCTGAAGGGTAAATACGGCATGGCTGCCAATGTAGCCTGCGCCTCCAGTCACCAGAATTGTTTTTTCATTAGTTGGCATAACTAGACCTTTCTATATAGCAAAAATGAATGATGATTTAGAATACACGCCAGATTTAAGTAGAGGCCACTACCAAACTAAATGTGCTGTGGGCCAGTCTGAGGCATCTAGGGGAATAGCCTGGGGAAAAAATTGATACCCCAGCCAGGGCCAAGTAAGATAGCCCCTATTCTACCCAGCCGATTTTGTCGTACTGTACCCGACTCGGTAGAATCACTAACTTTTCATCATTCGCGTTCCTATCCTCATTCAATGCCAATAGGAACAAATCCGACCAATTCTCTGAGCTAAAGCGGATATTTTGGGCAAAGTCAAAGGCTTAACTATTGCTTAATCAAAATTTATCAAGTGCTTAGGGCTTTCATGAAGTTTTTGTTGAGTGGATGACCGAAGATGTCCCAGGTAGCAATGGCTACCTGACGTGACTCTCAATACTCAATTATGGCTGATTTTACACTCCAATTGTTCCACACTTCTGACCAGGAAGCAGGCATTCCTGCTCTGGACGATGTCCCCCGTTTTTCGGCAGTATTAAACGCTCTCAAAGCTCAAGATCTAGATGGCGATGGCCTTCCCGGTTTTCCCAATACATTAATTTTGTCGTCTGGGGATGCCTACATTCCTGGTGTATTTCTTAATGCTAGCGGTGCCGCCTTTGGGGGCACTGGCCGAGGAGATATCTTAATTCAAAATGAACTTGGCTTTCAGGCGATTGCCTTTGGCAACCACGAGTTTGACCTGGGTACCGGCTTGGTGGCTAGTTTAATTAGCCCTGGAGAGGATGACCCGGCCACCCCCATCAACGAAGCCTATCCTGGTACAGCGTTTCCCTACCTGAGCAGCAACCTGGATTTCACCACCGATGCAGACATGGCTGGGCTAGTTGTGCCCGATGCTCAGGCTCCCCAACCCAACAGCGTGGCCGCTTCTACCGTGATTGATGTCAACGGCGAGAAAATTGGCGTTGTGGGGGCGACCACGCCCACCATCGACAACGTCAACGTGCGGATTTCTAGCCCTGGGGATATTACCGTGTTGCCCCAGCCCTTTGACGCCAGCCCCACGGCTGAGCAACTCGACGCTCTGGCCGCAGAAATCCAAGCGGATGTAGACGCACTGCTGGCGGCTAACCCTGACATTAATAAAGTCGTGTTGCTGGCTCACATGCAGCAGATTGCCATCGAGCAAGAACTAGCTCAGCGCTTGTCGGGCGTCGATATCATCGTGGCCGGAGGGTCTAACACTCGTCTGTTTGATGCCAACGATCGGCCCCGCCCCGGCGACAGTGCTCAAGGAATCTACCCCATCATCCAGACTGACCTGGATGGCAACCCCGTGGCCGTGGTCAACACCGACGGCAACTACAAGTACGTTGGTCGCCTGGTAATTAACTTTAACGAAGCGGGCGTCATTATTCCAGAAAGTTACGACCCTACCATCAGCGGGGCCTACGCCACCGACGACCTGGGCGTTACTGAGGTCGGGGGCGAAGGACTGGTTGATCCTGAAATTCAGGCGGTTATCGATGCCCTAGAAGACATCATTGTCGCTTCTGAGAGCAATGTATTTGGGGTCAGCGACGTCTTTTTAGAAGGTCGCCGCAGTTTCGTGCGTACTGAAGAAACCAACCTGGGCAACCTGACCGCCGATGCCAACCTGGAAATCGCCAGAGAAGTTGACCCCACTGTGGTTATTTCCCTCAAAAACGGGGGCGGCATCCGCGACAAAATCGGCCAGGTGCTGGTGCCCACTGGCGGCACAGGCGAACCAGACCTGCTGCCCAACGAAGAAATTCCCGGCGTCAAGCCCGCTGGTGGCATCTCAGAAACCGACATTGCCAACGCACTACGGTTCAACAACGAGCTGAGCCTGCTGACCGTCACCGCCGAAGAGCTACTAGCCCTGATTGAGCACAGTGTTGCGGAAAGCAGCACTGATGACAGCGTTTCCCCTGGTCGATTTCCCCAAATTGGCGGGTTTTCCTTTAGTTTTGATGTCAATGCCGCACCGGGTAGCCGGGTACAGTCGTTAGCTATTGAAAACGCCGATGGCACCGACATTGACGTAGTGGTGCAAAACGGCGAAATCGTTGGCGACCCCAGCCGCACCTTCCGGCTAGTGACCTTGAGCTTTTTGGCCGATGGCGGCGATGGCTTCCCCTTCCCTACTGGGGAGGCTACCAATCGGGTAGATCTGGTGACTGAAGATCCCGACAACCCCACCCCTGAGATTCGCACCGGCAATGCCACCTTTGCGGCAGACTTTACCGAGCAAGATGTGCTGGCTGAATATCTGTTTGATAACTTTGGGGAAGCTTCTCCCTTTACCCTTGCCGAAACCCCCCGCGAACTAGACACCCGCATCCAGAACCTACTCTTCCGCGAAGACACGGTGATTGATGAGGTAACGGGCAGTCCTGTCCTGCCCACAGCCCTTACCCCGCTGGGCACCTATGAAACCGGTATTTTTGATGCCAGTGCCGCCGAAATTGTGGCTCATGACCCGGTTACGCAACGGCTATTTGTGGTCAATTCCAGCGCTCCAGCCGTAGAGGTACTGGATATCAGCGACCCCACTACTCCGACTAAGCTATTTGAGCTAGATCCGTCAGCATTTGGGGCGGCGGCCAACAGCGTAGCTGTTTCCGACGGCATTGTAGCGGTGGCCATTGAAAATGCCGTCAAAACAGACCCCGGCAGTGTGGTCTTCTTTGACACTGACGGCAACTTTTTGAATAGTGTTACCGTCGGTGCCCTGCCCGATATGCTGACCTTTACCCCGGATGGCCGCAAGGTGCTGGTGGCCAACGAAGGAGAACCTAACGACGACTACACTATCGATCCTGAGGGTTCCGTCAGCATTATTGATATCTCAGTTGGGATTGCTAATCTCACTCAGGCCAATGTGACCACGGCTGACTTTACGGCTTTTAACGATGAAAAAGAAGCCCTGATCGCGGCTGGCGTGCGGATTTTTGGCCCCAATGCCACCGTTGCGCAGGATGTGGAGCCTGAATACATTGCCGTGTCTAAGGACTCCAGCACCGCCTACGTGGCCCTCCAGGAAAACAATGCCCTGGCGGTGGTGGACATCGCCGGTGGCACAGTTACCGATATCTTGCCCCTGGGCTTTAAGAACCACAGCGAGTTTCCGCTAGATGCCAGCGATCGCGACGATGCCATCAACATCGTCACCTACCCCAATCTCTTTGGCATGTACCAGCCTGACGGCATCGCCCTCTACGAAGTCAACGGCGAGAGCTACATTGTCACCGCCAACGAAGGAGACTCCCGCGACTACGAGGGCTTTAGCGAAGAAGCCCGAATTGCTGATCTGGCGCTTGACCCGGCGGCCTTTCCCAATGCTGCTGAACTCCAGGCCGACGAGGTGTTGGGCCGTCTGCTGGTGACGAC
>Ga0224723_1002503_pt1 | contig 10127 bp, 8 predicted proteins | sample Balambano_FR2_Me_FD_161647 | JGI IMG/M metagenome (GOLD analysis project Ga0224723, IMG submission 161647) | Freshwater sediment microbial communities from Lake Towuti, South Sulawesi, Indonesia - Balambano_FR2_MetaG | ecosystem: Environmental > Aquatic > Freshwater > Lake > Sediment | place... | reverse complement strand
TACCCCAAAGCATGATAAGATTCAGCAACGTGTCGGAATCGTCCCTACCACAGGTCAGATCGAACTATGCGCATCCTCATCATATCGGATATTCACGCCAATTTCACGGCGTTTGAAACCGTGCTTCGTCATGCCCAGGGAGAGTGGGATTACGTCTGGTGTCTGGGCGATGTGGTAGGCTATGGGCCAGACCCGAATGAATGCGTGGAGCGTCTGCGTCAGCTTCCGCATCTGTGCCTGGCCGGGAATCATGACTGGGCCGCGCTCGATCGCCTGGACATCCGCACCTTTAACCCCGACGCGCGCCGCGCCGTGGACTGGACTCGTGAAACCCTGACCGACGATAACACGCGCTGGCTGAAGGCCCTGCCGACCAGCTTCGTGATCGGCCACTACACGCTGGTTCATGCCAGCCCGCGCGAGCCGATCTGGGAATATATTCTGGAGCCGCTGGTGGCCGCGCTGAACTTTCCGCACTTCGAGACGCCCTACTGCATCGTCGGGCACACGCACCAGCCCGTGATCTACGAACTGGTCAACGACAACGGCGAGACCGACGCGCTCAAGCCAGTCTATAACCAGCCGCGCCAGCTCAACGGACGCCGCCAGATCATCAACCCCGGCAGCGTGGGCCAGCCGCGCGATGCTGATCCCCGTGCCGCGTATGCCATCCTCGACTTTGAGAGCAATGTGATGGAACACCGCCGGATCGATTATGACATCAACGCGGTGCAGCGCCGGATGCGCGACTACGATCTGCCGGAACGGTTGATTGCCCGCCTCGAACACGGCTGGTAAAGCGGCACCACTGGACAAAAGACAAGGGCGCACACGTTATGATGCGCCCTTTTTGATCCCGCAATGCCAGCCAGACGTTCGCCTAAAACTGATCGATCAGGATCGGGTTGCCGTCTGGATCAACCAGCGTGATGTGCGCCGGGCCGGTGGTGGTTTCGTCGGCTTCCAGGGTCAGGGTCAGACCGGCGGCCTTCAGCGTCTTCTGAATGGATCGCACATCGGTCGGGTTGAACGCGATGATGTTTTTGTCGAACATCCCCTGGAACAGCCCGATCTTGGCGCTGCCGTGGCGCAGCATCAGCCAGTTCTGTTCTTCCTTGCCGTCGAACACCTCAAAGCCCAGCTTTTCGTAGAAGGCGCGTGAGGCTTTAATGTCCTTGACCGCCAGACTGATCGAAAATGTGCCGAGATCCATTGACCAACTCCTCTGCTGTTATGATTCGATGGTGTTGAGGATCGGGACGCCGCAGTCCAGGTCAAAGGTTTCCCAGCCGATCTCGTCCGGCAGACGACGGTAAATTTCCATCGCGGGCAGATCAGCGGGCAGGTAGCGGCTGCGCGGCAGCCAGAAGCGGTAAAGGTACTGCCAGGCCCGATCGACCTTTATGATGTCGCCTGTGCAGCCCAGCACCGCCATCTGGCCGGCTGGCAGAGTCCGCGCGCTGATGTCGCCGTCGCCGTTGAAATCAGGCGGCGCAACCACGCACAGATCGTAACGGCACTGCGTGGGCGGCGTGATGTCCGGGTCATCCTGTGACATCCCGATCAGGGTCGGCACAGCACCGAAACGCGCCCGCGCCGTCAGCCGGTGATAGGCATCGATCAGGCGCGCGCCCTGGCCGGAATACAAGTCCATAATGCGGATATAGGCCAACCGCACTGCGGGGAAGGGCCGCACACTGACCTGAAACTCGTTTTCCAGATCGCTCAATTGTTCTTGAGTGTACTGGATCAGGCCGTGTTCGGCTTGCCAGATCTTGCGATCCTGAAGCGCGGTGTGCCGATCCCACCGGCTGGGGCTGACGCCGTACACTTTCTTAAACGTGCGGGAAAAATCCGACAGCGAACTGAAGCCGCATTCCAGCGCGATGGTCGTGATCGGCGCACGCCGGGACGCCTTGAGCAGCGCGGCGGCGCGTTCCAGCCGTTTGCGCACCACGAATGTGTTGAGGTTATCACCCACCAGGCTCTTGAACAGCCGGTGGAAGTGGTAGGGAGAAAATCCGGCTACAGCGGCCAGCGTGGCGAGAGAGAGATCGCCGGACAGATTGGCGCTGATATAGTCAAGCACCAGATTGATCCGCTGCATGTATTCTTCGGACGCGCCGATCCGGTCACACCGCCGCGTCGGTGAGGCAAAGCCGTGTGTCGCTTCCGTCATCCAGCGTCATCCGTCGCTTCTGCCGTCGATTGCGCTTCGTCACCCGCCATCCACTGGCTTAAATCCGCATCCAGGAAATTGGCGCACCCCAGCTCGCCAGACTGAAAGGCTGGAATGAATGGCCGCAGCGTATCCGCCTGTGGACTGGTCAGGAGCGCCGCGCCGTCTGCGATAAACCCGGCGGTGTCGCCCTGTGCCTGCCGCACCTCTGCCCGTAGCGCATATGCCAACCCATAGTCCGGCGCTTCGCTGATCACCGCTGAGTAGGCCTCCTCCGCAGCGGCATAATCGCCCAGGTTGCAGAACGCGAACCCACGTATCAGATAAATCTCCGGAAAGTCGCCCCCGTAACGTTCGATCCACAAATCGGTTAGGTCAACCAGCGCGTTCCACTGCCCAAGCGTGAAATTGCCAAACGTTTCATTCATCAGGCCGATCAGGGTTTCCGTCCCTGCGATGCCGTAACTCGCCGAGATAATCCGATCCGCAATGCGGGGATCAGGGTAGTTATCCTGCACATATTCGAGCCGCTGCAGACCTCCGACCAGATCTCCTTCGCGCATTGCGATGATGATTTGGAATGCGTAGGGGAAGCTCTCCGTAGCGCCCAGGTCAATGGCTCGAGCGATCGACTCCCTTGCGCCAGTTTCGTCGCCGGACAGAAATTGTGACACTCCCAGAAAGGTATGTCCCCACCAATCATCCGGGCGAATGGCGATGGCCCGCTCAAAATAAGGCGTTGCTCCGGCGGCATCCCCGGCGATGACCAGTGTCGCCTGACCGATTCCATAAGCGGGTGAGGCCCAGTTATCCGGCCCAAGCCGGGTTGCCGTGTTCATGTCGTCGAGCGCTTCCGTAAGCCTGCCCAGCCGCTGTAGCGTCAGCCCACGTGCTGGATAGAGCAGGGGGTTGCCCGCGTCACGGTTGATCGCAGCGTCCAATTCTGCCAGCGCGGCTTCGGTGTCCGGTATATAGGCCATGATCCCGCGATGCCAGTGGGCGGCGGTGCTGCTCCCCGGCACTTCCGGCAGACTGCCTTCCGTGAGGATATCGGTCTCCATCGCAATCACCAGGGCAAGCCCGTAGACATCGCCTTCCGCATTTTCAGCCACGTTAAGCGCCGCCAGAACTCCCATCGCCAGGGTTTGCTCTCGCTCATTGGTCATGGTGATCCGGACATCGGTCATCTCTGTGATCAGGTCACGCTCGAAAACGTTGCCCGGAAAATCTGCCAGGCTGCTGAATTCAAGGTCGATCTCGCTGCCCTCGTCATCATAACGACCGCGAATGATAATCTCCGCCCCGCTGGCCTCTGCGATGGCAAGTGACTCTTCTGATGAGCCGATTATCGCGGGATAAAAGCGAACGCGGATGTTGGACTGTGTAATGTCATCTTCAAAGCGCCGGGTGAGGTCGTCGACGATAAACCGAGTCGGATCGCTGCGGGTCGTGCCGTCCAGCCGTTCCAGCTGTGAGACCAGGACCATGTATTCGCCGTCTTCCACGGGCGGCAGCGCAGCGATCAGATCGGCCTGATTAGACTCGTCCTCGGTGCTGGTCAGCGTGAGGGCCAGGAAAGCCGCTCCTGCGATCAGCACAATAACTGCCGCCATGATCAGTGGCGTGCTGCGGCGCGTTCTGATCTGGGTAGTTTTCGTGGCCTCAGCCGTCACTGAGGCGGTGGTCGCTGAGGGGGTGCTGCCAGCGCGCCAGTCCGGCACAAATTCGCCGTGATCGGTCGAGGGGGGTATAGGTGTCCCTGATTCCGGGTTGGACGAGCGAAAGCCGGTGATCGCCTGCCGTACCTGATTGAGCGGCGACGCGGCGTCTGTCGGTGTGGGAGTGCCTTCGCCTTCCACCGTCAGCGGAATTTCCCTGCCGCTGATAATTGCCTCTAACCGCGCACCCACCAGCCGCGCGCTGTCGATACGTTTATCCGGGTCTTTGACCAGCATCGCGCTGACCAGATCGACCAGCGCGCGCGGCGCATCGGGGCGCAGCTCGGCCAGGCTTTCCGGCTCACGGCTGATAATTGCAGTCAACAGAGCGGCGGTGGTTTCTGCCTCAAAAGGCCGGCGCAGCGTCAGCAGTTCGTACAGCATCACGCCGAAAGCCCAGATGTCCACCCGATGATCCATCGTGTCGCCAATGCACGCCTCCGGGCTGAGGTATGCCAGCGTGCCGATCACCATGCCGCTCTGGGTCATGCGTGTGCCGTCGCTGAAGTGCGCGACGCCAAAATCGGTCAACCGGGGCGTGCCGTCTTCCGCCAGCAGCACGTTAGCCGGTTTAAGGTCACGGTGGATGATCTTGAGCCGGTGGGCGCGGGCCAGCGCGTCGGAAAGATCGAGCGCAATTTCCAGCACACGCTGAGTCGGGATCAGCGCCGAATCCCGCCGGTGCGCGTCGATCAGCTCCCGCAGATCGCCACCGGCCACAAATTCCATAATCACGTAATGCTGATCATCCTCCACCACCATCGCCAGCACCTTGACGATGTTGGGATGGTTCAGCCGGCGCAGCGCCTGACCTTCCCGGTCGAAGCGTTCCAGCAGGGCCGGGTCGCTGGCGATCACCTCCGGCTTAAGCAGTTTGACTGCCACGGTCGTGGAGTCGATCAGATCCTGGGCGCGATAAACCGTCGCCATACCGCCCTGTCCCAGCACGGACTCTACCTGGTAGCGTCCGCCAATGATCCTGCCCGCAATGTCCGTCATAATGGTCTCTCAAAGAAAAGGATGTGTGGTTGGTTTATCGTCTATTCTAAGCCCCCGACCGCACTCCGCCAAAATGTCAGTGCAGGACGCTGACCATTTCTAAACCCAATTCAACGTCAACGGGTAATATTCAAAAGGTTTGAAAGCTGTTATTCTTGATTTTTCAGGAAAATAACGTGATCTTATGATCAAGATTTTTATTATAATGTGCGCATATCTGGGGGATGACTCAGGGACAACGTGATGGCCCACCTGGCAATGATCATCGAGGACGAGGGCGGCTTAAGGGCGATCTACCGGCGCGTTCTGGGAGACATGGGCTGCACGCTGATCGAAGCCGCCGACGGAGCGTCTGCCCTCGATCTGCTGGCGCATCACACCCCGGACGTGATTTTCCTCGACCTGCTGCTGCCTGAAGTCAGCGGGGCAGAGGTGCTGAACTTTATCCAGCACACGCCGCATCTGAGCCACACACGGGTGGTGATCGTCAGCGCGCACCGTGAAATTGAGCAGCAAATCGCTGATGTCGCCAATTTTCAGTTCGTCCTCAAGCCCATCCGCCCGGCGCAGATTCGGCAGTTCGCCAGCGGGACGGCGGTCGGGTAAACTCCTGGCTCTCCACAGGTGCTTGACGGGTGCTTAAGGGAAGAACCCAATGGCGATCAACGCTCAATCCGAACTGATCGATTATCTGCGCACGGCCTACTATGTATGGTTTACCACCGTCCGCGACGACGGCATGCCCCAGCCGACCCCGGTCTGGTTCCTGTGGCTGGAAGCGGATCAGAAAATCCTGATCTTCAGCCAGCCATCCGCGCAGAAGGTCAAAAATATCCGCAGCAACCCCAAAGTGGCGGTCAGCTATGCCTTTAACGACGCCAACGATTACGTGGTGGTGATGGGTGAGGCGGCAATTACTGATTCTGTGCCGTCGGATCAGCTTGATATGTACCTGACCAAATATGATCAGGGCATTCTCGCGCTGGGCATGACGCGCGACAGCATGATCGCCGCCTTCAGCGCCGTGATCATCGTGACGCCGCAGCGTATTCGTGGTGAGTAATTCCTGGTTCGGACGTGATCCAACCTGCAATAACCTATATACTGTCAGAAGCGACAGCCTGTTTGCGCGGCTGCCGCTGATGGTTTTGTCATGTCCACGGAGCGGATCAAATTCGCATGGCGGCGTTTGAATATGAGGCTTTAGTCGGGCATCTGTATATCGTCGGCGGACGGTCGATCAGCGCGTCGCCGCCGGGCGCACTGGTGGAAGTGGCCCCACGCAAGGCGGCTCGTGGCCGGGAGGCCGACACTGTCTTTGCGCTCGTCATGCCGTCGGGTGAGGCGATCGCCCCGGTCGCCTTTTATGAACAGATGGCCGCGCTGGCGGCAGAACGCTATTTCAGCAGCACCGGCAGCGTGACTTCCGGCCTGCGCAATGTGTTTAACACCATCAACCAGAATCTGTTTGATCACAACCAGAGCGGCAAACGTCCCTACGAGGCAAACCTGATCTGCGCCGTGCTGCGCGGGAGCGATCTGTACGTGGGGCGAGTGGGGCCGGGCGTGATGATCCTCCGCAGCGAGGCATCAGTCGTGACCTCGCCCGAAGACGTGACCGATGACGAGGCGTTGTACACCGCGCCCCTGGGCGTGCAGCCGGTTCCCAACGTGCGCATGAGCCAGCACCGCGTCAGCCAGGGGGCACGCCTGTTGATGGCCGACGCCAATCTCGCGGAACTGGATATCGTGCGCATCGGTGATGCGCTGGCATCCACCGATCTGGCCGTGGCATTGACGGGTGTCAAGGAATTGGCGCGTTTGCAACTCACGGTGCTGGCCGTCGAATTTGTGCCGCCGGAGGTTTCCGCGCCGGTCCCGGTGATCGCGGGGGAATCTACGGCAGAAATTTCCAAAGCGGCGCGATCGACCTCGGAGCGCGCGCGTGTGACTGCGGAGAACACATCCGCACCGGCCCCAGCAGAAGCTCCGGCGGCTCCTGCGCCATCCACTGCCGAGCGCAAGCGGCGCGAACGTAACCAGGAGATCGAGCGCCGCGTCAAAGGCGTGGCTGGCGCGGGGGCCTTGAGCGTCGCCGGGGTGCTGAAGACTTTCAACCGGTCGCTCGACCACTTTTTCCCCCCGCCGGAGACGGCCAAACGCCGTCTGCCTACCGGCCTGGCCTCGCTGATGGTCATCCTGCTGCCGGTTACGGTCTCTATGCTGGTGATCTTCATGTCGCTGGCAGGGGCGGGAACCACCGAGTTCGAGCTGTGCCTGGAAGAGGCGGTGCGCCGGGTCGAACTGGCCCGCTCGCTTGCTACCAGTAACGCGCAGACACAGCTTGGCGTGTGGGGCCAGGCCATCGATCAGCTTGCGCTGTGCGAGACCCTGCGTCCTGGCGATCCGACGCTTGCCAGTTTCCGGCTGGAGGGGCAGTCAGTTCTGGATCGGATCAACGGCATCGACCGGCGTGAGGTTTTCCCGATCGACTCGTTCACCGGCGCGCAGCTCACCCGGATCGTGGCGCAGGGGCCAGCCCTGTTCGTGCTGGATTCGTCGGCGTCGATGGTCTACCGGGTACAGCTCAGTGGCGATGGGCGGTCGCGCAGTGGGGTCGGCCAGGCGATCGCCGAAATGCGCGAGGGTGAGATCATCAGCGGTGTGCAGATCGGCCGTCTGATAGACATCGCCTACTCATTGACCGACAACCTGATCATGGCCGTCGATGAAAACGGTGTGGTGATCACCTGCCGCCCGAATTTCCTGATCGACTGTACAGCGCAGCGGTTGATCGCCGATAACTGGGTCAGCCCGGCGGCGGTGACGGTCTGGCAGTCGCGGCTGTATGTGCTTGATCCTGGCGCGGGTGATACCGGCCAGATCTGGCGCTACACGCCCACCGGCGAACGCTACGCCAGCGCGCCGGAAGAATATTTCGGCACGCAGCAGCGCCCCAACCTGCGCTCGGCGACCGATCTGGCGATCACCAGCGATGGCGATGTGTATGTGCTGCTGTCGGAAGGGCTGGTCAACCGCTTTCGCGGCGGCGAGCCGCTGCAATTCACCTTTGGGGGCTTTCCTCCTGGCCAGGAACCTTTAGGCGTGACTTCCATGTTCCTGGACGACTCGCCCGCCGGCCAGGTGATCTATCTGGTGCATCCGGGCCGCAGGACGATCTACGAGGTGCTGCTGGCGGGCACATTTGCCAACGCTTATCAGGCGTCTAACCAGGACAATTTCGCGCTGATCGCCGATGTGGTGGCGGACTCGCAGAATGGTGTGGTGTACGTCGTGTCTGGCAACGCGATCCTGGGCTTTGAGCGCAACCCAGGCACAGGGGGCTGATCGCCTACGCGGGCAATCAAAAAGACGAGGCGCGTATCCTCGTCTCTTGCATTGCATTAATGGAGGTGGAGAGAATTGCACTCTCGTCCGCTGGCCGCCTTGTTTGCCTGGTTTTCACGTTTGCACTGTGCGCCTTCTCGTTACTGACCGGGCAGCAAACCGCGTCAATACTACGCACCCCCTTACATTTTATGGACGCAATAAACTCGAGAGTCCTTACCTCACCTCACTGCGCCAGTTCCGACAGGAAATTTTCTTGATGCGCGCGACGCTGGAAAATATGCAAGTCAGCCAGCGCATCAACGACCGGGTGGCGCATCACTGCGCGGAGTCGATCCGCGTCAGCTACAGCGTCACGATCTTCTGCGCGACGCGAAGCTGCTTGGGGAACACGGGCAGAAATTCCAGCAGGTTGGTGTATTTATTGTTGCTGAATTCCTGCAAATAGCGCCTCAGCACGCTGACCGTGCCCGGCAGCAGCGCCATACCATAAGCCTTTTTCTGCATCAGCACGTAAGACTTATACTCGATGTCGCTGACGTGCGTCTCGAAGTACATTGCCACCGCTGCCATCACAAACAGCGCGGCGAACTGATCTTCCCAACTGGGGTGCTGCGCCTTGAACTGATCTGTGACCGGCAGCTCGTTCTTGGCGGCTTCGGCCAGTTGTTCCGCATTGCCGCGCAGATAACTCAGCAGCAGCATCCGGGCATAGACCGTCATCGCGGCCTGATAGGAATGCGTCACCATCGTGCGTTCGTCATACGGCCACGGCGGACTGTCTCCCCAGGCCAGCGGTGGCGGCGCGACGCAGATCAGTTCGCTGGGCAAGCGCACACCGATATCATAATCGGTCGGGTAGCTGATGCTGGGGATGAAGACCAGTTGTTCCCTGATCTCACCCAGGAACGGCTTGAAGAAATCCTTGATCTTTAGTTTAGCGAAGACGCGACCTGCTTCTTTGTAAGCTTTCTCCCACACCGCGTTTTCTGTTTGCCAGAATTCCATCAGCCGGGTCTGGACCAGAAAATCACGCAGATGAGCGTTGTAACCGGCGGGCGCCCAGCGTGGCAGCGTGCCGATGTTCAGTTCCGGCCACGACATCAACAGCACCAGCGTAAACAGCGCCTCCAGCGGTGTACCCTGATCCAGCAGCGATTGAGTGGCCTGAACCGCCGGATGGTCGATGTGATCGGCCAGAACCTTGCGTGTAGCCCGCGCGTGCGCGTGTGTGCCGTGGCGTTTGCGCTGCTGAGATTTATCCGGAAAGTCGGTCGCCGCCAGCACCGCTGACATCAGGCGAATCCGATCATCCAGTCTGACGCTCACATCCGATTGATCGCTCATGCGGTCTTTCCGTGGTGTTCAGTGAAGTGGCAAGACCCCTTCATTGTAGAAAACAAACTGCCCTGCGGCAAGAATCACCGTCTTAATGAATGAACACACCCACACCGTGAGTACCTGGCTTTCTGTGCTATAGTAAGGGTGATTTAACCAATGCGACCAGGATACGCGCCATGCGTTTGCCCAGCGAGACTTACGAAGCGGTGGAACGCCGCCGAACAATCATCCGCACGATTCTGTTCATGATCATCCTCGGCACGCTGCCGTTTTATGTGATCGGGTTCCTGCTGCTGGGGTCGGCCCCGGCGGATGCTGAAGAGCCGATCGCCACCGATCGCGCCAGCAGCACGCCGATCGCGGACGAACCGTCCAGCACACCCGGTCTGCGGCCCAGCAACACTCCGCGCACCCCGCTTGGCCCGACGCCGCCGCAGTTCCGGCCACCCCCGCAGACCTTCGTCATCCCGCCGACGGGAATTACCCTGCCGACCTCCACCACTGCGCCGAGCCTGACTCCGCGCCCGACCAACACGCCGCCG
>Ga0224723_1002502_pt1 | contig 10129 bp, 9 predicted proteins | sample Balambano_FR2_Me_FD_161647 | JGI IMG/M metagenome (GOLD analysis project Ga0224723, IMG submission 161647) | Freshwater sediment microbial communities from Lake Towuti, South Sulawesi, Indonesia - Balambano_FR2_MetaG | ecosystem: Environmental > Aquatic > Freshwater > Lake > Sediment | place... | reverse complement strand
ATGCGCGCGCCCTGCTGCTGGCGGCCAACTTCGTCGCCGTCTCGCTGGGCCAGGCGGCGGGCGCGGGCCTGGGCGGGCTTGCGCTCGGCGCAGCGGGGCTGACGGGTGCGGCAGCCGTGGGCGTGCTGGCCGCCGTTGCCATGCTGATTGCGGCTGCCCGCCGCGCCTGATTGCCGGTTGATCCCCGGCCGGCGTTCCGCCATACCTTGCTTCGTCCCGCTTCCCGCGCGGGAGAGAGCGGAGTTTGCCTCCGCCGCCGAAGGCGCAACCGGCCCCGGAATCGCTCAGGCAAAAGGACCGCGCGGGACGGTTTTTGGGACCTCTGGAAAGCAGGCACCCGCCTGCACCGACGGAGTAAGGCGCAGCCCACACCAAGGCGCCGAAACTCTCAGGTTCCGCGACAGAGGGGGCCGGCCGGCGCATCGCTTGCGTCGCGCCGCAACCGTCGCGGAGTAGCCTTCTTGGACGCACCCCTGCTGGAAACGCCGCTGGCCGCGCTGCACCGGAAACTCGGCGCGCGCATGGTGCCGTTCGCCGGCTACAGCATGCCGGTGCAGTATCCCGCAGGCATCATCGCCGAGCACAAGGCCTGCCGCGAGGGTGCCGCGCTGTTCGATGTCTCGCACATGGGGCAAGGCACGATCACTGGGACGGATGCGGCGGCAAAGCTCGAGCGCTTGGTGCCCGGCGACATCCTTGGCCTGAAGCCCGGCCGGCAGCGCTACACCCTGCTGCTGACCGACGATGGCGGCATCCTGGACGACCTGATGGTCGCCAACATGGCCGACCGGCTGACGCTGGTGGTCAACGCAGCGAACAAGGGCGTCGATTTCGCAAGGCTGCGCAGCGCGTTGGGCGAGGCGGTGGCCGAATGGCCAGATCGGGCGCTGCTGGCGCTGCAGGGGCCGAAGGCCGCCGCGATCATGGCGCCGCTTTGCCCGGAGGCCGCCGCCCTGCCCTTCATGGGCGCCGTAGAGGCAGCCTGCGGCGGCATCAGAACCCTGATCACCCGCAGCGGCTATACCGGCGAGGACGGGTTTGAGATCTCCGTCGCCGCGGCGGATGCCACGCCGCTCGCCGAGAGTCTGCTGGATGCCGGCGCCGTGCCGGCGGGCCTGGGGGCGCGCGACTCGCTGCGTCTGGAGGCCGGCCTGTGCCTGCACGGCAACGACATCACGGCCGATACCAACCCCATCGAGGCCGGGCTGACCTGGACGATCGCCAAGCGCCGGCGGGCCGAATGGAACTTTGTCGGCGCCGGTGCCGTGCGCGCCATGCTGGAAAGCGGCCCGCCCCGGCTGCGCGTGGGGTTCCGCGTGAACGACAAGGCGCCAGTGCGCGCCGGTTGCCCCATCCTGGCGGCCGACGGCACGCCGGTCGGCACCGTGACCTCGGGCGTGCCCTCGCCCACGCTCGGCCATCCGATCGCCATGGGCTACGTGCAGACACCCTATGCCGCCAACGGCACGCCGGTGGAGTTCGCCGTGCGCGGCCGCATGGTGCCTGGTGCCATCGTGCCCATGCCGTTCGTGCCGCACCGCTACGTTCGCTGAAAAAACTCCGGGGGATCGAGGACACATGCCCGACCTGCGCTTCACCAAGGACCATGAATGGGTGCTGCTGGACGGCGATGTCGCCACCGTCGGCATCACCGACCACGCGCAATCCGCCCTTGGCGACCTGGTGTTCGTCGAGCTGCCCGAGGTCGGCCGCGAGGTCGAGGCGGGCGAGGCTTGCGCCGTGGTGGAAAGCGTCAAGGCGGCATCGGACGTCTATGCGCCACTGGCCGGCAAGGTGGTGGAAGTGAACCAGGCCATCATCGACAACCCCAGCCTGGTCAACGGCGACCCGACCGGCGAGGGCTGGTTCTTCCGCATCGAGCCGGCGGACGTCTCGGCGGTCGCCGAGATGATGGACCAGGAAGCCTACGCCGCCTTCGTGGAGACGCTGTCGTGAGCCTTGAACAGTTCCGCGCGTTGGCCGCACATGATCGCTTCGCCGATCGGCACACCGCCCCATCCATGGCCGAACGCAACGCCATGCTGTCGGCGGTCGGCTGCGCAAGCCTTGATGAGCTGATCGCGAAGACCGTGCCGGCCGGCATTCGCCTGGCCGACCCGATGGCGTTGCCGGCGCCGCTTTCCGAACACGCGCTGCTGGCCGAGTTGGCGGCGCTGGCCGGACAGAACCGCAGCGACGTGAAGTCGCTGATCGGTATAGGCTATCACGGCACGCTGACGCCGCCGGTGATCCGCCGCAACGTGCTGGAGAACCCCGGCTGGTACACTGCCTACACGCCCTACCAGGCCGAGATCGCGCAGGGCCGCCTGGAGGCGCTGCTGAACTTCCAGACCATGGTCGCCGATCTCACCGGCCTGCCGGTGGCCAACGCCTCGCTGCTGGATGAAGGCACGGCGGCGGCCGAGGCGATGGCGCTGGCATTCAACGCGCACAAGGGCAAGTCGCGCCTGTTCCTGGTCGATGCCAATGCTCACCCGCAGACGATCGCCGTGGTGCAGACCCGCGCCGCGCCGCTGGGCATCGAGGTGCGCGTCGGCCTGTCGGAGGTGGCGCTGGCGCAGAAGCCGTTCGGCGTGCTGCTTCAGTACCCCGGCAGCGACGGCGCGCTGGAGAATCCCGCCGCGCTGATTGCCGCCGCGCAGGCCGCCGGGGCCACGACGATCGTTGCCGGCGACCTGTTGGCGCTGACGCTGCTGACGCCGCCGGGCGAGCTGGGCGCGGATATCTGCATCGGCAGTTCGCAGCGCTTCGGTGTGCCGATGATGATGGGCGGGCCGCACGCCGCCTTCTTCGCCTGCAAGGATGCCTTCAAGCGGCTGATGCCGGGGCGCCTGGTCGGTGTGTCGGTGGACGCCGCGGGGCGGCCGGCGATGCGGCTGGCGCTGCAGACTCGCGAACAGCACATCCGGCGCGAGAAGGCGACCAGCAACATCTGCACCGCGCAGGTGCTGCTGGCGGTGATCGCCGGCATGTATGCGTGCTGGCACGGGCCGGAGGGGCTGAAGGCGATCGCGCGGCGCGTCAATCTCGGTGCGCGGCTTGTCGCGGAAGCCGCGCGGGGCCTGGGCTTCACGCCGCGGCACGAAAAATTCTTCGACACCGTGGCGCTCGCCTGCGGCGCGCGCGCGGATGCCGTGGTGCAGGCGGCGCTGGCACGCGGCTTCAACCTGCGCCGGATCGATGGCGCGACGGTGGGCATCAGCATCGACGAAACGGTGACCGAGGCAGACCTGTCGGCGCTGGTCGGCGCACTGGCCGATGCCGCCTGCAAGCCGCCGCCGGCGCTTGCCGATGCGGCGGAGAGCATTCCGGGCGCGCTGCTCCGGCGTTCAAAATTCCTGACGGCGTCGGTGTTCGAAAGTTTCCACGCCGAGCACGAGATGCTGCGCTACCTGAAGCGGCTTGCCGACAAGGACATCGCGCTTGATCGCAGCATGATCCCGCTGGGGTCGTGCACCATGAAGCTCAACGCCACCGCCGAGATGATCCCGGTGACGTTCGATGGCTTCGCGAACATCCACCCCTTCGCGCCCGCCGACCAGATCACTGGCTTCCGGACCATGATCACGCGGCTGGAGCAGTGGCTGTGCGCGGTCACCGGCTTCGCCGCCGCCTCGGTGCAGCCGAATGCCGGCAGCCAGGGCGAATATGCGGGCCTGCTGGCGATCCGCGGGTACCAGGCGGCGCGCGGGCAGGGGCATCGCGACGTGTGCCTGATCCCTTCCAGCGCGCACGGCACCAACCCGGCCAGCGCGGTGATGGCGGGCTATCGCGTGGTGGTGGTCGCCTGCGACCGCGAGGGCAACATCGATGTCGCCGACCTGAAGGCCAAGATCGCCGCGAACGCCGACAAGCTGGCGGCGCTGATGGTCACCTATCCCAGCACGCACGGCGTGTTCGAGGAATCGATCCGCGACATCTGCAATGCCGTGCACGAGGCCGGCGGGCAGGTGTACATGGACGGCGCCAACATGAACGCGCAGGTGGGAATCACCAGCCCGGCGGCAATCGGCGCCGATGTGTGCCACCTGAACCTGCACAAGACCTTCTGCATCCCGCACGGCGGCGGCGGGCCGGGCGTAGGGCCGATCGGCGTGGCCGCGCACCTGGCCCCCCACCTGCCGAACCACCCGCTCGATCCCCTGTGTGGCCCGGCGACGGGGCCGGGGCCGGTCAGTGCCGCGCCCTATGGCAGCGCCGGCATCCTGTGCATCCCCTATGCCTACATCGCGATGATGGGGGCGGAGGGACTGACGGATGCAACCAAGGTGGCCATCCTGAACGCCAACTACATCGCCGCCCGGCTCTCCTCGCACTACCCTGTGCTGTACACCGGCACCCATGGGATGGTGGCGCACGAGTGCATCCTGGATTGCCGGGGCTTCCAGGCGACCACGGGCGTCACCGTCGAGGACATCGCCAAGCGCCTGCAGGATTTCGGCTTCCACGCACCCACCATGAGCTGGCCGGTTGCCGGCACCCTGATGGTGGAACCCACCGAGAGCGAATCGAAGGCCGAGCTCGACCGGTTCTGCGAGGCGATGATCAGCATACGCGACGAGATCCGCGCCATCGAGGAAGGCCGACTGCCGAAGGATGATGCGCCGCTGAAGCACGCGCCGCACACCGCCGAGGAGCTGATGGCGGCGGAATGGACGCACGCCTATTCGCGCGAGGCCGCCGCCTTCCCGCTGCCCTGGGTGCGCACGCAGAAATACTGGCCGTCGGTGAAGCGCGTGGACAACGTGTATGGCGACCGCAACCTGGTGTGCACCTGCGCGCCGCTGGAGGCGTACGCGCAGGCGGCGGAGTAAAGGCGCCGTGCCCGGCGCCCCCTCCCTGTCCCTCCCCCGCTGCGCGGGAGAGGGGACCGATCACGGATGGTGCCGTACCGTCCCCTCTCCCGCGCAGCGGGGGAGGGACAGGGAGGGGGCAGCCCCACACGAACAACGCATCCCATGCCCCTGACCTTCGCCACCTGGAACGTGAACTCGATACGCGTGCGGCTGCCGCACGTGCTGGAGTTCCTGGCGGCCGAGCAGCCCGACGTGCTGATGCTGCAGGAGATCAAGATCGAGACGGAGAAATTTCCGGCGCTGGAGATCTCCGGCGCCGGGTATGAGCCGGTCGCGCACGGACAGAAGAGCTACAACGGTGTTGCCATGCTGCTGCGCCGGGGGCTGGCGCACGACGCGGTCGAAACGCCTGCCTTCGGCGGCCGCGCCGATGCACGCTGCCTGGTCCTGCGTGCGCAGGGCATCATCTTCGCCAACTGCTACTTCCCCAACGGCAACCCGCCCGGATCGGACAATTTCGCGTTCAAGCTCGCCTGGACGCGCGACTTCGCCGATTTCGTCGCGCCACGCCTGTTCGCGGGCGAGCCCCTGGTGATCGCCGGCGACATGAATGTCTGCCCCGAACCGCGCGACTGCGGCGTGCCGGGGGCCGAGGGCACGGACAGCACCTGCATGCCGGAAAGCCGCGCCGCCTGGCGCTCGCTGGTCTGGCAGGGTTTTACCGACGCCGCGCGCGCGACTGATCCGCACGGCTCGCCGTGGACCTATTGGGACTATCGCAGCGGCGACTGGGAATCCGACCGCGGCCTGCGCATCGACCACGCGCTGCTTTCGCCCGACATTGCCGAGCGCCTGCGGGAATGCCGGGTGGTGAAGCGCATGCGGGGCCTTGCCCAGCCCAGCGACCATGCGCCACTGCTGTGTGTGCTGGAGTGAGCTGCGCGGGCGGCAGCACCCCCTCCCTGTCCCTCCCCCGCTTCGCGGGAGAGGGGACGCAGCGGCACCCTCCGTGGTCGGTCCCCTCTCCCGCGAAGCGGCGGAGGGACAGGGAGGGGGCTTTCGCGACCCGTCGTGCACTGCTCGCCCTGCCGTTCCTGGCCACCACGGCGCGCGCCCAGCCGCTGTTCCCACCGATGCGCGCCACTTGGCGCGACCGGGCGCGCAACCGCGACATCCCGGTGCTGCTCCGCTCCGCGCTGCACAGCCGCCCTGCGCCGACAGCCATCCTCAGCCACGGCCTGGGCGGGTCGCGCGACGGGCTCTCGTGGCTCGGCGAGGCGCTGGCCGAGGCGGGCTATGCGGTGCTCCAGCTCCAGCACCCCGGCAGCGACGAGGCGTTGTTCGCGCCAGGAGCGGATCGGCGCCAGACGGTTGCCGCCGCACTCACCCCTCCCGTAGCGCTCGACAGGCTGCGCGACGTGGCCTTTGCCATCGCGGAGCTCGCGCGCCGCACGCCCGACCTCGGCATCGATCCGCAAAAGTTCGCGGTCGCCGGGCACAGTTACGGCGCCTGGACGGTGCAGCACGCGCTGGGCCAGCGGCTGCCGGGCACAGCGGGCGAGGGCCTGGGGCTGCCCGACGCCCGGGTGCTGGCCGGCATCGCCATGTCGCCCAGCCCGCCCATGGGCCTGCCGCCCGGCTTCGCGTTGGCGCGCATCACCACGCCGCTGCTGCACCTCACCGGCACGCGCGACCAGGGCCTGATCGAGGGCATCGGGCCGGAAGCGCGGCGCATTCCGTTCGACGCCATCACGCGCGCGCCGCAGGTGCTGGCGATCCTGGATGGGGCCGACCATTTCGCGTTCGCCGGAGAAGGGCCGGAATGGGTGCGCGAGCGCAGCGCGCCGTTCACGCCACGCGCGGCGGCGCTGTGCGTGCTGTTCCTGGATGCCTTCGTGCGCAACGACCCCACCGCGCGGGCAAGGTTTGCCCAAGGGGCGGTGCGCCCGCCCTTGCTGGCGGGCGACCGCTACGAGGCGAAGGGCTTCTGAGCCGGGTTCACGCCGCGCGGCGTTGCGCGGCACCCAGCATGCACGACATCCACACGAACGGGATCTTCCCGCCGGGCAGCTCGCCATACTCCACGCGCTCGCAGGCATAGCCGAGCTTCTCGTAGAAGCGGCGGGCGCATAGTGCCGCTGGGATGCGCGACAGCGGCAGGCCGGCCTCGCGCATCTCGTCCTCGATGGCGCCGATCAGGCGGGCGCCGACGCGCCTGCCCTGCGCCTCGGGGGCGACGAACACGGCGCGCACGATGCCATCGACATCCTTGCCAGGCTTCCAGCCCGCGCTGCCCAGCAGCAGCGGGCCGGCCATCGCCAAGTGATACCGGCCCGACGCCAGCAGCTCCTCGAGCTGCCCCGCCGGCCGCTCGCGCCAGATGGCGAGTTCGCGGGCGGTATAGGCGCCGGGCCGGATGGCATCGATCGCCCGGCGCGCCATTTCAAGCACGCGGGGCAGGTCGGAAGGCTTGGCTTCGATCAGGCGGATGGCGGTGGGCATGACGGCGGTTCCATTGCTTGCTGCCGCCAGGAATGCGCGCGTGGTGTTGCCGCGTTGTTGCGTCCGGGGGGCGCCTTTGTTGCCAGCATGTCGCACCCCGCGCGGGCCAGCGCCGCCGCTTAATCGAGCTGCAGCAGCAGGGCCTTCAGATAGGCGCTTTCCGGCAGCAGCGGGTGCACCGGATGGTCGGGACCGGCGCCGCTGCTGCGCAGGATGCGCCCCTCGCGGCCCGCGCGGGAAATTCCCCAGGCGACCTGGCGGGAGAATTCCTCCGTCCCGACATGATGGCTGCACGAAGCGATGAACAGGAACCCGCCGCGCGCCACCAGCGGTGTCGCAAGGCGCGCGAGCTTGCTATAGCCGCGCACGCCGGCCGAGAAATCCTTCTTCGCCTTGACGAAGGCCGGCGGGTCGCAGACCACGACATCGAAGCTCTCGCGCGCGGCACCAAGCCGCTCCAGCGCGGTAAAGGCCTCCTCGCGCACGAAATCCACGTCGAGCCCGTTGGCGCGCGCGGTCGCGGCGGCCAGCGCCAGCGCGGGTTCGCTGCGGTCGATCGCGGTGACCAATGCGGCGCCGGCGCGCGCGCAGCGCAGCGCGAAGGCGCCGGTGTGCGTGTAGCAATCCAGCACCCGGGCGCCGTGGGTCAGCGCGGCGACGGCATCACGGTTGAAACGCTGGTCGAAGAACCAGCCGGTCTTCTGGCCGCCCAGCAGATCGACGCGGAAGGTCACGCCGCCTTCCTCGACATGCGCCGGCTCGTCCAGGCGGCCGGCGACCAGTCGCACTTCCTTCTCCAGCCCCTCGTGCTGGCGCACATCGGCATCGTTGCGAGCCACCAGGGCGCGGGGTGCGAGGGCCGCAAGCGCGTCCGTCAATTCCGGCAGCAGGCGGTCGATGCCGGCGCTGTTGGCCTGCACGGCGAGCACGTCGGCATAGCGGTCGATGACCAGGCTGGGCAGGCCATCGGCCTCGGCATGCACCAGCCGGAAATACGGCGTGTCGAAGAATCTTTCGCGCAAGGCGGCCGCCGCGGCCAGCCGACGGCCAAGGAAGGCGGCGTCGATCCGCGCATCGGGGTCGCGCGACAGGCGCCGGGCGGCGATCAGGCTGCGCGGGTTGAACATCCAGGTGCCCAACGATCCGCCGCGCGCGTCGGTCAGCCGCACGAGTTCGCCCGGCGGCAGGCGGCGCATCGCCTCGGACCAGCCGAGTTCGTTGCTGAACACCCACGGGTGGCCGGCCCTGGCGCGTGCGTCGTGGCCGCCCGCGAGCGCAAGCGTGGGCCGGCCGGCAGGCGAGCGGTCGGCCAGGGGCTAGCGGCCCAGCGGCACGGTGATGCTGACGCCGGGCACCGCGCGGGGCTGGTCGTTGGCCTCCCGCGGCAGGGCACGATCGGAAGGGCGCACCTGCTCGCTGTCGTGCAGCGCCGTGGGATCGCGGCCGTCATAGAGGAAGCCGGCCGAGACATCGACGCCCGGCACGATCCGGCCCGGTTCGTCCCGCGGCAACTCGACGCTGCGGTCGGGCAAGGGCGCCGGCGCGCCGGCGTCAGTGCCGGCGGCGCCGGTCAGCGGCCAGGCGCCGGGCAGCGTTGCCGGCCGCTGGCCGTGTACAGGCAGCGCAAGGCCGACCAGCAGCACGCAAAGGCACGATTCGCGCGACCCCACCATGTGGCGAAGGTGGCCGCCCAGCGTGGCGAAGACAAGGCGAACCCCTACCCATTCCGATACGTATAGGCATACCCGTTGATCGCCGGCGCGCCACCCAGGTGCGCGTAAAGCACCTTCGCGCCATCCGGGAAGTAGCCCTTGCGCACCAGGTCGATCATTCCCTGCATCGACTTCCCCTCATAGACCGGGTCGGTGATCATCGCTTCGGTCCGGGCGGCCAGGCGCATCGCCTCGTTGGTCTCGGCGCTGGGCACGCCATAGGCCGGATAGGCATAGTCCGGCAGGATCACGATCTCCTCCTCCGCCACCGTCCGCCCGAGTTCCACCAGCTCGGCCGTATTGTCCACGATCTCCCGCACCTGCGCGCGCACCTGGTCGGGCGTGAAGCTGGCATCGATGCCGATCACCCGGTCGGCGCGGCCATCGGCGGCAAAACCCACGATCATGCCGGCCTGGGTCGAGCCGGTGACGACGCAGACGATGACGTAGTCGAACCTGACCCCGAGCTGGGCTTCCTGTGCGCGCACCTCCTCGGCGAATCCGACATAGCCAAGGCCGCCATATTTGTGCACCGAAGCGCCGGCCGGGATCGCATACGGCTTTCCGCCCGCGGCCTTCACGCTCTCGATGGCCTCCTCCCAAGACTTCCGGATGCCGATGTCGAACCCGTCATCCACGATGCGGCTGTCGGCCCCCATCAGGCGGGTCAGCAGGATGTTGCCGACGCGGTCGTACACGGCATCTTCGTGCGGCACCCAGGATTCCTGGATCACCACGCACTTCATGCCGAGTTTCGCCGCCACCGCCGCCACCTGGCGCGTGTGGTTCGATTGCACGCCGCCGATCGATACCAGCGTGTCGGCGTTGCTGGCGATCGCGTCGGGCACGATGTATTCCAGCTTGCGCAGCTTGTTGCCGCCCATCGCCAGGCCGGAATTGCAATCGTCGCGCTTGGCGTAGATCTGCACCCGCCCGCCCAGCGCCGCGGTCAGGCGCGGCAGGTGCTCGATCGGCGTCGGGCCGAAGGTGAGTTTGTGGCGGGGGAATTTGTCGAGCCCCAGCATCAGGCGCGCTCCGCGGTCGTGCAGGGCGGGTGCGTAGCACCGTCGGCGCCCTTGCCCCAAACGCCGCCGACGG
>Ga0224723_1002501_pt1 | contig 10131 bp, 4 predicted proteins | sample Balambano_FR2_Me_FD_161647 | JGI IMG/M metagenome (GOLD analysis project Ga0224723, IMG submission 161647) | Freshwater sediment microbial communities from Lake Towuti, South Sulawesi, Indonesia - Balambano_FR2_MetaG | ecosystem: Environmental > Aquatic > Freshwater > Lake > Sediment | place... | reverse complement strand
CGTGAGCACGGCGCGTAGTGTCGGTGTTCTGCGGGCGCGGTGCAAGCCGGGTTTCAGCTCACCTCGACGATGCGATCGTCGGCGAGCAGGGGCGGCGCTCGATGTCGGGCCAGAGCGCGCGGAACCAGGCGAAGAGCTCGCGGTTGGTGTGCCGATAACAGGCCTGTCCCTTTATTTTCTCGCAGACCGATGCGCTCAGCCGCACCAGGCGCTATGCTTACGATCGCATGGGGCGGCGCACTGCGCGCACGTAGCCGCTGGGGCATGGGCATAGTATAAAGGGAAGACCTTTTATTCCCCGCTGGATTCTCGGCCTGCTGCACCGCTAGATGACAGCGCCGATGGGCGCGCCCTTCGCGCCCGTGTCCTTGCCGATGATCGAAAACTTCTGGCCCCCGGCGGACGGCGCAAAATACTGCTTTGTATCGAGTCCGAGCTGATGCGCGATCGTGGCGTGAAAATCGAGCACGCTCACCTTGCCCTCGATCACTTTGCCTCCGTCTTCGGACGTTTTCCCCACCACCTGCCCGCCGCGAATTCCACCCCCGGCAAGGAGGCAGGTGAAAGCGGTGGGATGATGATTTCGCCCGAGGTATTGATCGATCTCAGGCGAGCGCCCAAACTCCGTCGCCACCACCACCAGCGTGTCATCCATCATCCCCCGGGTTTGCAGGTCGTCCAGCAGCGTCGAGAGCACTCGATCCAGAATTTCAGCGCGGACGGAAACGCCCTTGTGATTGTCCGTATGCATATCCCATCCCCCGAGATCGACCTCCGCAAACTGAACTCCGCGCTCGACCAGCCGCCGCGCCAGCAGCACCCCTTGGCCAAAACTATCCTTCTCCCCATACGCCTCGCGCGTCGCCTTCGCCTCCTTGCGAAGATCGAAGGCATCCAAATCCTCGCTCGCCATCATTCGCACCGCGTCCGAATAAAAGTCCGAGTATGCGCGCACGTCCTTATGGTCATAGCGACGGCGAAACTCCGCATCCAGCCGCTCCGCGAGTCGGAGCCGCTTCGCAAACCGCTCCTCACTCACCCCTTCCGCCGGACGGCTGTTCGAAAGGCCGTCCTCCGGTTTCGCAACCGGAAGCGGAGCGTGCCGCACTTCAAAGAAACCGCTTCCCGGATGCCGCGCCAAATCGCCCATCCGCACATATTGCGGAAGGTTAGGGTTTTGCCGGGCCATCAACTTCGAAACCCACGCCCCAACCGAGGGATGAATCACACCGGCCTGATGCTCGAAGCCGGTGCGTACGTTATACTGCCCGGGCTCGTGATTTCCCTGCGTGTGGCTCATTGAGCGTATCACCGCGATCCTGTCCATCTTCTTTGCCAGCCTTGGCAGATACTCGGTCAGCCGGACGCCATCCACGTTCGTACTGATCGCCCCTACTGGACCCTGCGCTTCCTTGTTTCCGGGCTTCGGATCAAAAGTATCGATATGGCTCATTCCGCCCTCCATGAAGAGATAGATCACGCGCCTGGCCTTCGCCTTCGGGCTCAACCAAGGCGCATTAGCCATCGCCGCGGCAGCGCCCCCCACGGGTAGCAAGGAGACACCCAGAAAAGTCTTCGCGATCCGGGCCGCAAACTGCCTGCGTGAGATTTCGTCAAAGCGAAGAAGTGAATCGTTCATTAGTGATGTGATTAGTGTTGAAACAGGAAGCCTCGCGAATTGATCAGAGCCCAGGCCAGGTCCTCATAACGCATTTGTTCTCCATCCTGGATTTCAGACAGCGCAAAACGCACTTCCTCGACCGATGGAATGCGACCGAGAATGGAAAGAAAGACCGCGCTGCACCTTCCCTCGACGGTGTTGATGGCATCGAGGCTCCGGTTGAAGGCGCTGTCCGGTCTGGTGATCATCTGAAAAAGCGGACCATTCATTAGGGTAAGCGCCTGGGGAACGGTGGGGTTCTGCCACGCATTGTCCATCAACAGCCGGTTCGACTGACCGAAAATTCTCAGAAAGTGGCCGTCCGAAGAAGGCTGGGAAAGCTCCGAGGCGCGCCGCAATGCCGCACCGTCGAATCCTGCATTCTTCACCTCCCGGATGCGGTTTTGCTGCGTCAGAAATGTCTCCCCCTTGGCCTTGCGCTCCTCCAGTTCGCCCAGCATCAGCCGCCAATAGTCCTCCGTCGTCGCGGCGTTGCGCACTGCATCCAGAAATTTATCCCGCACCGGCCCTTTCTCGATTCGTTCATCGAGCGCGGGGTCCACCAAGGCCACAAGCGAATCCCACACTTGCTCCGCGCTCAAGCGCCGCACCAACGGCGCTGCAAAGATGCGTCCGCCCGCATCATTAGCCTCTCCGACCACCGCGCTGCGCTGATAGGCACGAGTATGCGAAAGGATGCGGAGAAATTGCTTGAGGTCGCACCCCGTCGCTCGAAAAAGCGCTTCAAGATAGCGTGCCAACTGTGGAGCGCTGCCCTTCTCTGGCTCGATGATGTCCGCAGCCGGGCCGCTCACCGACCAGCCAAAGGTCTTGTTCCAAAGGCGATTTGCGGCGACCAGGGCAAACCTCGGATTCTCAGGCGACGTCATCCACTCCGCAAGGACTTCGGTGGGATTGCGCCCCTCGAGCGGGGGTGTCTCCCCAAACAGCACCGAGGGAACAACCCACTCACCTGGTTTACCATCGCCATACTGATAGTCCTTTGGCAGCCCCACCCGGGGCCGTTCCGGGCTGTTGATTCTCCGTCCCACACCGTAGTTAGGGATCGTGTATGTCATCAAACCGAAATCCACACCACCAACCTCCTTGATTAACTGCTCCCGAAGCTCCTGATCCCTAAACAGCGATGCGCCATCCGCCCCCGGCCTGGAACTCATCATGCCATCTCCCATCTCGGCAGTGGCCGCCCTGCCATCCGGTCCTCGATCGCTCCCCGGCACGACCTTCCCCTGTTTCTCAAGCTCGCGCATCCGCGCGACGTGCTTGATCTCGGAGGTTTGCTTTTCGATCAATTCGCCATCGATATGCTGGAATATCGTCTTTTTGTCAGTGTGTGCATTGACCCCTAGCATGAATGCCGCGAACTCGTAAAAATCCTTCCGCGTCCAAGTATCATAAGGGTGATCATGACACATCGCGCACCCAATCTGCTCGCCAAGGAAGAGTCCCGATGCATTCTCCACCCCGGCGAGTCGATTCTGCGAATCACGAAGGTAAAACCCCGTCTGCGGGGTTTCATATAAGCGCCCTCGAGCGATCAGCAGCTCACGCACCAATTGATCATAGCGTTTATTCTCCCGCAGCGATGCCTTCAACCATGCCATATAACCCGCGCCGCTCGGCCCCCCGCCGTCATCGGAAAGCGCCGACTTTGCGCGCAGCGCATCGGCCCAATAGTTAAAGTGCCGGCTCACATAGCCTTCGCTCTCGAGAAGCCGGTCAATGAGTTTGGAACGTTTCCCAGGATCGCGGCTCTGCAAATGCGTTCGAGCTTCCTCGAACGTCGGATTGCGGCCCGCGAGGTCCAAATACACCCGTCGCATGAAGGTATCTTCCGAAGCCATCGGCGGCGGCTGGATCCCCTGCTTCGCCAACGCGGCATCCAGCAGCGCATCGATGCGTGCCGCGGCTTGCTTCGGATTCCTAGCTTCCTCGGCGGGCACCACGATTTTTTCAAGGACCACCCGTTCGTGCTTCTCCCACTTCCCGGTCGCAGCGCCTTGAGCAATCCAGTCGCGTACCATCTGCACTTGAGCCTTTGTAAGCGGCGACGCCTCCTTGGTCGGCGGCATCACATCATCGTCACCCTGCGGGAGTTCGAGCACGCGAAGTAACTCGCTTTCATCGGGCTTGCCGGGCACGATGACACCGTCGGGGCCAGCCGCCGACTTGATCGATACGGCGTCATCCAGCTTGAGTCCCGCCTTCGGCTTTTTGATCTCCGAGCTATGGCATCCAAAGCACTTATGCTCGAAAATCGGCAGGATCTGTTTCTCGAAATCGACCACCGCCACCGAGTCCGCCACGACGCGGCCCGCCATCAGCAAGCCGAATGCAATGATAGCAAACCTAGGCCCCATCATTTGCGCGGACGATACCATCCCGTGCACGCCAGTCCGGCAAGGGCCAGAAGCGCGCTTGCCGGCTCCGGGATCACTGTGAATGTCAGCGATGGGCGGAAACTAGGCGTCGTCGAATCGGACGTATTCACTTCGAGCCGATTGCCGGTGGTAAAGATGTCCGAATTGAGGCGGAGGAAGACATAGTTGCCACCGGCACCGTTCGAATACTGTGTGTTTAGATACGCGGCGAGGGCAGTGGCGCCTTCCCCACTTAGGGAAAATACAGTGCCGGACGAGTAACTGCCACCGGCGGGAACAAGGATGTCTTGAATCTTCGATGCGTCCGTCAGGTCTTCCGAACCGAGAAATGCATCCGAGACCAGCACAGTGGATTCGGACCGGAAGCCGAGCCCGTATAGGTCCACGTTTGCAGACAGGTTCGTGACGCTGCCATTCTGCCGAAAAGTAAAGCTAGCGGAAGACACGCTTTCTCCTGGCTCAAGCACTGGGAGAAGGAAGGGCATCACAAAGAGGCCCGTCGCCGTGCTCGAAGCGCGGCCGATCTGCACAGTGGTGCCGGTCGTGCCAGAAATGGTGGCATTCAGCCCCGCATCCCCGGCCGCCGTCTGGTTGATCTGGGCATCCGCGGGGTCTGCGGAAATCACAAATGTCTGCGCGACGATCGGGTGAGTTAGCAGCAGGCATAGCGCGGCGGCCATCGCTGAAATCCGCGAGATGGCACAGCACCATACACATCGGTGGTTTGTTGGTGTGGTGAGGAGCGTTGTCATGGTTCGAGGAACGAAGCTTGGCGCATTCCAGGGGAGATCGCCCATAGGCCACTTGGTCTATTCTTATATGGGGCAAGCGACATGCCCGCTGTGCTGAGCCCGATCAACCGGCGGCCGCGTGGATCGCGCTGGACCTGCAAGAGTGGCTCGCCGCGTGCGTGGCAAGTGGAAACCGAACCGCCCCGTGCGCCAAGGTCCACGGCAAGCCGCTGGCAGACGTCGGCCTAGTATTCATCACATACTCGATCGCTTTCCGGTGTCCATCCCCGCCATCCGGCCCATCCGCAGCGTTCCGGTTCTCGATCCCCTCAAGCCTCCAATGGCGGCCGCCGATGGCCACTGCGTCCGTCCCAAAGGCTACATTGGAGAAAGCCGCCATAGTCAACACCGAGTTGTTATGGCTAGTCACCGCCAAACCGACATGGACCGTCTGCCCCATCGTGATCGACACACTTCCGACAAGTGTCCAGGCGCTTCCATCAGCGGAGCGATAGCCGAAGATCGTATTTCCGGAGCGCACCAACCTGAGCCAGCAGGCCGCCACCACGCCTCCCTGTGTCGTCGAATAGCTGGAACCTCCCGCTGCGAGGCGCCGCTGAAAGCTAACACCATTTGAGGGCGTCACAAAAATGGAGGCATGAACGGCGTTGGCATCCAGGCTATTACGAATCATCAAGCCTGCCTTTGCCCACGGGTCGGTATTCTGCAGGCTATCCACTCGCGCGATGATCTCACCGTCCCCCGTCAACGTGCGATGCACATAGCGAAAGGAGTCCGCGGAATTCCAAATATCGACGCCCGATGCCTCGATGGAAAATACGCCAGTGGTCTCATCGAACGTGCTCGAACCCGGAATAGCCACGGCTCCAATATCCTGGCCGCTCCAGACTTCATCTGAACTCGACAGGACCAGCTCCGGTTGGTTCTGCGGCGCTTCCCTGCTCGCAAACTCGAAGAACGGGTCTGTCGCTGCCGAAGTCCCGATCGCAAAGCTCACCGTGTTCCTTCCCGCAGCACGCTCGTCGGCAACGTAGGAACTGATATCAAACTCGTACCACCGCTGCGTGGTCCCAGTGGCGATCACTGTTGATGCCAAGATGGCTCCATCCTGAGGGCGCTGGTTCCATGTAATGGAGGATTCCTGCCATGCCGCATCGCTCACCGCGCGCACTTCGAGCCTGACGCCGGTGGTGTTCCGGGTGTTGTTGTAGCCTCCAAACACTCGAAGACGGGCGGTCCCCACAGGTCCGAACATGGTGCTGGTATCGAACTTAAGGAAACTGCGCCGGTTGAAGCCCGAACCCGATGCCGTTTTGGCGATGAGGCTTGGCCCACTTCCGTAATTATCGTTCGCATAACTTCCATCCCGCACATAGGCATCGGCGGAGGGATTGAGCGTCGCGGTACCGGAAGCGTCCTCGATGCTGATCAATTCATAGGTTAAATCATCGACAACGACAATATTCACCGAATAACCACCGTTGGAAACGAAACCTGAAACCAGAATCCGGTCCCCAGGCCCGACCCCGATGGAATCGACCCCTTCTGGAGCGACCACCGTCGCGGAGCCATCGGCAGGTTTGGTATAACCCCGGGCAAACAACTCCTCATAAGAACCGTTGGCTCGAAGCAAAGCGATTGCGAGGCTGCCGCCTGTGGCATTGCTGCTCCACTCGATCGTGAGCGTCCCCGTGATGCGAAGCGATAGATTCCGCCCCGTCGGATTGCGCCAGACCGCGATGGGAGCACCCTTCGAGTTCCAGCTCGCCGTATAGTTATAGGTGCTTAGGCGGGTCTGAGATGCCGCCGGCCAATGCTCCATTTCGTTCTTGTAGATAAACTTGCCACCCCTGCTAAGGCTGAGATAATCCAGCGGAGTGGAATACCACGGCGTCGCAGACCCTGCGCCCCCTCCCACACGACCGTGAGTGACGGCATGGTACCAGGCCGGGCTCCCATTCGCATCGAGCACCTGCTGGGCAATGCCGCTCTCGCCACCGGTGCGGCGGCTCCAATCGCTCGAACGCTTCCAGATGAAACCGGGCTGATAGGCTGGCGTCCCGGCGGCCTCGGGAGCGAATTCACCGGTCGAGAGACTCGGATCCCAGCTTGCGCCCTGCTCTCCCGTGGCGGCGATCCACTCATCGAAGGTCGCATACTCGGTGTCGTTCTCGAAGGGAAAATTGTGATCACGCAGATAGTAGCGATTATTCGCATAGTTCGCTTCGTCGCGCATCTCCTGGAGATACTTTGCCTCCGAGGAATACTGGCTGCCTTGGGCGATGATTCGCGCACCCGGACGATTGGAATGGAGCCGCGAGTTGCTGACGGAGATGTTGTCGATGTCGATGGATTGTTCGCTGCTAACGAGCATGCTGCTGCCCCAATCATAAGTCGCCGCCATCGTGTAAGCGGTGCGGCTTTTCGCCTCCGGAACGATGGCAAACTCGTTGTCCACGAAATCGCAATCGTCCACGGCGACATTCGACGACTGGATGATGGCGAGGCCCTGCCGGTTTCCGATGAATTTGCAGCGATTGTAAGCAAAAAGGCCGCGCCCGACCTCGTGCATCGAGCCGACATTGTTGCCCCTGAACTCGACACCGTTGAATGTCGCCTGCTGGAGGCCTGCATCCGAATAGAAGCCCTTGTAGAGGTTGTCCAGAAAGAGGCCGCCTTCGAGTTCGAGCAGCACGGTGTTCCACGATTTCATCGCACCGGGAATGAAGCTATATCGCTTTCCTAGTTTATGCGCACGCCATCCCGTATTGCGAAAGATGCAGTCCTCGAGGCGAAAGCTGTAAACATAGGCATGGTTGAGCCCGGTGGCGCCGTTGTTGTCGAAGGTGCATCTGCGAAGGGTGATGTCCTTCATGCCCGCCATGCCCATTCCATTCGAGTTGTTGTCGCGAACGACAAGGTTCTCGATCAGTGCGTTGCCGTTGGTCAAATACCAGTCGTAGTATTCGCGGCCAATCCGGATCGCTGGGCTGCCAAACATTCGGTTGGCAAAGCCGCGAACGGTGAGGTTCGCCAGAACGTAGTTGCGCTTCTCGATGGCAAAACCGGTTTCACGAATGGCGACGGCAATGCGGACATCGTTAATCTGCACCCCCGCGGGCAGCTTGAGATAGAGCTTGTTCGTCTCGGAAGCGGGCGCTTTGTTAGTGGCCTCGTCGTAAACTTGCTTAAAAGTCTTTTTGACCGTGGCGCCCGTGGAGTTTTTGGTGATCAAGACACCGGGTTGGTAGCTGGTCATATCGCTATTGGGGGTAGTGGCAGCATCCGCACTGTCGCTGCTCAACTCGACGACGCCATAGCTGCCATCCGTGAGGACGCCTAAGCCGGCGTAGCCAGTGTAGGTCCAAACACCGGGTCCATTCCAGCTCGAAGCATTGCCATTGTCGGAGGGGCGCTCGTGAAGGTAGGTCTCGATTGCATGCTGGCGCAGGAGTTGCCAGCCCTTGCCGTCGTTGTAATCGACAAATACCATTTCCCGGCGTTGGCCTTCGGTGAGTGAGACGTTAGCCGAGCCTTTGCCGCCGCCCCACAGGCCCCAGTTTCGGGTCCAGGCGCGGCTGTAAACATTGGCATGGCCGGCGACTTGAGTCCATGGCCCTCCCTCGCCGAGGCCGTTTGACCAGTCGTCGCATCCATCGAGGATGACTTCGCCGCTGGCTCCCCAGCGGTCGATTCGCATCCAGGTATCCTGCCTAGTGATATTCGAGTTCTTGGAGCGGTCGCTAGTGTTCTGCCCAGCGCTGATGCTGGGCAGGCTTTCCCGATAGACTCCCGGCTTAATCAATAGCCGGACGCTCCGCCCGGCTGAGAGTTCGCTATTGAGGGCATTGATGCCTTCGGTAACGGTATTGAACGGGCTGGCACTGGAGCCGTTTTCCGTGCCGGTCCAGGCGCCATCGACGTAGATGGACGTGGTGTAAGAGGTGGGCTCGCTTCCGGTGTAACCGGCGGCAAAGACGTGGATCGAGGACGCGCACGCGAAAGCGCACGCAAGGAGGAAGCGGAAACGTTTCATGATTGTTAAGGGAGGTGGTTGACGGTTTTGCCTTTGCCGTCCGCCTCATCCCGCCCGGGGCCGCATAGCGGGCAGCATGCTTTTAGGTCATGCCATCGATAGCGGACCGCCCGCGGGATTGATATGGGCGGCAATGGTGATGGCAGAGAGCGTGCAGGATTCGGGATGCTCGACCAATAGGCCGGATGGTCTATTCTCCGGGCGGCTTTGGCGCATGGAGTGAAACTTGAATGCGACGTTAGCTCTTGGCGTCTGCACGGCTCTGGGTGAAAGTTCTGCCAATGTCCGCGCGATCGATCCTGCTGCTATTGCCCGCGGCCCTGTGGCTGTCGGCCACGAGCGCCGAACCGCTGCGCACGGTCGCGGAGGTGCGTGCGCTTTCGAAAGAGCAGGCGGCAAGGCTTCCTCCGGCGAGGATCGAAGGCGTGATTACATTTCACGATTCGGCTTTGAAACGCACTTTCGTGCAGGATGAGACGGGCGGGATTTTCGCCCTCGTCGAGCCGGGCGACGACGACGTGCCGCTGCCCGTCGGCACGCGGGTAGAGGTTTCCGGCGTGGCCTTTCCCGGGCAGTTTGCGACGCATCTGCGAGGAGTCGGCCATCGAGACTCTGGGCCCTATTACAGCAGCGTCTCGATTCGTGTGCTGGGGGAGGGCCAGTGGCCGGCTGCCGTGGGGCTGACCGCGTCGAACCTCATGCACCCCGGGCACCATTGCAGCGCAGTGCAGGTCGAGGGTGCGGTCCGCGGGATTCGCTTGGAAGGCCCCCGCGCCCGTCTGGATGTTAGCTGCGGAGGGCGCGCGTTTGAGGCCATCGTGAGCGGGATCGAAGGGAAGGAGGCGGCTTTGCAAGCGCTGGTGTATCATGACGTGCGGCTGCGGGGCGTTTACCTCGCTCTATTCCGCGACAGCGGGCAGATGCAGGGCTTCGAGATTTATGTGCCTGCGCCGAGCTTTATCGAAGCGGTCTCGCGGACTCGGGGCGGATTTTTCGACGCGCCCGAAAGCGCCGTGCCGGACCTGCTTCGCTTCTCGACTCAGCGCAGTGAGCGAGTGCGAGTGCGCGGTGTGGTATCTCTCGCGTTGCCCGGGGAGGGCCTTTTTCTCCAGACCGCCCGAGGGAGCCTCTGGGTCGCGACGAATCAACTCGTGGAGCTTCGCCCCGGCAGCCACGTGGATGTCGCCGGGATTTCGAGCATCGGCCCGCAGCAACAGCCGCTGCTCGAGGATGGTGTGGTCCGTGTGCTGGGGGAGGCTGGGCCGCCTCTCGAGGCACGCC
>Ga0224723_1002500_pt1 | contig 10133 bp, 6 predicted proteins | sample Balambano_FR2_Me_FD_161647 | JGI IMG/M metagenome (GOLD analysis project Ga0224723, IMG submission 161647) | Freshwater sediment microbial communities from Lake Towuti, South Sulawesi, Indonesia - Balambano_FR2_MetaG | ecosystem: Environmental > Aquatic > Freshwater > Lake > Sediment | place... | reverse complement strand
GGAGGCGTGAAGCGTAGATGGCGGCTTCTTCGGCATAGTCCGCGGGCGCCGATAGCAAGGGCCACCAAGCGGCGAATTCGTCGTACATCCTGGTCATACCCTTTACAATAAGGGCGGCAGTGAACTCGATACGCGCACTCTGTTTGGCCACGCTACTTCCGTGTCTCTTATCGCCGCAGGAAGCGGCGGCTACTTTCGAAGCGGGAACCACACAGGTCCAACTCGATGTGCTTGTTTCCAATGGCAAGGGCCCGGTTGCGGGACTGACGCGCGAAGACTTTGTGGTCAGCGATGAGGGGCAGACGGTGGCGCTTGTCTACGCGGGCGCCGGCGACGAGCCTTTGAACGTTCTGCTGCTTCTCGACGTGTCGGGCAGCATGAAGGGCTACCTCGAGCAGATTGCGAAACGCGCGCGCGGCATCCTGGATTTGTTACGGGAAAGAGACAAAGTTGGCGTCATGGTTTTCAGTAAGGACACCGACTACTACCGGCCCTTCACGTCGGACAAGGACCGGGCGGCGAACGCTATCGATCAGGCGCTGCTGCCGAGCCAGTTACCGTCCGGCACGGCAATCAACGCGGCTTTGATCGATGCGGCGGAAGCGTTCGCCGAGGCCAAGAGCCTGAGCGGCTATCGCGCGGTGTTGATTCTGACTGACAATAAGTGCCTCAATTACCGGGTGCCGGACGATTTGGTGCTCGAGAAGCTCTATGCCCAGGACGTAGTTCTGAACTCAATCGTGACGAAGAACGCCGAGCCGCCCAAGCCCGCGGGCGCCAATCCGGATTTCAGCTTCGCCGATGTGTTCAAGCTCTCGGCGCAGACGGGTGGAGAGGTGCTGCGCACGGATCGTGCCGACGAAGCCTTCGCGCAACTGCTCAAGAACATGAGACAACGCTATCTGTTGAGCTATCGCGCTCCCTCGGGTGAAGCGAAGACTTTTCGCCGGGTGAAAGTCGAACTCAGCAAAGCCGCGCAGAAACGTCTCGGCAAAGTCTCCATCCGCGCCCGTGCCGGCTATTACACCCGCTAGAGTTCGCGCGTTGGGCGGAACGATTGTCTTCGCGATCGTGGCGCCGGGCTTCGTGGCGGGCCTGGCGCCATGGTGGATTCGTCAGCGATGGCCTTCTACGGCGGCCGGTACCGCACTGGCATGGGTTGTCTTGATCCCGGCCGGGGGGCGGCGGCTTCCCCGCTGGCTGCCGCGCGTGCATTAACCTAGGTCTCTAGTGTCTGAATTTGAACGGCGCCGCGAGGCCGCAAAACTCGGCGGCGGGCCGGAACGCATCGCGCGCCATCATAGAGACGGGAAATTGACCGCCCGGGAACGCATCGAGTTTCTGCTCGACGAGGGCAGCTTCACGGAACTGGACCCCTTCGTTCGCCATCGCGCGCTCGATTTTGGGATGGAGGAACAAGTCTACGAAGGGGACGGTTTCGTTACGGGCTTTGGCGAGATCGATGGGCGGCTGGTGTTTGTGTTCGCGCAGGATTTCACGGTACTGGGCGGTTCCCTTTCGGAGGCAAACGCGCAGAAAATCTGCAAGGTGATGGATCATGCGCTCAAGAACGGAGCGCCGATTATTGGGCTGAACGATTCGGGCGGCGCTCGCATTCAGGAAGGGGTGTTGAGCCTAGGGGGCTACGCGGACATTTTTCTTCGGAACACGTTGGCTTCTGGCGTGGTGCCGCAAATATCGGCAATTCTCGGGCCTTGCGCGGGTGGGGCAGTTTATTCACCGGCGCTGACAGACTTCGTCTTCATGGTGGACGGGACGTCGCACATGTTCGTCACGGGACCGGACGTTATCCGCACGGTGACCCACGAGGAGGTCTCCAAAGAAGATCTTGGCGGCGGGATGACCCACAATGCGACTTCGGGCGTCGCGCACTTTCTCGCGTCGAACGATAAGGACTGCTTACGCCGCATTCGCCGTCTGCTTTACTTCCTGCCGCAGAACAATGCCGACGGAGTAGCGCCAGTAGACAGCGACGACCCGGCAGACCGGATGGACCCGGCCTTGGACAGCGTAGTCCCGTCAGAGTCGAACCAGCCTTACGACATGAAGGATGTGATCCGCAAAATTGTCGATCAAGGCGACTTCTTCGAAGTACACGAGCATTTCGCGAAGAACCTCGTGGTCGGCTTTGCGCGACTGGGGGGCCGCTCTCTTGGGATCGTCGCCAATCAGCCGGCGGTGCTCGCCGGTTGTCTCGATATCGACTCGTCGGTCAAGGGCGCGCGCTTCGTGCGGTTCTGCGATGCTTTCGGCATTCCCTTACTTACCTTTGAAGACGTTCCCGGCTTCCTGCCGGGGACCGCGCAGGAGTTTGGCGGAATCATCCGCCACGGGGCGAAGCTCTTGTACGCCTATGCCGAGGCGACGGTTCCCAAGATTACCGTCATCACTCGCAAGGCTTACGGCGGCGCGTATTGCGTGATGGGATCGAAGCATTTGCGCACCGACATCAATCTTGCTTGGCCGACAGCGGAGATTGCGGTGATGGGGGCCGAAGGCGCCGTGAATATCGTGTACCGCCAGGAGATCGCCGCGGCGTCCAACCCTCAGGAGCTTCGCGAAAAGAAAATTCAGGAATTCAAAGAGAAGTTCGCCAACCCCTTCGTCGCGGCTGAACGCGGCTTTGTCGACGACGTTATCCTGCCCCGGGAATCCCGGCCGCGGCTGATTGCCGCGTTCCGGATGCTTGAAAACAAAGTGGATCGCCTGCCCAAAAAGAAGCACGGCAACATTCCGCTTTAGCAAAAAGTAGTATTCTCAGGAAGGAAACCCCATCGGAGTTAAGCCATGAAGAATCTCGTTCGGAACCTTGTTGGGTTGAGCGCTTCGCTCGCCCTTTTCCTCTCTCTCAGTTCCGCGCCCGTACTCGCGCAGACCGGCGCCATCGAAGGCAAGGTTATCGGGGCCGATGGTAAGCCAGTCGGCAAGGACTACGCGGTCATTAAGATCACGCGCACCGATATCAAAGGCAATTACCAGGTCAAGACGAACAAGAAGGGTGAGTTCTTCCACGCCGGTCTGCCGTTGGGTACCTATAACGTGGCATGCGAGATTGACGGCAAGGTGGCGGATCAGGTGAATGGCGTGCGCATGCGTTTGGGCGATCCGGTGCCGGTGGAGTTCAATCTCGCCCGAATGGCAGCCAAGCAGCAGGAAATGCAGAAGGCCATGGAAACCGGCAAGGTGACCGAAGAAATGGCCCGCGATATGTCGCCGGAGCAGAAGGCCGCAATGGAGAAGCGCGCCAAGGAACAGGCTGAGGCGATGAAGAAGAACAAGGAACTCAATGACGCCTTCAACGGCGGCATGGAGGCTCTGAAGGCCGGTAATTTCCCAGCGGCCGTGGAGTCGCTAGAGAAGGCCGCGGCGCTCGACGCGAAACAGCATGTCATTTACGGGCAGCTCGCGGAAGCCTACGGCGGGCTGGCGAAGGGTAAGACGGGCGCCGAGTTGGAAGCGGCCAATACGAAGTCGCTCGAGGCTTTCGCCAAAGCCATTGAATTGAAGCCGGACGATGCGGCTTACTACAACAATTACGGCTTGGCGCTGGCGCGCGCCAAGCAGTTCGATAAGGCTCAGGAAGCCTTGAACAAGGCGGCCCAACTGAATCCAACGGGCGCTGGACAGTACTTCTACAACCTCGGCGCGCTGCTGGTGAACGCCGGTCAGCAGGAGCCCGCGGGGGCAGCATTCAAGAAAGCCATTGAAGCCGACCCTAATTACGCGGAAGCTCATTATCAGTACGGTATCTACTTGACCGGGAAGGCACAGGTGGATGCGAAAACCGGGAAGATGACCTTCCCGGAAGGCACCGCCGAGAGCTTCCAAAAGTATCTTGAGCTAAAGCCGGATGGGGCAAACGCGCTGTCCGCCAAGGGCATGCTTGAAACGATGGGGCAGACTTTGACCACTACCTATACGAACCCCGATGCGAAGAAGGGCGCTCCGGCCAAGGGCTCGACGACAAAGAAAAAGAACTAAGACGCGCTGTTTTCGGCGCGAGCGGGATGTTGGGGCCAGGCAGTGAGGCTCTGGCATCCCGCTTTTCTATTGACAGGAGAGTCGAGGGAGGGAAATGATCCGAGCATTGATCGGAGTATTGATAGCGGCTTTGGCTGCTGCATTCATCCGAGGTCTCATTGGCATGATTACCAAGGAGGTGGGCCAGATGGTGAAGGACGAGGCATCGGCACAAGCTCCGAATCCGCAGGCTGCGCCAGCGACGGGTACGGCCCTCCGCAAGTGCAAAGTCTGCGACACCTACAGCCCTGCGGACCGGCTTCTCGAGGGCTCTTATTGTTCGGAGGCATGTAGAACCAATGCGCATGCGACTTAGTATTCTGCTGGCTGGGGGTCTGCTGATCGCGCGGGCCCAAAGCTTTGAAATTCGCGAATCATCTACACGCTCAACAACCGGGAGCCTGGTTGTTCCGATTGCGCATCTGGCGGCTGCCGATGGAGGCCGCTTTATAATCAGCCGCACGACCGGGCCTGAGCTTCCGCTTGAAAACCCGTTCCAGGCCATACACTCCGGATCGGGTATCGCAATCTCGACGGACGGCGGTTCGCGCTTTACCGCTCTCGAAGTGCCTGGCATCTCGCAAGTCAATTCCGTGGCGTTCGGTACAAAATCTCCGGGATTGCTCTACGCGTTGGGCGATAACGGTAGCTTTGCGCTCACCCGGGACCAAGGACTTTCTTGGCAGACCTATCGGTCCAGTGGAGAGACATTGGCGTTATCCACTGAGGGGCGCCGTTTTATGGAGTCCGAACAGATCGTCGTTGATCCACGGGATGAGGCGCTTGTCTACCGCCGGCTTGGATTCCGCCAAGATGCCGTTGCCGGGAGCCTGCCTCCGCGGATAACGCGATGGATATACGAGCAGAATTCTTTTGTGCCGGTCACAAATCTTCCGCCCGACGCTTTCGGCCCTTTCATGCGGCCACGCTCGATCCAGCTTTTTGCCGCGACGCCGTCGGCTCTCTACGTAAGCATGGGCCCACTCGGAGCCTGGGAAGCATTTTCGGTGTTGCCGTCTGTACACCGGGCGCGGGATGTAGTCTTCGACGTCGCGGGGACACGGCGCATCTATGTGCTGACTGAGGACGGCGCGATTCTACGCACGAATGACGACGGGGGCGGCTGGCAAACCGTCACGCTGGCGGATCGGGCACTGCGCATGGCCGCCAATCCAAATCGTGCTGGACACCTTCTCCTGCTCACCCGTACGCAAGCATTTCTGAGTACCGACGGGGGCGCGACGGTTACACGCGTCGACGTTCCCTGGAAGCCGGACTCCGATCGTCCCGTACAGATCGAGTTCGATGCCGCCAATCCGGATGTTGTCTATGCGGAAGGCCGCCGCCGGATTAGTCTCGACGCCGGCCGTACTTGGCGCGACAACGCTCCCGGGCGCATCGGATTCCGCGTCTGCAGCGCGATCGAGCCCAATCGATGTTACGCCCTTGACGAGCGATTCGAGAATTTTTACATTGAGAAGCTCGATGCGGATGGGGTTCGGCAATGGGCCAGTTACTGGGGCGATGACGACCCGGCTACGCCTCGGTCGGCATTTGTCGATCGTTATGGCGACCTGTGGTTAAGTACCGGAAGAAAAGTTGCCCGCGTGTCCGCGGGCGGCGAGTTGTTAGAGGTGCGTCCCGCGCCAGAGTTGATTCTCGAACTCGCCCGGCTTGCGGATGGCCGCTTGGTGGCGCTGCTCGGAGGTAGCCGAATCGGTTTACTCGATCCGGTTTCACTGGCGCCCCAAGCGAGTTCCATTGTTGAGTTGCCTGGTCTGGCTGCGAAACTCGCGGTGTTCGAAAATCGGATCGCTGTGCTCTCGTCCCGGAAGATATTTTTCTACCTTCCGGAAGAATCCAGGCTTGAGGCAGCCGGTCTGCCCGCCGACTTCGACCCCATAGCGCTGGAGTGGGCCTCAACTACAACACTTTTGATCGCCGGCAATACGCCCAAGAGCGCCGATTCCCGGTTGACAAAGGTAGATATCTACGCTTGGACGGCGGCGGGACTGCGCAACTTCGCCACCTTGGAAGCGGATCGGAGCGAATCCATCGAAGCGATCGCCGTCGATTCCATCCGGCGTGTTTGGCTGCTGGGCAGTACTTCCTCGCAGCGGTTTCCTCAGCGCGCTCCTCTGTGGCACGGGCCGGCCAAGAATTCTGTCTCTAAGTTTGTGACGCTGCTTCCGGAGGGCGGAGGAACGCCGCTTTTCTCGACTTATCTGCCCGAAGGCGTCCTGCCTCTGACATGCGACTTGGGCCTATGCTTGGTGGCGCCGGGCCGGGGAGACCGGGTATCCGGTAACCCTTTTTTCTTGCAGAGTCCCTACAGTTCTTATGCGCCGGTCCAACTCCATCGGGGAGGGCAGACGGCCTTAACGATCGACGGCATCGAGCGCCGCTTCGACGCTTCCGGTGGCAATTGGAGTCGCGGAGGGTGGCTGCGCATCAGGAGTGTTGCCTTGCAGGATCTCGAAGTTATGCAACTGCCAGTCTGGAGTCAGGACCGGCCTACTATTTACCAGGGCACACGCGCGCTGTTGGATGGGGAAGCGCTCACCATCCTGGGGGCGGGCCCTGGCTTCTTGGACGTGGCGGTGGACCCGCTAACTAGCGATGAAAATGGCACGGATGCGAAACTCGTCCTCGAGAGGAATGGAGCGCTCAGCCAGGTGATGCGGCTGATCGTGGACCGCTTTGATTTCGAGATCCTGCCCCGCCAGGATCAAGCCGAGATTGCCTTGGCCTACAATGCCGATGGCAGCGAGAACTCCGAGCTCAACCCGGCACTCGCAGGCTCTCAGATCACGCTTTTCGCCGTTGGTGCGCTAGGTACGCCGGTAGTCTATCTGAACCCCGAGCGCGTGGGCGACTTCGACCCAAGCGATGTCCCAACCTACGTGAGCGACTACGTCGACGATGTCTCCGGAGTGCTTCCCGGCATCCGCTACATTGGACTGACACTTCGCGGGCTCGGGAAGTTCACGGGGACGCGTAAAGTCGGCCTTTACCGGTATTACGAAGACCAGCCCAGCTTGGCGGTTTGGGTCCGGGGCAATTAGGCTTAACGAGGTAGCGTACTTTACCTGCAATCGACCATTCGGCGTCGAGCCGGGCGTTCGCTTGGCAATCCGATTCGCCGCTTCGAGCCACGAAGCCTCTGTATCTAGTCGCCTGATGGCCAGTCTCGACCGTCAACAAGGGCGCATCGCGGAGATCCTCGGGCGTCAGCGGGGCGGGCCTAGTGGGAGCAGAGCCGCCGTCGTTTGGTTGCACGGAGCGCAGCCGCACCGGATTACCGGGAGCTTTCTCCGCGAGCGCGAGTTGTGGAGAGGCGGGAGAGACTAACGTCACTACGCTCAAAAAGCGAAGCGCAACTGGAGCCGGAATGCGCGTCCCTCGTTGAGGGTGTTGGTGATCACGCCGAAGTTGGGATCGGTCAGCGCGGTTCCCGGCTCGGCAAACTGGGGTGTGTTGCCCAAATTTATGCTTTCGACTCGCAGGCTCAGGCGACGGTCGCGGGGCAGGACCCAAGCGCCTTCAAGGCTCGCGTTCAAGTTGCGGATCGGGCCGCGGCGGAAGACGTTACGACCCAGATTGCCGAAGGGCGTACCGGCCGGGAAGTAGGCGAAAGCGCTGCGGGGGAGAAGTTGCCTGGAGACGTCGGGGTGCCGAATCGAGCGGCCGAGAATGCTGGCTTCGACAAGATTGGGACGGTCGCCGCTCACGCCGTCAACATTGCCGAAGCCAGGAGCGTCGGAGCCGCTCTTGAGGTTGAAGGGGGTTCCGGATTTCGCCAAGTACACGCCATTTATAGACCACGCGCCGAAGCGCCGGCCTTTCCAGGGCAAGTTGTACGTACCGCGCGCGAGGTAGGCATGGGGCTGGTCGAAGTCGCTCAAGCCACGCATGTCCTGATGCGTGACGAATTCGTTCTGACTACGGTTGTTGAAGCCATCGGTGTCGTAGGCGGTGTTCGTGAAAGAGGAACCCAAGTCCATCGACTTCGACCACCAGTAAGCGGTCTCGAAAGTGAGGCCGCGCCAGGCGTTGATGCGCAGGGTGGTCTTAAAGGCGTCGTACCAGGCGCGCGAACTTGCCGTGGTGTAGCGGATGTCGGCATGCTGCGGCAAGGCGCGGCGTTCGTCTACCGTCGCCGTGGTGAGCGGGATGCCGGGGCGCGGATGAGCGCGGTTCAGGAACCAGCGCTGCAGGAGGTTGGCCGCGCGGCTGCCCACGTAGGCCAGCTCCCAGCGGAGCGGTTGCGCCGGGGCGAGTTCCCAGGCGAGGCTGTACTGATGCGCATAGGGGGTGTGGAGATCCTTCGCGAATGTGTAGAGAACGGTCCGCGCGGGCGACGCGGAGCCTAGAGGCAAGCCACGCAACGGTTCGAGCAGGTCAGGATTCGGAATCACCACCTTCACGGTATCAGGGGCATTGAAACGGACTTGCTGGACGGTTACCGGGAAGACTTCTCCGTAGTGCAAGCCGTAGCCGCCGCGGAGGACTCCGAGCCGGGAATTGCCGCGCGGCTGCCAGGCGAAACCCAAAGTGGGCCCCCAGTTGTTCCAATCGGAAGGGTAATCGACGCGGTTCCGATTGTTGACCTCGGTAGGCTGGATCATGGGCCGAAAAGTGAAGCCGTAATTGAGCGAGAAGCGCGGGTGGATTTGGGATTGGCCGGCGAAGCTAAATAAGTTGTCCCACATGCGGAAGCCGCGGTCCAGCGGTTGGATGGCGACGGACGCGTAATAGTAAGTGGGTAGGCCGAGGCGGAGATTGGTAAGCGCATCGTTGCCGAAGTTATTGGCGAAGCTAAAGGCGCCCAACGAGGAATCGCCTTCAAAGCCATTTAATTGACGGCGCAGAATCTCGAAGCCGGCCGCGACGCGGTGCTCACCCTGGAGGTGCTGCACGGCGCCAGAGTAGCGGAACTTGTTCTCGATCCGGTTGATGGGCACCGCGTTTTGCCCATTGACGACGGCCAGGACGCCCGAAACGAAAAAGCCGGGGCCGAGGTTGTTCTTCTCCGGAACAATCAGCGTAACGGCGCGCTCAAAGCCGGCCGCGAGACTCGATGTGGTGCGGGGGCTCCAGGTCTTAATCCAGTTCGCGTTGGAGCGGTGGGAGCGCGTGGTGGTGTCGGGATTCTGTCCCTTAACGAACTGAAAGGCCGTGACGCGTTGCGTAAGATAGGCGTGGCGGAGAACTAGACCCTTGTGATCGAGTCGCGCGCTTGCCGACTCGTTGTCGATCGACTGTGGCGAGTTCGTATTCAGCATGCGCGGGTCGATGTCCTGCCGGTTGGGCCGCACGGCCGGATAAAGATTAAGTATGTTCTGGACGTAGCGGCGCGTGGCTGGGTCCGTAGCCAACGGCGAGCGCTCGTTCTCGAGTGGGATCAGAACGTTGCCGTTCACTTGACCGCGGATACGCACCAGCGCGCCCTCGAGCGAAAGCGAGCTTTGCTTGGCGATAGGACCGGCGGCGCTGACGGAGAATTGATTCTCGCGGGCCGGCTGAACGCCGCCCACCTGGAAAAAACTGCGCGCCGCGACCGCGCTGTTCTGGTGCACCCAGTTCAAGTAACCGTGCCAGGCGGGTTTGAACGCGGGAGGCAGGGCGAGAGGCGTGGTAGGCGGCGTGCCGTACTCGGACCCGAAATAATTGCGATTGACCTCGAAGATGGTGGTCGAGGTCGCCGTGACGCCCAGGCGGGTGTTGAGTTCTTTCTGCGCGTTGTTGTCGATCAGGTTGAACTGGACGTTCTCATTACGGCGCGACTCGCCTGACTTCGCGTCGGTTTGGCCGAGCAAATTGAGCTGGGTACGAGTATTAGAAACCAGAGGGGCCGGGTCAGATTCCGCCTGCGGCTTGGAAGGGGGAGTCTCTTGTCCCCACGCGGATGCGGCCAGGAGAACAAGCAGGAGCATGAAGAACTTTTAGTGTATCGCCGCGGTGAGGTGGCACCGAGTGAAGGGGCGGGCAATCGCTGCCAAGGGGAGCTCAGTTGAGCTTCAAGGGGCGGCGGACAATGTTGAGGGGGCGGGGCTTTGACGCCTCGAAGGTGACGCCGACGGGTTCGGCGG
>Ga0224723_1002499_pt1 | contig 10135 bp, 7 predicted proteins | sample Balambano_FR2_Me_FD_161647 | JGI IMG/M metagenome (GOLD analysis project Ga0224723, IMG submission 161647) | Freshwater sediment microbial communities from Lake Towuti, South Sulawesi, Indonesia - Balambano_FR2_MetaG | ecosystem: Environmental > Aquatic > Freshwater > Lake > Sediment | place... | reverse complement strand
GCAGAATCACCTGAGTGAGCACGCCGCGCAGTCCGCGATCGAGCCGAGTGCCTTTGAGGTACTGCTGCTGCATGTCCCAGACGTAGCGCATCGGCGTGTGGACATAGCTGATGTGAAGCTGGTCGGCACGCGTGATCACACCTTTGGCAACCGCGTGGCTGCTGGAGAGGATCAGGTCGTAGTCGGATAAATCGAACTGCTCGATCGCCAGCGGCATCAGCGGCAAATATTGGCGAAAATGCTGACGCGCAAAGGGAAGCTGCTGTAGGAAAGAAGTGGTGACTGACTTGTGGTGGATGAAGTGCCGCTGCTGTTCTGACAAAAACGCAACCAGACTGTAAAGCTGCGCTTCTGGATAAAGCGCCAGCATTTGCTCAACCACCCGTTCTGAGCCAGCATAAGTCACCAGCCACTCATGGACGACAGCAATGTTCATTTCCTTCCTCACACGATCGATGGCGCTGGTGCCTGCGCTCTTGAGCTACCCGCGAATCCCTGCTCTTTTTGACTGGTGAACCTGCAATCCGTTCCGCTTGCCTTGGACTGCATGAATCACTAGGTATTTTGTCATATTGTTGGAGTAGAGTATTATCTTGCTTTAAGGCTGCTGGCAAGTTTAGCAGCGAGTTTATCGGCGCGTAGGGGCAACTGTGGAACTTTAACCATGAAGTCGGCTTCGTCAGTTTAGAATTGAGGATCACGCAGCGGCAGCAAAGCATCAAAAGCATCAACTGTCGCATCAGAGCTACGAGGGGGAGTGAGACTGCAAGCGCATGGCGAATCTTGGAATCAGAATCTTTGGCAATCGACGGGCACTGGAAAACTATCGGGATCTGCTGTTTGTGCTGGTGCAGAAGGAAATGCAGATCCGCTACAAAAACAAAGTGTTGGGCTATTTATGGTCGATCGCCAGTCCGCTTGCTTCTGCACTCGTGTTTTTTGTCGTCTTCAAAATCATGATGCGGGTGCAGGTTGAAAATTACACGCTGGTGCTGATGACCGGCTTATTTCCCTGGCAATGGTTCGCCAATTCTGTCAATTCAGCGCCACGGATGTTTGCGGGCAATGCTTCCCTGATCAAAAAATTAAGATTTCCCCGCAACATCATTCCGCTGTCGGCAGTCCTCAACCACATGATTCATTTTCTGCTAACCATTCCGGTGATTGTGCTGCTGCTGCTGTACTATCACCAGTCCATTTCGTGGCAGTGGATTTATGGCATTCCTATCCTCACCGCAATTCAACTCGTGATGGTTTACGGGCTTTCACTCTTTTTAGCTTCGGTCAATTTATTCCTGAGAGATTTAGAGCGGTTGACCACGATTGTGATGAACTTTGCCTTCTACCTGGCACCGATTCTCTACACCGAAGATTTAATTCCAGAGCAATATAAATATCTCGTTTACTTTCATCCGGCTGCCCCGCTGATGATCGATTGGAGAAACTTGTTTTTGCATGGAACCCTGAACCCAGTGTATTTGCTGGCAAGCTTGACCTACGCGATCGGCTTTTTTGCGCTCGGCTATTGGGTTTATAAAACTCTGTCATGGCGGTTTGGAGAAGTGCTATGACAGAGCCAGTCATCAGCTTTCAGCAAGTCAGTAAATCCTATCCGCTTTATCACCATGTCAAAGGCGGAATCAAGCATTTCTTGTTTAATTTCCCCAGGAGCGTGCGGTCTTTGAGAAACGATCGCTTTGAGGCACTGAGAGACATTTCGTTTGAAGTCTATCGCGGCGAAAACTTTGGCATTGTCGGTCGCAACGGAGCCGGTAAAAGTACCACACTAGGATTGATTGCTGGAGTCTTAAAGCCAAACAAGGGTAGCATCAAAGTCCGGGGGCGCATATCTCCTTTGCTGGCGCTGGGAGCAGGATTTCACAAAGAGCTTACCGGACGAGAAAATATTTTGCTCAACGGCATTCTGCTGGGACTGACGCGCCGGGAAGTGACGCAAAAGATTGATGAGATTATTGACTTTTCTGAGCTAGAAGAATTCATTGATCGCCCAATTTTGACGTATTCTAGCGGCATGATCGCCAGACTCGGGTTTTCGGTTGTGGCACATCTTGATCCAGAAATTCTGCTGATTGATGAAGTGTTGGGGGTAGGTGATATCCGCTTTCAAAAAAAGTGCGCCAACAAAATGCTTAGCTTTAAAGCAAGCGGAGTCACAATGGTTTTAGTGACTCACTCGATCGCCAGCGTTGTCAACATGTGTGACCGCGCTATGTGGATTGACAATCACACCGTTCGCATGCTCGGCAATCCTTCAGAAATTGCTGAAAAATACTGTAAGGCATCAGGCGTTGACTTTGATGCCAATACAGTGACCAAAAAGAACGCGATCCAACCGCAAATCGAAGGTTCGATCGTCTAGAAAATACCGAGAAGCGCAGGCACTGACAGAAAGCAATGTCCTCATTTCCAGAACAAGACTCTTATTGGGTAGACACAGCGAACTTTGTCGCAGCCCACCGTCATCCGGCTGAATCGCTGCTGGCACCTGCCGCATTTCGAGAGCGGTTGGAAGCCATTGATGCCTACAGCCTGCATCTGGAAACCGTCGATCGCTTTCTCTGGGCGATCGTTCATAAAGGCAACCTGGAAGCACTGCCTTGCAAACTGCTGCGATCGATCGTCCGCCGGTTCAAGCCTGTGTTTGCCAACGAGGTGTTTGTGGTTTTCACCAGACGCTCAGCCCTGCCTGCGATCGATCGGTCTTCGCCGCACCTGAAAGCGTTTCGAGAAGGGTTGAAGGCGTATCAGAGGAAGGTGGGGCGATCGTTTAGCCTCAGAATCAGTAACCTGAAGTTTGAGTTTTCAATTAAACCTGACACTAACTTACATCAATTGGCTAGTAGTGGCAGTCAGCCTGTAGCAACTTCTAAAGCCGATACTTCTGAAACAGCAAATATTTCTGAAGCATTTGCTTCTCTTCCACCTTCAATCGGTAGCAGAGAACTAATCTACTTGGGCGATCACAAAGCTCTCACTAGAACGGTTTGGGGGCATAAAATGTTTGTCAATACCAGAGACATGTCGCTCACGCCTCATATCCTTCTGGATGGTTATTGGGAAATGTGGATTACCAAGTTTTTTATAAGCGTCTTACAAGAAGGCATGATTGTAGTAGATGTTGGAGCCAACATTGGATACTATACACTTCTAGCGGCTGCTCAGGTCGGCTCGGCTGGTAAAGTTTATGCTTTTGAAGCCAATCCTCAAGTGTTTGAAACGCTGACTCAGAATGTTGAAATTAATGGTTTTCGAGACCGGACTGATTCAATCAATAAAGCAGCTTACAGCCACTTCACAAACTTAAAGTTTCGTCGATTTCAAACTCACCACGGCAGCAGCACAATCAGAAATTTGCCAGAAGGATTTGCTGAAGAATATCAAGATCATTTAGAGACGATCGAAGTTGCAGCAATTTCCCTAGACGAATATTTTAGACAAGGCACAAAAATAGATCTTATCAAGATGGATGCTGAAGGAAGTGAAATATTTATTTTTAGAGGTATGAAGAATATAATTAAAAACAACCCTCAGCTAAAAATTATTTTTGAATTTTGTCCAAAATTTATTTTAGAAGCAGGCGAGGAGCCAAGAGCATTTTTAGAAAGCTTGCAGCGCAGTGGCTTCAAAATTCAAGAAATCACTGAGGCGTCAGAGATTGTTGATATTTCTGTTAACCAACTAATAGAAGAGCCAAAATACAGAGAGCTATTCATTTTTCGCTAGTCAACTCATTAGATAGATGCCTCATTGCTATGAAAGAGTTTCCCTTTGATGATCCTTACTGGGTCAGCGCTGCTGATTTTGTAGAAGCTCATTTGAAGAGTCAAGAGTCTCTGCTTGCTCCTCGTCGATTTGTCGGTAGGTTCGAGAACGTTCGCCCCTACTCTGCCAAACTGAAGAGCGCAGAGGGTTTTGAGTGGGCGATCGTGCACAAGGGCAATTCAGGTAAATCAAACCCTGAATTGTTAGAGTCAATCATCTCTGAATTTAGCCCCGTTTTTGCTAATGAAGTCTTTGTTGTGTTCTCAAAGCGCACAAATATTCCGAAGCTGGAAGCAGCTCAGCCGCATTTGGCTTCTCTGCACGCTCGACTAGATCTAGCCGACTCGCCATCTACGCCATCTAAAGGTAAATTCTTCAAACTTAAGGTGCTGAATTTTGAGATTGACCTTGCCATCAAGCGCTTGCACCAGGATCAATCAGCACACGATCGCTCCGCAATCGAAACTACAGTTTCCAATGCAGAACCATCTGTTGAACCTTTTGATCAAACGATAACGGCAAATACAGATGCTGTAGATGTTGCGATTGAGGCACCTGCTAATCCAGAAATTATCGATGACACTGCATCGCCAAAAGCTGACCTTTCAAAGATTGTCGATCCGGCTGGGGCAACTGAAGTGGAAACGTCGATCGCCGTACCTGATGCAGTACCTGACTCTCCTGGGCTTTCAGAATCAACAGATGAGCCTGAATCTGAAGTGCATCCTACAGAAGTTGACTTAGAGCCTATAGAATCAGAGCCTACGGAAGTTGACTCAGGGAGTGAGCCGGTAGACTACGGCACGCTCTCCACGGCTGAAATTAAAGAGCTAATGGATCAGCGATTTAGCGCTAATGAAGCCTACCCAATGCTGTGTGTGTGGGATCAAGTCAGAGCAGAGGAATTGAATCAGCAGGTAATTAATTTAACTGCATCTATGGATGACAAGCGTATTCTTGAAATTGGCTGCGGAGTTGGTGGTTCTGCTCCTTACATTACTGACTGCAAAGAATACATTGGTACTGATCTTTCAGAGGCAGCAATTGCAGTCGCTAGTCAAGCATATGGTCATCGTTCAAACTTCAAGTTCATGAGCATGAATGCAGAAGAATTGAATTTTGGAGACAGTGAATTTGATCTGTTTATTGCAAAAGAAGTAATTGAACATGTGCCTGATGCTCATGCTTGTTTACAAGAAGCATTCAGAGTGCTGAAACCAGGAGGGCAAATCGTGCTAACTTCGCCCAACCGTGACAGTTTACATCTCAGGATGAACCGCAAATTGGGCTACAACGACTTCAAATGCTCGATCGACCATGTGAAAGAATTCACTTTTCAAGAAGCTTTAGAGATGTTGCAGGAACATGGCTTTGTTATACAAGAGACCGCAGGAGTTTTCTTAACTCCCTATTGGGGTATTCCTAATGTTGATGTTCCGGTGCGGCATCTAACTGATAATGATCCTGAAACTGTAGAGATCATGAGAGATTTAGGCAGCAGAGTTGGCGGTGATTATGCATTCTGCTTTGTAATTTCGGCACTCAAGCCTCAAGAAAACGCTCGATCATGAGTGCAGAGCTTTTTAATCACAGATACGATCGCTCCGTAATTCTGGAAAATAATTTTGAAACAGTTGATTCAGGACTTACTTCAATCTAGCGTTTGATCAGGTTATGAAGAACTTCCCGCCCCAGTACAATTTGCAGCCTGAGGATGCCCTGTATTTTTGTCACATTCCCAAAACCGCAGGGATGACCTTTCGGACGATCGTCGAAGATTACTTTGACTGCAATGAAATTTGTCCGGCAACGCTTAACGCGCAGATTGATGAGATTCCTCAAGCCGAGCTAGAGAAGTATCGATTGTTTCGCGGGCATCTAGTTTTTGTGAATCTGCCGGAGCTGTTGCCCAACCGAAATTTTGTTAACGTCACTGTGCTGCGAGACCCGATCGCCCGCGTGATTTCGCACTACGACTATATTCGCCGCACGCCTGGCGATCCGCACTATGAGGCGGTCAGCAACATGACGATAGAGGAATTTAGCCAGAAGCTGACGGTCGGCAAAGTTGGCAAAAATATTCAAACTTACTATGTTGCGAAAACTCAGCGGTTTCATTTAGAGAAACTGTCTGGGCAGGATGTTTTGGAAATTGCCAAAGAAAGCATCGATCGCTTTGCGTTTGTGGGACTGCTCGAACGTTTTCAAGATTCTTTATTTTTGCTGTCCCATATCTTTGGCTGGCGACCGATTCTCAATAGCCGCAAAGAGAATGCCTCCGCTGCTAAAAAATCTTATGCTAACCTGCCCGCCAGCACGCTCGATCGCCTGCGGGAAAGCAGTCAGCTTGACATTGAGCTATATGAATATGCTCAGGCAATTTTTAACCAGCGCTATGGCGAAATGTGTCAGACTTTGCTAAACAAATACGGCGATGCGACTGCAAGTTCAGCCAGCGGTTGTTCAGCTTCGATCGCGTCGGATCTGACTCGTGAACTGCTGGAGAAACACTACGCCGAACGCTATGCCCAACTGCAACTGCCTGCCCAAAGCTGCATGAACTACAGCTTCTGTGAACCGTTGCGCGGTTCGGGGTGGCAGCGGCGAGAGTGTCCCGAATCTGGAGTCGCCTATCGCTGGACAGGACCTGGAACCATTTCTAGCCTTGATCTGCCACTGACGAGGGATACCGATTTGATTGTGGAGTTTCGGGTGATCAGCACCTGGGCAACGGTTCCCGAAGTACTCGACAGTCTAACGTTCAAAGTTAACGGACACCCGATTCCGCTCACAGTGCTTTACCCCGATCAGGGAGCCAGACTGTTTCAAGGCACGATCCCTCGATCGATCCTGGTCAGCGATCTGCCCTTTACGCGACTGACTTTTGAGGTGTGTCGAGTAACTCCCCTCAACACCCTCAATCCCCGCAGTGCTGATACTCGCCCCGTTGGGCTTGCCTTCCACTTCCTGCAAGTTTTTCCGACGGCGCTGGAGTCCGAAAAAAGCGCGGCGCTGGTGTTGTTCGATCGCACCTATTGGACGAGCACCGCTGAATTTGTGCAGCGCCACCTCCAGCCCGGAGAGCGGACAGTTGTGCCTTTGCCTGCGTTCAAAATTAAGCTGTCGGGCGAGGTCTATGATTATGAAACAGCGATCACCAAGAACATTGATTTTCAGTGGGCAATGTTGCACAAAGGAATGCTAGAGCAAGCGATTCCCACGCTGTTGAAGCTGGTGTCGAGTGGATTTGCTCCAGTGCTTGCCAACGAAGTATTTGTAGTATTCACAACCCGTAAAGACCTGCCGAGGCTATCTTATCTATCGCCGCACGTCAAATCGCTGTATGTGGAACCAATCAAGCATGATTGGACGCGCAGACTGAAGTCTTTCTATGTAAAATACTTGGGACGTAAGGCTGCGTCCTAATCGCACTGTCGAGGGCATGAATGCCGAGAATCTTACTCGAATCGTTTCCGCTGACGCTCAAAAAGGGAACCGGGATCTATACGTACTCGCTCAACTTGCTCAAAGCGTTGAATGAGCTTGATATTCACAATATTGGGCTGCTGCTGTTGTTTGAAACACGAGTCCGCAAGCTGGTCGATCGCCGCAGCAAAAAGAAGCTGGTCATTTTGCAGAACTACGCTGATTTGATGGATGAACTCTATCGCAGCGAAGGCGTGGATATGGGGCAAGGATGGCGACGGTTAAAGTGGTTGACTTCCTGTGTGCTGGCACAGCCAGGAATTATTGATATTCCCGATTATATGAAGCCCAGCCTGCGGGAAATTCTCACCGAAAATACGCCCACCCCCTTTGATTTTCTGGAACACAACCATCCCTACGTTGTTGATTTGCCTCGCCCCAACTTAATTGTCAAAAGCAGGGTTAACGCCACAGGTCAGGTTAAGGTTAAGCGCCTGGTCGAAAACTATGATGTCTTTCACTGCACGCATCTGAGTCCGCTGTCTGTTCCCGGACTGCCCAGAGTCACAACCGTGCATGATATCATCCCACTCCTGCGACCCGAACTGACGCGAGACAATCGGCGACTGTTTGCCGAACTGCTACAGATAAATCTGCAAGCGTCTGATCAGGTCATTGCTGTCTCAGAAGCAACCAAAAAAGATTTGGTAGAATTTTGCAACATTTCGCCGGAAAAAGTCTCGGTCGTGCATGAGGCAGCCTCGACGGATCTCGCGCCCATGACCTTTGAGGAAGCGGCTCCTTTTTTACGATCGCTCAAACTGATCACTATCACAGGTGAATTTCAGCCCTACTTCTTGTTTATCGGCAACATTGAGCCAAAGAAAAATGTGCGAAGAATTGTGGAAGCTTTTCAGCAATTCTCTCTGAGAGACAAAACCGGCTACAAGCTGGTAATTGTTGGGTCGAGAGCCTGGGGATATGATGCAGTTCGAGATTTACTCGAAGGACTCATCAAGCGCCGAAAAGTATTGATCACGGGATATCTGCCGGTCAATTATCTTCCTGCCCTGCTGTCGCAAGCGAGGGCTTTTCTGTTTCCATCGCTGATTGAAGGATTTGGGCTGCCGGTCTTGGAGGCAATGGCGTGCGGGTGCCCGGTGATTACCTCAACGGCTCCCTCGATCACAGAAATTTGTGGAGATGCCGCCATTCAGGTTGACCCTTTGTCGGTGGCTCAGTTGGCTCAGGCAATGAGCCAGGTGGCAGCCAACGACCCCCTGTACTTCAGTCTGAAGGAAAAGGGGTTTAAGCAGAACGCGCTGTTTAGCTGGGAACGGTGCGCCAAAGAAACGTTGGAGGTTTATCGCACCGCTCGTCAAAACTACAGTGCGAAGGGCAAAGCGGTGAAGCCAGTTGCCCAACCACTGACGGGTGCCTCAACGCCATAGTTTGCTGCCTGAGTTAACGGGTGGGGCGTAGCGAAAGGTTATCTATGGGCATCCAGAATCAAGTGAGTACACAGATGTTGATGAGTCGATCGCAGATGCTTTATGTTTGCTCATACCAAAGCAATCATCCTCGCTTCTTTGAACTGTAGCGGCTCTGCAATATGAATGTCATATTAGATATGCAGTTCCTCTTGCGAGTGCAGCCTGTTGTCAGGGTGGACAGCCGCTACAGGTACAGAATTAGGCAATATTAGGCAATCTGATGCTGGAACAGGTTCTAAACTTAGGTAAAGCAGCACTGAAAGACGATGTGAAAGCCTTGAAAAAGGCTGTATTCAGAGTGAGGCTGCACCGGAAAAAGCTAAACAAAATGTTGAAAAATGGAAATCCAAGAATTGAAAGCATTGATCAAAGAAAGTATGCGCGAGGTTTTGCGGGAAGAGCGATTAATGCTGTGCAAAATTCTTATGCCTTAGAGGTTGTCTGAGAAGTAACAGCGGGTACAAGAAAAGCTTTCATCCCTTAAGCTGTCGGCTGCAACTGCCCAACGTCAGGCTGCAACTGCCCTGATGGAAATTGAGGGGGCACTGGTGCTCGCCCGTGTGACCGGAGACACAGCACCTTTTCAGCGTGTGCTTCAGGAACTGCCCCTGCTGCTTACTCTGGCGGAGTGACGGGTGCTGGCAATTCGCGGTTGGCGATAGCGGTTGGCAGATATTCGACATTTACGGCTCGGCGTTTAGGGTGAGTTTTCTCGCGCGGCTTGACTTTACCGAACGTTCAGTACAAAATGATGATATACCGAACATTCCGTTAATTATTTCGATCGAATTCAATTGAAGAGCAAGCCAATGATCAAACTTTACGGGCATGAGCTATCGGGTAATTGCTACAAAGTTAAGTTAATGCTGGCGCTGATCAACGCTAACTATAGCAATCCTAAATGATTCATGAAAAAGCACCGTACATAGAAATCTTTGGAAAACTGCAGCATTGCCGGTGCGTGACTAACTCAAATAGGTATTTCACTGCAAAGAACGATTTGCACAAGTGGTAGAACTCTCTGATGAACCGTTTTGCCTGTTGCCAAACATCCTCAACGGGATTCTGTCGTGGGTCATTTGGGGCAAAGCGAATACAGGTAATTTTCCAGTGAGATTCCTCCAACCCTTGATTGACAGACGCTAAATAGTCTTTCACCGCTTGGGAGCGATGATAAGTTGCCCCATCCCAGATTAAGGTAATGCGAGCAGTGGGATGCGCCTCTTGCAGGGCTTCCAGAAACGCAATCGTTGAGTGAGAATTTCCCTTCTCAAAGGCTTTAAGAAAAAATTCTCGGGTGCAGACATTGAGTGCTCCATAGTACGTTTGCTTCTGACGTTCATGGGTCATTGGAACTTCAATTCGCTCACTCGTCTTGCCCCAGACATCGCCACACAAGTCTCCCCACAGCAAATGGCACTCATCTTGGAAGA
>Ga0224723_1002498_pt1 | contig 10135 bp, 9 predicted proteins | sample Balambano_FR2_Me_FD_161647 | JGI IMG/M metagenome (GOLD analysis project Ga0224723, IMG submission 161647) | Freshwater sediment microbial communities from Lake Towuti, South Sulawesi, Indonesia - Balambano_FR2_MetaG | ecosystem: Environmental > Aquatic > Freshwater > Lake > Sediment | place... | reverse complement strand
CCGCACGACGCTGCCTCCCGTTGTAGCACCTGCCGCTACCGCCGGGCGGGCGGAAAGTAACGCTAGCGGAGATGCTCTTCCTACTTCTGTTGGTCGCAAGACCTGCAAAAGCAAAGAGCGTCAGCGATGCTAGAATCCCCTGCATTTATGCATGGGGAGCGTCAATTCCTACTGTTTTATGTGGGTAAAATTTGCTTTCCAGTTAGATAAGCGATCGCTCTTTTAGCATTGGTGATATGTTCTTGATAAATCTCCGGTTTTTCTGCTATTGGATCAATTATTAACTCACCAATAATATTATTGGCAAGTTGGTTTATAGAATCTATTAAAAGATTTGGCATTGTAATTTGTGTTTCCGCAATACGTTTAATAACCTGGTTGGGATTTTTTTCTTCTAATATAGCTTTTAGTACTTCCGTTTCATATTCTGGAAGCTGCTGAATAAATTCTATCCATTCTGATGGTATATCATCTTTTTTAGGTGGATTATCCAGTGGTTCTAATATTTCAATCAAATCAGAAAAAGGAAATAATTCTATATCTTGTTCACTTGAATGTAAAGGTTCTTGATTAAAGCTTTCGAGATGTTGGAGTAGTTCCCAAACTTGATTTTGGAGTTGGTCACGCTCTTCTTGTAATAATGAAATTTGTCCTTGTATTTGCTGAAATTCTCTTTGTTGTTCTGTTAATTGATTCTTTAATATTTGTAAGATATTTTCTATACTTTCTCTTTCAGTAGTCCGATTTAATAGTAATTCATTATGTTTATTTTCTTCTACTTCTTGTTCTTGAATTTGCACTCTTAAATTGTACAGTTTCTCTTCTAGTTGAGGTTTAAGCCTTTCTAAAAGAATTAATTCGCTTTCTCGCTCTTGTTTTTGCTGTAAAAGTTCACCTAATTGTGTATGTAACTGATTTATTTCTGAACGTGAAACATTAGAATTTAACTCTAAACGTCGTCGTTCTGAATTTAAATTAGATATTGAATTACTCAGATCTACTTTAACTTTATCTAAATTAATAATTTCGTTTTGGAGTTGGTTGATTTGGGTTTCTAATTGTTTTTTCTCTATAGCTAAAGTGCCATTCTCTCTATTGAGAATATCTCTTTGTTTTCGACGTTCTAAAGCTTGATTTTGTAGTTGTTTTGTTTCTGTATATAAGGAAGTATGGAGGATTTCTAATTGGTTACTTTCGGCTATCATTCTAGATTTACTCGTCTCTAGCTCTTTAATACGTCTATGGAGAGAATCTAAAATTAGCATCTCATGATTTCGACGACGTTTATCTACATATAACGCCGCTAAATAAGTGGCAGGTACAGTAATAATCCCAGTCAAAATAGCTTTGCCAAAATCCCAACTCAGAACAAGGCTAATACCAAAACTTACTCCAAAAGCAACTATACCTAAAATTAATCGATTACTTATCATTGCTGATCCCTAGCATAATTAATTGGTACTGATAAATTTTTTGCCGATGTTTAACCTCCTAAAGAAATATAGGGAGAGAGGGGGATTTATTTCTTGCACATATACATATAAATATTCCTATTGCCTGTTCCCTTTTACAAATAGTGCTAATTCTCCTCTTAAAAAATCTATAAACTGTCGTGCTGTCCTACCAGAGCGACCTTTGTGACGAGTTGCCCATTGTAATGCTTGATACTCTAAATCCTCCTGACTAATATTTATCTCAGCTTCTGTGGCCAGATGCCGGACAATTGTTAAATAAGTTTTCTGATCCGCAGCTTCAAAAGTCAAGGTTAGACCGAAGCGATCGCTAAAAGAAAGTTTCTCTTGCATAGTATCCCATGCGTGAACTTCATCGCTGTCACGAGGTGCAGGTCTATCGGCAAAAAATTCCCGGATCAAATGACGACGATTGGATGTTGCATAAACAACTACATTTTGTGGACGTGCGGTTAAGTTACCCTCCAAAACAACTTTCAGTGCTTTAAAAGCGTCGTCATCTTCCTCAAAAGAAAGATCATCGACAAAAATAATAAATTTTTGTGGCACAGAGCGTAACTTTTCCACGATTTGTGGTAGATCTTTTAAATCAGATTTTGCCACTTCTACTAAGCGCAAATTACGCTCGCCATACTCATTTAGTAAAGCTTTCACCAAAGAAGACTTGCCTGATCCACGACTACCATATAGTAAAACGTGGAGTGAAGGGTATCCTGATAATAAAAGCTCTGTATTTTTCAACACAGCATCCCGCTGGGACTCATAACCAACAAGTTCACTTAATTTAATTGGGTCAGCATAAGGGATACCGATAAATCCATTGTACCAACGTAAAGCTTTATACTCGGAGAATATACCTGTACCGAATTGCCGATAATAATTTGCTAAATCTTCGACACTGTTTGCCCAGTTTTCCGTTTGTTGTAGTTTAGCTATAAGGGGTAACTCGTGAGTTTTTGCTACTCTATCTAGTTCTACATACCATACCACTGGTGATACTGGTAGATGAGCTACAGTTTGCACCCACTCACTTAAGCTAGCACTATTACATTCATAAAGATATTGTAGTGTTTCTAGATCATGCTGGGCAGCCGTTATCAAAGCAGGAGGCAGATTTTCAAAATCTACACTTCCAGCAAGCTGAGTAAAAGGATTGTCACTTCTGAGGATTTGAATAATTAAGTATTCTTCCCAGTTTTGGTTTCTGGTAGCTAAAGATTTAAAATAACTGCCGTAAGCTTGGAGACAACTCCGTGCATCGGCATCAGTGTAGCGTATACTTTGTAGCAACTCTGTAAAGGCAGTACCCACTTCTCCTTGTAGGACAGATTGGTAGAGTAGTAGAGAAGCGCAGTAGCGCTGAAGGTTTTGAACCTTAGTAAATGCTTGACTATTCATTAATCTATAAGCTCTTGTAGCTGAACAGAAGACGGTTTCATTAAATTTAAATGTACATAGGTTTTAAGAAATGAATTTAAGTATTATCGCTGCTCTTGGCTACGGTATATTATCTATGATTGGTGGCATAATTGGCTACACACAAGCTCGTAGTAAAGTTTCGCTGATCAGTGGTAGCGTTAGCGGTGTATTACTTATTTTCGCTGCTATTATTCAAATCCAAGGCCAAAGATGGGGTCTGACTTTAGCAGTTGTTGTTACTGGTATTCTATTAGTGGTGTTTACATTACGGTTGATTAAAACACGTAAGTTTATGCCAGCGGGCTTAATGACTATTTTAGGTGTTGTAGCACTAGCGGTGATGATAAATGAGTATAGGTAGGGAGTAGGGGGAGTAGAAGGAGAGATTCATGTCTTGCACATATACATATAAATAGTTCCTATTGCCTTCCCTACTCCCTACTCCCTTTCCCAAAAATACAAGTCGCGTATCAGTGCAGTATAAGGTAATGCTAATTCTCAAACCAGTATTCATTAAACCTTAGAGATGTTGTTACCAAAATGCGTTAAGGTTAAGTAACTGGATTACTAGTCCCAATCCTCTAATTTCTATCGGTCTTAACGGAACTGAAAAAGGCAAACAAAGATTGAATTAATAAATAACAGCTTAGTATCAAGCAATATAAATTATCAGTAGGTTTTTGCCTGATGAAGAAATGTTTCTAAAATCAATAATTAGTCAAAGTATATGCTGAATAAAATTTGGAGAATTATTATCAACTGTTGTATAAACTACAAAAGTCTGTACTCTAAATATTTCTTTAATTTGCTGTTATTAACTAATTAATATGAGGGTGGGATAGAAGCTCAATACCTAGTAATATTAACAGCTTATAAGGCTTGCAAACTGGTAGTTTGGCACTTTGTCAAGATAAGGACAATACAAAAATTATTTAACTTATCCGGAAAGAAGGCAAATCGTCGTGTACTTTGTGTTTGTTAGCTATAAACAGTAGATGGGTCTGTAAATGTTTATTAATTTAATTTACTTAATTTTTGTTGTCTTCACAAAAGGTATAAGCTCAAAACAGTATAAATATCTAAGTATATCAGCAAATGGTATTTAAAGTTTTGATTGCTCGTACAAGCACAATTTAAAGAAACAGTAAAGGTATGAATGCCATTTTGGCAGGTTTTTCTTGGATAGATAGGATATTAGTAGATAGTATCAATATTTATTGATCATTAAACCCTTGTTGCTATCTACCGAATACTACACCAAGCCAATCCAATACTGAAATAAGCGATTTTCTAAGCAATTTTACGATTTAGGAAATAATACATGGTATCTTCACTGTCTTCTCATAACGTTATCCAGTATCTGCAAGATGCAGGTCTGTGTAGCACAGAAGATGGCGCATCCGGCGACACTGAATTGCCGCACAGTAGCAAAAATTTAAACATACTGGTAACTCTGGCTGATAACCGTAAGCTGTTAGTCAAGCAAGAACGTTGCGCCGATAACGATGGAATGCCACAAGAGTTTTTCAATGAGTGGCTGTTTCATCAATTGCTCCAACAGTTTCCGGTTTTGGGAAACATTAGTGCGATCGCCTCACTAGTGCTTCACTTTGATGAGGATAACTCTATCCTGATCCGCCACTACCTAAGGGAATATTTAGATTTAGCTAATTTTTATCGTGACAACGATATATTTCCTGAAGTAGTTGCCACAGCTATTGGCGAAACTTTAGCAGGGCTACATCGCGCCACTTATAATCGTCGAGAGTACCGCGATTTTATGGCGACTGCTCCTCAAGGAGTAATTCGCTACAGCTTTTATAACCCAGCACAAGGTATCGGATCGATTGATCCTGATATTTTTGCTACAGTTCCTACTGATGCGCTGAAATTTTATGTACTGAATCAGCGCTACGACAGTTTAGAGTCAGCGATCGCTGATTTGGCAGGTGATTGGCGTGCTTGCTGCTTGACTCATAACGACCTGAAGCTAGAAAACATTCTAGTCAATTCTCGTCCTGTTGGCGAGAATAATTTAGTACGGCTAATTGACTGGGAAGCTTGTGCTTGGGGAGATCCAGCTTTTGATTTGGGAACTTTGATCGGAAGCTACTTAAGAATTTGGTTGGATAGTCTAGTTGTAGATCCAAGTCTAGAGTTAGAAGAATCTTTACAACTAGCGGTGACACCAATAGAAGTTATCCAGCCTTCGATCCAAGCACTTGTCAGAGGGTATCTTAATACCTTTCCAATGATTATGGAGTATCGTCGAGACTTTATTTTCCGCATTATCCAGTTTGCAGGTTTGGCATTAATCAATCAAATTCAAGAAACAATTAATTGCCGTAAACACTTTGATAACAAGGATATTTGTGTACTCCAAGTAGCCAAAAGTCTATTAACAATGCCAGAGCAGTCTGTATCAACAGTTTTTGGTATTTCCGAATCAGAAATTATTAGACCTTTGGTAAAATTTCACAAACTACCTCAGCCACAAAGAGAACAAAATCTCCTACGTATTTATTACGAGAAGACTCGCTTACGTGGCTGCTAATGAAATAATGAAGGGTAAACATAGTTAGAATTTTTACCCTTCATTTTTTTTTACCAAAGAATTTTGATACTAAATAACTAATCTCAACGTTGTTTTTATTAAGAAATGTTAGATTCATTTAACAATAAACTAATAAATTCTTTATTAGACATTGCCAATAATATCCAGATTCAATCAGATTCTATCTTTCATCCTAATTATGAACCCTTTATATTTCCCTCAGTACTAATAGATAGATTTCAGCATACCGGATCTTTACAAAACAAATATCTTACCCTAGTGCTGCGGAATTTAATCTATGGGATTTACTACAACGCTTCTTTAGAAAATCTACTGATAGTTGATGCTACTCATCGTTATTCATTACATCAAAACTTAGAAAGTACTTCCATTTGGGGTATTGATTGGGAATTTTATGAGGAATTAAACGCTCACAATCACAGCACAGGTTTCTATAACTCTGGTTGGCAGGTAGTGCGGATAGAACCTGATGGTAGCATGGCTGTTACCAAAGGTGGTTTAACAATGCATATTGAACCAGACTTACATTTAGAAGTTAGTGAACAATCAATAGAAATTGGCGATGAAATTAGTGTATTACTACCGAAAAATCGCTTGCATAGTGGTTACTACGTAGCGGTTAGCAATGCTACACAAGCAATAAACCCGGATACTGATTTAGGAGTGGGAAGGATATATTTTAATGTAACTCCATCAGGAGCGATCGCCTTGATGGATATCCTCACAACTCAACTCAACAGTATCCAGATTCCCTTTAGTTTTCAAGTACTATATAACAAGCGTGCATACTCACGGTATGATTCAGGAGTGCTGCACTTTGAACGTCAAAACTACCCAGCGATTAGAGAAATACTTCAGGAAGTTTACACAAGCTATCAATCTTATTTTTACAATCAAATACCTTTATTTACTAAATATTTAGCACCAGGATTAAGCTTGGCTGAAGAACCAACTCAAAAATTCACTGCACAAGAAAGTTTCGGTATAAATCGTTGTCAAGTTGTCGCTAATGCTTTATGGGAAAGTTGGCAGCATGGTAATAATTCTATCGAAGGCAGAATGACAGCAATACGTAAACATTTCGCTGAGTGTTCCATTAATTTAGAATATCCCTACCTCAATCCCAAATCTGAAGATATTTATCAGTCATTAAATTTGTGAACTAAGTTAACTTAATTTAAAGTAAAATTTTTTAGGCTTGTAGTAGTACTGACTTCCTGTAATGATAACAGTACTAATACATATCTTTTAAATTTGTTAAAGTAAGTTACTTAAAATGGCTTTTATTTATAATCGCACCGTAAGATTTGCAGATACTGATGCTGCTGGAGTAGTGTATTTTGCCAATATACTGAGTATTTGCCATGAGGCTTATGAAGAATCTCTAGAAGTATCAGGTCTTAATATCAAAGATTTTTTCACAAATCCATCTGTAGCTTTGCCAATTATCCACTCTAGTGTAGACTTTTTTCGTCCAATATTTTGTGGAGATTGGTTAGCTGTTAAATTAATACCGCAAAAACTAGACGATTATAAATTCGAGATTAATTACGAGATTTTGCTTGCTGATGTTGTAGTTACTAAAGCTATTACTAGACACGTATGTATTGATGCAAATACAAGAGGTAAAAGAGAACTTCCTGAAGAGATAATTACATGGCTAGAGGAGAATGGTGGGGATTAGCAGGACAAATGTATCTAAACAGTAATAAGCTTAAAAAGCACGGCTAACAAATCTTACCAGTTACTCAGAAAACCGAATGGTACGAGCAGTCGTTGCTACAAATAAGTTACAGATTTACAATTGAGCGTTAGATCCAAATCAAATATCTGAAATATATTTGACAAAAGAACTTGAAATGAGGAGAATTGTAGCTATGATAGCTACAATTTAGGAGCGTGTGATAAAATACCTATCTTCTAGAGAAGCCCAAAATAATTTTGGTGAATTGCTTGATAAAGTACAGCAGTCTCCAATCATCATTCGTAGATACGGGAGAGATTCCGCAGTTGTAATGTCGATAGACGAATTCAACGAGTATAGACAGTGGCGTGTTCAAAGACTTAAGACACTTGTGAAAGATATTAATAAAGAAGCCAGAGAAAATGGCTTAACTGATGAGATTCTGGAGCAGATATTAGCTTCGGATGATGAATCTACTGATGAGGAGCCTTCTATTGAAAGTTGTCTTTGACACTAAGTGTTTATTAGTGGCTTACTTGGTTCTCCCCAGTCTCCACCACATTATATTTTGCTATTGATACTTGATGGTTTAGTCACACCACTTTTATCAGAAGAAACATTTCAAGAGTTATGTAAGGTTTTAACTAGGAACAAACTCAAAAAATATATAGTATCTAGAAAATTAACAACTTTTTCTCAAGAACTTGCTCTTTTGGCTGATTGGATTGAGGTAATAGAAGGTATATCAATTTGTAGAGATCCTAAAGATAATAAATTTTTAGAAGTCGCGGTAAGCGGTGGTGCTGATTATCTGGTTACTGGCGATAATGATTTGCTAGTCCTTAATCTGTTTAACGGTATCCCAATTATTACCCCAGCGCAATTCAAAGAAATTTTAGAGCAGTACATTGCTTGAATTCTGCGCTACTCTACGGCTGAATTTATAAAACTCACTCCTACTATTGAATATAAATATTGACGGTTGATTTTACCTTGGGAGTTGCGAGGTAAACTATCTACAGGAATCCAGGTTTTAGGAATTTTAAATTTACTCAATTTATCTTTGAGTAAATTTTTCATATCTAAGTCACAAACATGGGAATTTTTGGGGATATAAATAGCTGTCACTGCTTGTCCCCAATATCTATCGGGTACACCAATGACGCAAACGTCAATTACCATTCCCGTTTCTTTAATTGCTGCTTCAATTTCTGCGGGATAAACGTTTTCGCCACCTGTAATAATTTTGTCACTACCACGCCCGATAATATTTAAATAGCCTTTGCTATCTAAAAATCCTAAATCATCTGGTTGAATTGTTAACGGAGTAGGAGTAGGAAATGAGCTAATATCTAAAGGATAATAGCCGAGGGCAAGAGATTGAGTCTCAATAACAATACTGCCGATTTGATTTGATTTTAAAGTTTCGCCTTGCTCGTTAATGATTTTGACTTTGGCATGGGGAAGAATTTGGCCAGCACTAATTACACCATTGATAAAATCGTCAGATTTTAGGGTAGCAATTTGGGAAGCTGTTTCTGTCATTCCGTAAGTAGGAGCTACCTTGATTTTGTATTCCCTTGCTTTCTCTAAAAGTGTACTCCAAGCGGGGGCACCTCCTAGAAGTACAGTTTGAAACTGAGATAACCATTGGATTGAGCTTGAATTTTCTAGTAGTCGTTGTAGTTGTGTTGGTACTAAAGATGTAAAAAAATTAGATAAATCTATGTTCCATGCTTGGGTAAATTCTATTTCTGAAAAAGGTACAACTGCTAATTTACCACCACTGGTAAACGAGCGCATAAATTGCATTAAACCACTAACATGATATAAAGGTAAGACACAAAAAGAATTGACTTGATCTAACTCAAAATACTCTTTGAAACCTCTCACTGACACCATCAGAGTTTCCCATGTATGGATGGCAAATTTAATTTTTCCTGAGGAACCACCAGTCGGGATCATAATATACGGACAAGACAGGCAGGTTATCGCGGTAAAAGATGTCGGCTTATCTAGCTGAGAATCACCAAGATGATATGCGAAGTTACAATCTAATCCCCAAATAATATCAGGTTGAACTAAATCGAAAACTTGTTGCCATTCTTGTTTTGCCCAATCATAATTACACAAGAAAACTGGACAATTAGCTGCACAAGCTGCGAGTAAACTTGCTAAAAATCTTACTGGTTCGCGTTCAGCAAGGATAATTTTAGGTGGTGTTGCTTGTTGCTGCTGGATTAATTCTAAGTATAATTCTGCTGCTATTTCATAAAATTGTTGGCTATCACCTCCAATTAACCAATTGTTTCGCTGATTTTTAAGATAGTTTAATAATCGTTCCATAAATTTTGAAACCAAGTTTCTTCATCTTCATCAAACCAGTGGTTAATACCAAAACCCACTGCTCTGTTATATTTTGATAATTCTACTGCTAATTGAAGTGCCGCTTTTCTGCCAATTTGTGTTTCAAACACAGATGAAAATACGGTGTCAATTTGTTTGGATTTGCAAAACTCACGTAGACGAGATGGTGAACCAATTATTCCTGGCTTGATCACGAAAATTTGTCGCCAACCTTTTTCATAGGCGATCGCCAGTTGGTTAAGTGTAGCAACAGACTCATCTAATGCGATCGCTGTTTCGTAGTCTGCACTCAACTGCAACATTTGATCAATTTGGTCTACAGGTAGTGGTTGCTCAATAAACTCTACTTGTGTGAGCAAGTCCTGACTACCATTAACTTGATCGCAAATCCACAGCCAAGTATTAGCTTGCTCTATTGTTAGACCTCCATTAGCATCTAATCTTAATTTCCCATCCTTTGGTAGCTTTTGAGTAAGTAATTTAAAAATTTCTAGTTCACGAGAGATAGTATTAACACCTATTTTCCATTTGAAGGTACGGTACCCTTGTTGCCACAATACTTGCCATTGGTTTACTGCTGCTTCCCCCGCAGGTAACAAAGCACTATACGTATATTCT
>Ga0224723_1002497_pt1 | contig 10137 bp, 5 predicted proteins | sample Balambano_FR2_Me_FD_161647 | JGI IMG/M metagenome (GOLD analysis project Ga0224723, IMG submission 161647) | Freshwater sediment microbial communities from Lake Towuti, South Sulawesi, Indonesia - Balambano_FR2_MetaG | ecosystem: Environmental > Aquatic > Freshwater > Lake > Sediment | place... | reverse complement strand
GGCTTGGTCAGTGGCGCCAGCAGCAGGTAAAGCGCCGGTATCGCAAACAGCGTGACAATGGTGGACAGCCCCATGCCGCCCACGATCACCACGCCCAGCGCCTCGCGGCTTTCGGCGCCGGCGCCGGTGGCCATGGCGATCGGCAGCGCGCCCAGGATGGTGGCGATACTGGTCATCAGGATGGGGCGCAGCCGTACCACCGACGCCTCGAGGATGGCATCGCGCACGCTGCGCCCTTCGTCGCGCAGCTGGTTGGCGAACTCCACCACCAGGATGCCGTTCTTCGCCATCAGCCCGATCAGCAGGATCATGCCGATCTGGCTGAAGATGTTAAGCGTGATGCCCTGGATGTGGAGCGCCAGCAGCCCGCCGGTCAGCGCCAGCGGCGTGGAAAGCAGAATGATGAAGGGGTGGATGAAACTCTCGAATTGCGCGGCCAGCACCAGATAGACGATCAGCAATGCCAGCGCGAACGTGACGTAGAGGGCGGCGCTGCTTTCCCTGAACTCCAGGCTTTGTCCGGCATAGGTGTGGCGTGCATAGGCCGGCAGCACTTCCGCCGCGTAGACATCCATGTCGGTCAGCGCCTGGCCGAGCGTGTAGCCGGCGGCGGGGGTGGCGGTGATCGTGATGCTGCGGATGCGGTCGGTGCGATTCAGCTGCTGCGGGCGCGCGCGTTCCTGCAACGTCACCAGATTCGACAGCGCCACCAGCTGCCCGCCCGACCCGCGCAGGAAGATGCTGGTCAGGTCGGAAGGTGTCACCCGATCCTCCGGCCGGGCTTGCAGCAGCACCTTGTATTCCTCGCCCCGCTCGACATAGGTGCCGACCTCGCGCGATCCCAGCATGGTCTCGATGGTGCGTCCGATGGCGGCGATCGAAACGCCAAGCTCGGCGGCACGGCGGCGATCGATCTCCACGCGGAACTCCGGCTTCGTCTCGCGATAGTTGCTGTCGAGATTGAGCAGGTTCGGGTTCTGGCGCGCGCGATCCATCAGCCGGTTGCGCCAATCGACCAGCGTTTCATAGTCCGGTCCCTGCAGCACGAACTGCATCGGAGGCTGGAAGCCGCTTTGCCCCAGCGACGGCGGGTTGAGCGCGAAGGCCCGCACGCCCGGCACCGCCAGCACCTGCGGCATCAGTTCGGCGGTGATCGCCTGCTGCTTGCGGGTGCGCTGGTCCCATGGCGCCAGGCGCGCGAAGACATTGGCCGTGTTCGACACCGGCGGGCGCTGGAAGCCGCCGATGCTGGCCTGCACGATCGCGACCTCGCCGCGCTCGATATAGGGGAACAGGATGTCCTCGAGCTTGGCAACATGCTCGCGCACATAGGCGGTGTTCGCGCCTTCCGGCGCTGTCACCGGGATCACCACCACGCCGCGATCCTCGGGCGGGATGAATTCCTTCGGCAGGGTGTTGAACAGCCCCACCGCCAGGGCCGACAGCGCGGCCGTCGCCCCCAGGGTGATCACCGGTGCGCGCAGGCAGCGATCCAGCAGGAAGCGGAACCCGCGCTGCACGGCGCCGAACGCAGGCTCGACGATGCGCGCGACCATGCCCTCGTGCCCGTGCGGCTTCAGCAGGCGCGAGCACATCATCGGCGTCAGCGTCAGCGCCACCAGTCCGGAGAAGACGACCGAGGCAGCGAGCGCCAGGCCGAATTCGGTGAACAGCCGGCCGACATTGCCTTCCATGAAACTGATCGGCACGAACACCGCCACCAGCACCATGGTGGTCGCGATCACCGCGAAGGCGATCTGCCGGCTGCCGCGCCAAGCGGCCAGCAGCGGCGGCTCGCCCTCCTCGATGCGGCGGTGCACGTTCTCCAGCACCACGATCGCGTCATCGACCACCAAGCCGATCGCCAGCACCAGCCCCAGCAGCGTAAGGATGTTGAGCGAGAAGCCGAGTGCGGAAAGCGCGATGAACGAGCCGATGATGGAAACCGGTATCGCCACCGCCGGGATCAGCGTGGCCCGGAAGCTGCCCAGGAAGATGTAGATCACGCCGATCACCAGCAGCACGGCGATCGCCAGTGCGTGGAACACCTCGTACACGGCCTGGGCGATGAACAGGCTTTCGTCGTAGCCGTAGCTTACCGTCACGCCCTGCGGCAGGGTGGCGCGCACGCGATCGACCTCGGCCTTGACCTCGCGCGCGACCTCCAGCGTGTTGGCCTTGCTTTGCCGCTGGATGCCAAGGCCAACGGCCGACGTGCGCATCACGCGCAGCTCGTTACGATCCTCCTCCGCCCCGATCTCGACGCGGGCGATCTCGCCCAGGGTGGTCTGCACGCCGTCGCGGCGGGCGACCACCACGCTGCGGAACTGGTCCGGCGAGGACATGCGCGTGTCGGTGCGCACAGTGAATTCGCGCGCGTTCGATTGAAGCCAGCCGCCGGGCAGTTCCACGTTCTCGCGGCGGATCGCGTCCTCGATGTCCTGCACGGTCAGGCCGCGCGCGGCCAGTGCCTTGCGATCCAGCCAGATGCGCATGGCGAAGCGCCGTTCACCGCTGATGATCAGGCTGGCCACCCCCTCCACGATCGACAGCCGGTCGTACAGATAGGTGCGCGCGATGTCCGTCAGTTCCAGGGGCGTGTGGCGATCGCTGGTCAGGATCACCCACAGAATGGCGCGCGCGTCGCCATCGACCTTGGCCACCACCGGGGTATCGGCGGTTTCCGGCAGCCGGCTGATGGCGCGCGCCACGCGGTCGCGCACGTCGTTGGCGGCGACATCCACCGGGCGTGACAGGTGAAACTCGATGTTCACCTGGCTGCGCTCGTCCCGCGTGTTGCTGGTGATGCGCTTGATGCCTTCGATGCCGGCGACCGCCGCCTCGATGATCTCGGTCAACTGGCTTTCCACCACCGGCGCGGCGGCGCCGCGATAGGTGGTGGTCACGTTCACCACCGGCGGATCGATATCGGGCAGTTCGCGCACCGGCAGGCTGCGGAAACTCGCCAGCCCCAGCACAACAAGCATCAGCGAAACGACGATCGCAAAGACCGGCCGCTTGATCGAAAGGTCGGAGAGCACCATGGCGGCGGATCGATCCTCAGCTGGTCGGCAGGGTCCGGGTCTCGGTCACCTGCACCGGCACGCCGTGGCGCAGCCGCTGCAGGCCGCGCACCACCACCTGGTCGTCGCGGTTCAGGCCGGAGAGGATTTCGACCTCGCCGGGCAGGCGCATGCCCAGCCGCACCTCGATGCGCTGCGCGCGTCCCTGGCGCACGGCATAAACGAAGGCACGGTCACCGACCGGGTCGATCGCCTCCTCCGGGATCACCAGCCCGTCGGCGCGCTGCTCGACGGTGAGTTCGACGTTCAGGAACAGGCCAGGCCGCAGCGCGCCATCGGCATTGTCGAACTCGCTGATCAGGCGCACGGCGCGGGTGTTGGCATCGATGCGCGTGTCGATCACGGTCACCGTGCCTTCGAACCGTCGGTCGCCGAACGCGGTGCTGCCGGCGATCACCGTCATGCCGGTGCGCAGGCGCGCGACGAACAGTTCCGGCACCGCGAATTCGATGCGCATGCGCGACAGGTCATCCAGCGTGGTCACCACGGCTCCCGGCGGCACCAGCGCGCCCAGGCTGACCTGGCGGATGCCGACGCGCCCATCGAACGGGGCAACGATCTTCATCTCCTCGATACGGGCCTGCACCTGGCGCACCCGAGCCTCGGCGCTGCGGGCGCCTGCCTCCAGCTGGTCGATCCTGGCCTCGGCCACCGCCTGGGTGGGGCGCAGAGCGCGGGCCCGCGCCAGCTGCTGGCGGGCATCGTCGAGATTGGCGCGCGCCTGATCCAGCTCCGCGGTCAGCTGCGACCGATCGAGTTCGACCAGCACCGTACCGGCCGTCACCGCCTGGCCTTCGGTGAAATGGATGGCGGCGACAATGCCGGAGATGCGCGTGGTGATCGTCACGGCCTCGCGCGCGCGGGCGGTGCCGACGGTCTCGACCCTTTCGACAACGGTGGCGGCGCGCACCGGCGTGACCACCACGGGCAGGCCGCCTGATGGTGCGCCACGGCCCGCCTGGGCGGGCGCGGAGGTCTTGTTCAGTCCAAGCAGCTGGGCCGGCGGCGGCAGGCCGACCTGCGAGCCATAGACCTGCCATGCCGCCCCACCCCCGGCCAGCGTCGCAAGCACAAGAACCTGGGTCAGCATCCGCATGCCATCATCCCCATCCGGCGCGCTATGGTGACCGGCGACCTCCGGTCAGATGGGATCAACCAAAGTCCCCGGCAATGCAAGGGGTGCCTGAACTTGCGATCGGGCAACCCCCGCAACACTTTGTTACTTCGGCGTCAGGGCGGCGAAAACGCGTGCAGGGGTCGCGGGCATTGCAACCGGTCCCCCGCCGGCCTGCGCCAACGCATCCGCCAGCGCATTGGCCATCGCCCCAAGCCCGCCGGAGCACCCAGCTTCGCCCGAACCCTTCACGCCGAGGGGATTGGTCGTGCAGGCCGTAGGCCGCGTGGCGAGCGCGAAATCGGGCAGGTCGGCGGCGCGCGGCAGGGCGTAGTCCATCAGCGATCCCGCCAGCAATTGGCCCGAGGCAGCATCGTATGCCTGATCCTCCAGCAGGGCCTGGCCGATCGCCTGCGCGACGCCACCCTGCACTTGGCCGGCCAGCAGCGCGGGATTGATCACCGTGCCGAAATCGTTGACGGCGGTGTACCGCTCCAACCTCACCGCGCCCGTTTCAGGGTCCAGCGCGATCTCGGCAATGTGACAGCCACTGGGGAAGTTGGCGACTGGCTGGTTGTGGTGGATGGCGGCCTCCAGCCCAAGTTCCTCGCCGGGCGGCAGTCGGGCGGCATCGAAACAGGCGGCGGCGATCGCGGCCAGCGTGATGCGCCGGTCGGTGCCGGCGACCACCATCGCGCCGTCCTCCAGCACCAGGTCGGCCTCGGACGCTTCCAGCAGGTGGGCGGCGATGCGACGGGCCTTGGCCTCGATACGGTCGGCCACGCGCATCAGGCCGGCGCCGCTGACGGTCAGCGTGCGCGACCCGCCGGTGCCGCTGCCGGCCACCGTCAGGTCGCTGTCGCCCTGAACCACCTCGATCTTCTCGATCGGCACGCCCAGCCGCGCGGCGAAGAGCTGCGCCAGCGCCGTTTCGTATCCCTGCCCGTTCGACTGCGCCGAGGTGGTGATCACCACCGAGCCATCCGCCTGGAAGGCGGCACTGACGCGCTGGTCGCGCATGCCGGACGGTTCGACATACAGCGCGACGCCGCGGCCCAGGATTTCGCCCCGCGCCCTTGCCGCCGCACGCCGGACCGGCAGCCCCGCCGCATCAGAGAGCTCGAGCGCGGAATCGAGCAGGCCCGGGAAATCACCGCTGTCGAACACCTGACCCTGCGCGTTGCGCCACGGCATGCGCTCGGCCGGCACCAGGTTGATGCGACGAAGCGCGATCGGGTCCATGCCGAGCTCCCGCGCCGCATGGTCCACGGCCGCCTCGATGGCCTGGTTCGCTTCCGGTTTCCCGGCACCGCGATAGGCGCAGACCGGAACGGTGTGGGTGTAGCGCGCCTCCACCCGCACATCCTGCACCGGGATGGCGTAGCAGCCGGTGACCACGCGGCTGCCATAGGCGGTCGGCACGCCGGGACCGCCCGCGCTGGCATAGGCGCCAAGGTCGGAATGCCAGACGAAGCGCAGCGCGGTGAAGCGTGCGTCGGCATCCAGCGCCAGTTCGAGCTCGGTCTGGTGGCCCCGCCCACCATTGTCGCTCAGCATGCATTCGGCGCGCTCGGCCACCCACTTCACCGGGCGGCCAAGGGCGCGGGCGGCGAAGGCAATGGCGATGTTCTCCGGATAGGCATTGATCCGCCCGCCGAAGCCGCCGCCCACGTCCGGTGTGATCACGCGAACTGCCGGGCGCGGCAGCTGCAGGGCCTCGGCAAGGTCGGCCTGGAAGGCATGCGATCCTTGCGTCTGCGCGATCATCTCCAGCCGGCCGGTGCCGGCATCCCACCGTGCGATCGCGGCGCGCGGCTCCATCGGGAACGGCACGACGCGATTGTGGTGCATGCTGTGCCGCACGATGCGCGAGGCCGTGGCGAAGGCGCGATCGACCGCTTGCACATCGCCCGCCTGCCAGGTGAAGGCCGGCTCGCCATCCTGCGAGGCCACCCGCGCCGGCAGAGTTTCGTACTCCACCATCACTGCCTCGGCTGCATCGCGCGCCAAGTTGCGGGTTTCGGCCAGCACCATGGCCACCGCTTCGCCGACATGGCGCGCGGTTGCCGCCAGAGCCGGTCGGCTGGGCCAGGTCGCGCCGGGGATCTTGTGCTTGCTCGTCAGGCCGCCGACGCGCGCGTCTTTAAGATCGGCGGCGGTGAACACCGCCACCACGCCCGGCATCGCCTGCGCGCCCGTGGCGTCGATGCGCGTTACCCGCGCATGCGCATGCGGGCTTCGCACGAACCACGCCTGCAGCTGCCCCGGCAGGTCGTGCGTGTCGAGGAAGCGGCCACAGCCCTTCAGGAAACGCGGATCCTCGGTGCGGGGAACGCTTTGGCCCAGGCCAAATTTCATGCAGGCCGTGTATCAGGCCGCGAGCGTCGCCGAAACCTTCAGGCAGCGCACCCGGCGGCCGGGTGCGGCGATGATTTCCGGCGGGTCGGTCGCCTGGCAGGCTGCATCGGCCTGGGCGCAGCGCGGCGCAAAGGCGCAGCCGGGCGGCAGGCGCGACAGATCGGGCGGCGCGCCGGGGATGGCGGTAAGCCGCCGGCCGCGCATGCCGGCATGCACCGTGCTGCCCATCAGCCCGCGCGGATAGGGGTGCAGCGGATCCCGCATCAGGTCGAACACACTGCCTTCCTCGACAAGCCGGCCCGCGTACATCACGGCGATGCGGTCGGAAACCTCGCCGGCAACGCCCAGGTCGTGGGTGACGAAGATCACCCCCATCCCCAGCTCCTGCTGAAGTTTCCGGATCAGCAGCAGGATCTGGATCTGCACCGTGGCATCCAGCGCCGTGGTCGGCTCGTCGGCCAGCAGCAGTTTCGGCTTACACGACAGCGCGATCGCGATCATCGCCCGCTGCCGCAAGCCGCCCGACAGTTCGTGCGGGTAGTTCGCAAGGCGCCGCTTCGCCGATGGAATCTGCACCAGTTCCAGCAGTTCCAGCGCGCGGGCCATCGCCGCCTTTTGCGAGACGCCCTCGTGCCGGATCACGGTTTCGGCAATCTGCCGGCCGATGGTGAAGACCGGGTCAAGCGCGGTCATCGGCTCCTGAAAAATCATCGCGACGTCGCGGCCACGCATTTCCTCCAGCGCGCGATCGTCCATCGCCAGCACGTCGTTGCCGGCGACCCGGACCTTGCCCTCGATGACCGCCCGCTTCGGCAACAGGCGCATCAGCGCGCGCAGTGTCACGCTTTTCCCGCTGCCGCTTTCACCAAGGATCGTCAGCACCTCGCCGGCGGCGAGATCGAAACTCACGCCATTGACCGCACGCACGGTCGCCTCGCGCGAAACGAACCGAACGGTGAGGTCTTCCGCCGAGACCAGTTTCTCGCTCATGCCGGGACGACCTCGCGCAAAGCCGGCGCCTTCAGGTGGTGGCCGGTGGCGCGCTGGTATGCATGGCCAAGCCGGAACAGAGAAATCTCGTCGAACGGGCGGCCGGCGAGCTGGAAGCCGGCCGGCAGGTCGCCTGCCGTGAAGCCGCACGGCACCGACAGCGCCGGCAGGCCCAGATAGCTGAAGGGCCGCGTGCAGCGGATGAGCTTGCCATGCGCGAAGGCAAGCGAGGCCCCCTTCTCGACATCCGTTTCCGCGCGGGTCGGCAGGCTCTGGCCGATCGCCGGCACGAACAGCGCATCGCAGTGGGCAAGCGCGGCCGCACTGAACTCGGCCAGGAACTTTGCCCGCAGCGAAAGCGCCTCCAGATAGCGCACGGCAGGGATGTGGAGACCGGGCTCCGTGCGCTCGAACAGATTTTTCGAGTAATCCCGCGCGCGCGTGGTCATCAGCTCGCGATGGATCGCGGCCGCCTCCACCACGCTGACCAGCCCGCCCAGATCGAGCAGCGCCTGGCCATCGGGGATGGTTACCGGCACCGTCGTCACGCCCAGGCGTCGGAACTCGCCCAGCGCTGCATCCAGCAGCGCACCGACCGCGCCATCGACCTCGTCAAAGAAGAAATTCTCCGGCAAGCCCAGCACCATCCCGGTCACGGGGGCGTCGATGCCGAGTTCGTAGTCGGGGACAGTTTCGAACGAGGCGGTCGGGTCGGCCTGATCAGGGCCGGCGATGACGCCCAGCAGCCGGGCGCAGTCGCGCACGGTGCGCGCCATCGGACCGACGCAATCCAGGCTCCAGGCCCTGGGCATCGCGCCGGCGCGGCTCACGCGCCCCCAGCTGGGCTTGATGCCGGCAAGGCCACAGGCCGCGGCCGGCAGGCGGATGGAGCCGCCCGTGTCGCTGCCAAGGCCGGCGAAGATCGCCCGGCACGCCACCGCCGCGCCGGTTCCGGAGGATGAGCCACCTGTGATGTGTTCCGGCGACCACGGATTGCAGGCATCGCCGAAATGGATGTTGTGCCCGGTGGCACCACCCGCCCATTCCGCCATGTTCAGCGTGCCGAGATCTATCGCGCCCGCGCGGTCGATGCGATCAAACGCGGTTGCCGTGGTCGAGGCGACGTAGTTCCTGCGGATCACGCTGCCACAGGTGCTGATGCGCCCCTTTCGGTAGTACATGTCCTTGTGTGCCAGCGGCACGCCGTGCAGCAGACCCACCGCCGGACCGGCATCGGCGGCCCGCGCGGCGGCCATGGCAACGTCCTCGCGCAGGTCGATGAAGGCATTCGTCACGGGCTGCCAGCGCCTGGCCTGTGCGATTGCCGCCTGGGTCAGTTCCAGCGACGAGATTTTCCGCGCGGTGATCGCCTCGGCCGCCTCGACAAGGCTCCAGCCCAGGGGATCGGTCATCGCGCTTGCTCGCGCATTGCCCGCGGGAAGGCCGAGGGTTCATCCTCGAACGCAAGCCGGCTGGCCGCCCGGTCGGCCGCGGCGATCATTCCGCCCACCTCGATGGCCAGTTTCTCGGCGCGCCCGGGAGCCAGCGCCACGCCGTAATGCGCGCGCGCCTCGGCTGCGATCATCTCGGGCGGTGGGCGCTCCGATGGCATCAGTGCCGCCTTGCCTTGCCGTGGCCCGAGGCGGGATCGGCCATGTGGCAGGCGGCCAGGTGCCCGCCGCCGACATCGGTGAGCACCGGCACGACGGCACCGCACACCTCCTCGGCGTAGCCGCAGCGGGTGCGGAAGCGGCAGCCGGAAGGCGGGTTGATCGGGTTGGGCGGATCGCCTGACAGGGGCGGCTCCTGGGTGCGCTGGGCGGGATCGAAACTGGGCCGGCTGGCCAGCAGCGCCCGCGTGTAGGGGTGAACCGGCGCATCGTAGATCGCCTCGACCGGGCCGAGCTCCACCACCTTGCCCAGATACATCACCAGCACGCGGTCGCTGATGAACTGCACCACGTTCAGGTCGTGGCTGATGAACACGTAGGTCAACCCGAATTCCTGCTTCAGTTCGACCAGCAGGTTCAGCACCTGCGCCTCGACCGACTTGTCCAGCGCGCTGACCGGTTCATCCAGCACCACCAGGCGCGGTTCCAGCGCGAGCGCGCGCGCGATGTTCACGCGCTGGCGCTGCCCGCCGGACAGCTGGTGCGGGTAGCGGTGCGCGAACTGCTTTGGCGCCAGCCCGACCGCTTCCAGCAGTTTCTCGGCCCGCGCGTTCGCCTCGGCGCGCGGTGTGCCGTGCACGATGGGGGCAAAGGCGATGCTGTCGCGGATCGGCAGGCGGGGGTTGAGCGAGGCGTAGGAATCCTGGAAAACCATCTGGATCTGCCGGCGCATCGCCTTCAGCGGGATACCCGCCTCGCCGATCGGTTCGCCGTCGAACACCACTTCGCCGGAATCCGGTTCGATCAGGCGGACCAGCAGCCGCGCGGTGGTGCTCTTGCCGCAGCCGCTTTCGCCGACGATGCCCAGCGTTTCGCCCTTGCGCACGGCGAAACTGATGTCGTCCACCGCCTGCACCGTGGCGACCGTGGAATTCAAGAGCCCGCCCTTGATCGGAAAATGCTTGGTCAGGCCGGCCCCGCC
>Ga0224723_1002496_pt1 | contig 10138 bp, 7 predicted proteins | sample Balambano_FR2_Me_FD_161647 | JGI IMG/M metagenome (GOLD analysis project Ga0224723, IMG submission 161647) | Freshwater sediment microbial communities from Lake Towuti, South Sulawesi, Indonesia - Balambano_FR2_MetaG | ecosystem: Environmental > Aquatic > Freshwater > Lake > Sediment | place... | reverse complement strand
CACTCTGGATGAGCGAGTGTTTGAATGTGGTGACTGCGGTTTTGTTATTGACCGCGATTTGAACGCAGCAATTAATTTGAGCCACAGAGGAAGGACGGGTTTCCCGGCTTGAAGCATGTGGCGTGTCTAAAGCTGTCAGTTAGACAGTGTTAGCCTGTGGACTGGTTAACGCCGACGTTACCAGGATGAAGCAAGGAAGTAAACGAACTTCAAAGTAGTAAGCAATGTATATTGTTGAGTAGCTTTGAGTAGGATTTATATAACGGTATGGAGTGTACCTAACCACCTCCAACAATTGTCACAACTTCAAGGCGATCGCCTTGATTCACCTTTGTTTCTGACCAAAATTGACGATGTAGAATTTCGCCATTGTACTCTACAGCCACCAAACGGATATTAAATCCCAATTGGTGAAGTAAGTCGGGTAAAGAAATTCCAGATGAACTTGATCGAGTTTCGCCGTTTACAAGCAGGGTAATAGTATCAGACATAAAACTTAACCAACAAAACGATGCTCAAAATCCAGTTGTATGCGGTTTAGCTGAGAAAGAAAGTATTGCGTGACTAAGGTAGGTTGTTCAGCTTGCATCAAACTACGGACTACAGATACCCGAGTGGCTCCAGCGTCAATGACATCATTTACATTGTTGGGATCAATTCCGCCAATCGCAAACCAAGGTATAGGACAATTTTGAGCAGCATAGCTGACATATTCTAAGCCAGCTGCGGCTTTACCTTCTTTTGTTGGAGTTTCATAGACTGGCCCCACACCAATGTAATCTGCACCTTCAGCAATAGCCCCTTGCATTTCTTCAGGATTTGTGGTAGAACGACCTATCAAGCGTTGCGATCCTAATAATTGTCTGGCGATCGCAATCGGCATATCTTGTTGTCCAAGATGGACACCATCAGCATCTACTGCTAAAGCCAAATCTACCCGGTCATTTATGATCAAGATAGCTCCATAAGCATGGCATAACTGCCGCAGTTTTGTAGCTTGTTCAAGACGAACAGTATCATCAGCAGTTTTATGGCGATACTGTACCAGCGTTAACCCACCCTTGAGAGCTGCTTCAACAGTTGTCAGCAAGTTTTCTGATGGGGAAGTGACAAGATACAGACGCGATCGCATCAGTAATTGATGTCGGTGATACCCCATTAAATTACTCTCTAAGCTATAAACACGGTAGCGCATCTGCTTAAAAGCTTTCCCCATATCAGGGTTATAAAGCTTACCGTATTCTTCCAAAACCCTTAAGGCTTCTTGGACACGGCAAAAATTAGCTTCTAATAGGGATTTAATACTACTACGTTGTTCCTCCTGAGGATGAGTTAATTCTGTACCAGGATCCCTTGGTGTGTCTCGGGCCGCTCGTAACTCTGTAGTATGCCAGTTCGCCACCTCTTGTCGTAAGTGCTTGCATAAAAGCGCTAGTTCAGCGTTATGCAACCCAAATCGACACCATTCCTCAATGATTCGCAAACCTTCACGGGCGCGGTCTAAGTTGGCGTCTAAAATCCGATAAACAACTTGCTGTACTTGTCTTTGGCTGTATGGTTCGACCATTACAACAACCCCATTATTGTCTTCATAGTACCAGCCAGCCTCTCTCATATTCGCTTCTATTTTTAAGAATTAAAACAGAACAGGCAATAGGGAACCTCCATCAAAAATTCGTAAGGATTTAGCTAATTTTTTCTCTCTATTCCCTGTTCTGGTTCCAGAAAGGCAGAATATCTTAACGGGTGTTTACAATATTTTTCATGGAAATTTAAATCTCTTGCTAGAAAGTGTTATTTTATACAATTATAAGGAAGTAGGGGGGAAATAAATAAAGGAAGATTCTGCTCTCATTAAATGTATAAATTTAATTGAAGCATAGAAGAACGTAGTATCTAATTGTTCTTGATCACTCCCATTTCTATTACCTTTCCCAACTTCCTTAGGCTCCCCTACTCCCTCAGCTTCCCTTACTTCCCCCTGTTCCCTGTTCCCTGTTTGCAATTAAATGTTATCGACATCACCTATTTGGGCAGTATGAAAATATCTTATGTTGGTTTAAGGAGTGCAAAAAATTGATTCACCCTCACATCGTTCCCCAATTTTGCAAAGCAGCTAATGCTGTAAAGCAGACGACTCGAACTTCTAATCCCTATCCCTTCTTAGAAATAGCGATGCGTTCAGTTTCTCGTTTTTCCGTGTTATTTTTGACAGTTGGTGTAGTTTTAGCCAGTATTGGCTTAGAATGCCAAGATGCTGCTACTGCCCAAACCCCTGCCACTCAAACAACTCAAGTAAATGTGTTATTTGTTAACTCAAGTGTGGGAGATGATACTGGTAATGGGGGTGAACGCACTCCTTTTAAAACCATTACCCATGCTTTGCGGGTGGCTCAATCAAATACTGTAATTATGCTGAGTAAAGGCACTTACAGCACTGAAACGGGAGAAAAATTTCCTTTAATACTAAAAACTGGTGTTTCTCTTCAAGGAGATGCTCGTACCAAAGGGCGTGGTACTACCATTCAAGGTGGAGATGAATACCTTTCCCGTAGCTTTGGTGGTCAAAATGTCGCTATTGTGGCTGCCCACAAAGCAGGGATGAAAGGAGTTACAGTTACAAATAACAATCCACGGGGCTATGGTTTGTTGATTGAATCTAATAGCCCGACAATTTTAGAGAATACTTTTGCCAACTGTACTCAAGATGGAATTTCTATAACTGGAAATAGTGCGGCAATTGTTCGCAGTAATTATTTTTATGGTAACAAAGCCAATGGAATCACAATTGGTGGCACTTCTCGACCAGAAATTAAGGGAAATGTCTTCCAGCAGACTGGTTTTGGCATAAATATTGTTCAGGATGCTGAGCCAATGATTGTTGGGAACCAAATTTTGTATAACAAAAGTGGCGTGCTTGTCCAAGCTAATGCTCGCCCAGTTTTGAGAAATAATATTATTCAGGGTAATAAGGAAGATGGTTTGGTCGCGATCGCTCAAGCGATGCCAGATTTAGGTAGTGTTTCTCAACCTGGTGGGAATGAGTTTCGTAATAATGCTCGTTACGATATCAACGCTGGTGCTGCTAAGCAAGTGATTTCTCTTGTTGGTAACACTTTGGCAAATGAGCGGATTAATGGCAGGGTAAATACAAGCGGTACATCACAAGCTCAGTATTCTAATGCTACCCCTGTTACTAGAGGTACTTTATTATCAACGCCCATTACTAGAACTCGACCAAATATTGTAGCTTCTAATACTAAAGAAGAGGTCGTTGTCGGTAGAGAAATCGTGTTCTCTGCTCCAGAAGCGTCTCAAACAAATCCTCAATTATTACCACTACAACCTGCTAATTCATTACTGACACAAACTCCAATAAAACGGAAACCCGCAAGTAAACCGACAAATTTCCCTATTCCTAGTAGCTTACCAATTTCAAAAACGAATCAGCTACCACAGATCAACTACCTACGTATTGACCCGAACACAGTAGAATACAATAGCCCTAATTCTGGATTGCTGGCTCAAGCACCATTAAGTACTCCAATAAGTGAATCGATTTTGCCAGTTCCTAATCCCAATGTTCCTGTTGGTAACATCGGTAATATGCCAAGACTACCAATACCTGATGATTCAACCCAATCACAGACTACTAATGCATCACCAACTATAATGCCTGTTGAACAAATGAGTTCACGTTACCGAGTTATGGTTGATATAACTTCAGAACGGGATCAAGATTTAGTCCGATTTCTTTCCCCTGGTGCTTTTGTAACCAATTGGCAGGGTAGAGGAGTTATGCAAGCAGGAGTATTTAGCAGTCGCTATAATGCAAATGAATTTGTAAAAATGCTTTATACAAATGGTTTGCGGGCTGTTGTGGAAGAGATTAATTAATTATTGCTCTCAGCTTGGATGTAAAAGACTCAGAGCGATCGCTTTTTTCGGGAGTAAATTGTCCTATGGGAGGATTGTTAACTGCGGGTAATGGCAATTCCTGATCTGTAGGTTTAGGTAAAAGTTTGGCCAGTTTGTGATAAACTGCTGAGTTCGTTGAGGATATCAGCAGTTTTTGAGATGTGGCTGCTGTTGATAAAACAGGAACTTTCTTAGCCGAAGTAGATACACAATCTGTCTTCTTTTCTTCCCTCCTTGACGCAATTAACGCTACATTGGCAGGGGGGATTACTTCCTCCCTTAAATTGCCATGAGAATTTACGTCGTTTGTAGGATCAATTTTGGTTGGAGGTAAGGTAGTCGAAACGATTGATGTTAATTTGTCGGGAAATTTACTACAAATTAAACGCTCGAATTCCATATTGAAATGGTAATTTGCCTGTCCCCGTCGATGCCAAATTGTCAGTATCTGGTTTACTGATATTGCTTTATAGCGACCTTGATACAGTGCTTCTATGACTGCAAAATGTAACCAATTGACTGGGTACTGCTTTTGCCAAATGTTAACTAGCTCAGTAGCGCTGTATCCACTGAGGTCGAAACTATATTGAGTTAATAAAGTTACTGCCAATTCGGCAGAATTGTCCTGGGCTGTTGTATACATCGGACTTTGGGCTTCGGGCAATAGGTATAAATTTTCTACCCATCGGATACAGCCTATGGTGCTTTTGGCTACAGTGTTATTTCCCAAGGGTTCCCCATTTGATAGCAAGTGTTTTTAATTCTACTAGGCAAAAGTCAGTATGGGAAACTATAAGGAAATAATATATGGAGAATTTATACCGGGAGAGCGCCCGATCGCTGCCAATGCTTGATAGACCATAGCTGCGACTTCAGCACGAGTTGCTTCCTTTGTAGGAAAAAGTTGCCGTGGGTTTGGGTAATTAACAACAATTTTTTGTTGAGTAGCAGTAGCTACCGCAGTACGGGCATAGTCAGGAATGGTACTAGCATCACTATAGGGAAGTGAACTGTTACCCTTATTGACTGTTAACCCAAGTCCATTAACTAAAGAGACAATTACTTGCAAGCGTTGCACATTTTGGTTAGGACGAAAAGTGCGATCGCTAAACCCACCAACGAACCCCCCACTAGTTGCTATTTGAATGGCTTTGTAGGCCCAAAAATCTTTGTAAACATCAGAAAAATTAATTGCCGGGCGTTTAGGAGTAGGATTAAACGCTAAAGCGATTAAAGCCGCGTATTGAGCGCGAGTCATGACTTTATCTGGTTGATAACTACCATCGGCAAAGCCACTGGTTAAATCCATACTAGCCAATGCTCGGATAAATGGTTCAGCCCAGTGTCCGGCAATATCGGTAAATGAAGGTGCATCTTGGCTTGGTTGCACGATGTAAGGACAGGAAATAGCCTTTTCCTTACCACTGGCTACTAAGGCTTGATAAATTAATACTGCCACCTCAGCTCGAGTAATTTCTTTAAGAGGTTCTAGTTGATCAGTTTGCGGATAGTTGACTACTAATAACTTTTGTGTGGCTACAGCAACAGCATTTGTTGCATAGCTAGGAATTTGGACGCGATCGCGGTATACGTTTAAAACGTTCGGATTGCCCCCATCCAGTTTTAAGCCGTTGACCATAGATACAATTGCCTGAATCTTTGTCAGATTTTGCATTGGTCGGAACGTTCCATCCGGAAAACCGCTCATAAATCCAGTATTTGCTGCGTTAATTATGGCACTTGCAGCCCAAAAATCTGGTTTTATATCAGTAAATTTACGTTGGTTATTTGCAGATTTTAAGGAAAAGGCTTTAGCAATTGCCGCTGCATACTGAGCGCGAGTAATCGGAGCTTGGGGATTAAAAGAACCATCTGGCAAGCCAGTCATCAAGTTTCTATGAAACAATACTTCCACAAACGCTGCTGCCCAGTGACCTGCCATATCCGGAAAACTCGTATTCACTGATACTTGCCGGGCACTTTCAGTAGCTGCAACTAAATCAAATTCTCCCTTAACTAGGGTAGGATTCAACTGATTACCCACAGAAATTAATTTGATTGAGGAGGCATTTTGGATATCAAATTCCTTGTTTTCCCGGAAAATATTCCCCGCAGGATCCTGACTTTTACCTAAATCAGGAGCAGCATTACCGTTGACTAATAAACCACCTTGAGAACTTTTTTCCACAAGATTATTTCTCAGCACTGGAGATGCTTCCCGAGATAAGGCGATCGCTGTTTGATTTTCTGATAATTGATTATTTGCTACCAAGGGTGCGGCAAAGTCACTCATGGCTAGACCTAAGGCATTTTTATGGAATAAGTTACGTAAAACCTCTCCCTTACTATTACGTGCCATCACCAACCCACTAGCAACATTTTGCACAAACACATTATCTAAAATTGCTGGTTTTGCCGTACCACTGACAAATACTCCTTCCCGACCGCAATTAGTAAAGGTATTGTTTGCCAAAGTCGGGTTTGTAGACTCAATCCAAACACCAGTTCCCTTATTCATGGAATTACTGACAGTCACACCCATCAATTGAGCGTCATCTTGCACCACAATTGTGACATTTTGTCCACCAAAACTTGGACTTTGATACTCACCACTCCCAGAAATAGAAATTTTTTGACCTTTAGTTGCTTCATTCCCTAGCAACGTTACCCTAGGAGGAATAATTAAAGGAAATACTTCACCATTGTTAGTGTTATAAGTGCCAGATATAAGCTGAATTATTGAGTTAGTTTGGCTATTAACTTCTCTTGATATAACTTTTAAAGCACGGGTAATACTTCTAAATGGTGCTGAACGGGAGCCAGAGTTAGCATCATTACCCGTCACGGGATTTACGTATGTAGTAGTTGTTAGTGAATTAACCATATGTTTAGGAGTGCTGGGTGCTGGGTGCTGGGTGATAGGGGTAATGGGAGTGATGGGGGTAATGGGGGAGAGGTAAGAAAATTAGAAAATTAAATAGGAGCATATTGCTCCTACTACAAACAAAATATACAAATTTTATTGTAAAGAGTAGAGAAAATTTAACATCTAAATTCTTCTCTGTCTCCAACACTCCACACTCCGCACTTCCCTAAATTGCTTTAACATGATCTGGTATCTTAAATCTGTCGAGCAAATGATTGAAGTTGAGCATCTCAGTAAAATGTACGGTTCTACCCCAGCTATTACTGATGTAACTTTTAATGTAGAACAAGGGGAAATTTTAGGATTGTTAGGATCCAATGGTGCTGGTAAAACTACGACTATGCGGATATTAGCTGGTTATCTACCTGCAACGAATGGTACAGCCAGAATTGCTAACTTAGATGTTCATGAAGATTCACTTTCTGTACGGCAGAAAATTGGTTATTTGCCAGAAACACCTCCTTTATACCCAGAAATGACGGTAGAAGGATTTTTATTTTTTGTAGCGCGAATTAAGGGTGTACCCGCAGGCGATCGCAAAACTAAAGTGACAGCTGCGATGGAACGCTGCAATTTATTGGATAAGCGTCATGTGATTATTCGCAAACTTTCTAAAGGATATCGCCAAAGAGTAGGGATTGCCCAAGCGATTGTCCATGACCCACCAGCGATTATTTTAGATGAACCGACTGTGGGACTCGACCCAAGACAAATTATTGAAGTCCGCAATTTAATTAAAAGTCTGGCTGGTACTCATACAATTATCCTTTCTACTCATATTTTGCCAGAAGTCAGTATGACTTGTAATCGTGTGGCTATTATCAATAAAGGAAAAGTAGTAGCAACGAGTACTCCAGAAAATCTGATTACCCAAGTTACAGGTGGTTCTGGTTATATATTGGAAATTGAAGGAGATGTCAATTTAGCGAAACAAGTGTTACAGAATATCCCTGGCGTAGGTTTGGTAGAATCAATACCTAGTGTAGGAATGCGTGTAGGAGGTGCGTGTTTACGGGTGATATCTCAAACCGGAGAAGAACCAGGGGCTAATATTGCCAGTGCTTTGATGCGTACAGGATTTAATTTATATGAGATGCGACGTGTAAACGCTACTTTGGAGGATGTATTTTTGCAATTGACTACAACAGAAGAACATCTTGAACCTGAAGTACAGCAGGAAGCAAAGGAGGAGGAAAATTAGATGGGTGTAGTAATCGCAAATATTATTGCTATTTACCGTCGAGAGTTACAAAGCTATTTTGTCTCACCATTGGCTTATGCGATCGCTGGTGTTTTTTGGTTGTTGTCAGGATTATTTCTGGTCTTGATATTAATTGGACCAGAAGGTATCTTACCAAAAGTTGCCGAGCTAGATGTTCAAGGACAACAATTGGGGATACCTGTACCTCCAATAGATGTTCCTTATGAATTCATTCGAGCTTTTTTAGACAGGATGGGATGGTTATTATTATTTGTTCTACCCATTCTTTCTATGGGATTATACGCAGAAGAACGTAAACGAGGAACTTTGGAACTACTTGCCACATCGCCAATTACTAATTGGGCGGTAGCTGTAGGTAAATTATTGGGAGTGCTAACATTTTTTACCACCTTACTATTACCTATGCTCGTGTTTGAGGCGATCGCTTTGAGTGGTGCGACTCCACCGATGTCACCACAAATTTTCTTGGTGGCTCATTTGGCTTTAATCTTGCTTGCAGCAGCAATATTATCTTTAGGGATGTTTATTTCTTCTTTAACAGAAAGTACTATCCTCTCTGCTGTATTGACTTTTGCCGTGATATTATTTCTGCTATTCATTGATTTAATCGCCAAAGGTATCGGTGGTTCGGTAGGAGAAGCTATTGGGTATTTTTCTTTACTCAAGCATTACAACACCTTTCTCCAAGGGATTTTTGATACTAGTAGCTTGGTTTTATTTGCCAGCTACATCATTTTAGGCATTTTTCTCACAGCCCAGTCAATTGATGCACTGCGTTTCCAACGACATTAATGAAAATTATTGCTAAAAATCAAACTTGGAAATATCTATTTTGGTTTGGCCCGTTCTTGATTACTGCGGGTCTTACTATTGGATTGGTGACTCAACAATGGGGAATAATTCCATTTATATTTATAATATCTGGGATTGTTATTATTGGATTGTGGTTAGGATGGCAAAGTCACCGTAGTAATTGGTGGGGTCAGCGTTCTACTCAAGCTGGGACTAATGCTTTAGTTGCCACTTTAGCTGTGTTAGTGATTTTAGGCTTGACTAATTTTCTCGCTTCTCGCTACCATCTCAGGACAGATTTAACGGAAGCTCAGTTATTTACTATTGCTCCTCAGTCAAAAGAATTGGTACGTTCTTTGAAGACACCTGTAAAAATTTGGGTATTTGATGTTACAGACAATCCTGTAGATAGAGAACTACTAGAAAACTACCGACGGCAAAATCCAAAATTTCAGTATGAGTATGTTGACCCCCAAGCAAGACCTTTTTTAGCACAAAGGTTTGGTGTCAATAATTATGGTGAAGTTTATTTGGAGTCAGGAAATACACGGCAAATAGTCCAAGTCGTGAATGAAGGCGATCGCCTGTCAGAAAACAGATTAACTAATCGTTTGCAACAAATCAGTAACGGTAGTATAGCCAAAGTATACGCACTCCAAGGTCATGGCGAACATCAATTAGAAGCCGGTCAACAAGGACTATCCCAAGCTGTTCAAGCATTAACCGACAAAAACTACACAGTTACTCCCTTAAATTTAGTACAAACAGCCAGTATTCCCGAAGATGCAGCAGTAGTAGTAGTAGCAGGACCAGAACGTGCATTATTTGATACTGAAGTGCCAGCGTTGCAAGACTATCTGAATAGAGGTGGTAATTTATTGTTGATGATTGACCCCAACACTCAAACAAAACTGGATAGTTTATTAAGTGAGTGGGGAGTAAAGTTAGACAATCGTTTGGCTTTGAATTCCTCTAAAAATGTTGAAACGCTTGGCCCAGGCTTTTCAATTGTCACTGAATACGGCAAACATCCGATTACTAAAGATTTTGGTAACGGTATCTCAGTTTATAAATTTGCTCGACCGATTGAGATTACTCCAGTTCCTGGTATTGAAGCGACTCCGTTACTAATAACCCAACCTTATCCTGAAACTTGGGCAGAAAGCGATCAGAAAAGTGAAAATTTCCAGTTTGACGAGGGAAGTGATCTGAAAGGTCCGTTGACTTTAGGTGTAGCGTTAACAAGAAAAGCCGGAACCAAAATTAACACTCCCACATCC
>Ga0224723_1002495_pt1 | contig 10139 bp, 11 predicted proteins | sample Balambano_FR2_Me_FD_161647 | JGI IMG/M metagenome (GOLD analysis project Ga0224723, IMG submission 161647) | Freshwater sediment microbial communities from Lake Towuti, South Sulawesi, Indonesia - Balambano_FR2_MetaG | ecosystem: Environmental > Aquatic > Freshwater > Lake > Sediment | place... | reverse complement strand
GCCCATTGGCGCGCCAGCGCCTGCGTGAAGGGCCGTCCGCGTGGCGACAGGTAGACGACCGGCCAGCGCCCGTGGTCCTCGGGCACGCCGCGCGCGGCGGCGGCCAGCGCGCGGGCGACCACGTCGGCGCGCAGGACCATGCCGGCGCCGCCGCCGGCCGGCGTGTCGTCGACCGCCCGGTGCCGCCCCTCGCCGAAGGGCCGGAGGTCGATCGTTTCGAGCGCCCAGAGCCCGAGGTCGCGCGCCCGGCCGGTCAGGCCAAGCCCGAGCGTCCCCGGAAAGGCCTCGGGGAGGAGCGTGACGACGCGCGCGCGCCAGGCGTCGCGGGGACTGCGCGCCTCGGCCATCAGGTCGCGCGGGCCGCCGCCGGGCGCGACCGACAGCCGCCCGTGCGACTTCCGGGGCGGGTCGGCGGCGCCGGTCATGCCGGCCCCTCGCCCGGGCCGGAGCCCTCGGCCAGCCCATCGGGCAGGTCGGCGACGATGCGCCGTGCCGCCAGATCGACAGTCGGCACCGCCGCGCGGGTGAAGGGCAACAGCATCGACGCGCCCGGCGCCGGCCCCGCCACCTCCAAGAGATCGCCCGCGCCGTGGTTGTGCACTGCCTCGACCCAACCGAGCAGCGTGCCGCCAGTGTCGCGCACCTCCATGCCGATCAGGTCGGCGTGGTAGAACTCGTCCGCGTCCGGATCGGGCAGCCGGGCGCGATCGGCATAGAGCCGGGTGCCCCGGAGCGCATCGGCCGCCTCTTTCGTGGCGACCCCCGACAGGCGCGCGCCCAAGCCGCCCGCGACCGGCCGGGTCAGCGTCACCCGAAAGCTGCGGCTGCCATCCTCGGTCTGGAGCGGGCCGTAGGTGGCGATCGCCTCCGGCTCGGCGCAGAAGCTCTTGAGCCTGACCTCGCCGCGGACGCCGAAGGCCCCGGCGATGGCGCCGACGCAGACGCGCTCCGCCGTCACGGCGCCCCCCCGGCGCAGAGCCGCCCGCCGCGCAGGACGCCGCCCGCGGCCTCGCAGGCGGCCGTGGCGCGGGCCTTTTCGAACTCCATCCCCGCCCAGAAGGCCAGGACGCAGAGGCCGAGCGTGATCAGCCGCCCGATCATGCGCAGTCTGACGCCTGCCGCCGGGCGGCCGGGCGGCGGCGGATCGGCCGGGCCTTGCGCGTCATCGGACCAGCGCCCGCGCGGGCGTCCGGGTCACTCGGCGGCGGCCTCGGCGGCGCGCGCGGCCTTCTTCTTGGCCAGCTCTGCCATCCGCTTGCCGGGCACGGCCGCCTTGGGGTTGTTGCGCACGGTCTTCTCGCTCAGTCCCGCGGCTTCCAGCATGCGGGCGATCCGGTCGGTCGGCTGCGCGCCCTGGCCGAGCCAGTACTGCACGCGCTCGACGTTCATCCGGATGCGGTCCTCGCTGTCCTTGGCGAGGAGCGGGTTGTAGGTGCCGAGCTTCTCGAGGAAGCGGCCGTCGCGCGGCATGCGCGAGTCGGTCGCGACGATCGCGTAGAACGGGCGCTTTTTCGAGCCGCCGCGGGCAAGGCGGATTTTCATGGACATGGGGGGTCGTCTCCTTGGGGGTTGGGGTCGGGCCGGGTCGCCCCGGTCATTTCTGCAGTTTCTCGTGATGCCTGATCACTTCGGAGATGATGAAGGTCAGGAACTTGCGGGCGAATTCGGGGTCGAGGTCGGCCTCTTTCGACAGCCACTCCAGCCGTTCGATCTGCCGGGTCTCGCGCACCGGGTCGGACGGCGGCAGGTCGTACTCGGCCTTGAGCCGGCCGACCGCCTTGGTCTGCTTGAACCGCTCGGCGAGGGTGTAGACGAGGATCGCGTCCAGCCGGTCGATGCTGTCGCGGTGGTCCTTGAGCAGGGCCTGCGCGAGTGCGCTTGCGTCATTCATGCCGGCCCTCCGCTGGCGTGGCGCCAGACCTGCAGATCGGTCTCGCCCATGGCCGCCATCGCCGCCTCGGCCGCCGGATCGCGCCTTGCGCCGAGCGCTCGGGCGATCCGCGCCGAGCGGTCGTTGGCGGCGTCGATGTAGCTGACGAAGCCGCCCGGGCCGAAGATCTCGATACCCAACGGCAGGACGGCCGCGGCGGCCTCGCGGGCATAGCCCCGGCCTTCCGCCGCCTCGGTCAGCACCCAGCCCAGCTCCGGCTCGGGGTCGCCGTGTTCGATCCAGAGGTAGATCCAGCCCAGCGGCGCATCCTGCCCCTCCAGCGTGACCGTCCACATGCCGGCGCCGCGCAGCATCCAGCCGGCGACGCCCTGGCAGAAATCGGCGAAGGCCGCGTCCTCGGTGAACGGCCCGCCCATGAAACGCGAACGCTCCGAGGTGAAAACCGCCGCGTAGGCCGGGAAGTCCGCCAGCAGCGGCGCCCGGAGCCGCAGCCGCGGGGTGCGCACCACCGGCACGGCCGCGGCCAGGGCGGCGGCAATGGCCGGGCCAGACGGCAGCGGCTGCGGCTGGGCCAAAGACGCGATCATGCCGGCCCCGGCGTCCGGCCGTGCGGACCGGGATGGCGCATCACCACGGTCGGCGCATCGCCGTTCGGATGCGGCGCGGCCGGGTCCGGCCACGCGCCCATGCGCTCGGCGACCCGGATGGAGCGCTGGTTGGCGGCATCGATGTAGCTGACCGCGGTGGTCCAGCCGAAACGGTCATAGGCGCAGGCCCGGGCGGCTCGTGCTGCCTCGGTGGCATAGCCCTGCCCCTCGGCGCCGTCCCACAGGAACCAGCCGATCTCGTTCTCGGGCCAGTTGTCCATGCGCAGGCAGCCGACCAGGCCGAGCGGCGCCGGATCGTCGCGCCGCGTCACCGTCCACATGCCGTGTCCGCGCAGCGCCCAGTGGCCGAGCACGGTGGCGAAGAGCCGCCAGGCATCGGCCCGCGTCATCGCGTTGCCGAACTCGGCCGCGCGGTCCCCGGTGAAGAAGGCGATCGCCGGCTCCACATCCGCGGCCTCGGGCGGGCGCAGGACCAGGCGCTCGGTGGTCAGGGTCGGGATCATTTCTTGCGCGTCAGCCCCGACAGGCCCGAGGGCAGGGTCAGCCCCTTGCCCATGCCGCCGAAGCCGCCGAGACCCTGCGGCAGCTTGCCCTTCATCGCCTCGGCCGCCTTGGCGATCGCCGCGGGGTCCATCTGCCCGGGGTCGGGCAGGCCGCCCTTGCCGCCCAGCAATTGCTTCATCGCGGCCTTCATCATGCCGCCCTTGCCGACCTTCTTCATCATGTCGGCCATCTGGCGGTGCTGCTTTAAGAGCCGGTTGAGCTCCGACACCTCCAGTCCCGCGCCGGCGGCGATGCGCTTCTTGCGGCTGGCCTGCAGCAGGTCGGGGTTGGCGCGCTCCTTCTTCGTCATCGAGTTGATCAGCGCCACCTGGCGGCGCAGCATGCGGTCGTCGAAGCCCGCCGCCTCGGCCTGCTTCTGCATCTTGCCCATGCCGGGCATCATGCCCATCACGCCCTGCATGCCGCCCATCTTGAGCATCTGTTCCAGCTGGCCCTTCAGGTCGTTCATGTTGAACAGGCCCTTCTGGAACCGCTTCATCATCCGCTCGGCCTGTTCGGCCTCGAATGTCTCCTGCGCCTTCTCGACCAGCGCCACGATGTCGCCCATGCCGAGGATCCGGCCGGCCACGCGCTCGGCCTCGAAGGTCTCGAGCGCGTCCATCTTCTCGCCGAGGCCCACGAAGCGGATCGGCTTGCCGGTGACGGCGCGCATCGACAGCGCGGCACCGCCGCGCCCGTCGCCGTCCATCCGCGTCAGCACCACGCCGGTGATGCCGACCTTGCCGTCGAACTCGGTCGCGACGTTCACCGCGTCTTGCCCGGTCAGACCGTCCACCACCAGAAGCGTCTCGCGCGGGGCGACCGCGTCGCGCACCGCCTGCACCTCGGCCATCAGCGCCTCGTCGATGTGCAGCCGACCCGCGGTGTCGAGCATGTAGACGTCATAGCCGCCGAGGCTCGCCTGCGTCTTGGCGCGGCGCGCGATCTGCACCGCGCTCTCGCCTTTGACGATCGGCAGGGTATCGACGCCCACCTGCGCGCCCAGGATCTGCAGCTGCTCCATCGCCGCCGGGCGGTTGGTGTCGAGCGAGGCCATCAGGATCCGCTTGCCGTTCTTCTCCTTCATCCGCTTGGCGAGCTTCGCCGTGGTGGTGGTCTTGCCCGAGCCCTGCAGGCCCACCATCAACACCGCCGCCGGCGGGTTGTCGATCTTCAGCGCATCGGCCGGCCCCTCGCCCGCCAGCACGCGGATGAGTTCGTCGTGGACGATCTTGACCACCTGCTGGCCGGGCGTGACCGAGCGCGTCACCGCCTGCCCGGTTGCCTTGTCCTGCACGCGCTTCACGAAGTCGCGCGCCACCGGCAGCGAGACATCGGCCTCCAGCAGCGCCACGCGGACCTCGCGCAGGGCCGCCGCGACGTCGGCCTCGGTGAGGGCACCCTGCTTGGTCAGCCGGTCGAAGACGCCGCCGAGCCGTTCCGACAGATTCTCGAACATCGCGCCTCTCTCTCAGACCGCCGCACCCTGCCCCGATGTAAGACCGAAGCGCCCCAAACGCCAACGTCACCCACGGGCGCAACGCGCTGGTGGATGGCGATCCCCGTGGCCGGGGACCGGAAGCCTTGGCGAACCTCCGGATAGGGGCGGGCTACGCCGGACGCGCACGGAAGTCAAGCCGGGTGGCGCGGGCGGCAGGCCGGGCCGGCGCGGCCGCCGGCAGCTTGCAGCCGGCTTGTCATCTTGCCAGACTGGCCTCTGGCCGGGTCTGGCGGCAGGCCGGCTGTGGGAGGCGGCGTGATGGACAGGGACCGCCGGGAGGCGCTGGTCGCCACGCTGCGGCAGCGATTTCTCGCGAACATGGCGCGGCATTCCGGCCTCGGCTGGGAGACGGTTCTGGCGCGGCTGGAGGCGCGCCCCGACGGGCTCGAGAGCCTCTCCCGGATGGAGGACAGCGGCGGCGAGCCCGACGTTGTCGGCCGCGACGGTGCCGGCGTGGTGTTCTGCGACTGCGCGGCCGAAAGCCCGGCCGGCCGGCGGAGCCTCTGCTTCGACCGCGCGGCACTCGATGCCCGGAAGGAGAACAAGCCGCGCGGCAGCGCGGTCGAGGCCGCGGCGGCGATCGGGATCGCGCTTCTGACCGAGGCCGAGTACCGCGACCTGCAGCGGCTCGGCGCCTTCGACCGCAAGACCTCGAGCTGGATCGCCACGCCCGCGCCGATCCGCGCGCTCGGCGGCGCGCTGTTCTGCGACCGCCGCTACGACACGGTCTTCGTCTATCACAACGGGGCGGAGTCCTATTACGCCGCGCGCGGGTTTCGCGGCCGGCTGGTCGTTTGACCGCGCCGCGCCCCTTCCCCTCGCCGGCACCGCATGCCAGTCTCGCCGGCATGGACTGCGATTTCCTCGTCATCGGCGGCGGCATTGCCGGGCTATCAGCCGCCGCGCGGCTGGCAGAGATCGGGACGGTGATCCTGCTCGAGGCGGAAACGGCGCTGGCCTACCACGCATCCGGCCGGTCGGCTGCGCTTTACGAGCCGCTTTACGGCCCGAAGGCGGTGGTCGCGCTGTCGCTGTCCAGCGGCGATGCGCTGCACGCGATCCCGGGCCTCCTGACACCGCGGGGCATGATGCTGCTGGCCCGCGAGGACCAGGCGGCGGCCTTCGCGGCCGACCGGGCGGCGATGGACCTTACCCCCCTGCCGGTCGATGAGGCGCGGGCGCGGGTGCCGGTTCTGAACCCGGCGACGGTCGCGCAGGCGGCCGCGGCCGAGCACGGTTGGGACATCGACACCGACCGGCTGGTGCAGGCATCGGCGCGGGCGGTGCGGGCCACCGGGCGGGTGGTGACCGGCGCCCGGGTGACCGGTCTTTTGGCCGAACCGGGCGGCTGGTTTGCCGACAGCGCGGCCGGCCGCTTCACCGGCCGGATCCTGTTCAACGCTGCCGGGGCGTGGGCCGACCGGGTGGCGGTGATGGCCGGGGTCCGCCCGCTCGGGCTGCAGCCGATGCGCCGGTCGATGGCGCGGATTCCGGCGCCGGCGGGCCGCGACGTCGCGCACTGGCCGATGCTGGTCGGGGCCGGCGAGAGCTGGTATGCCAAGCCCGACGCCGGCGCACTGATCGTCTCGCCCGCCGAGGAACATCCGATGGACCCGCAGGATGCCTGGGCCGACGACATGGTGCTGGCCGAGGGTCTGGCGCGCTACGAGGAGATGGTGACCGAGCCGGTGATGCGGCTGCTCGCCTCTTGGGCGGGCCTGCGCAGCTTCCTGCCCGACCGGGTGCCGGCGATCGGCTTCGATCCTGATGCCCCGGGTTTTTTCTGGGTCGCCGGTCAGGGTGGCTACGGCTTCCAGTCGGCGCCGGCCGCGGCGGCGCTGGTGGCCGATCTGGTCGCCGGCCGCCCGCCGGCCATCGGCGCGGCGACGGTAGCCGCGCTCGACCCCGCCCGCTTCCGCTGACACTTCCAAGGACACTGCATGACACGCCTCGCCCGCCTCTGGCTGCCGCTTTTTCTCACTGTGGTGCTTGCCGCCTGCGGCGGCCGCGCCCCCGAACCGCGCGCGCCTGCCGCCACGTCGGCCGGCACACCGATCGGCGCTGGCGCCATCGCGCCCGTACCCGGCATTCCGCGCCCCTTCGGCGATGCCGACCCGACCGACTGGCCGCGCGGACAGCGCCCGTCGGACTATCCGGTGCATGGCGTCGATGTCTCGCGCTTCCAGGGCGCCATCGACTGGAACCGCGCGGCGCGCGCCGGGGTGGCCTTCGCCTTTCTGAAGGCGACCGAAGGCGCCGAGGACACCGACCCGAGCTTTCGGGACAACTGGCGCCAGACCCGCGCCGCCGGCATTCCGCGGGGGGCCTATCACTTCTACTACTTCTGCCGCAGCGCCGCCGATCAGGCCCGGTCGTTCATCCGCAACGTGCCGCGCGAGGCGGGCGCCCTGCCGCCGGTGCTCGACCTCGAATGGAACCCGTTCTCGCCGACCTGCACCTATCGCCCGCCACCCGAGACGGTGCGGGCCGAGGCCGAGATTTTCCTGCAGATGCTGACGCGGCATTACGGCCAGCGCCCGATCATGTATGTCCCGGTCGACTTCTTCGAGCGCAACCAGATGTGGCGGGTGGAGGGCTACGAGTTCTGGCTGCGCTCCACCGCCGCCCACCCGGCGGCGACCTATGACGGGCATCCCTGGACGTTCTGGCAATACACCGGCACCGGCCTCGCGCCCGGGTTCCAGGGCGAGGTGGACCTCAACGCCTTCAACGGCAGCGCCGCCGACTGGCAGGCCTGGCTCGCCCGGCGGCGCAGGTAGGGGCGGGGTAGCGGAACGCGAGCGATCACCCGGTCTGCCGGGTTCGTGCCCCGGACCCGGAAAGCGAAAGGTCCGGTGGACCTTTCGCCGGGGCCGTCGCCTGAGCGCCAGCGCGAAGGCGATTGTCGGCCGGGGCCGGGTGCCGCGGCAGGGGACGCGACTGCCTGGGGCGGGCGCTTGCAAACGCGCCTGCCCGGGGGCAGGCAGGCGCGTCCCCGACAGGCTTGGGGCCTGTCGGGGAAGACGGGCCGCACTTTCACATGGCCGCGACGGTCGCCTAGCCGTCCGCGCGGATGCGGGCATTGGCGGGATCATAGGGGCTGTCCTCGACCACTTCCGCATCCCACAACTGCCGCAGCATCCTGACCTGCACTCTGGTGCCCGGCGCGGCGAGGTCGGGGCGCAGATAACCCATGCCGATCTGCCGGCCGAAGGCGACCGACCAGCCGCCCGAGGTCAGCCGGCCGACCTTCTCGCCGCCCGCGACGATCGCCTCCTTGCCCCAGGGATCGGCATCCGCCGGGCCGTCGATCAGCAGCGTCGCGCATTTCGTCCGGATGCCGGTCGCCCGCATCGCCGCCTTCCCGAGGAAATCCTTTGATAGGTCGACGAAGCGGTCGAGCCCGCCCTCCAGCGGTGTCGCGTCGCGGCCAAGCTCGCTGCCGAAGGCGCGATAGCTCTTCTCCTGCCGGAGCCAGTTCTGCGCCCGCGCGCCGGCCGGCTTCATGCCGTGCTTCGCCCCCGCCTCCAGCAACAGGTTCCACAGGTAGCGGCCCATCTCGATCGGGTGGTGCAGCTCCCAGCCGAGCTCGCCGGTGTAAGCCACGCGGACGGCGCGGACCGGGCACATGCCGAGCTCGATGTCGCGCGCCGACAGCCAGGGGAAGCGGCGGTTCGACAGGGCCGTGGCAGGGTCGGGATCGCGGATCAGCGCCGCCAGGATGTCGCGCGCGCGCGGCCCGGCGAGCGCAAAGACACCCCATTGCGTCGTCACGTCCTGCGCGTTGATCCGGCCGAACTCCGCTTCCTTCGCCATCACCGCCTGCCAGAGGTAATCCTGGTCATAGCCATGCCAGGCGCCGGCCGAGATCAGGGTGTAGTCGTCCTCGGCCGTGCGCAGGATGGTGTATTCCGTGCGGGTCGTGCCGGCGGGGGTAAGTGCGTAGGTCAGGTTGATCCGACCGACCTTCGGCAGGGCATTGGTGGTGAACCAGTCGAGGAAGGCGGTCGCCCCCGGCCCGCTGATCCGGTGCTTGGCGAAGGCGGTGGCGTCGATCAGGCCGGCGGCCTCGCGGATCGCGCGCGCCTCGGCCTCGGCAAAGCCCCACCAGCCGCCGCGGCGGAAGCTGCGGGTGCCGTGGTCGAAATCCTCCGGCGCGCCGGGCGGGCCGTAATAGATCGGCCGTTCCCAGCCGTTGATCTGGCCGAACTGCGCGCCGAGCGCCTTCTGCGCGTCATAGGCGGGCGCGGTGCGCAGGGGGCGGCAGGCCTCGCGTTCCTCGTCGGGGTGGTGGAGGATGAAGACGTGGTCGTAGCACTCCTCGTTCTTGCGGCTGGCATACTCGGTCGTCATCCAGTCCTGGCCGAAGCGCCGGGGGTCGAGGCTCGCCATGTCGATCTCGGCCTCGCCTTCGGTCATCATCTGCGCCAGGTAATGCCCGGCACCGCCGGCGGCGGTGATGCCGAAGCTGAAACCCTCGGCGAGCCACAGGTTGCGCAAACCCGGCGCGGGGCCGACCAGCGGGTTGCCATCGGGCGTGTAGCAGATCGGGCCGTTGAAATCGTCCTTGAGGCCGACACTCTCGGACGAGGGGATGCGGTGGATGAAGGACAGGTATTCGGCCTCGATCCGTTCGAGGTCGAGCGGGAACAGGTCGGCGCGGAAGCTGTCGGGCACGGCATAGGGAAACCGCGCCGGCGCGCCCTTCTCGTAGGGCCCGAGGATCCAGCCGCCGCGTTCCTCGCGCACATACCACTTCGCATCGGCATCGCGCAGGACGGGGTGCTGCGGGTTGGTCTTGCGCCACTCGACCAGCGCGGGGTCGGGTTCGGTAACGATGTACTGATGCTCGACCGGGATCGCCGGTGTCCTGATGCCCAAAAGCCGCGCGGTGCGCTGCGCGTGGTTGCCGGTGGCGGTGACGACATGCTCGGCCGTGATCTCGAACCGGTCGTCCGAGGGCACGAGGTTGCCGCCCTGCTCGGCCATGCGGGTGCAGGCGACGACCCATTCCGACCCGGTCCAGCGGTAGCCGTCCACCTGCACCTTGCGCTCGAAGCTGGCCCCGAAGGCCCGCGCGCCCTTGGCCATCGCCTGGGTCACGTCGGCGGGGTTGATGTAGCCGTCCTGCGGGTGGAACAGAGCGCCCTTCAGGTCACCGGTCCTGACCAGCGGCCAGCGGTCGGCGATCTGCTTGGGGGTCAGGAACTCGTGATAGACCCCGGCAGTCTCGGCCACCGAGGAATAAAGCATGTATTCGTCCATCCGATCTTGCGTCTGCGCCATGCGCAGGTTGCCGACGACGTAGAAGCCGGGGCTGAGGCCGGTCTCGGCCTCCAGACCCTTGTAGAAATCGACCGAATACTTGTGGATGTGGGTGGTCGCATAGCCCATGTTGAAGAGCGGCAGAAGGCCCGCGGCGTGCCAGGTGGAGCCGCTGGTCAGTTCGTCGCGCTCGACCAGGGCTGTGTCCCAGCCGACGCGGGCGAGGTGATAGGCGATGCCCGTCCCCACCGCGCCGCCGCCGACGACCAGGGCCTTGACATGGGTCTTCATCGTGCGGTCTCCGTCCTTGGGTGGACCTTTGATGCCAGAC
>Ga0224723_1002494_pt1 | contig 10142 bp, 12 predicted proteins | sample Balambano_FR2_Me_FD_161647 | JGI IMG/M metagenome (GOLD analysis project Ga0224723, IMG submission 161647) | Freshwater sediment microbial communities from Lake Towuti, South Sulawesi, Indonesia - Balambano_FR2_MetaG | ecosystem: Environmental > Aquatic > Freshwater > Lake > Sediment | place... | reverse complement strand
ACTCTTACCTGTAATGCAATTGAGCCTCTTCTCGAAAGTATTTTTTAGTAAAGGTAGAGGTGTTGTAAAGGGCTGAAAATCCTCGTGTCACGAGTTCAAGTCTCGTTCCTGGCATCCTTTTAAAATCTAATTTTTCCTTACGGAGCAAAGGTTTTAGAGGATGATTAAAGAAAGGTGTAATTAAATTATTGGGTATTTTTAGGTCGATTTAGATTGAAAAATGGTGTAAAGATGGTGTAATCCTTGTGTAGACTAAAGAGTAGATTACACTTTCTTGTCCATGAAAACTAAAACACCTACTGGCAGAGCCTCCAAAGGTTCCGTCAAGTGTATCCTATCTAATGGACGCATCCAGCTGCGTTTTAGATGCTTTGGTTGAGATGCTGGATTCTTTGGAAATATAAAAAATTATTTACCAATATGGTAATGTATTCTCTGATGTAAATTAGCCATGAGCTATAAGAAAATTATTTACTATTTTGGTAAAGATTTGAATAAATTGATATGATATCTCCCTTTAAGCCTAACCAATTTGTTTACCAAAATGGTAAACTTGTATTAGTTAAATAAGGTATGGAAATCACCTACAGCGATCGCAAAATACAAAAACTATGCGATCAGCAAGATTTTGCACAAAGGAAGCTGGGTGCAGATTGTGCCAGAAAATTGAGAACCCGATTGGCTGACCTTGCTGCTGTTAGTTGTGTCACGGAGTTGGTTGCTGGTCGTCCCCATCCCTTAAAAGGAGATAGGGCAGGTGAATTTGCATTAGACTTAGAAGGTGGTACACAACTTGTATTCAAGTCCGACAACGATCCCATTCCTCTAACCGAGGATGGAAGTATTGATTGGTCAAAAGTTACTGCTGTTTGTATTGTTTTCATTGGGAATTACCATGACTGAGACAACCCGAACATTCACTCCAGATTGGGTATCTCCTCCCGGTGATACCATCGCTGACTTACTAAAAGAGCGTGATTGGACACAAGCGCAATTAGCGGAGCGATTAGGCTACACCACGAAACATATTAGCCTACTTATCAATGGCAAAGCACCGATTAATGAAGAAACTGCCATAAAGTTAGAACGGGTTTTGGGTAGTACAGCAACATTTTGGCTCAAGCGTGAAGCCCAATATCGCGCTGGGCTAGCACGGATAGAAGAAGAAAAGGGTTTACAGGGATGGACATCTTGGTTAGATCGGCTACCAGTTAGAGATTTAATGAACCAAGGTGTAATTCCCAAGTGCCGTTTAATTGACAAACATAAAGCTGATTTGGTAAAAAAGTTATTGCAATTTTTCGGTGTTGCTTCCCCGGAAGATTGGGAGAAATGCTATGCAAGTATGGAAGTTCGCTTTCGTCGCACCCGCGAAGAACAAAGTGATGTTGGCGCTATTTCTGCATGGCTGCGTTTGGGAGAAATAGAAGCAGAAAAACTGGACTGTCCTAAGTACAGTAAACCTAAATTTGAAAAAGCAGTGCGGGAAATTCGCACGTTGACGGTGTTACCACCAGAAGAATTTGAACCACAGATGAAAAAGTTGTGCTGGGAATCTGGGGTTGTGCTGGTTTTAGTACCGTCAATTCCCAAAGCGCACGTTAGTGGTGTTGCTCGGTGGTTAAATCCCCATAAGGCATTAATTCAACTTTCACTTTACGGTAAAACCAATGACCGCTTCTGGTTTAATTTCTTCCATGAAGCTGCACATATTTTGCTACATGATAAAGAGAATATTTTTCTGGATGAATGGAATAGTGGAGAAAGTTTAGAATCTGAGCCAGAGCGGGAAGCTGATGAATGGTCGCGGGATTTTTTAATACCACCTGAGTATGCAGGAGAATTAACACAACTGAAATCTAAAAATGATGTTGCTGATTTTGCACCGCGTATCGGTATTCATCCTGGTATCGTTGTCGGACGACTGCAACACGATCGTATAATTGACCCCTCTTGGATGAATGGGTTTAAGGAGAGTTTTTGTTTGCAAGGGGTAGAATAAGTACAAGTGAGTAGGTAGGATTTATCTTTCAAGGAATGGCGCTTTTCAATTTCGGCGATGGGTAAAAATAACATTTCCTCAATCTCCTGTTTCATAACCGATTGGCATTATCTTCTACAAGGGGGTTTATAAATATTGTCAATAATCTTAAAGAAAGTGTTAAATCACAAAAGTGAGATATTTGATTAAAAATGGGATACAAATAAGTCAAGATACTACAAAGATAAAAAGTTATGACAGCAAGTAATGTAAGGCAACAAATATTTGAACATATTCAAGCGTTACCTGGAGAGCAGGTGAAAAGCCTCCTATTAACCTGGCTAATTGCTTCGTCCGGAAATTTAGAAGATTTTGGGGAAATGGTCTAGAAATATTTCTAATGAATCGCCAGCCTCAAGATAATCAAGTAAGGTTCTCATTGGCACACGAGTTCCAACAAAAACAGGGGTTCCCCCTAAAATATTAGGGTCGCTATGAACAATACGGGGTGTCAGTGCCATAACTAATATAGCCAAAGCGGCTTCAAGCTTTTACAGTGATCGTATCCTAAATTTTATGAAGCGATCGCACCGACCTATTCCCAGGGGTGGCAACCAAAATAAAACAATTTTACAAACTACCCAACTTTTCAAACATCCTCTAACAGTCTTTGGATTTTTTGATTATCATTATTATTTCTATATTTTTCTACATAAAGAGATATTGACAAAGTACACTCAATTTTAACTTATTACCAATGACCCGAATCTAAAAGTTTAAATATACAGCACATTGCAGGTTTATGAGGTACAGTTATATTACCTCGTAGGGGCACGGCATCAGTAGGATTTTTCATTTACCCGCAATATTTCGGACGCCGTGCCCCTACCAGTGTACCTCACTAAGATAAAATCTGCTGTATCTATTTTTATTAATGCTAGTGCTGGTTTAACTAAATCCGAAATACGATTTGGATTAAATATTGCTATGAATTCCTGCCACTCCCTAAATATTGATTTGATTACGGAATATTTACTTGAATATAAAATTAATCGTTTTCGCTCTTTGAATCTAAACTTTGTTACAAAACCAAATGTCCCCGATAATTTTAACCCAGCTAAAATTCCCGATGCTGCCATTAAATTTGCTTGGGTTATAGGGTTTGCAATGCGATCAATGGTTTGAGTCGCTTGACGTAATGTTTCGGTAGCATCCTCACTTTCACCCAAAACCGCAAAAGGGATTAACCCTGGATATTGTAGGAAAACGGACGCGGGCTGTTCCCAAAGCCTTATCACATCGAACTCATGGCGAGTACGTTCCATCATAAAGCTGGTTTGATAAACCAATTCCGACGTGGTTTGTTTGAGGTAAATCACAAAATGTTGCGGGGTTGAAGCGTGTTTTTTACGGGCTGGTTGATAAGAATCCGATAGAATAAGAACTACAAACAAAAAACTTTGATTGCCGCTTAACATGCCTGCCAAGGATTTTTATCATGATATCGTCGTTGCAGCCTTAATTGATGATGGCTGGGAAATTACTGACGACCCTTTGATTTTATCTTATGGTGGTAGAGAACTTTATGTTGATTTGGGTGTAGAAAAAACAACAATAGCCGCTGAAAAGGATAATCTTAAAATAGCAGTTGAAATCAAAAGTTTTTTAAAACCTTCCCCAGTTAGGGACTTAGAAGAAGCTGTTGGACAATATGGTGTTTATCAAAGCATTCTCACCGAGATAGCATCGGAGCGAATACTTTACCTCGCTGTTCCCAAGCGTTCCTATGAAAGTATTTTTACAGAAAAATTAGGGCAATTAATCCTCAAAAGCCTAAAAATTAAACTCTTAGTATTTGATGAACAAGAAAGGAGAATTATCCAATGGATACCTTAGAACGCTATCGCCAAATAGTGAAGGATTTAATCTATGATTATGCTAAGTATAAACCTTCTCATGGTCAAATTGAAACTGAAGCAATTGTTAACTCAGAAATTGACCATTATGAAGTGATGCACGTAGGTTGGGATGGGCAACTTCGGATACATGGTTGTGTTGTACATATCGATATTATCCAAGGAAAAATTTGGATTCAACATGATGGTACAAATCGTTCGGTTGCTGAGGAATTATTAGAAGCTGGGGTTCCCAAGGAGGATATTATTTTGGGTTTTCATCCACCCCAAGTACGTCAATATACGGATTTTGGTGTTGCTTAATAGTTATCAACATCTTAGGAGAACCTTTGGGAGGTGGTTGCACTTGCAGGAGTATTAGTGAGGTTTTAAAAAGTGCGATCGCAGAACAAGCAGCAATTACACCATTCAAGTAAAAAATTTGGGTATGAGCAATGTCCTATAGTGATTTTAAAGACTTAGATAGCCTAAAATCTTTGGGTATTACAACTATTGAATCAGTACAAAATTTAATAGCTTCTGAACCAATTGAACCTAGCTCTTTTCTTATTGAAGCATTAAAAAGATTTGTACCTTTAGCAACTGCTATCAATACAGAGAAAGCACGCTCGGAATATATAATTGCTCCTATTCTCAGTGAAATTGCGTTTATTAATTCTCAGGTAAGTTTATTTTCGGGTCGTAATTTTAATGTGGACGCAAGCAGAGGATTAACAGGATTTTGTGATTTTATTCTCACTCACAATCCAGATAAACTAGTGATTAAAGCGCCAGTAGTAGTTATTGTAGAAGCAAAAAATGAGAATATTAATGATGGACTTGCCCAGTGTATAGCTGAAATGTATGCAGCACAGATAATCAATCAAAAAAATCTGGAAGAAAATATCACAACTGTTTATGGTACTGTAACAACTGGACAAGTATGGAGATTTCTTTCAATAGATAAAATTCAACAAGTAAAAGTTGACCTTAATGAACGTTATTTAACTCCTATAAATGAGCTTTTAGGAATTCTTGTCACAATCACATCAATCTCTAGTTAACATTAATGCCTCCTTCTATCGAATATATCAAGCCGCTTGATAAAAATCATCAGGAAATTGGTAAGCCATAGAATTTTGAGTTTTAAACTTACTTTCAGGTGTATTATGATTAAATATTATGTATGTTTATTCGCTTGCCAAAATTTTTAGATGATTACAGTAGATGAGCAAACCAACTTTGATTTGAGCGAGATACTTGTTCGTGAATATATATTACAACCTGGTGATAGAATTTGGATGCCGGAAATTGGTTTAGGTATTGGTCGTGAACGTGGAACATATCAAGGACGAACTCGTGAATGGTTATTTTGGTATAGTGAAGACGGAACACGATATTTAACGCAAGATGAGCAAATGCAAAATTTATTAGAAAAATTGCGTCAACAAGGAATTGATCCGAACACACTTGAAGTGAACAAGTAAAAGGTAGATAGTTGGGCTATCCAATTATCTACTTTTTCCATTTATTTATGAAATACTACGAGGGTCGAGTACTAGGCTGTTGATTTTGTTAGAATTCTGTCCAAGACCAATCATACAATTTTGATGTTTAAATTAGTAGGGTGCGTTACGGCACGACAATATTAAAACCAAAAGCAGAAATTATTTGCCGTAACGCACCGTTAATCAGAAAGCGGTGCGTTACGCTGACGCTTAAATGCACCCTACCAACACATTTTTTGCATGAAGTCTCACAGGCAATTATATTACAGAATCAACAGCCTAGTCGAGTACATTTATTTCAGAAAACCTTTTAAAATCAATTGTGTTAAATGTTAATACCCGATCGCTCCTGGCATCGTGATATAACCTGTAAGGGCGGGTTTTGCGACCATACCTTGAACAAAAGCAAAATCTTCATTCAAACCCGCCCCCACCCGCATATATACCTAATGAAAAGTAGTGTTTCCCGACTATACTAGGAAGTGGTTGTCAGGCGATATGAGGAAATAAATAAAAATGAAAACCGATCAACAAAGAAAAGAAATTATTGAAGCTATCAACGTACTATTAAACCAAGCATACGACAGTACTTTAGATGAAATACTCGCCCACTTAAAAAGAATTGATGATATAGAAGACGAGGAAGACTTACAAGCTATTAAAGAAGCTAGAGAAGATAGACGCATCAATGGTACTGTGTCTATATATTAGAGAAGCCAACAAAAACATTGGAGGTCGAACAGTGTTACTCAGTTTCAAAACAGCTTTGATACCAAACAATAAGCAGGAAACGTTGTTCCGTAAAGCATCTGGCGTGGCGCGTCATGCCTACAACTGGGCGAACTCAACCATACAAAATGTTTTGGAGCAACGCCAAACTGATAAAAATGTTAAGGTTCCTTCCGCTATTGATTTGCATAAAAGGTTAGTAGCAGAAGTGAAATCTCAACATGATTGGTATTACGAGGTCAATAAAAATGTACCTCAGAAAGCTTTAGCTGATTGTCGTGTAGCTTGGGATAGATGTTTTAAGAAGACATCAAAAAAACCACGTTTTAAAAAGAAAGGTCAACGCGATTCTTTTTATTTAGAATCGGGTACTAAAGCCGTACCCAAAATTCAAAATGATGGTAATCGGATTAAACTACCATCTATTGGATGGGTGCGATTAGCTGAACCATTACCAGTTACAGCAGTTCATAATTGTGTGATTTCAAGACAAGCAAACAAATGGTTTATTGCTATTAAATATGAGATTGAAAAACCTCCTATAGTAGTTGATAGACCAACTGTTGGTGTAGATATTGGAATTAAAGAATTAGCTGTTTGTTCTAACGGTAAAGTGTTTTCAAACCCTAAAGCTTATCGACGTTTAAGCAAGCGTTTAAAGCGGTTACAACGTCGTGTTAGTAAGTGTATTAAAGGTTCTAAAAATCGAGCTAAAGCTATTAAAAAACTGAGTAAATTACACGCTCGTATCAGCAATATTCGCAAAGATGCTATTCATAAACTGACTAACTATCTTGCTAAAAACCACAGCGAAATAAAGATAGAAGACTTATCAGTTAAAGCATTTTTGAAGAATCATAAACTTGCTGGTGCGATTGCAGATTGTGGTATGTACGAGTTCCGTAGGCAACTAGAATACAAAACTGAGAAATTCTCTAGCAAGTTAACGCTAGTAGATAAGATGTTTCCTAGTTCTCAAATTTGCTCTAACTGTGGTCAACATCGTCACAAAATGCCACTTAAAAACCGCGTCTATGTTTGTCCTGAATGTGGTCACATTGAAGACAGAGACTTAAATGCTGCAAAAAATATTGAACGATGGTTTAAAGGAATATTTGTTCCGAGTCGTTCAGACTTGGCGGTGAGTTCCACCGTGTCAGCCTGTGGAGTAGACAAACCTCTCAAGAGTCATCTTGAGACTACAATGAATCAGGAAGTAAACGCCAAAAAAGCTAATGTCCAGTTAAGTCTAGACCTTGGTAGTTTTGGATAGGTTTTACAGAACGGCATCGTAGTCAGGTTTACGAAGATGTATGACAATGGAATTGAAACCCGCCCTCCCACGAAAACAAAGCTAAAGCTAAAGTAACATACAAGCGATCGCTCCCAGTATATAACCTGTAAGGGCGGGTTTTGCGACCAGACCTGGAACAAACGCAAAATCTTCATTCAAACCCGCCCTCCCGCGAATATAACCTGGAGGTAAAGGCGGGTTTTGCGACCATACATCCACTCTATTTATTGAAGCAAAGAAGATAGAAGTGCGATCGCTCTCAACGCAAATATAATTGGGTAACTCTTCGGCTTTCACACCTACCAAGCTACCCAACTAAGTTTTATTTTCGGCGTTGTAGTCAGGCCCCTAAAGCACCAACATTCCAACATCACAGGGACAAGACTGGACTCTACTTCGACACTCCCGACGAATCAAATTACAAAAACTCAATTCGCCAGCTCTGGTACAGAAGAGCGCTCGCAGCAAGAACACAAACGACGCGAAAACCGTTGTTGTTGTTGTCGTTGTCGGGGGTGTTCCTGTTGCGGTTGGCAGAACGACAGTTGTCAGGATTGTTGATCCACGAACCACCACGCAGCAGCCGGATTTGCTTGACCCTTCTCTACATCTCCATCCAAGACAAAGATGCAGATATCTGTTTACGCAATTGCCAAGTATCTCCATGTTCTAGATGAGCAAACCAACTTTGATTTGAGCGAGATACTTGTTCTAAAGTAATCTGACCTTGAGCGTAATCTTTTTGCATTTTTTTTAGCCTACGTCTTGCCCGACGTAGATTTTCTGTGCGTACCCGAATATAATCTGGAAAAACGCGAAAACCCAGAAAATTTGCTCCCAACTTTGTTTCAAATAATTGGCTTTTAATTGGATGAATTTTCAGCCTGAGTTTATCTAGATATTCTTCCAGCGCCAATCTTGCATCAGCTAAAAATTCCCGATCATCTGAAAACAAAGCAAAGTCATCTACATAGCGGAGATATTTTTTGACTTTCAGTTGTTCTTGAATAAAATGGTCGAAATTATTCATGTATACATTAGCAAAAAATTGGCTAGTCAGATTTCCCACTGGTAAACCCCGTCGTCTTTGATGTGGTGTTGATGAATCATCTCCATTGAAATGCTCATTTACAGCAAACTGTTCGTTACTATTATCTATAATAGTATCAATTAACCAAAGTGTATCACAACATTTTATCTTACGGCGGAGTAAATTTTTCAAAACTTCATGGTCAATGGAAGGGAAATATTTCTGAATATCACATTGCAGCACATAACGACTAGAACGAGCAAATTTTGTAAAGCGACGTAAAGCCGAATGAGTACCAAAATTCACGCGATTAGCGTAAGAGTCATTGATAAATGAACGCTCTATTAGCGGGAGAATTATATTACATAAAGCATGGTGTATTACCCTATCTCTATAAGGTGCAGCAGAAATCATCCGCGTTTTTGGCTCCTTGATATAAAAAGTTCTGTATTCACCAGGCTGATAAGTTCTATTAATTAATTCTTGCTTTAATCTGAGTAATTCATGTTCCAAATTGTAATTAAAAGCTAAGACATTTTCTCGAAATCGCTTACCTTTTTCAGCTTTTTGGGCTGCTAGTAATAAGTTTTCAAAGTCAATAATCTGGGGGTAAAGATTCCCGTAACGTATCATTTTGTTTAAAAACTATCTATGAGCGTTTTTTCTGCTGTTTAATCCAGCCACCTAATTCAGTACCAATTTCATCAATCGATTTTATTGTATATTCATAGCGTTGGATGGGAATTAAGTTGAAATCTCGTAGTAGTCGATTTTGATGACGTAAAATATCTAAATGAGTGTTTAGCGATTCTAATATTGTGAGTTTTTCCTGGGCATAACGAGCAGTAATCAACCCTTCAAATACATCATATACTTTATTGATCATCCTATCCCCTAAAGTAAACTTATGAGATTTAGGTAAGTGATTGATTGTGGGAACATACCACTTGATAAAATCGTAAGTCTTTTGAATTACGGATAATTCCACTGCTTTTCATCTTAAATTCAATAAAATCTAATATATACCAGTTTTACCGAATTTTGTTTCGCTTCAAAAAAATTATCGGCTCCGGCATCGGAGTTGCTGTTAGTACGGATCGGCTTAGATACCTTGATTGATTAATAGCTTTTAAAAGCTATACATACTATATTATTTGTTTTGATGCAGTCTGCCAAAGTTATGAAATAAAGGCGTTTTGAGCATTTACATCCCCGACTTTTTCAAGAAATTAGGGATATAACATTTTAGAAATAATTTAAATTAGGATTCACTTTAGCATACAAAGGCTATTACTGTGATACAAATTACACCAGTAAGTTAAGTGAAAAAGTGTTGTTACAAATTGTTAAGGAGTGGAGAATTAAGATTTTACTCTAGAAAAATAAAAATCATTTCAGATCGCCCACCAAGTACAAAAGACTGTTATTACAATTTGTTAAGGGTGTACAAATTCAAAATAATGTGATATTCTATATATAGAAAAATAATTTCGGCTCGCTCCGCTCGCAAGAAAAAGAATAAAGGGTAAAAAGGCAAAAGAAAAGAGTGCTATAATGTCCTCGCAGCAAGAACACAAACGACGCGAAAACCGTAGCCGTCGAAGTCGTTGTCGGGGGTGTTCCTGAGGCGGGAGGCAGAACGACAGAAGTCAGGATTGAAGAACCACGAACCACCACGCAGCAGCCGGAATTGATTATCATTCTC